>Ga0207658_10000344_pt1 | contig 46055 bp, 45 predicted proteins | sample KBSS33metaG_FD_184322 | JGI IMG/M metagenome (GOLD analysis project Ga0207658, IMG submission 184322) | Switchgrass rhizosphere microbial communities from Kellogg Biological Station, Michigan, USA - KBS S3-3 metaG (SPAdes) (version 2) | ecosystem: Host-associated > Plants > Roots > Rhizosphere...
CGAGCACGCGCACGCGCTCCACCGAGAAAAGCCAACTGGAGGAGCGCGTGCGCGTGCTCGAGCGGATCGTAACCGATGGTGGCTACGATACGGCATTGCAGATAGAAGCCTTGCGGGATGCGCGCGAAGTCGAGAGCGGCGGCACGCTCGCACCGGAGACGCGCCAATGAGCGACGAAGTGATGGGCACGGCGCTGGCCAGCTTCACGTTCATCGCTGTCGTCTGGATGCTGGCGAGCGCCTACAAGAGTCGGCTTGGCTTCAAGCAGCGCAAGCTGGAACTCGAAGTGCAACTCGCCGCCGCCAGCGTGGCGCGTATCGACGAAGCCTCCGCTGGCCGGCATGCCGAGCTCGAGCAGAGGCTGCGGGTACTGGAGCGCATCGCCACGAGTGCTGACGGTTCGACGCGCGATATCGCTCGCCAGATCGAAGAACTGCGCATGCCGCATGCTGGCCCGGCGCTGCTTGAGGAGTATGCACGATGAGCTTCGGAGATTTCATGGGTCTGACCGCCCTGCTGATCGCCGGTGTCGCGGTGATCGCCATCCTCGCCGGTGCCTATAAGCGCCGCCTTGCCTTCCTCGAGCGCAAGCTGGAGATCACTGCCGGTGAAACGGCAGAGAAGGCGGCGCAATACGCCACCCGCAACACCGAGCTGGAAAACCGCGTCCGCGTGCTGGAACGGATTGCCACTTCGCGCGAAGGCGAGCACGACCTTGCCCTGCAGATCGAGGCGCTGCGCGATCGCGGTGCCGTCACCACCCAGTAAGGACCTGAGAGACCATGGGTTTCTGGACCGCCGTCGTCGTCCTGTTCGCTATTGCCTGCGTCACATGGCTCAAGGGGCAGCGCTACCGCGCCTTGGGCGATCGCAACGGCAATCGGCTCGATACCGACGGACACACCGCGCGCGAACACGAACTGGAGCGCGAAGTCGATGCCATGCGCAAGCGCATCGCCGTTCTTGAGCGCATTGCCACCGACGAGAAGCGCGGCGACGACCTTGCCAGGCAGATCGAATCGCTGCGGGACTGACGCTATCGATCAAGGCACCCGCGCTTCAAGCTCCGCCAGCCACACCGCCGCGCTCGCGTCGGACGGCGCACGCCAGTCGCCACGGGGGCTGAGCGCGCCCGCCGTCGAGACTTTCGGTCCATTGGGAATGGCCGAGCGCTTGAACTGGCTGAACGCGAAGAAGCGCTTGCAGAACTGTTCGAGCCAGTGGCGGATCGTCGCCAGTTCGTAGGCGTTCTTGCGCTCTTGCGGGAAGCCGGCCGGCCATGTTCCTGCCGCCGCGTCGCGCCAGGCGTGCCAGGCGAGGAACGCCACTTTGGACGGCTTCTGTCCGAACCGCATCACATGGTGCAGGAAGAAATCGTTGAGTTCGTAAGGGCCGACCTTGGATTCCGTGCTCTGGATGGCGCCGTCCTCGCCAGCAGGGACTAGCTCGGGCGAGATCTCGGTATCGAGGATGGCCAGCAGCGGTGCCTCGGTGGCGTGATCGAACTGGTCGGTCGTGGCGCACCAGCGGATCAGATACTGGATGAGCGTCTTGGGCACGCCCGCGTTGACGCCGTAATGGCTCATCTGGTCGCCCACGCCATAGGTGCACCATCCGAGCGCCAACTCGGACAGATCGCCGGTGCCGATCACGAAGCCGCCGTGCTGGCTGGCAAGGCGGAACAGATAGTCGGTGCGCAAGCCCGCCTGCACGTTCTCGAACGTCACGTCGTAAACCGGCTCGCCCTTAGCATAGGGATGGCCGATGCCTTCGAACATCGACATGGCAGCAGGGCGGATGTCGATCTCGGCCGCGGTGATCCCGGTCGCCTGCATCAACTTCCACGCGTTCGCCTTCGTGCCCTCGCTCGTCGCGAAGCCAGGCATCGTGTAGCCGCGGATGAAGCTGCGCGGCAGGCCGAGCCGGTCGCAGGCCCGCGCGGCCACGATCAATGCATGGGTCGAATCGAGGCCCCCGGAGATACCGATCACCATCGATTTCGAGCCGGTCGACTCCAGCCGCCGCATCAGCCCGTCGACCTGGATGTTGAACGCCTCGTAACAATCGGCGTCGAGCCGGTCGGCGCGGCTGGGCACGAACGGGAAGCGGCTGATCGGACGCAGCAGGCCGAGGTCGCCGTCCTGCGGCGAATGGTCGAAGCTGACGGTGCGAAACGTCTCCTGCGGCGATCCGGCGACCTCGGAGGCATCGTGGAACGTCGGCAGGCGCAGCCGATCCATGACGATCCGGTCGCAGTCGACGTCCGCGATGCACAGCTCGGCATCGAGCGAGAAGCGCTCGCTCTCGGCCAGAAGCTCGCCCAGTTCGTAGACGATGCCCTGCCCGTCCCAAGCCAAATCAGTGGTACTCTCGCCATGGCCGGCGGCACAGTAAACGTAGGCCGCCGCAGCCCGCGCCGATTGCGACCGGCACAGCATGTGCCGCTCATCCGCCTTGCCGATGACGATGTTGGAGGCTGACAGGTTGCATAGGATCGTCGCGCCCGCGAGCGCGCCGAGCGAGCTTGGAGGCGTCGTCGCCCAGAAATCCTCGCAGATCTCGACGAAGAAGCGGAAGTTGGGCAGCACGCTGGACGCGAACACGATGTCTACGCCGAACGGCACTTCGCTGCCGCCCACCACGATCGTCGCGCCGCGAATGTGCTTGCCGCTGGCGAACCAGCGCTTCTCGTAGAACTCGCGGTAGTTGGGCAGGTACGACTTGGGCACGACGCCCAGAAGCCGGCCCTGCGCGATCACCAGCGCGCAGTTGTAGAGCCGCCCCTTGCGCTCCAGCGCCGCCCCGATCAGCAGCACCGGCGAGAGGCTGGCGCTTGCCTCGACGATCGTGGCGACCGCCGCGTCCACCGCCGCGATCAGTGCCGCCTGCAAGTGCAGGTCGTCGATCGCGTAGGAGGACAGGCACAGCTCGGGATAGACCAGCAGGTCCACGCCCGCATCGTGCGCGCGGCGCGCCTCCGCCAGGATCGCGTCGCGGTTGAAGGCGACGTCGGCCGTCCGGACGCGCGGGGTCGAGGCCGCGACGCGGACGAAGCCATGCGCGTGCATCGCGAAGAACGGGTGGGCCAAAGACGGATGGCTGGTCTGCTCGGTCATGCGTAGGTCCTGACAGGATCGCCGTCCGGAGGCAACGCCCGCGCCCCGGCGCAAGGTTCCGCTTGCTCCGTGCGGCACCGACCTTAAATGGCTGGCACATGCGCAGCCTTGACGACATCCGCGAAGAGTACGAGTTCCTCGATGGCGACGAACGCTATCGCCTGCTGATCGAGTTGGGCCGCGAACTGGACGAGATGCCGGACGCGCTCAAGACCGATGCCACCAGGGTAAGCGGGTGCTCGGCGAACGTCTGGGTCTATCCTGCCGCGCGCGAGGATGGCACCCTGCACTTCCTGGCCGACAGCAACGCCGCGATCACCAAGGGCATCGTCGCCCTGGTCGTCGCCGCCGTGCAGGACCGGCCCGCAGGCGAAGTCGCCACCACCGACATCGCCGCCGAGCTCGAGCCCTTCGACCTCAGGAACCAGCTCTCCTCAAACCGCACCCAGGGCGTGCCCAACATGATCGCCCTGATCCGCGAGACCGCGGCGCGCTACGCGGCCAATGCCGCCGGCAGCGCAGGATGAAGCGCTTCGGCCGGCCGCTGTGGATAGCGGCAGGCCTGTTCTTCGTCGCGCTCGGCACGATCGGCATCTTCGTGCCGTTGCTGCCGACAGTGGTGTTCTACCTGCTGGCTGCCGGGTGCTTCGCCAGGAGCCATCCCGAGTGGGCCGAGCGGCTCTACCAGCATCCCAGGCACGGCCATCACCTGCGCGCCTGGCGCGATCGCCGCGCGATCAGCCGCAAGGGCAAGGTCGCCTCGATCCTCTCGATGAGCCTGAGCGTGGTCATCGTCGCCCTGACCGTCGGCGGATGGTGGACACTGATCCCGGTGGGCGTACTTGCGTCCGTTGGGACTTGGATTTGGACGCGTAAGGAGTAGCGCGGCGGCGCTAGTCCTCCACCGCTTCGCGCAGCACCGCTATTCCAGCCTGGCGTTGCGCCTTCAGTTCGCGCTTCAAGGCGGCTGGGTCGCGAGCGACCACGAAACCGAAGCTGACGCCGCCTTCCTTGCCGATCGTAGCGTGGTGCAGCTTGTGCGCCTGCACCAGCCGCTTGGCGTAGCCGCGCTTGGGCACCCAGCGGAAGTAGCGCTGGTGGACCAGACCATCGTGGATCAGCGTGTAGATGACGCCATAGACCAGCACGCCGATGCCGATCCAAGTGGCCGGCTCCCACGCCTTCGCCCCCATGACCAGCGGCGACCCGAGCGCGAAGAAGGTGATGCTGATCGCGGCGCCGACCAGCGCGTAAAGATCGTTCCGCTCCAGCAGGTTGTCGTGCGGCTCATGATGGTCACGGTGCCAGCCCCAGCCAAAGCCATGCATGATGTACTTGTGGCTCGACCATGCCACGAACTCCATCGCAGCGACGGTCAGCAGCACAATCAGAAGAGCCGCTAAGGTGATCATAGCGCGCCCTTACACTCGGATTGACGTCGCGACAAAGTCTTACATTCGGACGCAGCGCTGCGACAGCCCAGTTCACTGACGTTCATCTTCAAGCTCCTAAACCTGAACTCGCGGAAGTTAGCACTTCCACTCACAGGTTCGATAAGAGGAGTTCGTCATGAACAAGTTCACCAAAATCGCTGCCCCCGCTCTCATCGCCGCACTGGGCATGGGCGCTGCCACGTCGGCATCCGCATGGGAGGCGCCGCGTCACAACGCCGGCCACAACACGCCGATGCGCAATGCCGAGATCCGCAGCGAGATCAACGGCCTGCGTGCACAGATCGACCGCGCCGTCGCCCGCCGCATGATCTCGCAGCGCGAAGCCATCGGACTGCGCCGCGATGCCGCCGCCGTCCAGCAGCTCTATGCCCGCTATGCTCGCGGCGGCTTGACCAACCAGGAGGTCCGCGTGCTCAAGAGCCGCGTCGATCACATCCAGGCAGCCTTGCGCATGGAGCGCCGGGATCGTGATGGCCGTCGCGGCTAAGTCCCGCTCCGCTCACTTAAGCATCATGAAAGCGCCCGGATCCGCTTGCCGCGGTCCGGGCGCTCCCTCTTCGCGGCGACAGCCGTCTACTTGGCGGTTCCGACGATCACCGCTGCGAAGGACAACATGGTTTTAGCGAAACGAATGGTCGCAAGTCTCCAAGCATTTTGTATAAAAGTGTCGCCTGAGCGCCGCGTTGCCGCGCGATCTGCACTTGAACTGCCACCCCGGCAGGCCTAATCGGCCGGTGTCATGACCAGCACCCCCCGCACGCTCTACCAAAAGATCTGGGACGCCCACGTCGTCGATAGGCGCGACGATGGCACCTGCCTCATCTATATCGACCGGCACCTGGTCCACGAGGTGACAAGCCCCCAGGCGTTCGAGGGCCTTAGGGCCGCTGGCCGCCCGGTGCGCCGTCCCGATCTGACACTCGCGGTGCCGGACCACAATCTGCCCACGACCGCGCGCAAGGACGCAGCCGGCAATCCGATCCCGATCGCCGATGCCGATAGCGCGACGCAGCTTGCCGCCCTGCGCCAGAACGCGCCCGAGTTCGGCATCCGCTACATCGATGCGACCGATCGCGAACAGGGCATCGTCCATGTCGTCGGGCCCGAGCAGGGTTTCTCGCTGCCGGGCGCGACCATCGTATGCGGCGACAGTCATACCGCCAGCCACGGCGGCGTCGGCGCCCTTGCGTTCGGCATCGGCACTACCGAGGTCGAGCACGTGCTGGCAACGCAGACGCTGTTGCTCAAGCAGAGCAAGACCATGGAAGTGCGCGTCGAAGGCCAGCTCGGCGCCGGCGTCACGCCCAAGGACGTGATCCTGCACATCATCGGCGTGACCGGGATGAGCGGTGGCACCGGCTACGTCATTGAATACCGCGGCAACGTCTTCGAGGAGATGTCGATCGAGGGCCGGCTGACCGTGTGCAACATGGCCATCGAAGGCGGCGCGCGCTCGGGCCTGATTGCGCCTGACGAAAAGACGTTCGCCTACCTCAAGGGGCGGCCGTACACCCCTGCCGGCGAGGACTGGGACAAGGCCGTCGACTGGTGGAAAAGTCTGGCGACGGACCCGGGCGCAGCCTTCGACAAGTCGTACGCGATCCGTGCCGAGGACATCCAGCCAACCGTGACCTGGGGCACAAGTCCCGAGGACGTGTCGGCCATCGGCGGAGCTGTGCCTGCTCCCGAGGACTTCGCGGACGCCTCCAAGCGTGACGCGGTCAAGGTCAGCCTCGACTACATGGGCCTGACGCCAGGCACCAAGCTCACCGATGTCGAGGTACAAAACGTCTTCATCGGCAGCTGCACCAACAGCCGCATCGAGGACATTCGGGCGGCCGCCGCGGTGCTCAAGGGCCGCCGGAAGGCCGACAACGTCAAGTGGGCGATCGTCGTCCCGGGCTCGGGCCTGGTCAAGGAACAGGCCGAAGCCGAGGGGCTCGACAAGATCATCGTCGAGGCCGGCCTGGAGTGGCGTGAGCCCGGCTGCTCGGCGTGCCTGGCGATGAACCCGGACAAGGTTCCTGCCGGCGAGCGCTGCGCCTCCACCAGCAACCGCAACTTCACTGGCCGCCAGGGTCCCGGCAGCCGTACCCACCTGATGAGCCCGGCGATGGCTGCCGCTGCCGCGGTGACTGGCAAGCTCACCGACGTGCGCGACCTCGCTGCCGTCAGTGCCGAGGCCAACTGAGAAGGACACGCAAGCGTGGCTAACGACACCGACAACTCGCTGGCCGGTAAGGCCGCCTATGCCGCGGCCGGCGCCATCGGCTCCGCCGCGATCGCCGCGGCGCTGCTCTACGCCAAGCGCCGCAAGGACAAGAAGGCGCGCGACGGCCAGCCGCCTGCGACATCCACCGCGCCGCGATTCCCCGCCGAGACCGACTGATGCAGCCGATCAACCACGTTGCCGGCAAGGCGATCCCGTTCGGCCGCAAGAACGTCGACACCGACGTCATCATCCCGGCGCATTGGCTCAAGACCATCACTCGCGAGGGGCTGGGTCGCGGCGCGTTCGAGGCCGTGAAGAAAGAGGCGGGCAACGTCTTCACCGACCCGACCTGGCAAGGCGCGCCGATCCTGATCGCCGGCGACAACTTCGGTTGCGGATCGAGCCGCGAGCATGCAGCATGGGCTCTCCTCGACATGGGCGTGACCTGCGTGATCGCCCCCAGCTTCTCTGACATCTTTTCGGGCAACGCCTTCAAGAACGGCATCCTTACGGTCGCGCTGCCGCAGCAGGCGATCGACCGGCTGATCGAGGTGGCACAGACCGACGCCATTGACGTCGATCTCGAGACGCAGAGCGTCACCACGCCGTTTCAGGACCGCTTCACCTTCGACATCGACCCTTTCCGCAAGCATTGCCTGGAGAACGGGCTCGACGAGGTCGGGCTGACGATGGCGCAGGGTGACGCGATTGCGGCGCATGAGGCCAAGGCGCGCGAGGCGCTGCCGTTCCTGGCCCGGACGCTCGCCAGCGCCTGACGTCTTTGCCTTCCAAGGCGCTACGGCGCTGGAGGGATCGCCACACGCTGTCCATCGCCGAAACGGGATTGAACCCGATCGATCCGCGCCCTATCCGCTCAGGCTAGGCTAGAGGGCCCCGGCCGGCGGGGCGCAACTTGAGGGGTAGCCCGATGACGAACTTCCAGGACCGCGAGCGCGCCGAAGAGGCGAAGTTCGCGCACGATGCCGACACCCAGTTCCGCATCCAGGCACGCCGCAACCGCCTGGTCGGCGAGTGGGCCGCTGCCCGCATGAACCTCTCGCCAGCCGAGACTGAGGCCTACGCCAAGGCCGTCGTGCAAGCGGACTTCGAGGAAGCCGGCGACGAGGACGTGATCCGCAAGTTGCTGGGCGACATCACCGCCGCCGGCGTTGAAACGACCGAGACCGAAGTGCGCGCCGCACTCGAAGCCAAGCAGGTCGAGGCGCGCCGCGCGTTCCTCGGCGAAGTCTAATAGCGCTCCCGATCCACCCAGGATTCTCCCGCCATGGCCATGACCGCTCCCGAGATCGAAACTCTCATCCGCACCGCCTTGCCGGACGCCGAGGTAACGATCACCGACCTCGCCGGCGACGGCGATCACTACGCCGCGCACGTGGTTTCGTCGGCTTTTGCCGGAAAGCCCCGCGTGGCGCAGCACAAGCTGGTCTATGAAGCGCTCGGCGGGCGCATGGGAGGCGTGCTCCACGCCTTGCAACTCACGACAGCCGTTCCCAATTGACGCAACAAGGCCGGTTCGGTCAGCAAAGTTCTAGGATTCGATCAGCATGTCCGACGTCAACACCCGCATCGGCGACATTGTCAGCAGCAACGACATCGTTCTTTTCATGAAGGGCACGCCGCTTTTTCCCCAGTGCGGCTTTTCCAGCCGCGCCATCGCCATCCTCGAGCACTTGAATGTGCCTTACGAGAGCGTGGACGTGCTGCAGGACATGGAGATCCGCCAAGCGATCAAGTCCTTCTCTGAATGGCCGACGATCCCGCAGCTCTATGTGAAGGGCGAATTCGTGGGCGGCAGCGACATCATGATGGAAATGTACGAGGCCGGCGAGTTGCACCAGCTGATTGCCGACGCTGGCATCGCCGCTCAAGGCTGATAATCCTGCACGACGGACAAGAGCCCGGGCGCGCGCGTCCGGGCTTTTTCGTGCGCTGGCGATGTGCGGAGATTCTCGGGGAGGCGGGGCCGGGAGACTGATCGGCCCCGCCTCTTGCGAGACTTGTACGGGGTACGGACAAGTATAAGCATGAGCCATGCCAGTTCTTCATAGCGCCCTGTTTCCGCGCTTTTTGAAAGCGGTGACCCGATCTCTGCAGCGCCAAGTGTAAACCGTCCCGACACCTTGCAGCCTTTGCCCTTGCCTCGCGGCGGTCCACGCGCAAAAGCTCCGACATGCCCATTACCGTCCCTTCGCACCTACCCATTCCGGCAGATGGCCCCGCCGTCGTTCCCGCCGCCACAGTCGTCATATTTCGCCACGGCGCCGCATGCGGCCCGCCCGAGCTGCTGATGCTGCAACGCGCCCAGGAAATGCGCTTTGCGGGCGGCGCTGCGGTGTTCCCAGGCGGCCGCGTCGATCCGGCCGATCGCGAACTGGCCATGCGCCTGATGCCCGGCGACGCCGAAGAACTCGCCGCCGGCCGAATCGCCGCCATTAGAGAAACTCTCGAGGAATCCGGGCTACTCATCGCCACGCGCTCGCGCATAGAGCCGGCGCAAGCGGCCGAGGCGCGGCGCATGCTGGTAGAAGGCCAGACAATGGCAGCCGTCTTGGACCACTATGGTTGGGAACTGATGCCAGAGGCACTTGTGCTTTATGCGCACTGGTGCCCCTTGTTCGACAAGGCCTTCGACACCCGCTTTTTCGTCACGGAGCTCGGTACCGGCGCCGTGGACGTCACTGTCGATGCCACCGAGAACACGCGCCTTTTCTGGGCCAGCGCCGCCGATGCGCTTGCCATGGCGGACCGTGGCGAGATCACCATCATCTTCCCGACCCGCCGCAACCTCGAACGGCTGGCGCAGTTCGCCAGCTTTGCTGAAGTGCTGGCCGACATCGCAGCCCATCCGGTCGCCCGCGTCCATCCGGAGATCAAGCCACGCCAGGACAGCGATTGGCTGCTAATACCCGAGGGGCACGGCTATCCGGTGCGAGGGCAGCCAAAGGCCACGGCCCTGCGCGGCTGACGCGCCGATCAAGCCGACGTTGTGCGAAACGCCAGAGATCACACCAGTCGTCCGCAATTTCAGGCAACCGCCTCGGCCCGGCCGTTCAGGCCGTCTTCCGCCGTCCGTGCGTATCGATCAGGTGATCCACCACGGGCCCATAGATGGCCCGGTCGAATTCGACGCCGGCCAGATCGCGGCTGACCCAGCGAACCACGCCCGAGAGCGCCTCCATCCCTTCCGGCCTGAGAATCACGCGGGTGCCCACACGAAAATAGATGCCGCGCACGTGGAGGCAGCATCCTTCGGCCGAGACGTCCGAAATCTCGCCACTGTCGCGCAGACCGCCCTGGGTGCGGCACTGCACGGCCATGGTGACCGGGTGACGAAGCGAGCGGCGGGCGACTTGAGGTCGAGTCATGCTGCGGAGTATGTCATAGTAAGGGTTTACCGAAGGTTTACTGTCGGCATCTTACCCCCGGTGCGGCTCAGTCGGGCATTGTCCGCCGGCATCGCGCGATGTCCGCGTCGGTGAAGCCGAGGACCTGCCGCATGTATCCTTCCGAACCGCCGTAGGTGGCGTGGAGTACATACAGAACCGCGCCAGATCCGAGACCATGGCGACTTCATGGCGACGGTGCGGCGAACAGGTCGGCATAGCGCTCGCGCAGCTGCTTTTTCTGGATCTTGCCCATCGTGTTACGCGGCAGCTCGTCGAGAGCGATGATCCGCTTGGGCACCTTAAAGCCGGCAAGCTCGCGCTTCAGCGCATCGCGAACGGCGCCAGCGTCGAAGGCCCCCGCCGGTTGAACCACCGCCACCACCGCTTCACCCAAATCCGGGTGCGGCACGCCGATGACGGCCGCCTCCGCCACGTCCGTCCGGTCGTCGAGCAGGGCCTCGACTTCGGCCGGGTAGACATTGAGCCCGCCCGAGATGATCAGGTCCTTTTCGCGCCCGACCAGTTGCAGGTATCCGTCGCCGTCAATCACGCCCATGTCGCCGGTGATGAAGAAACCATCGGGTCGGAACTCGGACGCGGTCTTTTCCGGGTTTTGCCAGTAGCCCTTGAACACGTTGCGACCCTTGACCTCGACGATGCCGACCTCGCCCGGAGGCAGCTCTGCACCGCTCTCGAACTCGGCGATCCGCAGCGATACGCCCGGTAGCGGCGGCCCCACGAAGCCGGCGCGCCGCTCGCCTTCATAGGGGTTGGAGGTCAGCATTCCGGTCTCGGTCATGCCGTAGCGCTCGAGGACGCGGTGGCCGGTGCGCTCCTCGAAGGCGCGGTGGATATCGGCCGAGAGCGGCGCCGAGCCGGAGATGAACAGCCGCATGCCCACCGCGCTCTCGCGGGTGAACGTCGGTTCGGCCAGCAGGCGGATGTAGAACGTCGGCACGCCCATCAGCACTGTCGACGAGCCAAGCAGGGCAATGACGCGCGTCGCATCGAACTTGGGCAAGAATACCATCGAAGCGCCGCTGAAGAGCACACAATGCACCGCGACGAACAGGCCGTGGACGTGGAAGATCGGCAGCGCGTGGATCAGCCGATCCTCGGGCATGAAGCGCCAGAAGTCGATCAGCATCTCGCCGTTGGAGGCCAGGTTGTCCTGTGTGAGCATCGCACCCTTGGGCTTCGCGGTGGTGCCGGACGTGTAAAGAATAGCGGCGATGTCGTTAGCGGCGCGCGGGACTGGCGGGGCAGAGCCATCGGGCAGGTTCTCGAACAGCGCCTCCACCGTGGTCACCTGCAAGGCACCGCCAGCGAGTTCGCTGAACAGCCCGACCGATGCCGGACGGCACACCGCCAGAACCGGCGTCGCGTCGCTGGCGAAATAATCGAGCTCGGCGCGCGTGTAGTCGACGTTGAGCGGCAGATAGATCGCGCCCGCTCGGATGGTCGCGAAGTAGAGCACCAGCGCCTCGACGCTCTTGTCGGTCTGCGCCAGCACCCGCTCGCCCGGCGCGACGCCAAGCACCTGCAGCCGCGCCGTCAGCCTTCCGGTCAGAGCCTCGATCTCGCCGTAAGTCCAGGCGCGTCGGCCGTCTTCGACCAGCACGCGGTCGGAAAACCGCGCAAAGCTGGCCGCAAAGCGCGCGTAGAGATCGTCCGCCATGCCCTCTCCCGCCGGCAAGTGGCGCGCCCGACAGGGTTCGAACCTGTGACCCCAAGCTTAGAAGGCTCGTGCTCTATCCAGCTGAGCTACGGGCGCGCGATGGGGTCGCCATAGCGCGGTTCGGCGCGCGCGCAAACCGGCGGGACGCAACTTGTCGCTTGCATGGAGCGCGCCGCGCATTAGCAATCGTCGTCCATGAGCGACGCGCACCTGTCCCGTATCGACGGCCTCACCGGCGCCCGGCGCCACTTCCGCTACTTCGACTATGTGATGGCGGCTTTCGTCGCCATCCTATTGCTGTCGAACCTGATCGGCGCGGCGAAGCTGACCACTGTGGGCGGGCTGACCTTCGGTGCGGGCATCCTGTTCTTCCCGGTCAGCTACGTGCTGGGCGACGTGATGACCGAGGTCTACGGTTACGCCAACGCCCGCCGCTGCGTGTGGGCGGGCTTCTTCGCGCTGATCTTCATGGCCTTCATGAGCTTCGTCGTCGTCGCGATGCCGCCCTCGGCCGACTGGGGCTGCGCCCAGAGCGCCGACCCGCTGTTCGCCGGTCTGCTGGCGAAGGCGGACGCGGGAACGCTGTGCCAGTCGACCTACGTCTCGGTGTTCGGCAGCACCTGGCGCATCGTCCTCGCTTCGCTGCTGGCGTTCTGGGCGGGCGAGTTCGTCAATTCCTTCGTCCTGGCGCGGATGAAGGTGTGGACCAAGGGTAAACACCTGTGGACCCGAACGATCGGCTCGACGATCGTCGGCCAGGCGGTGGACAGCGCGATCTTCTACCCCGTCGCGTTCCTCGGAGTATGGACGTCGCAGTCGGTGGCGATGGTGCTCGTCACGAATTGGGCGATGAAGGTGGCATGGGAAGTGCTGCTGACCCCCGCGACCTACGCCGTCGTCGGCTGGCTCAAGAAGCGCGAAGGCGTCGACGTCTTCGACGAGAACGTCGACTTCTCACCCTTCGCCAAGTCTGCTTCGGTCTGACGCAGCGATTGAGGCGGCGGCGCTGAGCGGCTAGGCCGCGCGCAGCGATGCTCGACCGCCTGCTCCTTTCCGATTTTCGCAACCACCGCGAAACACTGCTCGAGGGAGCCGCGCGCTTCAACCTGCTGGTCGGCGAGAACGGCGCGGGCAAGACCAACGTGCTCGAAGCGGTGAGCCTGCTGGCGCCCGGCCGGGGGCTGCGCCGCGCGCAACTGGCCGACATGCCCGCGCACGATGGCGGCGGCGGCTTTGCGGTCAGCGCGGCGCTGGCGACGCCGGGAGGCGAGCCGGTGCGGCTGGGAACCGGCGTCCTGGCCGGGCGCCCCGGCCGCCGGCTGGTGCAGGTCAACGGCGCCGAGGCGCCCGCGACGCGGCTGGCCGAGTGGCTGTCCATCGGCTGGCTGACCCCGGCGATGGACCGGCTGTTCGCAGAAGGCGCCGGATCGCGCCGCCGCTTCCTGGACCGGATGGTGCTGGCGGTTCGGCCCGATCACGCCACCAACGCGGCGCGCCTCGAAGCATCACTGCGCGAGCGCAACCGCCTCCTGGCCGAGGAGCGGGTGCCGGACGCGCGCTGGCTGGACGCGATAGAAGTGCAGATCGCGCAGGCCGGCGCTGCGGTCGCGGCGGCGCGGGGAGACCTGGTGGCTCGGCTCGACGCAGTGCTGGCGACATTGCCCGACGCGCCCTTTGCGCGCCCCAGCCTGGCCTACGCGCCAGGGGGGCCACTCGAAGCCGAGGCGTTGGCGCAGGCCCTGCGCCAGGGCCGACCAAGAGATCGGGCCGCCCAGCGCACGCTCACCGGCCCGCATCGCGACGAGCTGGTTGTCACCATGGCCGGCAAGCGCCAGCCCGCCGCCGAATGCTCGACCGGCGAGCAGAAGGCCATGCTGATCGCCATCACGCTCGCCCACTCTCGCCTGCTCGAGGACAGCGGCGAGACCCGCCCCCGTCTGCTGCTGCTCGACGAAGTCGCCGCGCATCTCGATCCGCTGCGGCGCGAGGCCCTGTTCGACCGCCTGCGCGCCGGAACCGCGCAAGTCTGGCTCACCGGGACCGAGACCGCGCCGTTCGAGGCGATCGCGGGGGAGGCGGCAGTGTGGCGCGTCAGCGAGGGGACGGCGGCGCGGATGTGACGCCTGCGGCCTTCGGCAGCGCCGCCGCCACGTCGTCCACCGTCGCGGTCACGATCGCGTCGATGCCGATCGCGGTGGGGTGGACGTGATCGCCTTGCAGGAGGTCTGGCTTGTCGATCACCGGCTGCAGGAAGAACGGCACCAGCGTCGCGCCGTACTTCTGCGCGAGCTGCGGGTAGATCGGATTGAACTTCGCCGCGAAATCCTTGCCGAGGTTGGGCGCCGCCATCATGCCCAGCAGCAGGACGCGGATCCCCTGATCGTGCAGCCGCTTGACGATCGCCTCCAGGTTTCGCTGCGTTTCGGCGGGCGGCAGCGAGCGCAGCATGTCGTTGCCGCCCAGGCTGACGATCGCCAGCTCGGGCTTGGCCGTCTGGCTCTTGAGCGTGAAATCCAGCCGTTGCAGCCCCGCCGCGGTGGTGTCGCCGGAAACCCCGGCATTGGCGATCCGGGCGTTGATCCCGCGCGCACGCAGCGCCTGCTCCAGCCGCGCCGGATAGCTCTCGCCGTCCTCCAACCCGTAACCCGCCAGCAGCGAGTCCCCGAAGGCAAGGATCGGCCGCTCCGGTCCCATCACCGGGATTGCCGGCGGAGCGTCCGGGGAGGCTTCGGAAGTTGCCTCGGATGAGGGCGCTGCGGGCTTGTCACAAGCGGCGAGCGTGAACGGAACGATGAGGGCGGCAAGCAAGGGTAGGCGACGCAAGGCAATCTCCTGACGGAGGCGATCTTGTCGGATCGCCTGGTGCTATCCCATATGGGGCTGGTGACAAGCCCTTCCCAGTCTCCCGACAGCGCCATCGCTCCCACCATCCACGCTCACGGTCTGAAGCTCTCGCTCGGCTCGGGCGACAACGCTGTCGAGATCCTGCGCGGCATCGACCTGGTGGTGCCGCGTGGGCAAACGCTGGCGCTGCTCGGCCCTTCGGGATCGGGCAAGTCGTCGCTGATGGCGGTGCTCTCAGGTCTGGAGCGCGCCGGGGCCGGATCACTGACAGTAGCCGGACAGGACTTCGCGCGGCTGGACGAGGATGCGCTGGCGCGCGCCCGGCGGGGCCGCATAGGCGTCGTGCTCCAGGCCTTCCACCTGCTCCCGACGATGACCGCGCTGGAGAACGTGGCGACGCCGCTCGAACTTGCCGGCACGCCTGATGCGCACGTGCGGGCGGCCGCCGAGTTGACGGCGGTGGGCCTGGGCCACCGGCTCTCTCACTATCCCGCGCAGCTTTCGGGCGGCGAGCAGCAGCGGGTCGCGATCGCCCGCGCGCTGGCGCCGCGACCCGAACTGGTCTTCGCCGACGAGCCGACCGGCAATCTCGACGCCAGGACCGGCGCGCAGATTGTCGACCTACTGTTCGCGCGGCGGGCCGAAGCCGGCTCCACCCTGCTCATCATCACTCACGACGAGGCGCTCGCCCGACAGTGCGAGCGGGTGGTGACGCTGGCTGACGGGCGCATCGCGAGCGACACGCTTGCCGCACACGACGTGAGCGACACGGTTGGCTGAGCGGCCCCTGCCCTGGCGCACCGCCTGGACCATCGCTCGCCGCGACCTTTCGGCGCGGTTTCGCGGCTTGCGGCTGCTGCTGGTCTGCCTGTTCCTCGGCGTCGGTGCGATCGCCGCGATCGGAACCCTGACCGGCTCGATCAATGGCGAGCTTTCCTCGCGGGGGCGCGAGATCCTGGGCGGCGACATCGAGCTCAAGGTGTGGCAGCGCGCGCTCAAGCCCAACGAGGTGGCGGCGCTGAGCGCCTACGGCCGCGTGTCGCAGGGGTTGCGGCTGCAGGCGGTGGCGCGCAACGGCGATCGTACCGCCCCGGTGGCGCTGAAGGCGGTGGACGGCAAATGGCCGCTCTACGGGCGCCTGGCGCTGGAAGACGGCCGCAAGGTCGGCGCACCGCCGCCGGGCACGGTGTGGATCACACGCTCGACCGCCGCGCGCCTGGGCATCCGTCCCGGCGACCACTTCCTGATCGGCGACCGCCCGGTCGTGGCCGGCGGCATCATCACCGCCCACCCCGAGCAGATGAGCGAGGGCTTCGCGCTTGGCGACCTCGCGATCTCCGGTCTCGAGCTGCCACGCGAGGCCGGGCTTACGGCGCCCGGCGCGATGTACCGCAGCGCCACCCGCGTGCGCTTCGCCGACCCCGCGCGCGACCCGGACACGGTCGTCGATACTCTCAAGCAGCGCTTCGGCGACGAAGCATTCGACACCCGTACCCGCAAGGCCGCCTCCCCCGCGACACAGCGCTTCGTCGATCGCATGGGCGAGTTCCTGGTGCTGGTCGGGCTGGCGGCGCTGGTGATCGCTGGCATCGGCATCGGCGGCGGGGTTTCCTCCTACCTGGACGCGCGGCGGGGCTCGATCGCCACGCTCAAGGTGCTCGGAGCCACCAGCGGTGACATCGCGCGCATCTACCTGCTGCAGGTGGGTGCGGCGGCACTCGTCGGCAGCCTGGCCGGGCTTGTGGCTGGCACTGCGGTGACGCCGCTGCTGGCGCGGGCGCTCGGCGCGCTGTTGCCGGTGAGCGCGACGCTGACGGTCTCGCCCACGGCGCTGGCGACGGCGGCGGCGTACGGCCTGCTCGTCGCGCTGGTCTTCGCGGCGCCACCGCTGGTGCGGGCGAGAAGCTATCCGGCGCTGGCGCTGATGCGCGCGCGAGTCGCGCCGCTCGCGCCCGACCGACGTGCGCTGTTAGTGCCCGTCGGCTTGGGTCTCGCGGCCATCCTTGCGCTGGCGCTGGCGAGCGCCGCGCAGCCGCTGGTAACGGCAGGGTTCCTAGCGGGCTCGGCGGCGCTGCTAGGGCTGCTGGCGTTGCTCGGAGTCGGCATCCGCAAAGCCGCTGCGCACCTGCCTAGGCCAAGCAACGCAATCCTGCGCGCCGGCCTTGCCAACCTCCATCGGCCCGGTGCCCAGACCGGCGCACTCGTCACCGCGCTCGGCTTCGGGCTCAGCGCCTTCGTGCTGATCGCGTCGGTGCAGACCAGCCTGCAAGCAAACATCGAGCGCACCCTGCCCGCGCGCGCGCCGACGCTGTTCGTGCTCGACTTGCCACAGACAGGCGTCGAGACTTTCCGCCAGACGGTCGCAGCTGCGCTGCCCGGCGCGCGCGTGGCCATGGTCCCGAACATGCGTGGTCGGATCGTCGCTTACGGCCCGCGCGACCACATGACCAAGGTCTCGGCCCTGGGCAAGGAGGTGCCTGACGGCGCCTGGGCGCTGCGCGGCGATCGCGGGCTGACATATTCGGCCACGGTGCCGGAGGGCAGCACGGTCACGCGCGGCCGCTGGTGGGCGGCCAACCACACGGGCGAGGCGCTGGTGTCGGTGGATGAGGAGTTCGCGGACGCGGTGGGTCTCGACGTCGGCGACAGCCTAACCGTCAACGTCTTGGGCGTCGATATCACCGCGCGCATCGCCGCGATCCGCCGCATCGACTGGCGCACGATGGGCTTCAACTTCGTGCTGGTGTTCTCGCCCAACGCGCTGGAAGCCGCACCGCACAACCTGGCGGCCACGGTCGAGGCGCCGCCGGGAGCATCGAGCGACAGGCTGCTGCCGCGACTTGCCCAGGCTTTCCCTTCCGCCTCGGTCGTGGAGACAGGCGGCTTGCTGAAGGACGCGCGGGCGCTGCTGGGGCAGATGTCGGTGGCGATCCTGGCGGCCGCGTCGGTCGCGGTGCTGGCGGGCCTTGCCGTGCTGCTCGGCGCGATCGCGGCGGCACGCGCGAGCCGGACCTACGATACCGTTATCCTGCGGGTGCTGGGCGCCAGCCGGCGGCAGCTTCTGGCGATGCAGTTGGCCGAGTATGGGGTGTTGGCCGGCGTGCTGGCCCTCGTCGCGCTGGGCGCCGGCAGCGGGCTCGCCTGGCTGGTGATCGTCAAGCTGTTCGAATTCGCCTGGCTGCCCGACTGGCCGCAGGTGCTCGCGGTATTGGCCGCCGGGCTTGCGCTGGTGCTGGGTCTGGCGCTGGCCGGCTCGCTACCGCTCTTGCGGGCGAAACCGGCGCAGGCGCTCAGGGAGCTTTAGACGAAGACTGAGGTGCCCATCGGATCTTTGGGGTCCTCGCCGAAGCGGTTGGGCCCGGGCGTTCCCGGCAGGAACTGTATCACCAGCTGAGCGATGCTGGCTATCCAGCCGACCAGCGGAATGAGGCCGAGCACGATGAAGCCCAGCACCCACCAGCCGCTCATGTCGCGATCGTGGAACCGGCGCACTGTGACGGCGATGGTGGGAACGAGGATGGCAAGCCAGTAGAGCCCGAAAAGGATGCCGAAGCCTCCGAAAAGCAGCCCGAACAGAGCCGAAGGATCTCCATTCCCTGCCTGCGAAAACGCGCCGGAAGCGCCGCCGACGGCGACCGCCAGAATGCCCAGCACGGCAAAGACAATCAAGTTCAGGAGTGCGAAGCTCCAGAACTCCATCCGCCGCGACCGGCCGCTGAAATCGGCATACCGTTTGAACGGCATGAGCATGTATTCGAGCATCGATGTCCCCCTCCAAAGAATAGCTCGAAACTATACGGACTTGTCCGCTGGCCGCAAGCAGCGTCGCTTGAAGACACGGCCACCCTCCGCCAGCCGCGACCGGAGAGAACCGCTGCCTCAGAACCTAAACCGCGCCGCCACTCCGTAAGTTCGCGGCTGGTTGGGGTAGCCCGAGATCGATCCGGGCTGGGCCGGGCTATCGAAGATCTGCAGGATGGTGCGGTCGTTGAGGAGATTGCGGCCCCACACCGACAGCTCGATGCCGTTGGCCATCGCAAACGTCAGCGAGGCGTTGACGTCGTTGATGTCCTGCTTGAACTCGCGCGCGGCGGCCAGCGCGGCATCGACGCTGGTCACCTGACCGCTTGCATTGCGCACGACGAGGCCGGGCAGACCTTCGACGAGCTTGAACTGCGCCTCGTAATGGTAGTCGCCGCGCAGGATCAGCTTGTCGCCATTGCCGCCAAGGGGTTGGACGAGCTCGGCACCGAAAGTGACCGAGAGCGGGCTGGCGCCGGCCGGGCGCGTGCCGGAGAGGTCGCCGAAGGCCGAGAGCACAAAATTGTCGTACTTGGCGTCGAGGTACGTCATCGAAAGCGTGAGCGTCAATGGATCGACCGGCCGCGCCGAACCTTCGAACTCGATGCCGAACGCCGATTGCTTTCCGGCATTGGCCAGGAAGAAGCCCGAGCCGGTGAAGATGTTCGATTGGAAGTTCTTGATGGTCTGCTTGAACACGGCAAGGTTGGCCGAGACGAGGCCCCAGTTGGCCTTGAGGCCTGCTTCGTACACGGTCGAGTTCTCGGCATCGGCAAAGCGGCTGCCCGCGGTCAGGTTGGTGACGGCCAGTCCCTGCGCCCGCAGCGCGACCAGGTCAGCGGGCGTCGGCCGGCTGTCGCGCGAGAGGTTGACCGAAGCGGCCTTGTAGCCGGTCGCCACGCCGGCATAGAGGTTGATCGCCGAAGTCAGGTCCCAGGCGACGCGCGCAGTGTAGCTGAAATCGCCATCGCTGATCTTGCCCGGTTCCACCGCGTTGGGCACGTTCATGAAGGGCGGGAAATACTGCAACGCCCGCAACCCCGCGAGCGGGTTCGCGGCGGGGTTGTTGGCGTTGCCGTTCGCGAAGGCGACCAGCTGCTGGTAGATCCCCGCCGTCGCCGGGTTGGTGGCGAATGCGATGACCTGTGCGGTGTTGGTGGGGTTCACGCCTACCGAGCGCAGCGCCCCGCCGAGCAGGAGTTGCTGGCGGAACGCGGCGTAGCGCGGGTCATCGAGGTTGATGCCGGCGAACACGTCGTTCGAGGTGGTCGCGGTGGCAAAGCGCTTGCGGTCGTGCGTGTAGTTGATGCCGCCGGTGACGGTGATGCTGTCGGTCACCTCGAAATCGAGCTGGCCGAACAGCGACCACGCCTCGTTCTTCAGCGCGTAGGCTTCGGTCAAGCCGGTGCCGGACCGGAAGAAGCGGCCCGTGTACTTGGCCGGGTTGCCCTCCAGCGCGCCGAACGTGGTCTCCAGCAGCGGGAGGTTGAGCGCCCCGCCCGACTGGCCCTGCACCAGCAGATTGGCATATGCGCGCGCATCGTCGCCCCAGAACACCTCGTTGTTCTGAGCGATCTTCTCGTTGAAATAATAGCCGCCAACGAGGCCATGCAGCTTGTCGCCGACGTCGAAAGTGGCGCGCAGTTCCTGGGTGAAGGTCTTGATCCGCAGGTCCTGGAAATTGCGCCCGAGCAGGTCGGCGCTGGAGAAGTCGGAATCCTGGTCGGTCAGGGCGTCGGTACGACGGTAGGCGGTGATCGAGGTCAGCTTGGCATCGCCCAGATCGTAATCGATCTGACCGGAGAAGCCCCAGTTCTTGATCTTGTTGGACGATTCGAAGTTGTTGTAGACGACGTTGTCGTACTTCTCGCCCGGCTGGTTCACCGCGCCGCCCACAGCGAAGATCGCGGCCGTGGAAGCCGCCTGGCGCAAGTTGACCACGGCGCAACAGTTCTCGTCGATCTTGCCATAATCGCCGATCAGGCGGACTTCGAGACCGTCGTGATTGTCGAACAGCAGCTGGCCCCGCGCGAACCAGCGATCCCGCTCGTTGGTGCGCTCCCCGGTCGCAAGGTCTCGCACGGTGCCGTCCCGCTTGTTGACGCCGCCGGCCACGCTGAACGCAACCGTATCGCTGATCGGCCCGGTGACCATGCCCTTGACCACGATCGCGTCGTAGTTGCCGTAGCTCGCCTCGATATTGCCGCCGAAATCGAACTGCGGCTTGCGGGTGACGATCGAGATGACGCCGGCCGAGGCGTTCTTGCCGAATAGCGTCGACTGCGGCCCACGGAGCACTTCGATCCGCGCGACATCGGGGAAGTCGGCGATCATCGAAGCCGAGCGCGAGCGATACACGCCGTCGATGAAGAGGCCCACGGAAGGCTCGATGCCCGCATTGTTGGCGCCGTTGCCGAAGCCGCGGATGTAGAAGTTGGTGTTCGCGCTCGACTGTAGCTGATTGACGCGCAGGCTGGGCACGACCGACTGCAGGTCCTTGAGGTCGCGGATCTGCGCGCGCTCGAGCGTAGCGGCGGTGGTGACGGTGACCGCCACCGGCACATCCTGGAGGGTCTGCTCGCGCTTGGTCGCGGTGACGATGATCTCGTTGGCAGCAGCCTCGTCGGCGTCTGGTGCATCCTGCGCCTGTGCCGCTTGCCCGGAGCATGCGATCACCGCGGCCGCGCCGCTCAAAAACGCAATGCGGAACGGCCGCGCAAATGTGCGCTGTGACAAGGCCTTCATGGTATCCCTCCCGTTGTGCGCCGCGACCGTGCCACTCTGACTGCCCATCGTTTCGTGCCAGGCTCGCAGCTTATCGGCGGACCTTAGAACTTCGGGAAGCAACCGACAATCGAACCCGCTCCGACTCGGGACAATTCGCGAGGCTGTTGCCTCCGCGCCACGGCCGGATCGCCATCGCGCTTGCCGGAATCACGCACGTGGGTTAAGGGCCCGCCGATTTTGCGGCGCAGCAAGGATTGCGCCGCCACACGTCCTCAATCCGAAAGAACATCGATGTCCGCCCCGCTTCCCCTGCGCAATATCGCGATCATCGCGCACGTCGACCACGGCAAGACCACGCTTGTCGACCAGCTTTTCCGCCAATCCGGCACCTTCCGCGACAACCAGCGCGTCGAAGAGCGGGCGATGGATTCGAACGACCTCGAAAAGGAGCGCGGCATCACCATTCTGGCGAAGCCGACTTCGATCGAGTGGAACGGCTATCGCATCAACATCGTCGACACTCCCGGCCACGCGGACTTCGGCGCCGAAGTGGAACGAATCCTGTCCATGGTCGATGGCGTGATCCTGCTTGTGGACAGCTCGGAAGGCGCGATGCCGCAGACGAAGTTCGTCACCGGCAAGGCACTGGGCCTCGGCTTGCGCCCGATCGTGGTGGTCAACAAGATCGACCGCCCCGACGGCCGCCACGACGAAGTGCTCAACGAAGTGTTCGACCTGTTCGTCAGCCTTGATGCCGACGATGACCAGCTCGATTTTCCGACGCTCTATGCCTCTGGCCGCAGCGGCTACGCCAGCGAGGACCCGAACGCGCGCGAAGGCACGCTTACGCCGCTGTTCGAGAAGATCATCGAGCACGTGCCCGCCCCCGAGGCGGACGTCGACGGTCCATTCAAGTTCCTGGTCACCCTGCTCGACCGCGACAATTTCCTCGGCCGCATCCTGACCGGCAAGGTCCAGTCGGGCACGGTGCGCGTCAATGATCCGATCCGCGCTCTCGACAGCGACGGCAAGGTCGTCGAGACCGGCCGCGCCTCGAAGCTGCTGGCCTTCCACGGCCTCGACCGCATTCCCGTCGATCAGGCGAAGGCAGGCGACATCATCTCGATCGCCGGCCTGACCACCGCCACCGTGTCGAACACGATCGCAGACCAGACCGTGACCGAGCCGCTGCACGCCCAGCCGATCGATCCGCCGACGCTGTCGATGCGCTTTGCCGTCAACGATTCGCCGATGGCGGGGCGTGAAGGCAGCAAGGTGACCAGCCGCATGATCCGCGACCGCCTGGCACGCGAAGCCGAATCCAACGTCGCTATCCGCGTCACCGAAAGCGCCGACAAGGACAGCTTCGAGGTAGCCGGCCGCGGCGAACTGCAGCTGGGCGTGGTGATCGAGACAATGCGCCGCGAAGGCTTCGAGCTGGGCATCAGCCGCCCGCGCGTGCTGTTCCTGCAGGACGAGAACGGCAACGTCACCGAGCCCTACGAGACCGTCGTCATCGACGTGGACGACGAGTACTCCGGCACGGTCGTCGAGAAGATGGCCATCCGCAAAGCCGAGATGACCGACATGCGCCCCTCGGGCGGCGGCAAGACCCGCATCACCTTCTCGGCCCCCTCGCGCGGGCTGATCGGCTACCACGGCGAGTTCCTGTCCGACACGCGCGGCACCGGCATCATGAACCGCCTGTTCGAGAAGTACGGCCCGCACCGCGGCAAGATCGAAGGCCGCAAGAACGGCGTGCTGATCTCGAACGGCGCCGGCGAGGCGGTCGCCTACGCGCTCGGCCCGCTCGAAGAGCGCGGCATCCTGTTCGTCGGCGTGGGCGAGCCGCTCTACGAGGGCATGATCATCGGCGAAAATGCCAAGCCGGACGATCTCGAAGTGAACCCGATGAAGTCCAAGCAGCTGACGAACTTCCGTTCGACCGGCAAGGACGACGCGATCCGTCTCACCCCGCCCAAGGTCATGACGCTCGAGCAGGCGATCGCCTACATCGACGACGATGAGATGGTGGAAGTGACGCCGCAGTCGATCCGCCTGCGCAAGGCGATCCTCGACCCGAACGAGCGCAAGAAGGCCAGCCGCAAGAAGGATGCCGCCTGAACGCCAAGGCAGCCCTGGCGGCAGGCGGATCCAATGAAAAGGGGCGCGACGGAATCCGTCGCGCCCCTTTCTTATTGTCGTTGCCGACGCTTCGATCAGAAGTGGAAGCCGACCGTCGCGCGCAGCGAGTGGTAGTCGAAGTTCTTGTCGTTGCCCTTGATCCGGGTCGAGGCCGAGTCGAGGATGAACGGGTTGGTCGCGGGCGCCGTACCCTGGGTGACGACAACATTGTACTTGTTGTCCGAGTAGCGGTTGTACAGGTACTCGAGGCCCAGGCTCATGTTGTTGGTGAGCATGATCTCGGCGCCGCCGCCGCCCTGCCAGCCCCATACGCCCTTGCCGTCGCGACGCTCGTCGAACGCGTTGGCGGTGTTGGTCGTGTAGAAATCATGGTCAAGCTTGGCGTAGCTGCCGCCACCGGTGACGTAGAACAGTGCGCCGCCACCCGGGGTGTAGCCTGCCCGCAGGCGAGCCGAGGCCGCCCACTTCATCTGCCGCTCGATCGCGTAGCTGGCCGGTGTGGTGCTGAAACCGGACACCGCGTCCTTGGCCTCGCTCTTCGAGCCTTCGATCAGGCCGCCGAGGACGAAATTGCCCATGCGGCGGTCATAGCCGAGACGTGCACCGTATTCGGCGCCGTCGCGATCCTGGCGGCAACCGGCCGCGGGCGTCGCACCGCGAGCAAGACCGTTACAGAAGCCGGGCGAGAAGGCATTCGCGTTGGTGACGGTGGTTACGGCGTTGTCGTACTTGCCGTCCCCGTCCGTGTCGAAGTTGAGGGTGTCGTAGGAGTCCTTGTTCTGGACGCTGTAGCCACCGAAGGCCTGGATGTAGGGGCCGTCAAAATGGCTGTCGCGGTCGAACGTACCGGCAGGCGCGTCCTGGGCAAAGGCCGGAGCGGACGAGAGGGCAAGGCCGAGCACGAGCGCGGCCGAAGAGATGCTGATTTTGGACATGAGACCTTCCTGAAAGCATGGCCCCTTTACGGGCTTGCGGGAGGTTCAACGTCGAACTCGTGCTGCAGTTGCTAGCGACACACAAAATTACAAATGTAATACAAAGGATTGGGCGCGGGGCCACCTACCCAGTGATGGGTTCCGCCAATTGTCGCACACAGGCGCCGCCTCGTCCCTCGTTTAAGGTCGAGGCGGCGCAGTTGTCAGAAGCTGGCCGAGAGTGAGAACACCACTGTCGAGCCGGAGATGGAGGAGCCATTCTTGGTCGAACGGAAGTTGGGCGCAAGGTATGCGCTTTCGGCCTTGCCAATGTCGGTGTCGATATAGGCGACGCCCAGCGTCACGGGACCCAGCGCAAGATCGGCACCGAGCATCCAGTCGAGGTACTTGCCGGTCGGCGCGACGCTGGTGCCGTTAGGACCCAAGCCCGGATTGCCGTCGGAGTAGCCGAGGTGCCCCTTGAGTGTGACCGAGGTATCAGGGATGCCGGCGCTGACATCGGTCCAGATGTAGAGGTTGTCTTCCTTGTCGCCCGGGTCGAAGATCGTGCAATCGGCGTCGCTGCACCACTTGCCGAGCGCCTCCTGCTTGGGTGCGTAGGCTACGCCGAGAAGCGCCTTGGCCGGTCCAACAGTGGTCGAGAGCTTGACGTAAGGCTCCGCAAAGTCCGTCTCGGATGCGCCGCCCGGATACATGTACCAGGTAAGGCCCACATCGAGCGTGACGCCGCTCGAGATCTCAGTGGCGAAACCGCCGACAAGGTCGAGTTCCATGTTCGAGCCGCCGAATGTGCCCCAACCTGCGAGATTCGACGCCCAGGTGCCTACATAGACGCCGCTGGCGTGCGTGGCGGTGATCCCGCCCTGGACCGCCATTTCCTTGTCAGTCTGCGACACGCCGCGAAAGCGGTAGTCGCTGACGAGGCCGACACTGCCTGTCACGGTGATCTCGGAAGGCACTTCTTCCTGCGCCAACGCGGGAGTGGCACTGGCAAGGCAAGCAGCGAAAACGCCGGCAACGCCAGCAAGCAAACGATTCTTCATGGTCGTAACACCCCTCATGTGGTTTTGATGTCACGTTCCATCCTGCGGCCGCCGTGCCGGACCTTGGCTCGATGGCGGGTCCGTTTCACGTCGGCAGGCGATGTCTATCGATCCGGCATGTCGTCGCGCTTTCCGCTGCGTGACGAAGTGTTGCTGGCGATCATCGGGGCCTTTCGACGAAAGCCGGGCGGGCGCCACGTGACGCCCGCCCGGAAGGTTGTGGCGGCCGGTCGTGAGGTACCGAACCGCCGTGAGTGAAAGCCCTCAGCCTGCGACCGGCAATGGCCGGAGGATGTCCGCTGGACCGGTCACACGATCCTGGCGGCCGGTGACCTGCGCGTTCTGACGGCGGCGGCTGATCCACTCGGACAGCGTCTCCGCGGTGGTGTGGTCCATCGCCTTGACACTGCCGAGGTCGAGGTGGACCGGCCTGTCGGCGGGCTGCTTCTCGAGGACGGCGTTGAGGCGCGTCAGCCCAAGGAACGTCGCGGCGCCGTGCAACTGGACCCGCGTCGCCTCGCCTTCGTCGTGCTCGTGCACCTTGAGCTTGAGGTCGCGCAGGTGGGGCAGCAGTTCGACCACCGAGAGCGCCAGGCCGACCAGCACGCCGGTCAGGAGGTCCGTGGTGACGACCAGGATGAAGGTCACTGCCCAGATCGCCGCGGGAAGTGGCCCGTGCGCCTTGAACAGGTGCCGCACATGCTTGAGGCTGACCAGTCGCCAGCCGGTCACGACCAGCACGCCGCCCAGCGCCGCCATCGGCACTTCGCGCAGCAGCCAGGGTAGCAGCGCGACGAAGCCCAGAATCCAGGCGCCGTGCAGGATGGTCGAGAGCCGGGTCCTGGCGCCTGCTTGCACGTTGGCGGACGAGCGCACGATCACGCCCGTCATCGGCAGCGCTCCGAACAGGCCGCACAGCAGATTGCCGAAACCCTGCGCGCGCAATTCCTTGTCGTACTTGGTCCGCTCACCGTCATGCATCCGGTCTACCGCGGCGGCCGAGAGCAGCGTCTCGGCACTGGCGATGAAGGCGATCGCGAGCGCCGAGACGATCAGCGCAGGGTTTGCGAGGGGCGCGAACCACTCGGGCGTTCCCGGCAGCGCGAAAGCTGCAGCGATCGAGACCGGCACCTCAATGCGAGCAACGTCGAGGCCGAGCGTCCAGGCGGCGACAGTCGCCGCGACCACGCCGAGCAAGGCGCCGGGCACCAGAGACATCGATTTGGGCCGCAGCTTCTCCCAGCCCAGCATTACGCCGATCGTGAGCAGGCCCAGCGCCAGCGCCAGTTCGGTTGCGGCGACGTTGCCGAAATCCAGGCCGAGCACGCGGGCAGGCATCATCGCCATGTTCTCCAGCCCGCTCGACACCGGCTTGGCGTCGAACAGGATGTGGAATTGACCGATGACGATCAGCGCGCCGATGCCGGCGAGCATTCCGTGCACCACGGCGGGGCTGATCGCGCGGAACAGGCCGCCCAGCTTGAGCGCACCGGCAATCAGCTGGAATACGCCCGCGAGCAGCAGCACCGGGCCCAGCGCGGCAAGCCCGTGCTCGCGCACGAACTCGAAGACGATGACGGCGAGGCCGGCCGCCGGACCGCTTACTTGAAGTGGCGATCCGGCCAGCGCGCCGACGACGATGCCACCGATGATGCCGGTGACCAGACCCTTCTCGGGCGGCACGCCGGAGGCGATGGCGATGCCCATGCACAGCGGCATCGCTACCAGGAACACGACGATCGAAGCGGTGAAATCCCGGCCGAAGTGAGCGAAGAGGCCGCTGCGCGCCGCGTCCACGGGAGCTTTGGCCGCCGTCATTCGGCAGCCTCGGCAAATTCGGTAGCGAACCTCGAACGTGCGGCCAGAGCGACCGGCAGGTCGCTACCCTCACGCAGCGGCACGAACTCTCCGGTGTCACCGTTCAGGCCCAGGACTTGGCCGGCATGGATGTCGACGAACCAGCCGTGGAGCGTCATCTCGCCCCGCGCGATCGCGGTGGCGACAGCTGGGTGGGTGCGCAGGTGATTGAGCTGGGCGATGATGTTCTCGAGCGTGATGGCGCGGACGCGGTCCTTGCCCTCGAGATCGCCCTGACAGCTGGAGACGACGTGCTCGGCCGCGGCACCGTGCTTCAGCCAGGCGGCGACGTTGGGCATCTTGTCAAGCCCGGTCGGGTCCGAGAGCGCCTTCATCGCGCCGCAGTCCGAATGGCCGCACACGATGATGTCAGTGACGCCGAGCGCCATGACCCCGTATTCCACGGTCGAAGTTACGCCACCGTTCTGCGTCGCATAGGGCGGGACGATGTTGCCGGCGTTGCGACAGACGAACAAGTCGCCGGGCTGCGCCTGCATGATCTGCTCTGGCACGACGCGCGAATCCGCGCAGGAGATCATCAGCGCCTTGGGCGATTGACCATGGGTGGTGAGCTTTCCGAACAGTTCGCTGCTGGCGGGAAAGAGAGTCTTCTCGAAGTGGAAGACGCGGCCGATGAGTTCGTTCACGCTGGGACCTTTCTCGCAATCGATGAGGGCGTCGGCGACCCGGGATGGGTCAGGGGGACGCGAGCCGCCGACTTGCAAGAAAGGTAGGGAGTACCGCTTTCGGCCTTCGTGCCGGAGCGTAACGAAGTTTTGCTGCGCTGCGGCGCGAGCTCAACCGGACGCGAGCGGCAGACGGATGGTCGCGCGCAAGCCGCCCTCGGGCCGGTTGCGCAAGTCGAGCGTACCATGCTCCATGCGCACGGCCTTGCGAACGATCGGCAGCCCGAGGCCCATGCCGGCGGTGTCGCGCGAGCGCGCGGTGTCGAGCCGCACGAACGGCTGAAGCGCGTCGGCGATGCGATCTTCCGGGATTCCGGGACCGTCGTCCTCCACGACGATCTCAACCGCACCCCCGTCGCGCCGCACGCGAACGCGGGCATTGCCGCCGTAGTGGATCGCGTTTTCGATAAGGTTCGACAGCGCGCGCCGGATCGGCACCGGCCGCACCGTCAGTTCCAGGCTCGCAGGACCCGCGTACGTGGCGGCAGCGCCGTGGTCGGCCGCAGTGTCGACCAGCGTCTCGGCCATGACGGCGATGTCGATGCGCTCGGCGGGGATCGACTGTCCGTCGCTGTCGACATAGGCCTGGATCGATTCGAGCAGCAGCCGCATCTCCTCGATGTCGTGCTCGATGCCCTCCCGGATCTCGGGGTCGACGCTCTCGTCATCGAGCCGCAGCCGCATGCGCGACAGGGGCGTCTTGAGGTCGTGCCCAATGGCGAGCATCGTCTGCGTGCGGTCGAGCAGGGACTGGTGGATCCGCTCCTGCATCTGGTTCAGCGCGCGGATCAGCTCGCGCAACTCATCCGGACCGCGCTCCGGCACTGGCTCAGGCAGCCCGTCGCCCAGCTTGCGGGTAGCGCCGATCAGGTTGCGCAGGGGCTTGAGCGTCGCGCGCAGCAGCACCCAGGCGAGCGCGATCAGCAGCAGCGTCGGCAGGACAAGGCTGAGGATGCGGCCCGCGGTCAGCGTCCAGGCGGCGTTGGCGTGAGTATGGAAGCGGATGATGCTGTGGTCGCCGAGTTGCACCGAGCCGCCTATATTGCCGCGGCCGGGCAGTTCCTCGAGATGTAGCTCGAGGTCGGCCAGCGCCAGCTCCGGCTCGATCCGCACCACCTGCGAGCGCAGGTTGGCGAGGCCCAGCGAGCCGCGACGGCGCTCCTCGACGGGCATCCAGTCGATGGTGAAACGCTCGGTGCTCAGCACCTCGGCCACGCTGTCGCGCCGCGGCGGCTCGGTGTGCTCCAACGTGCGGGTGGCGAGGACGAGGTTCTCTGCGATCCGCTCGGCGTCGTCGCGGCGCAACTCGAACGAATTGACGCTGTCGAACAGAAGAGAATTGGCGGCGAAATCGACGATCACCACCAGCAGCAGCACGGCAAGGAGGCGCTCGGGCAGGCCCAGGCGCCGGAACAGCGCGACCGCCCTGCCCCCCGCTCCGGCCATCAGCCGCGCGTCACTTCCGCCCTGAACATGTAACCGACGCCGCGCACCGTCACGATCGGCGGCTCGCAGCCTTCCAACTGCAGCTTGCGGCGCAGGCGGCTGACCAGCACATCGATGCTGCGATCCGAGCTGTCGCCGATGCGCGATCGCGACAGCTCCATCAACCGCTCGCGCCCGAGCACCCGCTGTGGGTAGCCCAGGAAGGTCGACAGCAAGTCGAACTCGGCGCCGGTCAGGTCGACGATCGCGCCGCTGGGAGAGCGCAGCTCGCGCCGGGCCAGCGAGACCAGCCAGCCATCGAACGTGATCGTGTCCGAGGCGCGGTTCTCGGTCGCCGGTTCGCTGGCGGAGTCCGAACCGCCGCCCCGACGCAGCACGGCGCTAACCCGCGCTGCCAGCTCGCGGGTGCTGAACGGCTTGGCCAGGTAGTCGTCGGCGCCCAGCTCAAGGCCGAGCACCCGATCTTCCTCGCTGCCGCGCGCGCTCACGAAGATGATCGGCACGTCGCTTTCGCGGCGCAGGCGGCGGAACAGATCGAAGCCGCTGGTGCCGGGCAGCATGATGTCGAGCACGACGAGATTCACCGAAGTCTCGCGCAGCGTGACCCACATCTCGGCGCCGGTCGCCGCGGTAAGCACGTTGAAGCCGCTCTGGCGCAGCGCGCGCGCAGTCAACGTGCGCAGCGCGCCATCGTCCTCGACAAGCAGGATGGTGGGTGAAGGGGTCATGGTTTCGAGCGGTGAAGTAAGGCGGGAAGCGACCGTCATCGGATTATAGTGTCTCCACGAGGGGTATAGGGGCCTTGTCGCGGCGAGGCAAACGCGGCGCCGGGGATACCCCGGTCATCCCGCCTGCAGGCCGCGGCGCACATGCTCCACAGCATCGCGCAGCCCTGCCACTTCTGCCGGGGCGAGCCCGCCGGTAACGGTGCCGCCGCCCCGTTCACTAAACCGCAGGCGCCACGGCTCGCGGCTATTGGCGCGATACGCCGCGGCGATCTCCTCGACGACACTGCCGGGCAGCTCGAAGACCACGCGCGCATGGCGATTGCAGGCGCGCTGGATCGCATCGACGCCGGGACAATCGTCCCACTGGTCGATGCGCACCAGTCGTCCCTGCTCGGTCCGGCCGCCGACGCGATAGTTCACGCCGATGATCTCGCTGGGCCGGTCATGCACGACCAGCTCATGCCAGACCTGCCAACGCACCGCGCCGCTCTGGCGATCGACCATGGCCCGCAAGTGCACGTCCTCGGCATGCGCCCCTTGCAGGCGACGGCCTCGCGACCAGGCCTTGCGTGTGCTGACCTGGACGTAGGGCTCGTGCGGCTCGTCAAGAACGCGCACGCCTTGCGCGAACATATCCGGCGTGGCCCTTGCCAGCGCGCGAGGCAATTCCTCGTAAGCGGCCGCCGCACCCGGCGAGCCGAGGACGCCGAGCGCCAGCGCGGCCGCAAGGGCGCGGCGCGATCTCATTACGGGCGGGCGCTCGCGATCCGTGCGGCTTCGGCCTCGGCGACGGCGTAGCTCTGGGCGCGCCGCTCTTCGGCCTTGGCGACGTGGTGGCGGCAGGCCCGGCCCTTCATCGGGTCGGGATGGCAGACGGCTGGCGCGGCGCGAGGCGCAGGATCGGCGCGCGCGACGATCGGCGGATGGCCCTTCATGTCGCGGATGGTGTCGCTGGCGTAAGCGGCAGGGGTCGACGCGGCGAGGGTGGCAAGGGTGGCGAAGGCAAGCTTGAGCATCGGTTCTCTCCGAAAGGAAGGGTTGGCGTGGCGTAAAGAGTGGGGCGCCATCGTGTCGCGCTTCGGGCGTGATCGTGACGAAGTGTTGCCCGCGGCCTGGCGTCGCCAAGCGCTTACAATTGCGTACAAACTTGAACGATTTCTGCCAGCCGCGCTCCGACCAGGTTCAGCCGGAAGGGGTCATAGAGACTGCAACGAGCCGGCAATCCGAGGCCTTGCTTCCAAATTTCCCGGCAAAGGAGTTACGACAATGAACCTGATCAAGAAGTCCATGTTCGCAGCCGGCCTTGCCGCCACGGCGCTTGCAAGCACCACGCCGGCGATGGCGCGAGACTGGCACCGCGGTGGCAACGACACCGCCGCAGTTGCCATAGGCGCCGGCATCCTTGGCCTTGCGGTCGGCGCGATCGCTGCGTCCGCGAGCAACCATGACCGCTACTATGACGATCGCTACGACGGTTACGGCCCTGCTTACGTGGAAGGCTGGTCCTATCGCGACGGGTACTATTGGGATCGCGACGGCGGCCGCCACTCGCGCGACGAATACCGCCGTTACCATGGTTCCGACGGCAACGATTGGCGGCGCGGCTACGACCGCGATCGGGGTGAATGGCGCCGCGGCTACTGAGCCAACTTTCAATGGGCCGAGGTCCCCCCTCCCTCGGTCTCGCGACGCCCGGCCGGTTCTCCTGGTCGGGCGTTTGCACGTATGGAGGATGGCCTGACCAGAGCGCAGGCAGACGCGCCCGTTCTGCCATTCGTCGCAAGTTTGACACCATTTGCGACCAATTCACGCGCAGTTCAGTGCCGTCACCCTACCTAGGTCGCAACGCGCCCACCGCTACTGCCGTTAATCGGTTGGCCCGGAAAGGGAGACGCATGATATGAAGACCGTACTGAAGAAACTTGGCCTTGGCGCCGCCCTCGCCGCTTCGGCGTTGGTGGCGTCTGCTCCGGCCGAAGCGCGGGACCGCTACTATGGCCACCGCGACAACGACGCTGCCGTCGCCATCGGCGCCGGCATCCTTGGCTTGGCTGTGGGTGCCGCCATCGCCGACAGCAACGACGATCGCTACTACGACCGCGGTTACTATGGCGAACGTCGCTATGTGACCGTACGCGGACGCCCCGACTATTACTATTACTACGAGGGTCGGCCGAACCGCTACTATCGTGACCGGTACTACGATCGCTATTACGCGCCGTACTACCGCGAACGCTACAGCCGCAACTACTACGGCGGCAGCCGCGGCTATTATGGCGACCGTCGCGACTGGAACCGTGACCGCCGCGATTGGCACCACGACCGCCGCGACTGGAACCGTGGCGACCGCTACGACCGGGACGATCGTCGCAACTGGCGCCGCTGATCCTCCGGTAAAGTCCTGAAGGCCGGCGGCAACCCTGCGTTGCCGCCGGCTTTTTCTTTGCCCGCTCGCCAAGCGGCCCGCAGGTGTCTATGGCGCTGCCCCCATGGAAGCCGCGGACCTGCGCATCGCCCTGTTCTCGGGCAACTACAACTATGTTCGCGATGGCGCGAACCAGGCGCTTAACCGCCTCGTCGGCTACCTGCTGCGACAGGGAGCGCAAGTACGCGTCTATGCGCCGGTGGTGAAACGGCCCGCGTTCGAGCCGACCGGCGACCTGGTCAGCGTGCATTCGATACCGATCCCCAACCGCCCCGAATACCGCGTGCCGCTGGGCATCTCATTGAAGTCCCGGCGCGACCTCAAGCGCTTCTCTCCCAACGTCGTTCACGTCTCCTCGCCCGACCCGGTTGGCCACCAGGCGGTGACCTGGGCCCGCAACCGCAAGCTGCCGGTGCTGGCATCGGTGCACACCCGCTTCGAGACGTACCTGCGCTACTACAACATGGCCTGGGGCGAGCCGGTGATCGAGGCGATGCTGCGCCGCTTCTACCGCCGCTGCGACGCGCTTGTCGCGCCGAGCGAGAGTATGGCCCAACTGCTGCGCCAGCAGCGGATGAATTACGACGTATCGATCTGGTCGCGCGGGGTGGACCATGCGGTGTTCAACCCGCAGCGGCGCGACAGTGCCTGGCGGCAGGGCCTGGGCATCGACGATCAGGACGTCGCGATCGGCTTTCTTGGCCGGCTGGTGATGGAAAAGGGTCTCGACGTCTTTTCCGACACGCTCGACGAATTGAGCCGCCGCGGCGTGGCGCACAAAGTCATCGTCATCGGCGAAGGACCGGCGCGCGGCTGGTTCGAGGAGCGGCTGCCCGGTGCCGCCTTCGTGGGGTTCCAGCAAGGTGAGGACCTGGGCCGGGCGGTCGCCAGCATGGACGTGCTGTTCAATCCATCGGTCACCGAAACTTTCGGCAACGTCACGCTCGAGGCGATGGCCTGCGCCGTGCCGGTGGTTGCCGCCGCCGCAACCGGAAGCCAGAGCCTCGTCGACGATCGCGTCTCCGGCCGACTGGTGCCCCCGGGCGCAATCCACCAGTTCGCCGAGGCGCTCAAGACCTACATCGAGGACGAGGGCCAGCGTAGTGCCCACGGCCGCGCCGGTGCCGAGCGTGCCTCCGAGTTCAGCTGGGACCGAATCAACCATGCCGTCGCCGACACCTACTTGCGGCTGATCCGCCAGAAGGCGCGGCGCTGAGCGCTCACTGCGGCACCGGCGAAATCACCCTAGCACGCCCTGCCGGCGCTTGCGCAGCGCATGCCAGACCAGTGCCAGCGCAACGGCCCAGAGCACTATCGTGAAGAGCACGTTCGTCGCACCCTTCATGCTGGGCGGAAGACCTGTCGCGATCTGCCATGCCTGCAGCACCGCGAGCCCGCCCAGCGAGACGGCGAACGCCGGAACTGCCGCCTTCGATCTCAGCAGCAGCGCCAGCGAACCAGCCAGAGCGCCCAGCGTGCCGAGCGCCCACGGCACCAAAGTCCAGGTCGGCGCCGCATCGAGCCAGTCGATCATGTCGGCCGAATACTGCGCAAGATAGACGGGATTGCGCGATGCGGTCATCGCGAAGTCGATCGCGCCCATCGCGTTCCACAGCAGGGAGAGCACCGCGATCGTCCAATACGGCCACCCGGCGCGTCGCCTGCCCTCCATCGCCACACTCCTGCTTGCCCGCCGAGACTTAGACCTGCCGTGACTAGACCCGCCACGCAACCGGTGCAATCGGGCGGCATAATCGCTAGATAGGCGCCACGATGGCCGACCTTTTCGCCGATGACCTGCCGCTCGCATCCGCCACCCCCGCCCTGCGGGCGAGGACGCCCCGCTTGCCGACCGCCTGCGCCCGCGGACGCTGGCAGACGTGGTGGGGCAGGAGCACCTGACCGGCCCCGAAGGCGCGATCGGGCGCATGGTCGCGGCCGGGCGCCTCTCCTCGATGATCCTGTGGGGCCCGCCCGGCACCGGCAAGACCAGCATCGCGCGCCTGCTTGCGGCGGCGGTCGGCATGCGCTTCGCCGCAGTCTCGGCGGTGTTCTCAGGCGTCGCCGATCTCAAGAAGGCGTTCGCCGAGGCCGATGTGGCGGCGAAAGCCGGGCAGCGCACGCTGCTGTTCGTGGACGAGATCCACCGCTTCAACCGCGCTCAGCAGGACGGCTTCCTCCCCTTCGTGGAGCGCGGCACGGTGACGTTGGTGGGCGCGACCACCGAGAACCCTAGCTTCGCGCTCAACGCCGCGCTGCTGAGCCGCGCGCAAGTTCTGATCCTGCACCGCCTGGGTCCTGACGCGCTGTGCGCACTGCTCGACAAGGCGGAGGCTTTGGAAGGGCCGCTGCCGCTGGCGGCAGCAGCGCGCGATGCGCTGGTCGCCTCCGCGGATGGCGACGGGCGGTTCCTGCTCAACCAGGCTGAGACGCTTTATGCGGCCAAGATCCAGGAGCCGCTCGATCCAGCCGCGCTGGGCGCGTTCCTGCAGCGGCGGGTGGCGGTCTACGACAAGGACCGCGACGGGCACTACAATCTCATCAGCGCGCTCCACAAGGCGCTGCGCGGATCGGACCCGCAGGCCTCGCTGTACTACATGGCGCGGATGCTGACTGCGGGCGAGGAGCCGCTCTACGTGCTGCGCCGACTGGTACGGTTCGCGAGCGAGGATGTCGGCCTGGCCGATCCGCAGGCGCTGGTACAGTGCCTGGCCGCCAAGCAGGCGTACGAGTTCCTGGGCTCGCCAGAAGGCGAGCTGGCGATCGTGCAGGCGTGCCTCTACCTTGCGACAGCGCCCAAATCGAACGCGGCGTACATGGCGTTCAAGTCCTCGTGGAAGAGCGCGAAGGAGACCGGTTCGCTCAGTCCGCCGGCCAACATCCTCAACGCACCGACCAAGCTGATGAAGGACATCGGCTACGGCAAGGACTACGCCTACGACCACGACACGCCCGATGGCTTCTCCGGCGACGACTACTGGCCCGAAGAGATGACGCCGCAGACTTACTACGACCCCGTCGAGCGCGGCTTCGAGCGCGAAGTGAAGAAGCGCCTGGAATGGTGGGACAAGAAGCGCGCCGAGCGGCGGGGCGAGTAGCGACGGCAAGAAGTAGAAGTATGCACTTCCGTCACTTCCTCGCCATCGACTGGTCGGGCGCCGTAGGAGCACGCCAGAAAGGTATTGCGCTGGCGCTGTGCGGTCTCGACGGCGCTCCGCGGTTGCTGCAGCCGCCATCCCATCGGCACTGGTCGCGTGACGAGGTGCTCGATCTGCTGCGGCACCGGTTGCCGGACGACACGCTGGTCGGCCTGGACCTCGGCATCTCGCTGCCGTTCGCAGATGCCCGCGCCTTCTTCCAAGGATTGCCGGACAGCCCGCCCGATGCCCGCGCGCTGTGGGCGCTGGTGGACGAGACCTGCCGGCATGACGAACACCTTGCCGCCACCGCGTTCGTGAATGACCCGCGCTTCGCACCGTATTTCCGCCGCCACGGCGGACGCGAGGGCGCGGCGTTCCACTTGCCCGGCGCGGCGCACAAGCGCGGACGCATGCGCGTGACCGAGGCGGCGCAAGCCCGCATGGGGTGCAAGCCGTACTCGAACTTCAACCTGGTGGGCGCAGCGCAAGTCGGCAAGTCGAGCCTGACGGGCATGCGCCTGCTGCACCGGTTGGACGGCGCTCTGCCCGTCTGGCCCGTCGATCCGCTGCCCGCGCAAGGCAGCGTGGTGGTGGAGATATACACCACACTCGCCGCGATCGCCGGGGGGCGCAGCGCCGGGCGTGCCAAGATGACCGACTTCGCAGCGGTGAATGCCGCACTGGCGGCGCTCGGTTCACCGGCAGTGGAAGCGCACGGCCCGACCGACGACCATAGCGCCGACGCGCTCGTCACCGCCGCCTGGCTGCGCATCGCCGCGCGGCGGCCCGAGCTCTGGCAACCGCCTGAACTCACGCCCGAACTTGCACGCACCGAGGGCTGGACCTTCGGCGCGGCCTGACGCACAACCGGAGCATCGAGGCGGCCTCCCCCCCCCCCGGCCGCCCTCATATCTCGGGAGGCGACGACGCCTATGAAACATCTCCTGCTGGCAGGGATCGCCTGCCTCGGCCTGACTGCCTGCGCGACAACCACGGCCGCCCCCGCGCCGGACTCGACAGCCGCCGCTCCGCAAGCCGCGACACCGGACTGGAAAGGCTTCGTCCAGGCCAGCATCGATCGCTGGCTGGCCCTCGATCCGGCCTTCGCCGTCTACGAAGGCGCGCACCAGTACGACGGCACGCTGCCCGACTGGAGCGAGGCGGGCCTGAAGACTCGCGCCGACTTCTACCGCTCGGTTATCGAGCAGGCGCGCAGCTATACCGGCCTGTCCGCAGACGAGAGCTTCGAGCGCGACTACCTGGTCTCCGCCGCGCGGCGTGAGCTGTTCTGGCTCACCGACGCCGACAAGCCGCACACCAACCCGGCGTTCTACATCGACGGCGGGCTCGATCCCAACGTCTATGTCAGCCGCAGCTATGCCGACAAGCCGACCCGCATGAAGGCGATGATCGCCTTCTTCAAGGCGATCCCGACGGCCACGCAGCAGATCCGCGCCAACTTGCGCACGCCGCTGCCGGCCAGCTTCGTCAGGCTGGGCGCCAACGCTTTCGCCGGCTACGCCGATTACTACCGCGGCGATGCCCGTGCCGCCTTCGCGGACGTGCCCGATGCCGCGCTGCAGGCCGAGTTCAAGTCCACCTCGCAGGCTGCGGGCGATGCGATGCAGGCGCTGGCAGACTGGATGAAGGGCCAGCAGGCGAGCGCCACCGCGGCCTTCGCGATGGGCCCGGATAAGTTCAGCCGCATGCTGCTGGAGACGGAACTGGTCGACATGTCCATCGACCATCTGGAAGTGGTCGCGCGCGCTGATCTCAAGAGGAACCAGGACGCGGTCAAGGCCGCTTGCGCCCAGTACGCGCCCAAGCAGACGATCGCACGGTGCTTTGCCAAGATGAGCGCGGACAAGCCCAAGGACGGCCCCGTCGCCGAGGCGCGCCGGCAGATCCCGGAGCTGGCCCAGTTCGTGCGCGACAAGGACCTGCTGACGATCCCCGGCACAAAGATGGCCGAGGTGCAGGAAAGCCCACCCTACAACCGCGCCAATTCGGCCTACATGGACCCACCCGGGCCGCTCGAGCAGGGCGGATCGTCGATCTACTACATCTCGCCGCCCGACCCGACATGGTCGAAGCAGAAGCAGATGGACTACATCCCCGCCAAGGCGGACCTGCTGTTCACCACCGTGCACGAGGTCATGCCGGGGCACTACCTGCAGTTCCTCCACTCGAACCAAACACCGTCGATGGTCGGGCGGCTCTGGGTCGGCTACGGTTTCGCCGAAGGGTGGGCGCACTACACCGAACAGATGATGTGGGATGCGGGGCTGGGCAACGGGTCGCTGGAAACGCACATCGGCCAACTCTCGAACGCACTGCTGCGGGACTGCCGCTTCCTCTCAGCGATCGGCCTGCATGCTCGCGGCATGACCGAGGCGCAGTCGAAGGCACTGTTCATGGACGAGTGCTGGATCGACGAAGGCAACGCCGAGCAGCAGGCCGCCCGCGGCACTTACGATCCGGCCTACCTGAATTACACGCTCAACAAGCTCATGATCATGAAGCTGCGCGACGACTGGACGACCGGCCGTGGTGGACGCGCGGCGTGGAAGGCGTTCCATGACCAGTTCCTGAGCTATGGCGGCCCCCCGGTCCCGCTGATCCGCCAGGCGATGATGCAGGAAGACGCACCGCACGCGGTGTTCTAACGGCATCAGGGCGGCGGCGGCTCGTAGCGCCTGCCGCCGCCCCGATCGCCTTGCCGCGAGATGCGTGGAAGCTGGTGCCGGATGAGGGGATCGAACCCCCGACCTTCGGTTTACAAAACCGCTGCACTACCGCTGTGCTAATCCGGCTCACCAGCGCGAGCGCCCATAGCCGCCCTGACGGGGCTTTGCCAAGCGGGATTGCTGATCGCGGCTGCCGCCCTCACGACCACGCTCCGCAGCGTGCTCGTCTAAAAATGACGATCGCCAGAGACCAGGATCGGTAAACCCGGCGGTTTCAACGGGACGCTACAAAATACGAGCATATCCGCCGCGCACCAGAAAAGAACCAGACACCGCAGTCGCCACAACTTGACTTGCCCTTTAGTTATTGAAACGAAAGAGGACCGCAGGGTTGGGAAGAGACGATGCTGAGAATCAGGCGGCGCGAGGTTAGCGAAGACCAGCTAAATCAGCTCATTGATAACTTTGAGCAATTCAAGGCTGAGTGGGACGACGCCATCATCCGCGACGATTCGATTTTCGTACGTACCCCTGCCTTCGAAACTTTGGCACAGCACCGTGAGTCCCGCACCAACACCATACTCCTCGGGCGCAAGGGAGATGGGAAAACGGCGATCTTACGTCGCCTGCAACACGAAACGCGCAAGCCCGCCACGGGAATGCGCCGCGAATACTTCACCTGGATCAACATGGAGGATGCGTATTTCTCCGAACTGGTCAGCAAGTTCGACCAAATCTGCACCGGCATCACAGCGAAAAACAGCTCCATCCCGGAAAGCCACATCGCCTCTCGCCTGTGGCTCAAGTTCCTCAAACTGACAGCGCTGCAAGTCTTCATCCGCCACTGCGACGAAAACCCGGCCATCTCCCAGCAGATCCGCGACAGCCACGAAATGGATGTCGGATCGCTTCGCCGGATGGTGTCGGATGAACTCGGCGTCCAGGAAATGTTCTTCCGTCAGTCCGACATCGGGCCGAACTTCGTGTCGTTCTTGCAGCGCGTGCTAGGACTGGTGCTCCAATCCGACCGCTACGTTGCCCGTCAGATCGACGAGAGCAAGCCGTTCCTGATCAATGCCCACGATACCCTGCGCGACATCGGACCGCAGCTGCAAGAATGGGCTCGGGTGATCGAGGCAACGGGGCTTCAGTTCACGATCGCGCTCGACCGGTTCGACGACTTCATCGACAATCTGGTTTCGGACGACTTGCCACGCACCCGCAAGATTCGTCGATTTTTCCTGCAGGGCCTGGTGCCCACCCTGTCCAAACTGGACAATGACAAGTCCTTCGCTTGGCTACGGGTAGTGGCATCGCTGCCGGAGGACCTCGTCGTAGACATCGCCTTGCGCGAGATCGCCAGCCACAAGAAACTCCATTTCGTTGAGATCGACTGGTCCCGAGGCAATCTGGTGTCGCTTCTCGACGGCAGGGTCTCCTCGGTGCTGCCCGGGATCACCTTCAGCGAGATTTTCTCGTACCAGGTTCCCAATCTCAACCACCTCGTGCTCACCAAGGAGACGCCCGAGGACTACCTGATCCGCCACACCACCCGCCGGCCGCGAGAGGTGATGGCCCATGCGGCGCGCTTGTTCACGTTCATGCGCAAGCAGCGGCGAGTGCCCAGCCCGCGCGAATACGGCGAGATCATCCATCTCTCCAACAAGGAGATCGTCGAGGATCAGGTGTTCCCCGAGTGGCAGAGCGTGCTCCCCAGCATCCGCTCCTTCTTTTCAGGCATGGCGCGCCGCTCACCCCCGACCGTCTTCACCCTCGCCGAGTTCGAGCAGTGGGACCAGGCTTCAAGCTCCGTGGGACTGCACCGATACGGCGAGAACATGCTTTCGGGCGAAGCGAAATCCTTCACGGCCCTGGCCGCGCTGTTCCGTGTCGGATCAGTCGGCTTTAGAGTGCGGCGCGCCTCCCGCAGGGACGGTTACATCAGGCAGGGCGACAATGATTTCGTCCGCTACATTTTCGCTTTCACCTCCAAGCGCGATCCGATCAGCGACATCGTGGATTTCCTGTTGCGCCCCAACCTGCCCGAGCTGGTCGAAACGAGTGAGGGCAAGTCCTACCGGGGCACGTTGCTGGGACAAGACCACGGCATCTACGACATCGCATTGTGCTTCTCGCCGATGTTCTTCGAGGTTGCAGGCGCCGAGCACATGTCCCCGTACCTCGTCGGGGAGCACTTGGAGGAGAGCGTCTATTGAGCAGCGCGCAAGAGTTCGTCCAGACAGACGAGTGGAAAGAGAAATCCCGGGAAATCAATCTCGAGGTGCTTGCCGTGGTGCTGCCTTTGCTGATTTACGGCGTGTCGCTGATGATCGGGCACTACGGCTTCGCGACTGCCCAGACCCACCTTGATCACATGCTGGAAATCCCCGACGCATTCTTTGGCGGCTGCGTCCTGTTGGCTTTCTCCTCGATTCGCGGCTGGTCGATCCGAAAGCGCGATCTTGGCTCGGCGACCCAGTTGGTGGAGCAGCAAGTCCGGTTGCGCACGATCGTCGGGCTGATCGCGCTCATGGTGTGTTCGGCGCTTGCTGCCTTGGCTATCGTCTCGCAAGGGCACTGGGCGTTGCCGGTCGGGCTGCTGTTCACGTACGGCGGTTTCGTGCTGTACAAGAACATCGTGTTCCGAGTGGCCCTGATCGCGTTCCTGGAGAACGAGGACGACTAGGACGCTTGGCGGCGAAGGTCAGGCCGGCTCGGCCACCCAAGCCTTGCGCAGGGCCGGCCCGGCGAGCGCCATCAGCAGCGCTGCTAGCAGGTAGAGGGCAAGCGCGTAGAGCATCGAGAAGCGCAAGGCTTCCGGCCCATAGAGCGGCGTCAGGGCCTTGGACAGGGCACCCAGCGCGTAGATGCCGCCGCCCAGCCCGATGAGGTTGTTGATCAGCAGGAACAGCGCCGATGCGGTCGCGCGCGCCTCGGGTGGCACGAGGTGCTGGACGGCGCTCGTCACCGGGCCCAGCCAGACGTAGGCGAGCGCCTGGGGCACCAGGAACAGCAGGAAGGCCACCGTCACGCTGCCCGTCCAGATGCCGCCCGCGAACAGCGGCACCGCAACGACATAGGCGAGTGCCGGGACCCAGCCGTAGAAAGCGCGATCGGCGCGGCCGAGCCGGTCGGCCAGCGCGCCGCCCGCCAGCACCCCCACGGTGCCGCCCAGCAGCAGCACCGCGCCGATGAACCACGAGGTCTCGACCAGATCGAGCCCGAAGCTGCGCTGGAGCAGGCTCGGCAGCCAGAAGGCGAGGCCGTAGCCGAGCATGGAACTGGAAGCGGCGCCGAAGCTCAGCAGCCAGAACGCCGGCTTGCCCGCCAGCATGGCGGCCACCTCGCCGAAGCGCATCGCTGGTGCCGACGTGGCCGGTCTGGGCTTGTCCTTCACCACGGCCTTGAACAGCGGCGCGATGAGGAGGCCGGCCAGACCGACGACGAGGAAAGCCGCGCGCCAGTCCACCCGCGCCGCGACATAGCCCCCGGCGAGCACACCGGCCGCGGAGCCGAGCGGTATGCCCAGCGAGTAGATCGAGAGCGCGAAAGCGCGCTTTTCGCTCGGGAAATGGTCGCCGATAACGGCGTAGCTCGGCGCCACTCCACCCGCTTCGCCGATGCCGACGCCCAGGCGCGCCCCGAAGATGTGCCAGAACCCTTGCGCCAGCCCGCAGACAGCGGTGAAAAGGCTCCAGCAGACCAGCGAGACGGTGATGACCCAGGAGCGGCTCGTGCGATCCGCCAACCAGGCCAGCGGCACGCCCAGTGTCGAATAGAGGATCGCGAAGGCAAGCCCGCCCAGCATGCCCATCTGCGCGTCGTCGAGGCCAAGCTCCTGCTGGATCGGCGCGGCCAGGATGGCGAGGATCTGGCGGTCGACGAAGTTGAACACGTAGACCAGCAACAGCATCGCCAGCACCACGCGGGGGGAGGCGGAGCGCGACGCCGTTGTCATCGATGAGCCGGCCACGTCTGCTTCCCTTCTTCTCGTCACCCCGCGCAGGCGGGGGCCCATCTCCGAACGTCGCGTCACACCCCCGCGCAGGAGATGGACCCCGGCCTGCGCGCGGACGGCGAACTAGACTGGCGAATGCTCGCGCAGGAACGCCTCGATCGCCGCCAGCGCCACCGGCTCGTCGAGCACCGGCGCGTGGCCCACCCGCGGCACTTCCACGCTGGCATAGGCGCCCGAGTGACGCCGCGCCATCCCGGCGACCGTGTCGGCGCCGAGCAGATCGGAAAGCTGCCCGCGCACGACCAGCACCGGCACGGCGTCAAGCAGGTCCCACAGCGGCCACAGGTCGGGCGGGACCGTCTGCGGCGCGTCGCCGGCGATGCTTTGCGAGATCGCCGGATCGTACGCGAAGGAGACGGAGCCGTCGGCATTCTCGACGCAGAGCCGGCGGGCGAAGGCGGCCCAGTCGGCGCTGCCGTAGCCGGGGAAGGCCGGAGCGTTGATCGCGCGCACCCGCTCGATCGCCGCCGGCCAGCCCGTCATCGCGCCACCCGGCCCCACATAGCCCTGGATGCGCGCGAGCCCGGCCGGCTCGAGCACCGGGCCGACGTCGTTGAAGACCACCGCCCGAGCCAGGCCCGGTCGCAGCGCATGCATGACCATGGCGATCAGCCCGCCCATCGAGGTGCCGATCAGCCCCGCGTGCTCGATGCCGAGGCCGTCGAGCAACGCCAGCATGTCATGCGCGTAGACGTCGGGCCGGTACTGCGCGGGATCAGGGTCCCATTGCGACAGGCCCCTTCCCCGCTGGTCGGGCACGATCAGCCGATAGCGCCCCGCCAACCGCGCCGCGAGCGGCTCGAAGTCCGCGCTGTTGCGGGTGAGGCCGTGCATCAGCAGCAGCGCCGGGGCACCCGGGCCGGCGGGATAGTCGCGCGCGGCGAGTTCCAGCCGGCCGCAGGCGCTGCGATAGCGGTGGACGGTGTAGGCCATGTGGACTGTCCTTGATCAGCCCGCCGTCCCGGAACCGGTCCGGGACGGCGTTCGCCTCAGAACGACAGCGTCGCGGTGGCGAAGACCTGACGTGGGTTGCCGTAGTACGCGGTCAGCACGCCCTCCTTGCCCAGCGTGGGCGTGTAGGTACCGTTCGCGTTCTGCGTGACGAAGGTATAGCCCGAGGTCTTGTACTGCTTGTCGAGGATGTTCTTGCCGTAGACGCCCAGGCTCCAGCGGCCGCCGGGCGCGGTGTAGACCAGGTTCGCGTCCAGCAGCGCATAGCCCTTCTGGTCGAGCGCCGGGTTGGGAATCTCGAACTGGTAGGTCTTGCTGCGGTAGGACAGCGTGGTGCCCAACGACACGTCGCCCTCGCCCACCGGCGCGGAGTAGGCCAGCGTCGCGCTGGCGGTCCACTTGGGCGTGTTCTGCACCTTGCGCAGGTCCGCCACGTCGACCGGTCCGATCGGGCTGTTGGTGATGTACTCCTTGTAGCGCGCATCGACGTAGCCGACCGAGCCAGACAGGTTGAGCTTGTCGCCCGAGGCGGCGAGATCCCGGCCCAGGCGCGCGTTGGCTTCCAATTCGACGCCGTCGATCTTGGCCTTGCCGGCATTGGTGATGACGCCGCAGAAGGTCGCCAGACCGTTGACGGTGCAGCCGGCCGAGCCGGGGATCTGGACGTCGGAGTAGTCCATGTGGAACGCCGCGAGCGCCAGGAACAGGCCGCCATCGAACAGGCTGCCCTTGTAGCCGATCTCGTAACTGTCGACCTGCTCGGGCGCGAAGCTGAGGTAATCGGAGATTTCGGCATCGCTCAGGCCCGGCTGGCCGTCGGTGTTGGGCGCGTTGACGCCGACGCCGCGCGGGTCGAAGCCGCCGCCCTTGAAGCCCTGGCTGAAGCTGGCGTAGATGTTGTGGTCGGGCGTCGGCTTGAAGCTGAGCGAGACCCGCGGGGTGAACTTCTTGAACGTCGCCTTGCCGTTGAAATCGGTGCTTGGGGCGCCGAACGGCAAGCCCAGGCCACCGAAGACCGGTGAGCCGCCACCGATGTAGTTCTGGCGCAGGATGAACGCCTTGCGCTTGTCATAAGTGTAGCGGCCGCCAGCCTCCAGGGTGAGCTGGTCGGAGATGGCGAAAGTGAAGTTGCCGAACGCCGCCCAGGTATCCGTGTCAACGTCGGCCTCCGTGAACGCGGTCAGCCCGGCAAGGGTGGTGAACAAGCGCACGTCGAACGCGGTGTCGGCCTTGGCGGTCAGGTAGTAAGCACCGACCATGCCCTTCAGCGGACCACCGTCGTCCCACTGCAGCTGGACCTCCTGGCTGAACTGCTCGTTGCGGTAATAGGCCGGCACGTCGACATCGACCGCGGGCAGCGCATCGAAGTCGATCGGCGAGGCGCTGTCGTCCTTGCGCCAGGAACTGATCGAGCGGAAGGTCAGCGCGTCGGTGAGCTCGGCGGTGGCATTCATCGCCAGGCCGTAAGCCTCCACGTACTGTTTGGGATCTTTGAGGCCGCCCTGCGTATCGTAGACGTCGCTCAGAACCGGGGTGTGGGTCAGCAACGAAGGGATCAGGCGGTGCCCGCCCCGTGCATTGGACTTGTCCTTGGTGTAGTCGCCCGAGATGCGGATGAGCACCGGCTGGCCGTAGCCGCCGATGTCGACGCTGGCCCGGCCGGCCCAGATGTCCTTGTTGTAGTTGTCCTCGCCCGTGGTCAGGTTCTTGCCGAAGCCGCCGCGCGAGAGGCGCGCGACCGAGCCGCCGACGCGGATCAGGTCACTAATCGGTGCCGAGGCGGTGACGACGAGATCGGCCTGGTCGTAAGTGCCGTAAGTGCCCTTCACCTTGAGCGCGAAGTCCTGCGGCAACTGCTTCGTCACGTACTTGACCGCGCCGCCGATGGTATTGCGGCCGTAGAGCGTGCCCTGCGGCCCGCGGAGCACTTCGATGCGCTCCACGTCGTAGATGTCGAGCACGGCGGCTTGAGGGCGGTTGAGGTAGACGTCATCGAGATAGATGCCCACGCCCTGCTCGAAACCTGAGACCGGATCCTGCTGGCCGATGCCGCGGATAAAGGCCGAGAGGGTGGAGTTGGTGCCGCGCGAAGGCTCCAGCGTGACGTTCGGCGCGACTTGCGCGATCTCGGTCACGTCGATGGCGCCGCCCTTTTCGAGCGCGGCGCCGCTGAAGGTGCTGACCGCGATCGGCACGTCGACCAGCCGCTCCTCGCGGCGACGGGCGGTGACGATGATCTCGCCGCCAGTGTCGTTAGCAGGCTCGTTGGCCGCTGCCTCTGCAGCCGGAGGGCCATCCTGCGCCATCGCCGGAGCGGCCACGCCGAAGCCGCCCGCCAGGGCCAACACACTGGTGGAAATCGCGAGGATACGCGCCTTTTGCATCACATCTGCTCCCATAGAACCTTGTGGTCTTGGCGGCGCTTATAATGATACATGAATCATCTTTCAACTTTGATTGTTTGCCTCGCCTGCAATCCCGGTATAGCTGTGGTTTCGTGGACACAGCCGACGCCCCATCCCCTCCGAAAACCGGTGCCAAGCGCGTTGCCTCCACCGTCGAAGACAGCACCGCTCGCGCCAAGGAGCCACGCACCGAGCGGGGCCGGCGTACCCTGCGCAAGCTGCTAGACGCGGCGGCGGTGGAATTCGGCGAGCGCGGCTTTCACGAGGCGTCGATCACCGGCATCACCCGCCGTGCCGGCACTGCGCTCGGAAGCTTCTACACCTACTTCGATTCGAAGGATGAGATCTTC
>Ga0207658_10000345_pt1 | contig 46020 bp, 39 predicted proteins | sample KBSS33metaG_FD_184322 | JGI IMG/M metagenome (GOLD analysis project Ga0207658, IMG submission 184322) | Switchgrass rhizosphere microbial communities from Kellogg Biological Station, Michigan, USA - KBS S3-3 metaG (SPAdes) (version 2) | ecosystem: Host-associated > Plants > Roots > Rhizosphere...
CGATTCCGAGGAGAATCTTCTTCCGAAGAGTCATCTGCATTTCCGCTGAAGCTATGAGATCGATTGTTAATCCTTATAGCGATGGCACGCTGCAAGCGCAGTGCGGATGAGTACGTATTACGTTGGAGCGTTGAATCGTGCATGGTTAACGTCGGTCGCGAGCCGAGGCTCGTAAACGACAATATTTCCTGTCGCGATCGCCCCGATCGCCAGCTCACATCGAACGGAGCATGCAGCGTCCGCGCAACTTCAAGAGCGACGGCAACACTGCTCCGGCTCGGCGACGATCGATTGTTGCTTATACGTATGGCGCAGCACCACGCGATGGGTGAGCCTTGCTGCGAGCCCGCATCGGATTCATAGGGGTTACGGATAGATGTGTAGGAAGTTCCATGGATCAGCGTGTTTGTTGGCCGGTATCGTGCTGGTCGTGAGCGCCGGATGTGTTACAGAGCCGCCACAGGAAGTGGGACTTCCGACACCGCCGCTTGAAACAACTGTCTATTTCTATCCGACTCAAGGACAGTCGGTCGAACAGCAGGGCCGCGATAAGTACGAATGCAATAGCTGGGCGGTGAAACAAAGCGGATTCGATCCGAGCTTGCCGAGCTCCCCGCCTCATTTGCGGACTAGGTTGGTCGCTGGCGAGGCGCCCCCCGGTGCTGGCATTGCCGCTGGGGCCGTAATCGGCGCCGTCCTCGGAGCCGTCATTGGTTCCCCGGATGACTCGGGTGCAGGCGCTGTCGCAGGAGCAATAGCCGGCGCGGCTGTGGGCGGTGTTGCAGAGGCAACTTCTCAACAAGAGCGCCAGGAATTCGCTGTGAGCGAAAGCAACGGGCACGCCGCAGCGTTGGAGCGGCAGGCAAGCAACTTTCGTCGTGCGATGGCGGCCTGTCTGGAAGGCCGCGGCTACAACGTACGCTGACTAAACCTCGAAAGGTATTGATATGAGAAGGGATGAGAAGAGAATCATTTGCGTCATGTTGGCGTTGAGCGGTGCGTTTGTAGTTGCTGCTGGTGGACCTGCGATTGCTCAACAATCCGGTGGCCATGCACCCGCGCGACAGGCTCCGCTTGGACAGTCTCGCGGAGGGGCACATCAGCACTTCGACAAACGCTTCTCCCACAATCAATATTATTACGACCACGGTTACGCGGTTCGCAGACTTCCGCCGGGTGCGTTTGGTGATTTCCACGACAGGGATGGAGGTCGCTATTGGTACCATCGTGGCGATTATTACCGATACAGAGGCGGCTGGTACCGCTGGTGGGGTGGCGCATGGGTCGTTTGGGGGCCTCCGATTGGTCTGTTCGTCCCGATTCTGCCGCCGTATTTCACCACGGTCTGGTTGGGCGGGATTCCGTACTACTACGCGAATGACACTTACTACATCTGGGATGACGGCCAGCAGCAGTACCAAGTGGTAGAGCCACCTGCTGGAATTGAGTCCAGTGGATCGATTCGCGCTCCGTTGAGCGATCAGCTGTTCGTGTATCCGAAATCGGGGCAGTCGTCGGAGCAGCAGTCAAAAGATCGCTATGAGTGCCATCGCTGGGCGGTGGGCCAAAGTAGTTACGACCCTACGATTGCAGGTGGCGGCGTACCTCCGCAGAACGCCCTCCAGAAACGCAGCGACTATTTTCGCGCCGAGGCCAGCTGTCTGGAGGGGCGTGGCTACACCGTCAAATGAGCTTGCGGATACGCCTGAGGTAACCAGCACTCGAAACGGCCGGAGCCCGCGACGACTGCAACGCCGTCGCTTCAGCCACGGCGCCGATAGGGAGCTGGGGATTGTGGAAGGTTATCCGACCGATGTGCTGCCTCCCCGTCTTTGCTCTAGCAGCGGATGCCTTCGGCCGATGCCAGCTCCGAATCCACGGGGCCGGAGCTGGCGCACATCGTCTCAGTCTCTCAGACGGCAAGGGACCATGTCGGAGCTCCACAGATGGTGGCCAGGGTGTCACCGATTTCGGTCTCCGTGATGTCCTTGCGAGGGCGCGTGCGCTCCCGCGCCGCCAGCTGGGCCAGGTCGGCGAGCGAGATCATTCCGACCAAGGCTCCCTTCTCGTCGATGACGGGTAGCCGGCGGATTCGGCCGTCCTGCATGGTCTTCTCGGCCTGAGCGAATGAATCGCCTGGGTGGCATACGCGAACGTCTTTCGCCATCGCATCGCTAACGTGCAGGTCTCGCAGCGCCTTACCTTGAAACAATGCGTGCATGCAAATGTCACGATCGGTTATCACACCGATCATCTTGCTTGTGCCGTTGTTGCCTCTCGTGCAGACAGGAATACATCCGCAATCGTGCTCCCACATCAGCTGAGCTGCGGTCTCGAGCGAATCGTCGGCTCGGCATGAATGAACTTTCTGGGTCATCAGATCTTGCACGCGCATGACAAAGTCCTCCGGTTGATATTGAACGATCTGCCAGTTCGCATCACCACGCATTTGAGGTGCACATAAGTTCACCTGCATCGGAAATTGTGAGTCGCCGGCACCTGCTATCTCGAGTCCTGAAAACTGACGACTACGCCGTTCTCGACGTACACATAGACGTCGCCGGCATCGAGGTACGGGCCGTAGACGTACTGGATAAATTCGCCCGCTGCCGTCACGGTACGATGCCTTCTCGCCGGCCCCAGAGAACATATTAAAGCGAATTCGGACATGCCGACGTTGATGTAGTGTCTGTCGACGAGACTCAACTCGCTTTAATAGAAATATTCCGGCCGCCAGTCGGCTGCTCGGAATCGCCGAGACCACGGTCAAGACGCACCTGGTGAAGTTAGTTGCGAGCGCAGCCAGTCGTTTCAAAGTGTCTTGGAGGCCGGGGACACCAACAGGCATGGCAGGCGGAGGGTGTTGATGGCGCAGAGCTGCGATATTCCTGACACTCAGAACAGATTCATCGCAAAGAGCCATTGCGCGCATACAACGAGATTTGGAAGTAAATAAAGAGAGGGCACTGGCTGCAGAGCCCCATGGGCCTCCCCATTGATGGGGAACGTTAGGAGAACGTCAATGAAGCGTCGGCTGACAGCGCTGCTTGCGACCGCCGTTATTGCATCGCCACTGGCTTATGGTGACTATCAGTTGTCACCGGAAGTGCCGCCACCCGGAAGTCGCGTAGTCACTGTGTACGCCGCGAACAGCCGCGGATACGCGATTGGCACAATCACTACGACGGGCAATGACTCGCAGCCTGTCTTCTGGGCTACACCCTCTACGCCTGAGATCAACAGCGGTAATTTGGGTGGTGGTCCGGCTGCGCTGTTGGGCCTGGCTCCGTCGGTACCGGGTACTTGCGGTTACGCCCGCGATAAACGAGGCGTGATCAATGCCGTTATGGGCGACAACGATGAAATCTGGCCCCTAAGCATCAACGGAGTAGGCGTCGTTCCGCACATCTTTGGCGTTTGCAATGCGATTCGAGATGACGACATTGGCGTGGGTGAGATGCAGGATTCGGACGGATATGTCCACGCTGCCTTTTGGTGGAATCCTGGAGGAGGGACGCTTGGGGACCTCGGTGGACACTATTCTTCAGCGACGGCGATCAGTTCCGGGCCCGGTACGCCGTCTATCGCAGGTTTTGCAGCTCTCGGGTCAGGGCATATTCATGCAACGTTCTGGAAGTGGTACCGCTACGAGCCTGTGGATCTGGGTACCCTCAACGGCGCAGCCAACAGCTATGCATACGGGATCAGTGACTCACTGCAGATCGTCGGATCCTCCGAAATCGCTGCTGTAGGTGCAGACGGAGCTCACTATCGTCACGCTACGCTGTGGCCAACACCTACAGCAGATGCGATTACTGATCTTGGCACTCTGCCGAACGGGCTAACGAGCCTCGCCAAAAGCATAAACAGCGCCGGGCAGATCGTCGGTCAATCGGATGCGGGAAACGGCCTCCAGCACGCGGTGCTATGGGGAGGCGGCAAAATCTACGACCTGAATCAGGTCTTTGCGGGACTCCTTCCGCCCAACGTCGTTTTGACCGATGCGCCCTCCATAGCGAGCAATGGTCTGATTCAGGTGAACGGCCACAACACAGTGACCGGTGAGCTGGTCTTCTATCAGGCAAAGCCCGTCACGCCAACTACGGTTGTTCTGGTGTCGAGCCTGAATCCTTCCTCCCAAGGGCAGACTGTGACATTCACCGCGACGATCCGGCCTGTCACGAATTCGCCCATCACCGTGCTGCCCAAGAACGGCTCGGTCATTTTCAGGGACGACGGGAAGGTTCTGGCAAAAGTTTCGCTGTTTCTGACGAACGTTGCTTCCTATTCAACCAAGTCACTTACGATGGGCAGGCATGCCATCACCGCGAGTTACTCGGGCTTTGAGCCGTTTCAACCGGCAGACTCGCCGACGTTGACACAGTCGGTCATTTTAAAAACTGTCCCCCAGAGTCCGCCGACAGTCCGCCGCAACTGACGCTCACATGCAGCCGCATTCAACGCGCTTTACTCATCAGGACTACTAACATGAAGTGCAGAGCCACCGCCTTTGGCCTTTCGTTCGTGATCTTAGCTGCGGGCCTGGCGCACGCGAGTGTCGACTATACCGTGATCGAGCGGGAGGCCTCGATCTCGCGAGGTAAGCAGATCCGGAGTATTGAATCGATCGCCAACAATGGTGCTGCGGTGGGTACCATCCTCGTCAGCGACAGCAGCAGGCCCGGTTTCCTCGACCCCATACGACACGTCTATTGGACCAGTGTGGGTAGCGCCTACGTCCTGCTGCCGCTCGATTCCATGAACCAACTGACATACGTATGGGGAATCAATAACGTGGGTGGGTCTTGTGGGACAGGCTATACCAACAGTGGATTCGCGCGAGCGTTGTACTGGGGCAATTATTCCCAGGCGCCGACTGCGCTGAAGCCCATCGGACTGGTGAATTCGGCACGCGGGGAGGCAGTATGCAGGGCGCTCAACGACCACGGCATTCTGGTTGGATACTCTACGACCGCTTCCGGGGCTTGGCATGCGACAAAGTGGATCGGGCAGGAGGCTGTTGATTTGGGGTCACTGCCGGGCTACTCCAGCGATGCGTGGAGCATCAGCGCCAGTGGTCTGATTGCCGGCTACGTGGGTCCCCATGCCGCCCTGTGGGGGAATGGTACCGGGTTCACGGACCTCGGTACGCTGGGAGGTGAACTCAGCAGGGCCGAAGGTGTGAATGACTCAGGCCAAGTCGTCGGCTACTCAGATACGGTCGCAACGGCGCCCGGTGGCGAGCCCGTTAGTCATGCATTTTTGTGGCAGGCCGGAACCATGACGGATCTTGGCGCACTGCCGGACGGTTTCTTCTCCGAGGCAAAACGTATCAACCGCTGGGGCGACGTCGTGGGCAATGCCGACGTTTATGGAGCGGACTATCCCATTCACGCTGTACTGTGGCTCAACGGATCTCCGATTGACCTGAATCAGCTGCTGAAAGGAAAGATCCCCAGCAACGTTGTGCTGGAATCCGCGGATGGGATTGCCGACAGCGGACGGTTCGAGGTCTCCGGAATTGTCACCTCCCCGTACAAACGGGTGTCTTACCTCATCCTACCCCATTACTCCACGAATATGAGGCTGAGCTCCTCCGCGAATCCGTCCGTGTTCGGCAACAACATTACCTTCCGTGCGAGTGTTCGAACTGATGATGCGCATGGGAACCCGACGGGATCGGTCCTTTTCAGAGATGGCTCAACGACACTCAAGTCAGTCAAGCTCGATTCCAACGGTGATGCCGCGTATTCGACGTCCAGTCTGTCCATCGGCACGCACATGATTTACGCGCTTTACAGCGAACAGGACATGTACGACGGGAATCTGGCTACGCTCAATCAGCGTGTACTTTTCAGAGTGATCCCCGTCCCGCCGCCTGCCGCCGGACGCCCCCTACCTCAGTAGCTAATAACGATCGAGCCGTCTCCACCTGCTGTTTCCGCGCTTCCATTCACTCCCGCTGGGCCGGCGCTGCCCGGACCCGTGGCACTGGTTGCGACCGTGATGGTGGAACCTGTCGGGCCTGTGCTCCCGCCACCGCTGCCGCCGGCACCTGTAGCGCCTGGGCCGCCGCCGCCGCCGCCACCGCCACCGCCCACAAACATCGACAACAGGTCAGCCCCTCGCGGTGGTTGCCGAATCGTGATACGTGTATGCGCTATGCTGCAAATTGCCGAACTGGCCGGGAACCAGCCGCTGCGTTGTGCCCCCGGTCTGCCTGAATGACAGCCGAACATCACAGCCAGCGCAGATTGCTGTCCGGTGCCACGACGGCGCTCCTTTCCGCGCTGCTGTTCGGCGTAACGACTCCCCTTGCAAAGCAGTTGCTCACGGACACCAACCCTCTGCTGATCGCGGGCTTGCTGTACGCCGGAAGCGGACTCGGGTTGACCTTGCTGATCCTGATCCAGGATCGTGGGCACTTCACTCTTGGGCTGGCGCGACCTGACAGACCGTGGCTTGCAGCTGCCGTAGCGTCCGGTGGCGTTCTTGCTCCCGCTCTGCTGATGTTCGGGCTCTCGCGTGCGGACGCGGCGGCTGCCTCCTTACTTTTGAATCTGGAAGCCGTATTTACGGCTGTCATGGCGTGGGTATTTTTTCACGAGGCGACCAGTCGCCGCGTGGTTTGGGGTTTCGTCCTGATCTTCGTTGGGAGCCTCGCTCTGGTTTGGCCCTCGACGCTGGCCGGAAAGCAAAGCCTGAGTGCCTTGGGTGCCATTGCAGCTGCCTGCGTGTGCTGGGCGGTGGACAACAATTTCACCCGCAAGATTTCCGCCGGAGATGCCCGCGCCATCGCGGCCGTCAAGGGACTGGCCGCGGGTGCGACCAATGTTGGGTTGGCCTTTGCGCTGCACGCCGCCGTTCCCGCTGCAGGAAAGGTGTGGGGGGCGCTCGTGCTCGGTTTTTTCGGCTACGGGATGAGCCTGGTGCTGTTTATCTACTCACTTCGCAATTTGGGGACGGCTCGGACGGGTGCCTATTTCGCAACCGCTCCCTTCATCGGCAGCGCAGTGTCCATTCTGATGTACGGGCATCCGATCGGGTGGCCGTTTTGGATTGCAGCCATCTGTATGGTGATCGGCGTTTGGCTGCACCTGACCGAGGATCACGAACACGAGCACGTCCATGAGCCACTGGTTCATAGCCATGCCCACTCACACGACGCGCATCATCAGCATGAGCACGAGACGGACTGGGAGGGCAGTGAGACCCACGTTCACGAGCACCGCCATGAGCCCTTGCGGCATCGGCACCCGCACTTTCCGGACATCCACCATCAGCACGGCCATCGCTGAGGAATGAGATTCCATTGCGGGGTCCAGCTTGGCACTTTCTGCTGTCCCGAGGACGGGAGATGGTATCGGAAGTGTGCGCCGTGCCTGCACACTAGTGGGGTCAATTCCGGGAGAGTGACGCTGCAATGCTTCGACCCAAATACATCACATTCGACTGCTACGGCACCCTGACCAACTTTCGGATCTCGCAGATGGCGAGGGAGAGCTTCCCGGATCGGGTGCCACCGGAGCGAATGGACGCGTTCGTCCGGGACTTCGCGGCCTACCGCCTTGACGAAGTGATGGGCGACTGGAAGCCCTATCAGGACATCCTCCGCCGGGCGCTCGAGCGCACCTGTCGCCGTTGGAAGATCGAGTACCGGGACGAGGAGGCGCGCGGTATGTACGCAGCGGTTCCGACATGGGGACCGCATCCGGATGTCTCCGAACCCCTGGCACGGATCGCCCGGCACATCCCGCTGGTCATTCTCTCGAACGCGTCCAACGACCAGATCCAGCACAACGTTGCCAAACTCGGGGCTCCGTTCCATAAGGTCTTCACGGCGGAGCAGGCCCGAGCTTACAAGCCGCGCCTGCAGGCTTTCGAGTACATGTTGGATCAGCTGGGTTGCGGGCCGGAAGACATCCTGCATGTGTCATCCAGCCCGCGTTACGATTTGATGTCGGCAAACGATCTGGGTATTCGCAACAAGGCGTTCGTTGCACGTGGCCACGAGCCGCCTCCGGTTGCTGCGTACTCCTGCCACGAAATCAAGGATATCGGAGGACTGCCTGCGCTCGTCGGCTTGTAGTTCCGCTGAACGATGAAACTTGAGTCCTACTGGCTCGATACTGCGCCTGCCTTCAAAGGGGGAGCGCAAGGGCCTGTGGAAGGGCGCGCGGACGTAGTTGTAATCGGTGCCGGGTTCACCGGACTGTCAGCTGCTTTGGCGCTGGCTCGCAAACGGGCTTCGGTCGTTGTGCTCGAGGCGGGCCGTGTTGTCGGCGAAGCCTCCGGGCGCAATGGCGGCCATTGTAACAACGGATTGCCCCATGACTTCGGGGCACTTGTTGACCGGTTCGGTGCGCAGCAGGCGCGCGCCTTTTACCAGGCCTACGCAGCTGCGGTTGATGCTGTCGAGCAACTCGTTCGAGAAGAATCGATCGACTGCGATTTTCAGCGCCGCGGCCGGCTAAAGCTGGCTTCCAAGCCAGCACATTTCGATAAGTTGGCTAGGACGCATGACGTCTTGCGTGCGAATGTGGACTCGCAAGTGCAGCTGGTTCCTCCGGAGCGCATTGGCGAGGAAGTCGGATCGGACGCCTTCCACGGGGGGCTCATCCAGAGCACCAGCGCTCAGATGCACATGGGCAGATTCGGTGTTGGCTTGGCAGAGGCTGCGGCACGCAAGGGCGCTTCGATATACGAGTCCGCGACGGTAAGCGCTATGGAGAGTTTGTCTGGCGGGTCCCATCGTGTGAGCTGCACTCGCGGGGTGATCGAGGCCAGGCAGGTATTGGTGGCCACCGGTGCCACCCAGGTGGGTCCTTTCGGCTGGTTCCGGCGGCGGATGGCGCCCGTGGGCAGCTTCATCATCGTGACGGAGCCGCTGGAGCCGGCGGTGCTCGATGTCCTGTTGCCGGAGCGTCGCTGCTATGTCACCAGTAAGAACATCGGTAACTACTTTCGCGCCACGCCAGACAACCGATTGTTATTTGGCGGTCGTGCGCGTTTCGCAATGTCGAATCCTCGGTCGGACCAGAAGAGCGGCTACGTGTTACGCACGACGTTGGCGCAGTTGTTTCCCGAGTTGAGTCGTGTTCGAGTCGATTACTGCTGGGGCGGCCTCGTGGATATGACAGCCGACAGGCTGCCACGCGCCGGCGAGCACGAAGGACTGTTTTATTCCATGGGATACAGCGGCCATGGAGTGCAGATGTCCGTGCGGATGGGCCAGATCATGGCGGATGTGATGGACGGCCGTGCGGATGCCAATCCGTGGCGCGATCTGGAGTGGCCGGCCATTCCCGGTCATTTTGGCAAGCCGTGGTTTCTGCCGCTCGTCGGCGCGTATTATCGGCTGCAGGATATTCTGCATTGAGCGTTCTTTACCGGGCGGATGCATCCAGAGCGCCGGCCTGGGCAAAATTTTTCGCCGCGGCCGCGCCGGATATCGACTTTCGCGTCTGGCCCGAGGCGGGCGAGCTGACCCAGGTCGAATATCTCATCGCGTGGAACGTGCCCGCCTCATTCCTCGCGACCGTGCCGAATCTCCGGGTTCTCTTTTCCTCGGGCGCGGGAGTGGATCACATGGATTTTTCCGCTGTCCCATCACACGTGCAGATCGTGCGGATGGTCGAGCCCGGCATCGTGAATGGAATGATCGAGTACGTGACGATGTCAGTTCTCGCCCTGCATCGTGACCTGTTTGATTACATCGGTGCGCAGGCTGCCGCCGCATGGCGCGTGATCGAGGTTCACCCCGCAACTACTCGCACGGTGGGTGTAATGGGCCTGGGCGTCCTGGGTCAGGCTGTGTTGGAACGTCTGGGCACGTTTGGGTTCCAGCGGTGCGGCTGGAATCGCTCGCCCAAGCAAATTCCCGGCGTGATCTGTTATACGGGCGAGAAGTCGCTGGACCGTTTTCTGGCCCGCTGCGATATCCTGATCTGCCTCCTACCGCTGACGCGCGCTACGCGAGGCATTCTCAATGCGCGCGTTTTTGCGGCTTTGCCTCGCGGTGCGTTCGTCATTAATGTTGGGCGAGGCGGTCATTTGGACGACCGGGCGCTGCTGAAAGCGCTCGATTCCGGACAAGTATCGAGGGCCATCCTGGATGTCGTTGATCCGGAGCCTCTCCCGCCGTCGCATCCGTTTTGGCACCATCCGCGCGTCCTGATTACGCCCCACGTAGCAAGCATGACCCAGCCCGAAACCGCGGCTCCCGTGCTGCTGGAGAATCTCCGTAGGCACCAACGCGGCGAATCACTACTCGACGTGATCGACCGTGGCAGGGGATATTGAGGTAGCGATATTCAGGCGCGGGCCGCGGGGGTTCGGTTGCGCCACACAATCTGCCGTTTGCCGCCTCGCTTTTGAAGATTCATTTTCCGGGGTTTCCCCCATACGGCATGCCCAATTGGCTGGTTTAACTATACTTTCCGTGTCATCCGCAACCGCCCCCGCATAACGGCGCCGGAGTCCCAAACGTGAACCGCTTGTCATCGAGAATCCTGGTGGTGGCTGCATGCCTCGTTGCAACCTGCACAGCGCAGGCACACGGCATCTGGTTTGCCCAACGTGCGACCCAGCTTGCACTGCTTTACGGCATAGGCGCGGACGACCTCGATTCGGTCAAGCGACAGTCGATGGTCCAGAGCATCGCTGGCTACGACGCCGACTGGAAACCCATTCCGACGAAGTTGCGAGTCGCGGGCCCGTTGCTCCTGGTGGACAGCGAGAGCCAGCCTACGGTCGTCACAGCTGTGCTCTTCAACGGAATCTGGAGCAAAACCCCCGATGGGGAGTGGATCAAGAAAGGACGCGACGAAGTCCCGAATGCCACCACCAGTGAGAAGAACTACAAGTACGCGGTCCGTATCGTCGGACCTCTGACGAGCTCGATTCCGCCCTTGCCGCAGCAAACCCTGCAGATCGTTCCGGTCGGGGCGATTCCGCAGCTGATGGGTAAGCCGCTGAAGCTCCGTGTGCTGTTCCAGGGAAAGCCCGTCGCCAAGGCCCGTGTTATGTGGGACTGGCTTAACGACCCGGACGGCAAGCCGGTAAAGACTGCTGCGGACGGAACCGTCACCATCAAGGTGCGCAATCAGGGACTGAATGTCATCACTGCGATTTTCGACGGTCCTTCGGACGAACCGACCAAAGCGGACAAGATGGAGCATCTTGCGACACTGTCATTCGTGTTGCCGCACGCACCCGAGTAGCCCCCTAGACGGAACATTCCTATGAAACAAGTACTGACCTCGTTCGTTGCCCTGCTCGTCCTGGCCGTCGGCTCAGTGAGCTTCAACACTGCGTACGCGCACGGGGGCACTCAGCCAGAGCATGGCGGAATCGTGCAGCTCGTGGGCGATATGTCATTTGAGCTAGTTCCTGCAGCCGACCACGTGGAGCTGTGGGTCGAAGACGACGGTGAAGAGGTGACCAGTGCTGACTTAGCCGCTAAGCTCACCATTGTCGACGGTAGTGCAAAGTCCGAAGTGGCGCTGACGCCCGCTGGTGGCAACAAGTTCGAAGCGAAGGGCGTGAAGATCGGCAAGGGCGCGAAGGTCACTGCGCTGCTGACCCTCAAGGACAAACAGTCGAAGATTGCCGCGAACTTCACCATTAAATAGCGCTGCGAGCGGGCGGCGCGCGACCGCGGAGTTCGGTTCGATGGATGGTTCGATGATGCTTGCTGCGATGGGGGCGTGGACCGACGAGATGCGCGCCATCCGACACGATATCCATCGCCACCCGGAGCTGGGGTTCAAAGAGCAGCGGACGGCCGCACTGGTCGCCGAGCGACTGCGTTCCTGGGGCATCCCCGTACACGAGGGGATAGGCAAAACCGGTGTCGTAGGAGTGATCAGTGCCGGAAGCTCCGATCGTGCCATCGGACTGCGCGCCGACATGGATGCTCTGCCTATCCACGAAAGCACGGGCACCCCACACGCAAGCGTTCATCAAGGTATCGCGCACAGTTGTGGTCATGATGGCCACACGACGATGCTGCTTTGGGCCGCTCGTTATCTCGCTGCAACACGGCGTTTCAACGGCCGCGTCCACGTGATCTTCCAGCCCGCGGAAGAAGGGCAGGCCGGTGCCAAAGCGATGATGGACGACGGCTTGTTTGACAAATTTCCATGCGCCGAGATCTACGCGCTGCATAACTGGCCATCGCTTCCCATGGGTACAGTTGCGGTGCGTCCAGGTCCGATGATGGCAGCGGCGGCTCGGTTTGACATCATCGTGCGTGGCGCGGGTGGTCACGCCGCACAGCCGCACATGGCTACCGATACGATTCTCTGCGCTGCGCAGATCGTGACTGGTGCAAACACTCTGGTGGCCCGCCGCATCGACCCAAATGCCGCCGCTGTGTTGTCCGTCACCTGCATCCATGGCGGCGATGCACACAATGTTCTGCCGTCCGAAGTGAAGATTACCGGCACGATACGTACTTTTGATCCCGTTGTTCAGGACAAGATTGAGGCATCTCTCAGTGAGGTCGTCGAAGGCACTTCGCGGGCGGCCGGCTGCACAGCGACTGTCGAGTACGTACGCTACTACCCGGCGACAATTAACAACGCGGAATGCGCGCAACACGTTATTGATGCCAGTCGCGCGTTATTTGGCCAAGCGTTGGTACCGGACGCTCCCGCAGCGACGTCCGAGGACTTTGCGTTCATGCTTCAGAAGGTGCCGGGAGCCTATGTATGGCTGGGACAGGGTTCCGATACGCATCGTTACTCACTGCACCATCCGCGCTACGACTTCAACGATGACGTTCTGCCGCGAGGAGCTGCACTGCTGGCGGCATTGGCCGAGCGGCGCCTGGCCCTTTGAGACAGCCTCTTTCAGGTTGAGGCTGTATGTCAGGCGATCTCGCCGTGACACAGGTATTTCGTGTGCATGTACTCGTCCAATCCATAGCGCGATCCTTCGCGCCCGTAACCTGACTCCTTGACTCCTCCAAACGGAGCTGTCTCGCTGGCGAACGCGCCTTCGTTGATGCCGACAATCCCGGCTTCCAGCTTGTCAGCAACCCGCCAGATTCGAGCGATATCACGCGAGTAAAAGTAGGCCGCGAGGCCGTAGGGCGTATCGTTGGCTTCGCGTACGACTTCTGTTTCCTCCCGGAAGCGGATCAACGGAACCACCGGGCCGAACGTTTCCTCATCGAACAGGACGGCACCCGGGCTAACATCCCCCAGCACGGTTGGGGCATAGTAGTGGGGGCCGTCGGCGACCTCGTTCCGCAAGGGATGGCCGCCCGTGAGTATCTTCGCTCCGCGCGCTACGGCGTCACGCACGTGACGCTCAATTTTTTCCACGGCACGGGCGTTGATCATCGGGCCGATCTGGGAGTCTTCACGACTCGCCGGTCCGACACGAAAGGAGCTGACGCGAGAAGTCAGTGCCTTCGCGAAGCGGTCATATACCGTATCCTGTACATACACTCGATTGGGGCTGACGCAGGTTTGGCCGCCATTGCGGAACTTGGCTCGCAGCAATCCTTCAACTGCCGCATTGAGATCGGCATCCTCGAACACGATGAAGGGAGCATTGCCACCGAGCTCGAGAGACAGCTTTTTCAACGTCGCGGCTGATCCGCGTGCGAGTTGCTTGCCTACGTGGGTGGATCCGGTGAAAGTAATCTTGCGCACCCGACCGTCGGCGACCCACGCGCCTGCGGTGTCTTCCACGTTGGCGCGAGAAGCCGTGATGATGTTGACGACGCCGGGGGGAAAGCCAGCCTCCTCGATCAGCTTAACGAGCGCGAGTCCCGTCAGTGGCGTGTCCTCGGCGGGTTTTGCGACGATCGTGCATCCGGCGGCCAGGGCGGGTGCGATCTTGCGCGCAAGCATCGCGAGCGGAAAATTCCAGGGCGTGATGGCGGCGACGACCCCGACCGGCTCCTTCACCACCATCAGTTTCCTGCCGCGGATCGATTCCGGTATGAGATCGCCGTAGGAACGAACGGCTTCCTCGGCGAACCACTCTACGTAGGAGGCACCGTAGGCGACTTCGCCCCGCGCCTCGCTTAGGGGTTTACCTTGTTCGCGTGACATGAGTCGCGCGAGATCCTCGGTGTTAGCAACGATCAGACCGTGCCAGCGTTTCAACAGCTGCGCGCGGTTCCTGGCAGTCAGGGTTCGCCAGGCGTCAAACGCGGCGGAGGCGGCATCGGCGGCCTGCCTTGCGTCGCCAGGGCCGCTATCTGGGACCGCCGCGAATGCTGCGCCTGTCGCGGGATCGCTCACGTCGTAGCGACGGCCAGTGGACGACTCGCGCCACTCTCCAGCAATGAAGTTGTGGCGGCGTAGGAGGTCGGGACGATCGAGAGTCAGTGTCATGGTATCGAATCCAACGTCAGTGGCATGCTTTGATCGCGGCCGCAATGGCTTCACCCATTTGGGTGGTCGATGCAGCACCGCCCAGATCCGGCGTTCGAGGGCCTTTTGCCAGTACGCCTTCTATCGCGGCCAGGATGGCATTGTGGGCGTCGTGCGCGGGTCCACCACCCCGGCCGAGGAAGTCCAGCATCATGGCTCCGGACCAAATCATCGCGACGGGATTGGCGATGTTGCGACCATAAATATCCGGCGCAGAACCGTGGACAGGCTCGAACAGCGACGGAAACCTGCGCTCCGGGTTGATGTTGGCAGAAGGCGCAAGGCCGATGGTTCCGGTACAGGCCGGTCCGAGGTCCGAGAGGATATCGCCGAACAGATTCGAGGCTACGACCACATCGAACCGCTTCGGCTGCAGAACGAAGCGCGCACATAGAATGTCAATGTGCTGCTTATCCCAAGTGACGTCGGGATAGAGGCGCGCCACTTCCGCGGCGCGCGCGTCCCACCAGGGCATGCTGATCGCTATGCCATTGCTCTTGGTTGCCACCGTGACGTGCCTGCGTCGGCGCTGCTGTGCCGTGTTGAAGGCAAACTTCAGGACGCGCTCGGTGCCATGCCGCGTGAAGATCGATTCCTGAACGACGAACTCGCGCTCGGTTCCTTCGAACATCACGCCGCCCACCGAGGAATATTCGCCTTCGGTGTTTTCGCGCACGATCAGGAAATCGATGTCGTCCGGACCGTGCCCGGCGAGCGGACAGGGCACACCCTGAAAGGTTTTCGCAGGGCGCAGGTTGATGTATTGATCGAATTCGCGGCGGAACTTCAGCAGCGAGCCCCACAGCGACACATGATCCGGCACCGTGGCAGGCCAGCCCACTGCGCCGAAGTACAGTGCATCCATGCCGGACAACTGGTCTTTCCAGTCCTGCGGCATCATCCGCCCGGTCCGGCTGTGGTAGTCACAGCTGGCCCAGTCGATGTGCGTGTATTCCAAGCGCAGGCCAAAACGGCCGGCGGCGGCGTCCAGGGCACGCAGGCCTTCGGGCATCACTTCCCGGCCAATGCCGTCACCTGGAATGACGGCGATCCTGAATGAGACAGTCATGGAATCTCCGTCCGGCGGGTCAGCTCAGCGCGGCGCGAACGTCGCTCACCGCCAGCACGTCATCGAGTGTACGTTGCAGCCGCTCGAATAACAGATCCATCTCGTCGGCTGTGTAACAGAGGGCCGGCGCAAACCCGAGAATGTTGTCGGTGAAAGCGCGGAAAATGAGGCCGTTACGATACGCGGTCCGGCCAATGAGATCGCTCAGGCGCAGGGCCGGATCAAAGGCCCGACGGGTCTTCTTGTCGGCGACGAGCTCCAAGGCGCCCACAAGACCGCGCTGCCGTGCATCCCCGACGAGCGGATGTTGCAATAGCTGTTGTAGCCCTTGCTGGAAACGCGGCCCCCGCGCGATGCCGTTCGCGAGCACACCTCCTTCATGGTACAGCCGCAACACTTCCAGGCCGATCGCCGCACTGACGGGATGCGCTGAGTAGGTATACCCGTGACCAATCGGCGCCCCGTCCGGCGAGCCATCGGCAATGGCCGAGTACACGCTCTGCGATAACAGCACCGCCCCCATAGGCGCGTAGCCGGCTGTGAGTCCTTTGGCTACGGTCATGAGGTCAGGCTCCACTCCTTCTGCCTCACAAGCAAACAGAGGGCCGGTGCGGCCGAAGCCGGTGATTACCTCGTCGACGACGAAGAGAATGCCGAGCTCGCGACAGGCGATGCTCATAGCCTTCAACCATCCTTTCGGTGGGACAATCACGCCGCCGGAACCGAGGATGGGCTCGCAGAAGAATGCGGCCACGTGCTCTGCGCCGAGCTCGCGTACCTTGTCACGCAGCGCCTTTACCGAAGCTGCGATCAACGCGTTGGCGTCAGTGCCTTCCGGGCTGCGATAGGCATACGGACAGGGAATGTGATGTTGGTTTGGGCGCGGTACATCAAAGTTGCGGTGGAATGCCGCCAACGCAGTAAGACCTGAACCGAGAGTCGAGGAACCATGGTAGCCCCGCTCCAGGGCGATGAAATGCTTGCGCGTGGGCTCACGCCGGGCGTTGTTGTAATGGGTGATGTAGCGGATCGCCGAATCCACCGCGTCCGAGCCGCCCAGCGTGAAGTAGACATGCTTCAGCGAAGGCGGCGCGAGCTCGACGAGGCGGGCTGCCAGCCGAATCGCCGGCTCCGATGCATAGTGGAAATAACCGGTCGCGTAGGGCAACTTAGCCATCTGTTGCGCAGCGGCACGAACGATACTTTCCTGACCATAGCCAACATTGACGCACCATAGCCCGGAGAACGCATCGAGAAGTTCATGGCCGTCGATGTCACGAAGGTACACGCCGTGCGCGGATTCGAGGACGGTCGCGCCGCGGCGCTCGTGCTCCCGAAAGCTTACGAGGGGATGAACCAGGTGTTGACGATCGAGATCGAGCAGAGAAGACGAGTTGCGCATGGTGTGACTGCGATATGCAATGAAGAGCGTTGGCAGGCATCTTAGTCAGAGCCGGGCAGTGGGTATGGTCGGTTACCCGCGCCGGACGCTAACGAGATTGCGTTCTCGGGGCGTGCTTGGAATTTTCTGCCGCCGGCGGCGCAAAAAGGCTTTTTGTTCACTGCCGGAACCGCTGATCGAGGTGCACGGCCGCCCGGCTCGTGTTCTAGAGTAGCCCCATGATTGAGAAGCAATCCCTGCATCGTCGCGAGGTTCTGCGTGGCCTGACGGCCGCTGCGGTAGCGGCGGCGATGGGGAGTGGCATTGGCAGGGCAGTGGCCGGCGCCGCCGAAAGCCCCTCGAACGCGGTGCCCCGCAGGGGCGGGCGCATCCGGGTGGCCAGTGTGTCGAGCTCGACGGCCGACACCCTCGACCCTGCCAAGGGCGCGCTGTCCACCGACTACGCGCGCGCGAACATGATCTACAGCGGGCTCACGCAATTTGACTCAGCTCTGAATGCGCAGCCGGCGCTTGCCGAGGAGATCCACGATAGCGGGCGAGTCCTCTGGACCCTCAAGTTGCGCAAGGGGGTGCAGTTCCACGACGGCAAGCCGTTGACGGCCGCCGATGTCGTGTACTCGCTTATGCGCCACAAGACCCCCGGCACGGCCTCGAAGGTCAAACCCATCGCCGATCAGTTCGAGGAGGTCAAGGCAACAGGGCCGGGCGAGGTGCAGATCCGCTTGACCGGCGCCAATGCCGATCTTCCGGCCATTCTCGCCACTACGCATTTCCTGATTGTGCAGGAGGGCACGACTGATTTTCGGTCCCGTGTCGTGGGTACGGGTCCGTATAAATGTAAGGAGTTCAATCCGGGCGTGCGCACGGTCGGAACTCGCAATCCGAATTACTGGAAGGACGGTAAACCCTACCTCGATGAGATCGAGCTCGTTGGAATTACAGATGAGTCCGCGCGCGTCAACGCCCTGTTGTCGGGCGATGTGCAACTCGTCAACGCCGTGGATCCCCGCTCCATCCGCCGGGTGACGGCGTCGGCTGGGCATGCGGTGCAGGAGACCAAATCGGGTCTGTACACGGACCTCATCATGCGCCAGGACATGAGTCCAACCGGTCATCCTGACTTCGTGCTGGCGATGAAATACCTGCTGAACCGCGAGCTGACACGCAAGGCATTGTTCCGGGGCTATGCCACGCTGGCCAACGACCAGCCCATCCCTCCAGGCAACCGTTACTACCTGGCGGATCTGCCACAGCGGCCATACGATCCCGAGCGCGCGCGCTTTCTCCTGAAAAAAGCGGGTTTGAGCGGCACGCGCCTGGTGGTGTATGCATCGCCTGCGGCAGAGGGCTCGGTCGACATGGCGTCGCTGCTGCAGCTATCGGCCGCGGAGGTGGGTCTCAACCTCGCTGTCAGCCGGGTGCCTGCTGACGGTTATTGGTCGAATCACTGGATGAAGCATCCTTTGGGTTTCGGCAACATCAATCCGCGTCCGACCGCCGACCTACTGTTCTCCACGTGCTTCAAGTCCGATGCGCCGTGGAACGAGTCGGGTTGGAAGAACGAGCAGTTCGATCGACTTCTGCTCGCGGCGCGGGGTGAGGCCGACGAGACGAAGCGCAAGCAAATGTATGGAGACATGCAGGTGCTGGTGCATGAAAAAGGGGGCATCGGCATCCCCGTGTTCATCAGCCTCATTGACGGGTACGACAGGCGCTTGCGGGGCTATGGCTCGATCCCGATTGGGGGTCTGATGGGGTATTCATTTGCCGACAACGTCTGGCTCGATGCATGAATACGACGACCCTACTGATCGCGAGGCGTATCGGCATTGCGGCGTTGACCCTGCTGTTGGTGTCAGTAGTGGTCTTTTCGATCACCTCGGTGCTGCCGGGAGATGCGGCGCAGGCAGCTCTGGGGCAGAGCGCGACTCCCGAGATGATCGCAGCGCTGCGAGCCCAAATGGGGCTCGACGCGCCGGCGTACCTGCGCTACCTGCATTGGTTGGGGGGGCTGTTGTCGGGTAACCCCGGCCAGTCGCTTTCCAACAATACGCCGGTCGCGCAACTCATTGGTCTGCGCCTGCCCAAATCACTCTGGCTGGCCGGAGCCGCCGCCGCGTTATCTGTCCCCATAGCGCTGAGCATAGGCATTGTGTCGGCCATGCATCGTGGATCTTACCTGGACCGCGGGCTGAGCCTGGTTACCCTGGGGATGGTGGCAGTGCCGGAGTTTCTCGTGGCCACGGTCGCGGTGCTGATTTTCGCGGTCAAGTTACATTGGCTGTCCGCGCTCTCGTATACGCCCGATACTCCCGGGTTGGGCCAATTCCTGCGCGCGTACGCAATGCCCGTCATGACACTGTCCTTCGTGGTCGTCGCGCAAATGGCTCGCATGACACGGGCGGCGGTGGTCGATCAAGTGAGCCGGCCATACGTCGAGATGGCGATTCTCAAGGGGGCGAGTCCCGCGCGGATTGTCTTGCGGCATGCGCTACCGAATGCAGCGGGGCCGATAGCCAACGCGATCGCGCTCAGTTTGTCGTATCTGCTGGGCGGAGCCATCATCGTTGAAACGATCTTCAACTTCCCGGGTATTGCCAGTCTGATGGTCGATGCGGTGACCAATCGTGATATGCCGCTTCTGCAAGCCTGCGCCATGATCTTCTGCTGTGCCTATCTGGCGCTGGTGTTGCTGGCGGATGTGTTTGCCATCATCTCCAGCCCGAAGCTGCGGCACCGATGACTGCGCCAACCGTCTCCTCGAGCGCTGATCGGCCGCCCGCGGTTGGGGCAGCTCCTCGGCGGGCGTCTGCCTGGGGACGCTGGCGCAGGCGGCTGTCGATCTCGGGTTTGATCGGGCTCGCGACGGTCATTTTCTGGCTCTTGGTCGCGGCGCTCGGGCCCCTGCTGGCGCCGCACGGCGTGGGGGCCATTGTTGCCGATGATTCCTTTGCCTCCTTCAGTACGCAGTTTCCGCTGGGCAGCGACTACCTGGGCCGGGATGTGTTGAGTCGTATTCTCTATGGTGCCCGCTACACCGTCGGGTTGGCTTTGGCGGCCGCGGTGTTGGCCAGCAGCGTGGGTACAGCCCTGGGGCTTGCTGCGGCGGTGACCGGTCGATGGATCGACGAAACGATGAGCCGGTTGTTGGATGCCCTGACCTGCATCCCGAGCAAGATCTTCGCGCTGGTGATGGTGGCGGGATTTGGATCGTCTGTCCCCTTGCTGATGCTGACCGCGGCGCTGACTTATCTGCCGGGCGCATATCGAATCGCACGCTCGCTGGCCGTAAACCTGAACGTGATGGAATACGTCGAGGTGGCAAGGGCGCGTGGCGAGGGCCGTGCCCACATTGCCTGCTCCGAGATTCTGCCGAACATGATCCACCCCATGCTCGCCGACTTCGGTCTGCGCTTCGTCTTCGTGGTGCTGCTGCTGAGCGGTCTGAGCTTTTTGGGGCTCGGTGTGCAGCCGCCCGCGGCCGACTTGGGGTCGCTGGTTCGCGAAAACATCTCTGGCCTCGCAGAGGGTGCACCGGCGGTCCTCATGCCGGCCTTCGCCATTGCAACACTGACCATCGGTGTGAATCTCCTGATAGATAGCCTTCCTGGCCGTGCCAGGCGCTTCGCGCAGGGAGCGTTGCGATGAGCGATCTGGTGCGTGTTTCCGACCTTCGGGTGGTGGCGTGCAACGATGCTGGCGAGGAGCGGGCGATCGTCAAGGACGTCAGTTTCTCGATCCGGCAGGGCGAAGTGCTCGCGCTGATCGGTGAGTCTGGCTCGGGTAAGACAACGATTGCACTTGCGCTGATGGGCTATGCACGCAGCGGCTGCCGCGTCGCTGCAGGATCCATTCAGATCGGCGACACGGCCGTGATGTCTCTCGATGCCCGAGAGCTCGGGCAACTTCGCGGCCGGCAGGTGGCGTACATAGCGCAAAGCGCCGCCGCGGCGTTCAACCCCGTGAAACGGATCATGGATCAGGTGATCGAGGGCGCACTGATCCATGGCATCACGTCGCGCGCCGCTGCGGAGGCGAAGGCTGTTGCGATGTTCCGTTCCCTCGCGCTTCCTGACCCGGAGCACATAGGCCAGCGCTATCCACACGAAGTCTCAGGTGGTCAGTTGCAGCGTCTGATGGCGGCGATGGCGCTCATTACCGATCCACAGTTGGTGATCCTTGACGAGCCGACCACTGCACTCGATGTTACGACACAGATCGAAGTGTTGCGGGCCTTCAAGAGAGTTGTCCGCGAGCTGCGCACGACCGCGGTATACGTGTCGCACGATCTGGCAGTAGTAGCGCAGATCGCGGATCGCATCGCCGTATTGAATCACGGCCAGATCTGCGAGTGCGGGGTGACCGAACAGGTCCTGGATGCCCCGTGCGACTCCTACACGAAGGCGCTGTTGGGGGCGGCAAGGCCCGCGGCACGCCACGGTCAAACCAAATCCGCAGCCGTAGAAACGGTTGCATCACCACTGCTCGCGATTGATGGACTGACGGCGGGTTATGGCCGACGCGATGGGCATGGCCGACCTCAGAAGGTGGTGTTGAAAGACATCAGTCTGAGCTTGGGACGCGGCGCCGCGCTGGGTGTCATCGGTGAGTCAGGGTCGGGCAAGTCTACGCTGGCGCGGGTGATCGCAGGTCTGCTTCCGCCAGCGAGTGGTGCGATCACGTTCGATGGCGCGCCGCTTCCGGCTCGCTTGGAAGAGCGTAATCGCGAGCAGCTGCGGCGCATACAAATCGTCTTCCAGAACGCTGATACTGCGCTGAATCCGGCGCACACGGTGGCACGCATTCTCGGCAGGCCGCTGGCTCTGTACCACGGATTGGGTGGTCGGGCCCGCGACAAGCGTATCGCGGAACTCCTCGATCGCGTGCGGCTGCCCGCCACCATAGCGGAGCGCCACTGCGCCGATCTGTCAGGTGGACAGAAGCAACGGATCAACCTCGCTCGGGCCCTGGCGGCGCAGCCGGATCTGATCCTGTGCGATGAAGTAACCTCCGCACTGGACACAGTCGTGGGAGCTGCAATTCTGGATTTGATGGCCGAGCTGCGCCGAGAGTTGGGCGTTTCCTACCTCTTCATCAGTCACGACATTGCGACAGTACGTTCGATCTGTGACGAAGTGGTCGTGTTGTACGCCGGGTGTAAGGTGGAGTCGACGAGTCGGCAGACACTATCTGCTGCGCCTTCGCATCCCTACACGGATCTGCTTGTCGCTTCGGTGCCGGAATTGCGGCGAGGCTGGCTCGAGCAGGTGCCGCCACCGGCGGCAGTGCCGCGCTTCGGTGTCGAGTCCGAAGCGCCGGGTCTCTGCGTTTTCTTGCAGCGCTGTCCCGTCCGCATCGATGGAGTGTGTAATGTGGCGGCCCCTGCTCACGTCATCACGCGCAACGGGAAGCAGATACTCTGTCATCACACAGAAGAGGAGTTGCGGCACTAATGGGTGCACGCTTTGTCAGATTAGGCGAAGCAGGTCGGCGGGCAGTTACACTGGTTGTCGACGGCAAGCGGGTGGAGGGTTACGAGGGTGACACCCTGCTGGTGGCGATGTTGACTTCGATCGGACACCTGCGTGCATCTGAATTCGGCGACGGCCGGCGGGCAGGGTTTTGCCTGATGGGTGCCTGTCAGGATTGCTGGGTGTGGACTGCGGAAGGTGAGCGGCTCCGCGCCTGTTCCACTGTGCTGACGGAGGGAATGTCTATCAGCACGCAACAACCGGAAAGCACATGGCCGAGCCGCGCGTCGTCGTCGTAGGCGCCGGGCCTGCCGGGGTCCGCTGTGCCGAAGAGCTGGTCGCGGCGGGTATCCGGCCGACTCTGATCGATGAAAGCCGGCGCGATGGCGGCCAGATCTACAGGCGGCAACCCGACAACTTCACGCGTTCGTACGGGAAGCTCTACGGCACGGAGGCGGCTCGCGCCACAGCGATGCACGGCAGTTTCGAGCGCTTGCGCGGGCGGATCGATTATTTGCCGCAGACGTTGGTATGGAGCATCGAGGACCACAATCTGTACGTGATCCGGGAATCCAGACACGTCACATTGCAATTCGATGCACTCGTGCTCTGCACGGGAGCGACCGACCGCCTCATGCCAGTCAAAGGCTGGAATCTCGCGGGTACCTACAGTCTGGGAGGAGCGCAGGTTGCTCTCAAGTCCCAGGCTTGTGCGATCGGCAGGGCAGTCGTGTTTGTCGGGACGGGCGCATTGCTGTATCTCGTCGCATCGCAATACCATCGGGCGGGTGCGCGAGTGGAAGCTGTTCTCGATACTTCGCGGTGGTCTGCGCGGGTTGCGGCGCTACCCGGCTTGTTGGCAGCGCCCGCGGCGCTGTGGAAGGGGCTGGCTCTCACCTTGAGCCTGCGTCGCGCGGACATTCCCGTGTACACCGGAATCGAGCCAGTGCAGATCACGGGGACCGCTGATGGCGGCGTGAGTGGCATCTCTTTCAAGGACTCTGGCGGTCGTGTCGTCGATCTCAGATGTGACGCTGTTGCACTGGGCTACCACCTTCGTCCCGAAACGCAACTTGCTGATCTCGCCCGTTGCGAGTTTTATTTCGATCCGCACACGCGACAGTGGCTTCCCAAAGTCGATTCCGATGGGCGCAGTACCGTTCCAGGCGTCTACCTGGCGGGAGATGGCGCTCGGATACTGGGGGCCAATGCTGCGGAGAAGAGCGGACGGCTTGCCGCGCTCGCAGTGCTCCAGGATTTGGGGCGCGCGCCAGCGGAGGAGTCCCTGATCGAGCTGCGACGTTGCCTGGCTAGCCTGGGGCGTTTTGCAGACGGATTGAGCCGGGCATTCCCATGGCCAGCGCAACAAGCCGCCTTCTTGTCCGACGACACTATCGTTTGCCGCTGCGAGTCTGTGAGCGTTGGCGAGCTGCGCCAGGTCGTACAACAGGCGGGTGCCTGCGAGTCAAACCGGGCCAAGGCCTTCAGCCGTGTAGGTATGGGCCGGTGCCAGGGTCGCTATTGCGGCCACGCCGCTGCGGAAATCATAGCTCATGCCGCGAACGTACCGATTGAGCAGGTTGGGCGACTACGCGGCCAGGCGCCGGTCAAGCCGTTGCAGATTGCAACGGTGGAGAATGCAGACCGGCCGGCGTCTCTCGAGGAAGTCAGATGAGTGCGAGCGTCAGCCGTCCCGTGCCAGTGTCAGATGTTGTGATCGTTGGCGGCGGCATCATGGGGACCTCGTGCGCGCTGTTTCTTCGTCAACGAGGCTTGACGGTTTCGCTGGTCGAACGGGGGCTGGTCGGCCAGCAGGCAAGCGGTGTCAATTTCGGTAACGTGCGGCGACAGGGGCGGCCAATGATGCAACTGCCGCTGGCGAACCGGGCCAGCGCGTTATGGCGCCGCATGCTGGAGCTGGTCGGCATTGATGTCGAGTATCTCGAGGTGGGACACGTCCGTGTCTGCTATCGGGATCGCCCCGAGTTGGTTGAAGACCTCGAGAGTTATGCTCGCGAGGCGCGTGCCCACGAGTTGCATCTGGAAATACTCAGCGGCGCAGCGATGCGGGCTCGATTCCCCTATCTGGGTAACGAGGTATTGGCAGCCTCTCACGCCGTTCACGACGGTCACGCCAATCCGCGCCTGGTAGCGCCGGCGTTTGCGCGCGCGGCGCAGCGGGCTGGAGCCCAGGTGTTTGAGAACACTCGGATCATCAGCGTCGAGAAGGAGGGGACGGATTTTCGCGTCACCAGCGACGACGGTCGAATTTTCCGAGCGCCGGTTCTCGTGGTGACTGCGGGTGCCTGGGCGAATGTGCTATCCGCGCAATTCGGCGAGCCCGTTGACCTCGTTGCGCGTGGGCCCACGATGTCCGTCACAGAGCCCGTCCCGTACAGCATCCGCCCGAGCACAGGCGTGTTTACACCGGTTGAACAGGAGAGCGTGTATTTCCGCCAAATTGCTCGCGGCAACCTGATCATTGGTGGGAGCACGCGGGGGCCTGCATATCCGGACCTGTGTCGCGCGTACGTGCGACCCGAGAACACCTTGAGGCAGCTCAAGCAGATCCAGCGGCTCGCGCCCGCGCTCGGGCGGCTGAATATCATTCGCACGTGGAGCGGCATCGAAGGGTATACGTCAGATGGCTTGCCTGTCTTAGGCCCCAGTGAGCGCGTACCCGGGCTGTACTACGCCTTCGGCTTTAGTGGTTCGGGGTTCCAGATTGGGCCCGGTGTCGGTGAAACACTGGCTGAACTGATCCATACGGGGACGACGAGCATACCTCTGGAGGCGTATCGAATGGCCCGCTTCTCATCAGCGCCGGTTCCACCTGCCGGTAGCGCTGTGGGTGCGTCGCAGGTCGAGCTTTAGTTAGATTGGTCCGACTTCGACCTTTGACCCATCCCGTAATCGCGACAAGCGAAACGGGTCGGGGGCTACGCTTGGCGTGTCATTGACAATCAACTGAGCCGCCAGATATCCCACTCCCGGTCCAAGGCCAAATCCGTGACCGGAGCAGCCGGCAGCGAGAAACAGTCCCGGCACATTCTCCACCGGCGAGATCACCGGCACCGCATCGGGTGTCGAATCGACATAGGCTCCCCAAGCTTCGCTAACGTCGATATTCGCAAGTTCCGGGAAGTTGGATCGGACCCGCTCGAGTACTGCTCGCATTGTGCCCGGGCTCGGGGCGGGATCGAGAACGCGAATTTGACTGAAGCGATCAGGTTTGCCGGAATACCACATAGCGAGCGACTCAGGCCCGCTCAGAAATGATTTACCGGCGGATATCTGCACAGCCTTCAATCGCTTGATGAACATAGGCATGAACGGCTTTGCAAATCGCAGGCTCTGCGGGGTCACTTCGAGGTTGGCCCTGCCACTGATTGCCAACGTGTAGCTACCATCCAGGCGCCGTGTCAGGGCGCAATCGGGCGTATAGATGGCCTCGCCGATATTGGGGGCGGGACGCGTCCGCAATGCCGTCTGCCGAACGCTCGCCTGAGGAAAACTGACGCCCAGCGAGTGACAGAATGCTGATGCCCAAGCGCCCGCCGAACACAGCACTGCATCCGCCGCGATATAGCCTTTCTCGGTGTGGACACCCTTCACGGTTCCATTGGCAAACTCAACTCCATAGGCCGCACATTGTTGGTGGAGCGTCGCACCCAGCTTTCTCGCCCCGGAGGCGAACACGGGGGCCGCCAGGGCCGGTTCCGCCTTGCCATCGTGGGCCGCGTGCAGACCGCCGCGCCATTTGCGCTTCGTCGCGGGGATTTTCTGCGTGGCTTCAATGGCGCTCAGCATGCGCGTCTGGACACCAAATTCACGCGCGACATCCTGCCACTTCTGCCAATCGGCAAGCTGCTTTTCGTCATCGCTCGCATAGACCAGACCGCATCGCCTGAAGCCCAGATCCGCGCCGATTTCGGCTGCCGCCTCATCCCACAGGCGCATGGCAAGCACCGCAAGTGGCATTTCCCGCGCATCGCGATTCTGCTGCCGGCACCATCCCCAATTGCGGCTGGATTGCTCGCAGCCCACATTTCCCTTTTCGATCAGGGCGACCGTTATGCCACGCCGCGCAAGGTAAAAGGCGGCCGATGCGCCGACGATGCCGGCACCGATTATCACGACATGGACAGATTCCGGCAGATTTTCATCGCTACGGATCAACTTTACTGTTGGAGACATGAGTGACACCGGTCGTGCGGGTCAGTGGAGGAAATCCTGGAGCTTGTAATAGGCGCCGACAAAGGGCAGGAACCAGGGTGGTCCGAAATGCCCGGGTATGGCCGGCCAGTCGAACCCTGCCCAGGGATTGGCGGCGGTGTTGCCGTCCATGACCTCGGCCATCACCGCCCCCATGTGGGTCGACATCTGGGTTCCGTGGCCGCTATACCCCATGGAATAGAACAGCCCGTCGTGCTCGCCCGCGCGGGGCAGGCGATCGGCGGTCATGTCGACCATGCCGCCCCAGCAATAATCTATTTGCACCCTGGCGAGGCTGGGGAAGATTGCCTCCATCGCACGTTTCAGGATGTGCCCACTCTTGAGGTCCGAGCGTGCGTTTGACTTTGCGAAACGCGCCCTGCCGCCGAACAGCAGGCGATTGTCGGGTGTCACGCGGAAGTAATTTACGAAGTTCCTGGTGTCGGTTGCGTTGCGGCGCTTGGGCAGCAGGCTGTCGAGTTGGTTGACCGGCAACGGCTCGGTCACGAGGATGAAGGCGCCCACGGGCACGATCCGGCGCCGGTAGTGGGCGAGAGGTCCGATGGAGGATGTACCGGTCGCCAACAGAACCTGTCGCGCGACGACCGACCCTCGCCGGGTGGAAAGGCGATGCGAATGGCCGCTGAGCCGCTTCAGCGCCGTGACAGGCGCCTGTTCATAGATTCTAGCACCGTGTCTGACGGCCGCCGTCGCAAGGCCGTGCGCGAACTTACCCATGTGCATGGCCGCGCTCTTCTGGAAGATCATGCCGCCGAAATAGCGGTCTGTGCCCACCTCGTTGGCCAGGTCCTGGCGAGTGAGCATGCGGGTGTCAGGATCAGCATCGCGCGCAAGCAATTCCTGCGATCGCGCTAACTTGTCATAGTGCGCGGGCTTGGCGGCGAGTTTGAGCTTTCCCACGCGGTGGAAGTCACAGTCGATCCCTTCAGTACTGATGATGGCTTCGACCGTGTCGACTGCGGCGTCGAAACTCCGATAGAGCGCGCGTGCGACCTGCGGACCAAGGCGGGATACCATTGCGTAATAATCTTGCGCGAAGCCGTTATTGCACATGCCGCCGTTCCGACCCGACTGGCATCCGCCGATACGATCCGCTTCGAGCAGGACGACGCTAGCGCCTTTCTTCGCAAAGGCACGGGCGGCGGACAGACCGGTGAAGCCGCCGCCGACGATTGCGACATCGACTTCACCTTCGACACCATCCGGCGATGCGCCGGTAAAGCGCGGGGCGGTGTCGAGCCAATAGGGAGTCAGTTTCATGACATCTGACTTTCGGTTGAGGCGTTTGGGCAGAACATTGTCATCATCCGAGCGACTGGCTGGCGAGGGCAAGGATGCGCTGCGGGCCGGTCTGTTGCGGTCGCGCCCCCCGCACCATCGTCGTGACTCGGCCTACCTCGGGCAAACCCACGCCTTCCAGCCACTCGCCAAGCCGGCTGTCGCCCGGTATGTCGACACGAAGAAATTCCCCAGCTTTTGCGCGCAGGAAATAGCCGATTAGCGACTGCGCATCTTGGGATGACTGGCCGATCATGGGACCTATCGCATAGCCATGGCCGAAGCGGCGGCATATCGCGAAGCCCGCGACGGTCCCATCGGCCTCGCACAGGACGGTGTCGCCGATCGCCATGAATCGCGTGATGAGGCTTTTCCGGTCCACACCGCTGGCACCTCGATCAAGATCGATGATTGCGGCCGCGTCCGTGGGACAGAACGGCCTGACGCTCGAAACAGGGGCATTGACGGCCGGATCAGCCGCTGTCCAGGCCTGATGCTGGTGGACCGTTCCAACGGTCTGAAAGCCATAGCGGCGGTAGAGGGTAAGTCCTTCCTCGGTGGAGTTGAGAAGGACCGTGCGATCACCCGCCTGCCGCAGCAGGCTGTCCATCAGCATGCGACCAATGCCTTGCCCTTGCATTGCCGGGGACACGATAATCATGCCGAATGTCGCGAGGCCGTCGCCATAGGGCCACCATAGTGCCGATCCCACGATGCGGCCATCCGCCTCCGCCAGAACACCGCGTCCGAGGCTCACCGCGACTCGCCAGTCGTCCTTGCGATAGGGCCAATTCACCGCGCGGGACAGCGCGAGCGCGCCATCCAGATCAGTGTCTGAATCAGCCATATCCCGAATGTCTATGGAATGGTGTTTGGACATTGAAGGCTTCAGATATCGCGGCCTTCCGCTGCCAGGGCATCGATCTCTACGAGATAGCCGTAGTGCAGTTCCGGCACGGGAACGATTGATCGCGCGGGCTTGATGTCGCCTAGAATTTCAGAATAGACCGCATTGAAGCGCGGCCAGTTTTCAATTCCGACGATGTATGCCGTGACTTTGAGCAGGTGTCCGGGAGTGCTGCCAGCGGCATCAAGGATGGCCAGCAGATTTGCCAACGCCAATCGCGCCTGGTCCTCGAATGCAGCCTCGGTATCGTGAGCTGCGCCCAATTGAACGGGGAGTTGCCCCGACACATAGATCAGCCCGTTATGTTTGACTGCCTGCGAATAATGACCGCCGGCCGCAGGCACACGATCGGTGCTGACACGGGTGACTGACATCACGCTGCTCATTACCATCCTCCAAAGCGAGGCCATTCGGCGCAAACGACATTTCCCGCTTTCCTGAGGACATGGTAGGAAGCGTGCTGAGCTCCTGTCGCACAGGCGTGGTTGGGAAGAATACGGACCCGCGCTCCGATCGGCAGATCGGGCAGGGCCGCATCCGAACCGGCTCTGATCTTGATGATCCCATGTTCCTGGTTGGCGTCGGCCAAGATGAGATCGTCGAACGGCTTGCCATCGATATCGCAAACGAGCCCATAGCCCTGGTCGACGGCTTGTTTGGCGGTGCCTCTGTCGCGGGACATCGCCATCCATCCCGCGTCGACCAACATCCAACCCTTCTCCCGCCGATGACCAATGACAGTGGCCAGGACCGACAAGGCGATGTCGTCGATTGCACAAACACCGATGCCTGCCATCACCAGATCGAAGAACATGAAAACGCCCGCGCGCACTTCCGTCACGCCCTCCAGCGACTGCGCGAAATGCGCCGTGGGGGTGGACCCGACGCTGACGACGGGACAGGGCAGACCGGCATCGCGCAATAGAGTTGCGGCCCGTACGGCACTGGCGCGCTCGACCTCGGCGCATTTCCGAAGGGCCTCCTCACCTTTTGCGTCGTAGCTGGCACCCGCATGGGTCAGGACGCCCCGAAGTTTAGCGCCGCCCGCTTCGAGCGCTCGTCCTATGGCAACAAGTTGGTCGCGGTCATGCGGGGTTACACCGGACCGATGCCCATCGCAGTCGATTTCGATGAAGGCTGGAATGGGATCTCCCGAACGCAGGGATGCCGCCGCAACGGCTTCTGCCTGCAAAACCGTGTCGAGAGTGACGGCTAAGTCGATACCCTGACTGCGCACCGCCATCACCCGATCAAGCTTGTCTGGAGAGATCCCCACCGCATAGGTGAGATCGCTGACGCCGGCCCGCCCAAACTCCTCCGCCTCCCTCAACGTCGATACCGTTGCGGGGCCACGAGTAGTCGTCATGACCATCCTTGCGACGTTGATCGACTTCGCCGTTTTGAGGTGCGGCCTCAACCTTACGCCAAGGCCATCAAGCCGGGAGCGGAGGCGCGCGACGTTGCGGTCCACTCGGTCGAGGTCGAGGACAAGGCAGGGCGTGCCGACATTCTCAAGCATCGTGGGCTCAGGAGTGACAGTGCTCATATTTCCCGGCTTGGGAGCGTTGGACGAAATGTGGCGTATACCTTGCTGACATGGCATTCGCTCAGCCAGCTACAGGTCGAGCCCTGAACCATGAGGACGATGTCACCTTTTGAGAAGGTGGCGATATGGCCCGCACTATCCGCAAAAGTGACGGCGCCCTCCAGCAGGTGCATCAGCTCATAGTGTCGGAAGAACATGGGACGCCTGTGATAGGGCGTGGAATCCCAAACGCCGCACGCGAATTCGCCGCTCGCCGAACGAAAATCGCTATGATTCCGGCAATTCGGCGGCGTGCCGACCAACAACTGCGCCAGGGGAGGGTTGGATGGTTCGAGCTCGGCCGTCTCGTCGATGACGATGGGTTCGCCCTGACCGGGCATGTCACTGACATAACTCATGACAATGAGGCGTGACGGACTGGATGCGGACCAGGCAAATGACGCGCCCTTCGGCAAAACAGCGCTCTGTCCGACGTTCAAGGTGAAAGTTCCCTTTTGCCAGCTGACCTCGATGCGGCCTTCCACAACGATGATGAATTCATCCTTCTCCAGATCTTCAACGGTGCCGGCACCCTCTAGAAAGATAGCGGCTACACTGATGGGACCCGGTGGAAGCGAAAGTCGGCTGCGTGCCAGGAGATAGGCATCGCCGTCGGCCTCAGGCGGGGCAGCAGCCGACGCAAAAACTCGCAAGTCTATGAAACCGCGCACGGGATGTTCCTTGATGTCAGTAGCCGATGATCGCCTTGGTCTCGAGGTATTCCTCCAGGCCATGGACACCATATTCGCGGCCGTTGCCTGAGCGCTTGTAACCACCGAACGGGGCATGACCGTTCCACGCCGGATAATTGATGTGGACCTGCCCGGCGCGGATCCGGGCCGCCACACGCCGCGCCCGATCCTGATCGCGGGACTGGACGTGTGCGCCGAGACCGTAGACAGAATCGTTGGCGATGGCGATCCCTTCCTCCTCATCGTGATACGGCATGATCGCGAGCACCGGGCCGAATATTTCCTCGCGCGCGATCCGCATGTTTGAGGCCACCTTCGAGAAGATCGTCGGTCGCGCAAAGAAGCCGTGTTCGAGCCCTGCCGGGCGACCGGGCCCGCCACAGATCAGCTTAGCGCCTTCGTCGATCCCGGCAGCGATCATGGCCTGTACCCGGGCGAACTGCGCGCGATTTGCAATCGGCCCCATGGTTGTCTGTTCGTCGCGCGGATCGCCGACTTTGATACTGGCGGCTGCGTCAGTCGCCAACACTTCCACCTCGGCGAGGCGAGCGGCGGGGACCAGCATCCGAGTGGGGGCGCTGCATGACTGGCCGGCATTGCGCATGCCCGCCAGCACGCCCTTCGGGACGCCCTGTTCGAAATCGGCATCGTCGAGGAATAGGTTGGGTGACTTTCCACCGAGTTCCTGCACTACACGCTTGACGGTCACGGCGGCGGCCTGTGCCACCAACACGCCGGCGCGGGTCGAACCGGTGATCGAAATCATGTCGACGTCCGGGTGTTCCGCCAGTGCTGCGCCCACTACCTCGCCGGTGCCGCCAACGAGGTTGAATACGCCGGCCGGTACGCCTGCATCGTGCATCACCTGCGCGAACAGCAACGCGCTATAGGGTGAAAGCTCGCTGGGCTTCAGCACGACCGTGCATCCGGCCGCGATGGCCGGCGCGACCTTCGCGGTGATCTGGTAAAGAGGCCAATTCCAAGGCGTGATGAGCGCGCAGACACCGATCGGCTCTCGCGCCGTGGCCATCCCTCCGTCGCGTGAAAGAAAGGCGTAGCGCTGCAACACTTCCATCTGCACGCGCACGTGCTCGATCGCAAAAGGCACCTGCGAAGCCCGGGCAAACCCGATCGCAGCCCCCATCTCGGTGACGAGCGTCCGCGCGAACAATTCCGCGCGCTCTTGCAGCAGCGACAGAATTTTGCCGAGTAGCACACACCGCTCCTCGGCAGAACTGCGCGAAAAGCCGGCAAACGCGCGTCGGGCGGCCGCCACGGCGAGATCGACATCCGCTGGCGAACCGGCCGCGACGTGTCCGACGATCCGCTCCGAGGATGGATCGACGACCGCGATCCGCGTTGCGCCACAGCGGTCCTGCCACTGGCCGTCGATGTAAAGGCGGGTATCGTTTTTAGCTGTCAACGAGTCGAGATTGGTCATGGGAGCAGGATAGTGCAGGGGGCACGCACACAAATGCCGAGGCTTGGGTCTGTATGCAATAAAAGATGCCGTATGTCGGGCAATGCAGCCGAATATTTTTCCGGGCAGCGCTTACCTTATCCGCGTGCCTCTCTCGCAAGCAGGGCCATGACAGCTACGCACTTTCCCGTATGAGCACCTCGACCCCAGCCGCCGCGCCTGCCTATGCGTCCGCCCCAGCCGCCTCGGTATCTCGAGCGGGTGTGTTACCCACCCGAGCGCGCATTGCGTCGATTGACGTGATGCGGGGCCTCGTGATGTTGATCATGCTGGTCGATCATGTGCGCGAGGTATTTTATCGACATATGCCGGTCAGCTACCCATTGAGCGTGGCCACGACCGCACCGGAGCTGTTTTTTACCCGTGTGTCGGCACACTTGTGTGCGCCGACATTCGTGTTTCTCACGGGCTTATCAGCCTGGCTGTACGCTCACCCTGCGAGCGGGGGTCCACGCCCAGTGCGTGCCTTCCTGTTGAAGCGGGGTCTGCTCCTGGTGGTGCTGGAAGTGACCCTGGTCAACTTCACCTGGTCCGGAGAATTCCCGCCAACGACGATCTGGCTGCAGGTGATCTGGGCAATCGGGTTCTGCATGATCGTCCTGGGGCTATTGAGTGACTTGCCGCGCTGGGCGCTGGGTGGCTTGGGATTCCTGATTGTCTTCGGACACAACCTGCTCACACCGGTCAGCTTTCCACCCGGGACCGCGTTGCATGGCCTCTGGGCGGTCCTCTATCAGCGTGCGCCGCTCATCGCGCAAGGCCCATTGCAGGTTAAGATAGGCTACCCGCTATTGCCATGGATTGGTGTCATCCTGCTCGGCTACGTCGCAGGTCCCCTATATTCGCGCGCCGTGGCCAGTGCTCAGCGGATCAATATCCTGCTCACACTCGGCGCCGGATGCCTCTTGCTGTTGGCAGTACTGCGTGGTTTCAATATTTATGGCGAGCCGCTGCCCTGGGCGCACGGGCCGGATTTCATACACACCTCCATGTCGTGGCTCGATTTAAACAAATACCCACCATCACTGGATTTCCTGCTGCTGACGCTGGGTGTGTCCTTTGTGTTGCTCGCAGTCTTCGAGTCGCGCGACAACCGGACGACGCGTACGCTCGCGATCTTTGGCGGCGCGCCCATGTTTTTCTACCTTCTCCACCTATACACGCTGTTGGTATTGTATCGGTTGGCTCTCGGGCTGTTTGGCCCGAATCATGGCGAGCGCTTTGGCGTCGAGCATGTATGGAATATCTGGTTGGTAGCCGTCCTTCTGGCGTGCCTGCTTTACTTGCCGACCCGGGCGTTCACCCGCTTCAAGCGTACGTCGCCGCAGGCCTGGGTGCGTTACTTCTGATGGAAAAGCCGATACTTCGTCGTTTGCAGATTGCTGATCTTGCCGAGTGCCTGCGGCTCACCCAGGCGGAGCGCTGGTCGCACCGCATGGAAGACTGGGAGTTTGCCCATCGCTTGGGGCTTGGTTGGGCAGCTTGCGATGCCGAAGGGAAGCTCTTGGGGACGGCCTCCTGGTGGGCCTATGGCGAACGATTCGCCACGGTCGGACTGGTATTGGTCGACCAGAACTATCAGGGGCAGGGCATTGGGCGGCAGTTGATGGAGGCTGTGATCCGCGAGGCCGGTGCCCGGACGCTGCAACTTGTTGCAACCAAAGCGGGACTCACGCTCTACCAGCGATGTGGCTTCCGCGAACGGTACGATATTGGGCAGCATCAAGGTATGGCCGGTGAGATTCCCGCATCAGAGTTACCCTCCGATACAACGCTGCGGGTTGTTTCTCGTGCTGAACTCGGGGCACTATGTGATCTGGACGCCGCTGCATTTGGTGCGGATCGTCACCAGCTGATCAGCGCGGTTCTCGAAAGCGGGACGGGTGTGCTTGCCGTCCGCGGCGGCCGGCTGATCGCGTTTGCACTGGCTCGCAAGTCCGGTCGTGGCGCTGTTATCGGTCCGGTTGTGGCGCCCGATGAGTCGCTCGCATCGCTCCTGATCGCGTATCACCTGATGAACAACACCGGTGCATTCGTGCGGGTCGATATACCGACGGATGCTGTGCAACTGGCGGATTGGCTCGAAAGGGCAGGGCTGGCCCGTGTGGATCGCGTCACTGTCATGGTTCGCGGTGAGGTACCGGAGCGCAGTCCCTCTGTGGGGCTCTTCGCATTGGTTTCCCAGGCTCTGAACTAGGCGTGAGCCAATGAGACTCACCAGCTTTGAGGTGCTCAGTTTCGGCTGCTACGGCACGCTGATCGACCGGGACTCGGGGGTTTACGCTGCATTGCGTCCTCTTCTGGAAGCCGGACACATCACGCTGGGCCGGCAAGAAGTGCTGGCCGCGTTCGCTCGCCATGAAGCAGAGCAGCAGGGCGAGACACCCGCAATGCCCTATTCCGAAGTCCTGGCGCAGGTGCACCACCGCCTTGCGCAAGAGTGGGGTGTGCTCGCCTCAGACGATGACCGTGCCCTCTTCGCCCAGTCCGTGCCTCAGTGGCCGGTATTCGTGGACACGCCCGCCGCACTTCAGTACCTGAAACGGTACTTCAAGCTGGTTGTGCTCTCGAACGTCGATCGGGCGAGCTTCGCCGCAAGCATCCGGCGGCTCGAGGTCCGCTTCGATGTTGTGGTCACGGCCGAGGAGGTGGGCTCCTACAAACCCAATTTGGGGAATTTCAAGTGCCTCGTTACCCGGGTCGGGGAGCTCGGATTCGAGCGCCATCAGATCCTGCATGCCGCCCAGAGTCCGGTGCGCGACCTGGCTCCGGCCGGCCGCTGCGGGCTGGCCACCGCCTGGATTGACCGTGGCCCCGAAACTGCCGAACGGGATGCTACAGTGGAGGGGGAGCCGCTCGCCGCGCCGGTCCGCTATGAATTCCGCTTCGCAACGCTCGTGGACATGGTGAGAGCACATCAAGAAGAATTACGCGCCTAGGTCTTGCGGGCGCGGCGTCCCGCGGCTGAATTCGCAGTTGAGGGTCACGTCCGAATGTCCGCATTCAAGCTCGATCGGATCGATATCAACATACTTTCGCAGTTGCAGCGGAACGGCCGCATCACCAATATCGACCTGGCCAAGGCCGTGGCTCTGTCGCCTAGTCCCTGCCTGCTGCGGGTGAAGCGACTCGAGGAGGCCGGATACATTCAGAGTTACAACGCGCGTATCGACCTTGCCAAACTCGGTGAAACTATTACTGTCTTCACGGAAGTCACCCTCAACGACCACCATCGCGAGGACTTCATCAAGTTCGAGGCGAGCATCCGCACGATCGATGAGGTGATCGAGTGTCACCTGGTCAGCGGGGGCTATGACTACCTGCTGAAGTTCCTGACGCGCGGGGTGTCCCACTATCAGAAAGTAATCGAGGACATTCTCGAGCGCGACATCGGAATTGCGAAGTACTTCAGCTACATCGTCATCAAGTCACCGATCGAGAAGTTGCACTATCCTCTCGGCAAGCTGTTCAACACCGAACGGTAGAAGGGCTTAGGCTTCCCGCGGCGGCCGCGAGAAGCCCCAGGCCGGAGGAAGCGCCCCGCCACACTCAGAACTTGTAGGTCCCTCGAACGCTGTACGTGCGCGGCGCGCCGGGATTGACCCAGAGTTGCGCGTAGGAGTTCGGGTAATATTCCTTGTCCAGGAGGTTGTTGACCTCCCCCCAGATCTGCAGGTTGTCCGTGACGTCGTAGGAAGCGACGAGCTTCACGAGCGTGTAGGAAGGCAAGTAGAAGCTCGTCCCCGTCTCACCCAGCCGTTTGTCCACATAGTTCGCACCTGCTCCCAGGGTCAGTGTTCTTTGGCCCAAGGGGATGTCCTCGAACAATGTCAGATTGCCGCTGTGGGCCGGGATATTGATCAGGGGCGATCCGGCAGCGAGCGGCCGTGCAAAGTTGGGGTCGAGAATGGATTTCGAGATATACGCATCGACATACGCGTACGACAACATGGCCCGCAAGTGCAGCGGCAACCGTGCTGTCATGTCGGCCTCGACACCCTTGCTGCGGGCCGCGCCGATGGCTAGAGAGAAGCCGGCGTTCGTGGGGTCGGCTGTGAGCACATTGGTCTTGTCCATTCTGAAGATTGCGACTGTGCCGCTCAGGGCGCCTTCCGGCGTTTTGAACTTGGCTCCAACCTCATATGACTTCGTTGTTTCAGGGGCGAAGGCGACACCGTGAGCATCCTGGCCAGTATTGGGGCGGAATCCCTTGCCGTAGCTTGCATACAAGGACAAGACATCGAACGGTTCGTAGACCAACCCGAAGCTGGGACTGGTTGCCGTCACTTTCTGATGCGATACGGAGTGGGCTATATCGTCCTCGAGGCGCTGACGGTAGTTGTCGTAGCGCACGCCCGCGTGAAATTTCCACTGTGGCGTGATATCGATCTGGTCGTGAGCGTAGGTACCCCAGGCGTAGTCCCGTTCCAACGTATGCGTGAACGGTGAGAGTGGCGGCAGAATGCCGTACACCGGGTTGAAGATATCGATCGCGTTGAGTTGCGCGAGGGTCGAAGTCGCTGTGACGTTCGGGGGCCGGTAGCGGCCCTGGACCGATTCCAGCTTGAAATCATCGTAGTCCGCGCCGAAGAGAATGTGGTGCGCCAGGGGTCCGGTAGTGAATTTGCCGGTGATCTCAGCGCGGGGTACGAGATCGTTGCCGTGATAGTTACGCGAAATGCGCCGTCGCGACAGGATGTTGGTGGGCAGGAAAGCGCCCGTCCCCAGGAATGGATTGCGGGCGGCCCCCAGTTCCGGGTCCTCGGCTGTGCCTTTCAATGAAGTATTGAGCGCTCCAAATCCGACCAGCAGCGTCCAGTCGCCGTTGAAGTCGTGCTGCAGGGTCACCTGGTTGCTGTACGCGTTGACCACGGTCGGTCCGTTGCCCGGCTCGCCTAGGAAGGTTGAGATCGGAATGATGCCGAGTACCCCGTTGCGTGCGACAACGCCGCGATCGAAAGGCGCCTCCTGATGTACGTACTCGAATTCATAGGAGATCGAGGTCTGCTCTCCCAGGCGCGCGAGCACCGAGGGGGTGATCACGTACTTTTTCGATGTGACAGTATCGCGGAAACTGTCCGCGCGCTCGTAAGCACCGTTGATTCGGCCGGCAATCGATTCCGTGAAAGGGCTGGTGAAGTCGCCCTCGGCACGGTAGTTGTCATATCTGCCGCCGGAAAGCGCCAGGCTGCCCTGTTCTTTGAACAACGGTTTCTTCGTGACGATGTTCACCGTGCCGCCTGGTTCGCCACGACCGAAGAGTGCGGAAGAGGGGCCTTTCACAACCTCTATGCGCTCGACATCCGACAAATCACGTGGGCCTGCAAAGCCGCGGCCGGCGTTGAAGCCGTTTACGAGGAAGCCGCTGGGGAGATTCTCGTTGCCGGCGAAGCCGCGGATGGCATAGGCGTCCCACAGGCCGCCGAAGTTGTTCTGGCGCGCGACGCCACTCACCAAATCGAGCGCAGCATCGAGCCGCGTGACGCCTACATCCTTCAATACTTCGGCCGTAAGCGTCTGCACGCTTTGCGGCAGCTCTTGGAGAGGTGTATCACCGCGGTAGGCCTGTTTCTGAGCCGTGACAACGACCTGTTCGACTTCGGTCGAGGTGGAAGCGGCCGCCGCGAGAGCCGCAGGAACACTCAGGAGGCTGGCGGCAGTGGGAATCAAAGCGTTACGAAAGTGGTGTGCGTTACGGAAATAGCGTGACTTGTCCACCAAATTCTCCTGCGCTATGCGCGACATTGAAGTTGTAGATGTCCCGCTGCCGGTCGGGATTTGAGCTCGGTTTTCATCGTTTGACTGAAAGCTCGCACCACTGCAAATATGTAATTCCGCTGTCGTTGGGCCGCAAGTTCGATCCGGCCGGGCAACACAACGCCTCCGTGCCCCCTATTTTCTTATCTGCACGTGCGTCCCTTCAGTGGATTGTGCCGGGGATCCCCGAGTCGATTTGCTCAAATTGCCCGACTTTAAAGATTAGTTATTCCGCGACGCCCGCCAAATGCGCAGCAAATTTCGACGTAGCGCCGGCGCATCGCGGCGGACTGCCAACGATAGGCGTGATCCCTCCAGGCTTGGGCAGGACACGGCGGACCATGGAATCGTCGTTATGACAGCGATCTGCGCAGCCGCCTAAAGGCGAGCACCAGCCCGGTGCAACTAAATAGAAAGCCGGCGGTAGTTCCAATAAGCAACAGTACGTGCCACAACGGCCCAGCGTTATTCAGCAGTGGAAAGTCGAAGGTGTGCGGCCCGTCCACCAACCATCGGTGCACCCGTCGGCTGGTGTCCATGATCGATATGACCTCACCGGAAGCCGCGTCCATGTGGACCCAGGTTTCGGTTGTGTCACCCAGAACGACGCGTCGCGTGTTGGGCGGGAATGGGCGGACACGCAAGCTGTACGCGTCACCGCTATCGATGTGCTCGACTCTGAGCACGTTCAACGGCAGCCAGGCGCGTCGAACGGCTGACGTCAACAAGGCATCGGATATCACAGCATCCGTTCGCAGCGATCCGATGCCTGGATCGCTCGATACCACTCGCGAGGACGCGCCGGCCTGATCGTGAACCAGGAGCAGCGGCCGGGCGGCGACGGTTGTGAACTCGATCTGGCGGGCCGCTCCGAGTCGCCCAAGCATGGCTACTGGAAACGCTCCCGCTGCATCAGTCAGGGAGATGCCGCGCATGCGCTGCAACTGTTCCACAGTCGGTTGATCGTTAGAGAAGAAGACAATGCCGTCCAATCCGAGCCAGCCTGTCAGGACCCAGCTCAAAACGAGCACCCCGGCGAACAAGCCGATCGAGTGATGCCAGCGCAGTAAACCGCGGAACGGTGAAAGCCCCGGACGCTGCTGCCTTTTCAAGTTCACATAGCGCAAAAGCCCGAGGAAGATTCCAGCAGAAGCCAATATGGCCCCGCTCAGTGAGAGGATCCAGATGACCTCGCGCCACGACGAGTAGTTTTTCCTCAGAAATGTTGGGTTAATCCAATGGGCCACTGCTCCGATGTAATTCCACGCTCGTTCGACGCGGCGGGTCCTTTGCAGCACTTCGCCAGTTCGCGCCGAAACGTATAGCTCCGTCCCGGCGACATCGTGCGCACTGAGCTTGTAATACGGTCGATAGCCGTCGTAGGCGTTGTGTACGATCCATTGATCGTAGTCGAAGGGACCCTCCGGTGTACCCACTTCGAGACCGGAAAACTCCATGGCGATAGCGCGCGCCGCGGAGCTGCTGAGGAGTGGAAGCACTTGTCCGGTTTCGGCGCTAACCGAGAGCGCTGGTTGGCCGCGTAGAGATAGCACGTATCTCGGTTGCCCCTGCACGCTAATCAGGCGTGCGTTTTCGATGAACCCGCTGCCTGCTTTGGAAAGAGCGGTGTCCGCTCCCACCTGCACCAAGCTCGTATCGAGGCGTTCCCCGTGCGCAATCCGTTCATCTCGACTCAGGGACGGGAATGGCACGAAGCTCAGCACACTACCGGTCGCAAACCACATCGCAAACATCAAGCAGAGTGCGACCCCCAACCAGCGATGAAAAACGGACACATATCGTGAGAGCCCGGGCAGTAGGGGTCTCCTGATCGGGCGCTTAGCTGTCATCACGTTCATAGCGAGGCTATTGCAGCGGTGGGTCCTCTATTGGAGCGCCGGGGTTACCGGCACTCAAGCGCAGCAACTACAAGATAGGCTTTAGTCGCGGAGTTTTCTGCCGAGATGGGGGGCGAACGGCAACGCGGATGCGTTTTCGAACGGGCCCTTTGGCATTCGATTGCGGGTCGGTCTGTCGGTCGCCCCAATCCGCAACAGGTTGCCTCAATTTGTCCCAGCAGGCCGGAATGACTATGATGACTATCATGACTAGAAAGGAGACTACGCGATGGCGGATAGCTGGACAGTGGCGCAAGCCAAAGCCAAGTTGAGCGAAGTGATCGAGCAGGCTCAGTCGAGCGGCCCACAGACGATCACTCGCCGCGGCCGAAAGGCGGTTGTGGTTGTCTCGGCAGAGGAATGGGAGCGCAAGACGAAGCGTGTGGGCACTCTCGCGGAGTTTTTCGCGAGTTCGCCGTTGCGCGATTCGGGGCTCAAGGTTAAGCGTTCGAAAGACAAGCTCCGTCCTTCTGGCCTATGAGCTTTCTGCTCGATACCAACGTAGTACTGGCTGTGACCGCAGAGGTGGCCGACGAATGGGGACGCGTGATCGCGCGCTGTGAGGCGGGCGGGCGCCCGCTCGCCGCGATGGATGGACTGATCGCATCCACCGCGATCGTCCACGGCCTGACTCTCGTCACACGCAATACCTCGGATTTCGAAACTGCGGTTAAGTCGCTTCTGAATCCTTGGGCCTGAAAGCAGGCCCGGCCGCAGGAGCTGGCGGGGTGCACCCGAAACAGAACCGTACCCATGCGCGCTTACAATCGCAGGCGTCTGCACCAAGCCCTCGAACATGGGAGCGCAGCGAAATCGCTCTTGACCCAATGGTGGACGAACGAATGCGTCTGCCTGCAGCACGTCGCCCAATCACAATTTTCGGGACCGCCTAAGTTTTTGCCGGCGAAGCGGGAGTTAATGGCCTGCGCCTATGAGCTCGTTCTCATCGACTTCGAGCGTCGTGCATGGGTCCGGGCGATACGCTGGTGACGTGACAAGGTGCCGCAGGGCCCCTCGGGTTTGCGGACAGCAGAAGATAGTTCGAACCGGGCCCGTCAGCGTCTTAGCTTCCTGACGGTTCATCAGCACGCACGCTAGTAGTTAACGGTGATCGTTGCGACGTTGGACAGGCCGCCACCCGGGGTGGTCACTTGGAATTGCAACTGTTCAGTACCGGTAGCCCCCGGCAGAGGCTGGATGATGCGATAAGGGCCAGAGGGTGACGAGCCCGGCTGGAGAACCGCGGCCTTGGTCGGGGAATTCAGCAGCGTGTAGGTTGCGGCATTCGGCGCGGCGTCGAAGGATGCGGGTAGCTCAAGCAGGAATGTATTATGTGAGTTGGCGAATTTGGAGTAGCTATAGGCTACTGGCGCAGGTCCTGCGGGCGTTCCACTGGGAGACACAGTCACTGGCACGGGTATGCTGCGTGCGCGATGACCGTCTGCGAACAACACCTCCAGCTGGATGTTGCTAATTCCGGCGCCCAGATTCTGGCCGTAGACGGTCAGTGTTCCAGCAGCTGAAGTCGCCGCCGCCAACACGCGCTCGTTCTGGAGGAGTCGGACCTCAGTCACCGGCCCACCAACGGCCAAATAGGTGAAGGAGAATTGCTGGACCAGGTCCCCTGAGGTGGGTGAGGCGCGGAGGGTCGTTCTCTTGCTGTAGTTCAAAGTATCCAGTGTCCCGATCCAGCGGCCTGCTGCCCTCGCCGGCGTGTCGTCATACGCAAGGACACGAATATCGTGTCGTCCATCCGGCAGTGTCCGGGTATCCAAAGAAAATGCGTTGCCGAATGAGGCGCTCGCCAGTTTGACACCATCGACCAGGAGGTCATAACTGGAGATGTTGGCTCCTCCCAGAGGTGTCGTCCCGCTGGGCGTGATTGTGATGACGCCACTCTGGCTCCCTGCGGGCGGATTGACGACATTCACGTTGGGTATGTGTGAGTAGGCGCGGGTCAGAGGATCCCCGTAAAGCAGATTGTGAGTGGGGGCCCAAAGCAGGCTGCGAAGATAGGCCTCGCCGATGGACAGGCCCTGTGCGTAGTAGTAATGGAAAAACGCGGACGGGAAGATCTCATAGAATGCGCCGCACGGCTCCTCGATCGTACCGTCCGACGCACTGGCTCCCTGCTTGATCCAGGCGGAAACGGGCGTCTGACACGCTTGAGTGCAATCAAACAGTGCCCCCCAGCTTGTCATGTGGTCCGCGAAAGCGCCCGGAGCCAGAGTGAACGTGGATGTGGGGATGCCTAAAGTGGCACTTCCGGTCATCACGCCGAGGGCAGTGCTGCCGGACGGCGGCAGCACTCCTGCAACGACTGCTGCCGAATAGCCGAGGAAAATCAGGTTGTATGCCGTAGCGGGGTAGGCGGTTGTAGTGCAGCTGGTGTTCGCGCAGGCCCGTGCCCGCCCATTGCGTGGATCGCCTGCGTTGTCCATGAAGTAGAATGTGCCATTGGCGTTTCTTTGACCATCGGCAGCCACGCTGCGATCGATCATCGTCAGCAAGTCCGAAATTGTGTTACCAAATGGGCCGTTGGTGTATCCGAGTAGTGCACCGATGTAATACTTCCTGGCGTCAGGGTCCGTACTTGGAGCACCGTCCAGATAGCCTTGATTGGAGCTGAACGCTATAGCAGTGTGGCTGCTCCTGTCACCGTAAAACCGGTTCGGCGCCTGGGTCGTGTTCACATTCAGGAAGTCCGCGCTGCTCTGCGCCAACGTATAAGCAGCCGAGAGGGAGTATCGCTGGGGCGTGCTACATGTTTGGACCGAGCCCGGCCCAGTCGGCTCGCCCGAATACGGGACATAGAACCCGCTGAAGGGCGCAATCACTACATAGTCGGCGTGATCCTGGACGTTGTGCCGCAGGAGCTCGCCCGCAAAAGCCTTTTGAGTCGTCGTTGCAAAGCTGTTGTAGTTTGCGGCTGCGGAGCTCATGTACAGAACATTGGCGTCCGGGATATTACGGGCGTTCTTGTAGTAGTTGCCGACATACATCGATGTCGGGTCACTGGGATCTATGATAAGGATGGCGTTCTCGGCCGACCCGCCGGCAAACGCGTGAGTGGCGAAGGTGAGCATTCCAATGAGCGCGAGTACGGCCAGCCATCGTTCTTGATGTATTGGATTCATTGATGTTCCCTATCGCGTGATCTGCGCCTGAAACTAGACGGAGTACGTGACAGTTCCGTGCATTTAATATTGCACGTGACTCACTCCGTTGGGACGCTGTCCTCCATGAGAAGCGACCCGTGCTCCGCCCTCCGCCGGCGTTGCCTGCTTCAGATCAATATCTCAGGCGACCTACTGGACAGGGTCGGCTTGCGGTGTCACATTTTGGGAAACACACGGCAGGGGGAGCATGTCGATGATGTCTCGTCTGTTTGCCTGCATGCTGCTCGCCTGGCAGGTGGCCGCCGTTGGTGCGGAAGTCGTCCGTGTCCCGGCGCCAGAGTATAAGGGCGATCACCGCATGGATTATGCAATTCAGTTGCTGCAACTCCTGCTGTCGAAGATGGGCACCGAATATCGGCTCCAGGTGGCCCAGGTCCTGATGAACCAGGACCGCGGGGCATTGGAACTCGAGGCAGGACGGCTGATCGACGTCTGCGCGCTCCCCACCTCTGCCGAACGCGAGGCGCGGCTGCTGCCGATTCGCATTCCAATTACCAAGGGTGCGCTCGGTTGGCGTATCGGCCTGATCCGCAAAGGTGACCAGGAACTGTTCGCGCACGTCAACACACTGCAGGATCTGAAGGGCGTGCGTCTCGCGCAGGCCCGGGACTGGCCGGATACGAAGATCCTCCAGGCTAACGGCATCAGTGTAATCACCGCCCCGGCATCCGAAGGGCTGTTCAAGATGCTCGAAGCCAAGCGCTTTGACTATTTACCGCGTGATCCCCTGGAAATCTGGGACGAGCAGGGGAACAACGCAGATGAGCTGGTCGTGGAGCCGCACCTTGCACTGCATTATTACCAGGATTCCTTCTTCATGGTGAACCGCAAAAACACGCGGCTCGCGCAAGTTATCCACGATGGCCTCGAACGGGCGATTCGCGACGGCTCGTTCGACAAACTGTTTCAGCAATATTTCGGTGAGCAGATTCGCAAGGCGCACCTGGAAACGCGCACGGTAATCGAGTTGCAAAATCCATTGCTGTCACCCGAGGAGTCGCCCACCAATCGACCTGATCTCTGGTACGACTTCAGGCACGGGCGTTGAGTTGACCTTCGCAGCGGGCGCATTCATCACGGGTCAGAATCTCATCGTGGACGGCGGTACGACGATCGGCGACGGGAACTGATGTAGTCAATCCGCCGTTTCCGGGCGATTAATGGCGCGGCAACTCCGATCCAGCGGCCGCGGCGATCTTGCAGGCGGAGCCCGACATCGGGCCCTTGCTGGCGCTGCCGGACGATCAGGCACACGTCGACATCAGAGTGCAGACCGTTCGTATTCGTGCGTGATAACGCGAGCAATCTCATCAAGTTCGTGCAGCAGCCCGATATGTGGACCTGACCGGGAGGAATACAGCGACCAGCGCGACGATGGCTGCACCGGAGCACACAATGCCCAACGCTGAAAATGTTGGCATCAAGCCGCCGAGTTGTTTGCTGAAGAAAGTCAGCGTGATGCCACTCAGGAATTGACCGATGGAGAATGTCGCTTGCCACAGGCCCGTGCCACGGCCGCGGATGCTGAAAGCCAGTCCGCTCGTCGCCCAGACCAGCAGTGTCGGCAGCATCACGCCACAACCGATCTGCTGCAGGTTCGCCGCGAAGGCGTATCCGATCGGAGTGCTCGTCGCTCCCATGCACACGAAGCCAGCGCCGATGAGCGCGAAGCCGATGAACAGGAGCCATGTAATACGAAGCCGAGCGATACACCAGAAGACCAATGTACCGAGCGGCACACCGATGCTGGCCAGCGCCGACAGATTGCCAATAGTCCCCGGATCGTGGATGCCGAGCGCCACGAGCGCGTTCGCGTTCTGCGTGATCGTGGCATAAAAGCCGACCGAAGCGAGCACGGTGATCAGGCAGATGCCCAGCATGCGAGCAACCGGCAGCTTCTGAAACCGCACGTCCGACTCCGGCGCCCGTGTTTCAAGCGCGCTGTCTCGCGTCGGCTCCCAGGTGAACGCCGCGATCCCGCAGGTCAGCACGAGGCTATACATATAGATGAGGAACGGCCCCTGCCAGCCGAACGCGGCTCCGAGCTGCCCGCCGGTCCAGATGATCAATAGTGCAGACAAGGAGGCGGTCGCGGTCTGGGCCGCGAGCCAGCGCTCGCGTGTCGTGCCTTTGAAATAGTCTCCGATCATCGTGGTCGTCACGGTCATCACGATCGACTCGCAGATGCCCACGCCGCACCGCGTGAGCAGAATCAGATAGAGGTTGTCCAACACGAAGGGGGCGGTGCCGACCAACGCATACACCACCATTGAAATGAGGAGAATGCGGCGCCGGCCGAAGCGATCCGCGAGCCAACCGGCGACTGGGGAGAAGAGTGCAATCCAGATCGCCGGCAGTGTGATCAGGAGCTGCACCAGATACTCGCCGTTCGGCACGTGCGAGAAGTGCGCGGTCATTAACGCGGCCGTCGCAACGAATACGGTCACGCCGACTACGGACATCGTGATCGGCAGCAGCAGCATGATCCCTTGCAGCGGGCCGGGAACGCGCTCATTGGCAGATGCTCGAGTGGACACGCTCGACCCCCCCTTGCGCTGATGCCGGGCAACTCTACTCCCGTGGGTGGGCCGCGAGCATCGTAGTTATTGATGCGCCTGATCAGCGCAAACGATTGGTAGCGACGCCAGGCGCTTCCTACCATCGCCGTCTATA
>Ga0207658_10000347_pt1 | contig 45971 bp, 51 predicted proteins | sample KBSS33metaG_FD_184322 | JGI IMG/M metagenome (GOLD analysis project Ga0207658, IMG submission 184322) | Switchgrass rhizosphere microbial communities from Kellogg Biological Station, Michigan, USA - KBS S3-3 metaG (SPAdes) (version 2) | ecosystem: Host-associated > Plants > Roots > Rhizosphere...
CCGCTTCCTGGGCGGCTGGCCGGCGAAGCTCGCGCGACCCAAGGCCATCCTCGTCATCTCGGCGCATTGGCTGACCCCCGGTGCCACGGCGGTCGGTGTACAAGCGAACCCGAAGACGATTCACGACTTCGGAGGTTTCCCGACAGCACTGTTCGACATGCAGTACCCGGCCCCAGGCGCGCCCGAGTTCGCCCGAGAGGCCGCCTCCGTCGTTCACCGCGCCAAGGTCCTGCCGACGGAAGAGTGGGGCCTGGACCACGGCACATGGACGGTGCTGCACCACCTGTATCCGGGAGCGGACGTGCCGGTTTTCCAGCTCTCGATTGACTACGACAAGCCGGCGTCGTTCCACCACGCCGTGGGTCGCGAGCTCGCTGCATTGAGGGAGAGGGGCGTTCTGATTGTCGGCAGTGGCAACGTGGTTCACAACTTGCGTGCCACCGACCGCATCGAAGGATTGACCCCGACCGCAAGCCGCGCCTGGGCGCAAACGTTCGACGATGCCGTGAAGTCTGCACTCGCGTCGCGCGATGACATGGCGCTCGTGAACTATGCGAGGCTCGGTGGCGACGCCGCGGCCACTGCGGTTCAGACCCCCGACCGTTACTTCCCGTTCCTCTACGCACTTGGGGCTTCCGACTCGTTGAGCGAAAGGGCGGTGAGTGTGTTCGAGGGCTTCCAGGCCGGCACGCTCAGCATGCGGTGTGTGCAGTTTGGGAGTTGAGCGTCGCCGATTCCTGTGCGACGCACAGTACGCGGCCTCGTTGCATTGTCGCCAACCCTGGCCTGGTTCCGACAGGTCTTCCACTGCGAGGCACCCGCTTGCGCGTCGCGTCAACGACAAGCAACGGTCAACGACGGGATCAGACCCTTGGACCGGGAATGCGCGCGTCGATCCAGCCAAGGATGTCCGCCATGACGCTCTCCTTGCCGATATCCCGCAGCAGGTCGTGGAAGTGCCCCTCGTACAGCGTCAACGTCTTGTCCGTCGACCCGGCCAACCTGTGAAAGAGGCGGCTTCCGCTGGGCTTGGCGGCGCGATCCTCTGTGCCGTGAAGGATGAGGAGCGGCAGGCTGACGAGCGGGAATTCGAGCTTCAGGCGCTCGTCGGCCCGGACCATCTCTGCGACGGTATTCGTCGGTTGCACTTCATTCGCAATCAAGGGATCGGCGTTCATCTCCGCCACGACCTCCGGGTCGCGTGAGAAGTCCTCGTTCTTGAGCCTGAGCACGTGCGCGTGCGGCGCCAGATGACTGAGGCCCTTGAGCACTGCCAGCGCGAAGTCCGGTGCCGGCACTTCGAAGGCGAAGCTTTCGCAAATCAGACCGGCCAGCTGCGCCTGGTGTTCGACGGCGTAGAGGCAGGCGATGACGCCGCCAGCGCTGTGGCCGAGCATGAACACCGGAAGTGTGGGCTCGCGCGATCGGGTCAGGCTCACGAGCGAAGCCACGTCGCTCACGTAGTCCCCGAAGTGCTCGACGTAGAAGCGCTCGCCGTCGGACCGACCCCGGCCGCGCAGATCGAGCGCGAACACAGCCAATCCGGCCGCCGTGAACTGCTCGGCCGCCCACCGGTATTGACCGCTGTGCGAGTTGAAGCCGTGGACGATGATGACGACGCCTCGCGCAGTCTGTGTCGGTTGCCAGACGCGGACAAAGAGGTTGACGCGCCCCACGCCTTCCATGGTCTCCTCATGGGCGGTCATGGCAGATGCATTCATCAAGGTTCTCCTGAAATCAGCTCGAAGCGTGCCCGAACGCGAAGTGGCGTGCGCGCCTCGCGCGCAGCTCGCGAGGGGGGCTCAACGAACGAGGAATCCTCGGACAAGCCTGATCGTGGCCTGCGGGTTCTCTTCCATGATCCAGTGCCCTGAATCGGGCACGATGCCCTCCGTCACGTCATCGCCGGCGGCGCGCATGACGGTGGCCATCATCGGACCGAAGGACTTCTCGCCACCGACGGCGAGGATCGGCAGCTTGAGTCGGCCGCGGGCCAGGATTGCGCGGTTGTCGATCGCGTCCTGGTCGAACGCCGCGAACTGCGCGAAGCCGGAATGCATGGCCCCCGGCAGCGCGTAGAGCGCCGAGTAATGGCTCCTGGCGGCTTCGCTGAATCGGTCGGGCGAGGCCGAGAACTCGTTCCAGAAGCGATCGAGATAGATGCGCTCGCGTCCGGCGACCAGGCGCTCCATGTCCGGCCCGCCGAATCGAAAGTGCCAGAGCAGCGGGTTCTTCAGTATCTCTTCCCACGGTCCGACCCCCGGCACGGGCGCATCGATCAGTACCAGCCTGGCGATCCGCTCGGGATACCGCGCCGCAAACTGGAAGGCCACCATGTTGCCGATGTCGTGGGCCACGACATCGGCCTGACGCACGTTCAGTGCGTCGAGCACGCCGGCGACATCGTCTGCCTGGGTCTTCTTGTCGAAACCCGAGGCCGGCTTGGACGACAGGCCGAGACCGCGCAGATCGGGCACGATCACGGTGCGGTCCCGAACCAGCTCCGCCGCCAGGGGAACCCACATGTCCCCGGTCTCTCCGTAGCCGTGCAACAGCACGACCGCTGGACCCGAACCACCGGAGCGCACGTGAATCGTCACACCGTTCACCGCGATGTCGCGCACGGTGAAGCCCGGAAATTCGAATGCCTGCGCGGACGACTGCGCAGGAACCGCAAGCCACATCATCGATGCAAGAACGGCTGTCAGGAAAACGCGCATGGAAGACCTCCTGTGTGGCGCCGCAACTGAACGGCTTGACATCAGTGTGCGCAAACGCCGAGCGCGTGACCAGCCTTGCCGGCGGCAATCAGCTTCAACTGGAAGTTTAAGATCGCGCCATGGCGAACATGCAGCATCTGCTCTCCTTCGTACGCACGGCGGAGCACGGCAGCTTTTCGGCGGCGGCGCGGGTGCTGGGCCTGACACCTGCCGGTGTCAGCAAGAACGTTGCGCGTCTCGAAACCGACCTGCGCATCCGGCTGTTCCACCGCACGACCAGGCGTCTGGCGCTCACCGAAGGAGGCGAACGCTTCCTGCGACAGGTCGATGGCCCGCTGACGTCGCTTCAGGCGGCGGTAGAGGCCGTGGCCGAGTTGGACACCGATCCGGCAGGAACCTTGAAGCTCAGCATGGGCCAGGCCTTCGGGCGCGCTTTCGTCGTGCCGCTGCTGGGCGACTTCCTGTCCCGGTATCCGCGGGTGTTGCCCGATCTCCACTTCGACAACAACCAAGTCGATATCGTCGCTGAGGGCTTCGATGCCGCCATCGGTGGCGGCTTTGAGCTGGCAGCCGGCGTCGTGGCCCGAGAGCTGGCGCCCGTTCACATCGTCGCCGTGGCGTCGCCAGTCTACATGTCGGGGCGAGCCTCTCCGCGCACACCGGATGATCTGGCCGCCTTCGACGGCATCATGCGCCGCTCGACGCCTACCGGGCGCGTGCGGCCATGGGTACTGCGATCACGGCGCATCGCCGAGCAGGCGGTTCCATGCAGGCCGCGGCTCATCTTCAGCGACCCGGAGGCGGTGGCCCAGGCCGCACGAATGGGAATCGGCGTCGCGCTCCTGCCCATGCCATTTGCATTCGCTTCCATCAAGTCAGGCGAACTGGTCCGTCTGCTGCCGGGCTGGTACGGCGATGCGGGATCCGTCTCGATCTACTACTCCAGCAAGAGGATGCTGCCCCCGAAGACGAGGGCATTCGTCGACTTCGTCTTGGAGCGGTTCCGATCGGCCGAGTTCGCGCGCTTGGTGGACGGCCGATAGTCGCCATCCGCCAGCGGACGAACGTGCACAACTTGCGACGGGCGGCTTTGGGTGTGCGCCGTGACAAGGCGGCGCTTTCCAGTGGGTGCAAGTCCCACCCGGCAACCGCTCCAGCCGGAAGCAACCGGAGCAGGCATGGAGGTGACGAAATGTCTGAAGCCTTCGGGTAAGCGTGCCACGAATTGGTGGCAGCGCGAGTGTGCGGGCCGTAACGCGAGTGAACGCTGAGTAAGCCTCGGAAATGCCGATGCACAGGCCGACCCGACGACCCTTTCGGGGAAGGCTGATATCACTGGATGGATGAGCAAGGCAGTTCCGCCAGTGGCTGTGCCGGGGTAGTGGCGACAGCACGTACACAAGGAAAGCGCGCGCAACACGGGAAGCCCCTTGGCGTGGTCGGGGACGACCAACCGGACGCCGGTGACGGACAGGCCGGGCGCCTTGGGGTGGCGGAGAGGCCCGTAGTACCGCTGAAGCCGGGTAACGCCGGTGGAGGGAAGGGGCCTCAGTTCAAGACAGACGCAATACGTAGCGAGGGACCTGGAGATTGGGCAACCTATCAACTCCGACGAGTGTTCAGAAACTGCAGATGGCGTTACACGCGAAAGCGAAGGCCGAAGCCGGCTACCGCTTCTACGCGCTGTACGACAAGATCAGCCGCGAAGACATCCTGGCTCATGCTTGGGCTCAGTGCCGCTCCAACAAGGGCGCACCGGGTGTGGATGGTCAGGACTTCGCGGATGTCGAGGCGTACGGCACGCAGCGGTGGCTCGGCGAACTGGCGCTTGCGCTCAAGGAAGAGACGTACCGACCGGACCCCATCAGAAGAGTGTTCATACCGAAAGCCAACGGCAAGCTCAGGCCGCTGGGCATCTCGACCCTGCGCGATCGGGTGTGCATGACAGCAGCGATGCTGGTGCTCGAACCGATCTTCGAAGCCGACCTTCCACCCGAGCAGTACGCCTACCGGCCGGGCCGCAATGCCCAGCAGGCGGTGATCGAGGTGGAAGAGACGCTGTTCCGAGGCCACCCGGAAGTTGTAGACGCCGACCTCGCGGACTACTTCGGGAGCATCCCGCACGCCGAACTCATGCTGTCGCTTGCGCGACGCATCGTGGACGCGCGTGTGCTGCATCTGATCAAGATGTGGCTGGAATGCGCCGTGGAGGAGACTGACGATCGAGGACGGAAGACACGCACGACCGAGGCCAAGGATCAGCGGCGTGGCATTCCGCAAGGGTCTCCAATCTCACCACTGCTGGCGAATCTGTACATGCGCCGGTTCGTGCTGGGATGGAAGAAGCTCGGGCTGGAGCAAAGCCTTGGCAGTCGGATCGTGACCTACGCCGACGATCTCGTGATCCTGTGCAGGAAGGGTAAGGCCGAAGAGGCCCTGGCCCGCATGCGCGAGATCATGGGCAAGCTCAAGCTGACGATCAACGAAGAGAAGACACGAATCTGCACGGTCCCGCAAGGGCAGTTCGACTTCCTGGGGTACACGTTCGGGCGGGTGTATTCGAAGACGACCGGCAAGGCCCGCCTGGGCATGTGGCCGTCCAAGAAGAGCATCCGCCGCATGGTCGAGAAGGTCCATGACCTGACCGACCTGAAGACGGGTTGGCAAGAGACCACGGAGAAGGTGGACAAGTTGAACCGCGCGTTGCGCGGCTGGGCGAACTACTTCAACGTAGGCACGACCACCGGCGCATACCGCGCGCTCGACAACTACACCGCTCCGCGGTTGCGCCGGTGGTTGCGCAACAAGTACAAGGTCAGGCGACGCAAGGGCGGGACATATCCACTCTCGCACCTCTACGGGCACTTTGGGCTCGTTCGTCTGACGGCACGAGGGCGCTACCAATCGTGGGCGAAGGCGTGATGTCTTGTCCGAGAGCCGGATGCGGGAGATCTGCATGTCCGGTTCGATGAGCGGGATGTGGAAACGGAGCCATGGTCTGGCTCATAGGGCACCGCCAACCGAAAGGGGCGGCAACAGCGATGCTCAGACCTACCGCCACCGCGCCACATCTCGACTCTACCGATCAGCGCCAATCGCTTGGCGGCCACTTTCTGCCGCTCACCGCAGACAGCTTTCAGGACGCCAATCGAGCTCATCGGAACGGAGGGCCTGAATTTCGGCGACCTCTACCGCTTCGCCTTGAAGCGATCAAGGCAGCCGCGTATCGAGGGCGATCCAGTTGACTTCCCAAGTGGCGCCTCCATCGGCGGAGAATGCCTGCTCGAATCGGCAATGGTCCGCATCCAGAACGTCGACGACGAATCGGACCAGGATCGGCTTGCCTTTGACCGTCTCGGCGCCGTAGAAGATGCCGTGCCGGCTGCCGTTGAACCCACCGCTCATGGGCAGCTCCAGCGTTCCACCTGTCACGTTGGAGTAGTTCAGGGTCCATCGCTGGCGCTGCGTGTCGAACAGGCGCAACGAAACCCCTTCGATGCGGCCAAGCGGGCCGGTGATCTCGAGTTCGACGAGATTCGCGCGCCCGCCCAGCAACGGATGGACGTTGCTGGTGCCGGTGTAGTCGGCCCACTCTTGCGAGCCGCTCAACGGTTGCAGGAGCCGTCGCAGCGTCGTGCGCCAGCGGCCATGCTCGAAATCGAAATCGTGCGGCGTGCCGACCGGCGTCTTAGGAATCGCGGGCGCCATATCATGGCCGGGGCTCGGTTGCAGCGAGGTATCTGCGCAAGCTGCGGCACCCGCGACGGCCATGACAACGACGGCGATGCGCACAGCCCGAAGAGCAGAGGTCGAGGACATGGAAACCACTGTAGCCAACACGATCCCAACCACAAAGAAGGCACCTGCAGGTAACCGTCCGCGCGTTGCTCGCGCCAACGCGGTGTCCGGCTGCGCTCTTACGGCCGCGCTCGCCGCGATGGCCGGGCGTTGGAAATTGTTCGTCGTGTACCGGCTCTCCGATGGCCCGATGCATTTCGCCGCGCTGCGACGCAGCCTTCCGCAAATGAGCGCCAAGGTGCTGGCGCAGCAACTGCGCGAAATGCAAGCCGACGGACTGATCGACCGTACACAGCGCGGTCCGGTGCCTGCGCCGGTGATCTATGCGCTCACGCCGCACGGCCAGTCGCTGCTGCCGGTGGCCGAAGCGATCCGTCACTGGGGCATGGCGCACCAGGACTTCCAGGCCCGCACGGGGAAGCCGGACATCGCTGCGGACGCACGCGCGATCTGCGGTGCCGGCATCGGCGCTCTGTAGCATGGTGAGAGTCAGCAGGCTATCGAAACGGCAACAATGATCCTGCGCTGCCGCGTGAGGCTCGGCCCGCGCCGCACTCGTGCGAACGACGGCGGGCGGCCAGGCTCGACCACGAACTCACAGTCGCGGCCAGTTCCGGCAGTTGACGGGCGGCTTTCCGGTCGTCCGCGACCGCCGGGGCGTCAAGAATCAATGCCGGTCTTCATGCCACAGCAGTCCTTGCTGCTTGACCGTCACCGATGCCCCGCTGAGTTGCCGTTCGGCATCGAAAAATGGCAGGCTCTGGTCCGCCAAGAGCCTGCGGCCGTGACCGTCGTCGGCTTCTCCAAAGACTATTCTTGGCGGTGATCCAGAAGCACCGGAGTCGTCATTCGCGTTCGCGTGACTGGCGAACCGACAAGGCCGTTCAATCAAAGGAGAGATATATGACGAAGGTCCGAGTAGCGGGCTTCAGCGTCTCCCTTGACGGGTTCGCCGCAGGGCCTGAGCAGAGCCTGGCGAATCCGTTGGGCAAGGGTGGGCCTGAACTGTTCCAGTGGTTCTTTCCGACCCGCACCTTCCTCGCCATGGCCGGAGAGGACGGTGGCACCACTGGCGTCGACGATCAATACGCGCAACGCTCCATGGCCGGATTCGGTGCGTTCGTCCTCGGCCGCAACATGTTCGGACCGATCCGAGACGCATGGCCCGACGAAATGTGGAAAGGCTGGTGGGGCGACAACCCACCGTATCACGCGCCGACCTACATCCTCACCCACCATGCGCGAGCGTCGATCGAGCTCGATGGCGGCACCACCTTCCACTTCGTGACCGATGGCATCGAATCGGCGCTGAGACAGGCGCGCGCCGCGGCAGGCGACAAGGACGTGAAGATCGGCGGCGGGTGGACACGGCCCGGCAGTATCTGCGGGCCGGGCTGATCGACGAGATGCACCTGGCCCTTGCGCCAGTCGTGCTGGGCCAGGGGGAAGCGCTCTTCGCCGGCCTGGACCTGCGCGAGCTGGGCTTTCGTGTCGTCGAGCGCGCCGCGACGGATGCGGCGACGCATCTGGTGCTCGCGCGCTAGGAGCGATCCAGCATATCCGAGCAACGGCAAGAGGCGAGGTCCAGCCGCTCGCCGCGGGTGGCTGTATGGCGGCCCGTCGAACTGGTTACGGCCGGGCGCCAGAGGAACAAGCGCCGAGACATCCTGCGTCGGCGTTCAGAACAAATTCTTGGCGTGGCATCCAGCTAGGCATGGTGCAGCTGTCGGCCGTGCCGCTGCTGTCGGCAGCCTAAGGACAGGCGGTCCGTGTGCGCGCGATGCCTGTGTGCGGGTGGTTCGGACGATGCGCGGCCGTCTGTGCGAGGCGGCGAGCCTGCGCGAGTTGTCCCGCAGCGTAGCGCGTCCATGTGATGCGAGCCCATGGAGATCGAGTTCCTGCCGGCTGCCGTTGTCAATCGCCGACCCAACGCGCGGCGGACGCCTGCAGGTGTGCTCTCATCGCCGCTTGCGCGGCAATCGGATCACGCGCCTCGACCGCCTTTAGGATGGCCTCGTGCTCTTTGAGAGCCTCTTGCCAGGTGCGCTTGCTTTCGAAGCGCGAGCTGATCTTGGAGGAGATCGGGCTGTGCCGCTCGTCGAACAGCTCTCCGACGAGTCTTGTCAGGATCGAGTTGCCCGCCATTTCCGCCAGCGTCAGGTGGAATTGACGGTCAAGATCGACCCGCGCGCGCCGGCGCTCGATCTCTGCTTCCATGCTCTCCACAAGTTCGCGCAGTCGCGTCAGCCGGACCTCCGTGCTCCGCGCACAGGCGAGGATGACGACTTCCCCTTCGATGACCGAGCGCGCTTCCATCAGCTGGCTCGGGCTCTCGCCCCATGCTTCGGTGCTTCGCGGAGCGTGATCCGGCGCAACGGCCGATACGAAGACGCCGGAGCCACTGCGGACCTCGACACGCCCCTCGATATCGAGAGCGATGAGGGCCTCGCGCAGCGAAGGGCGCGAAACGCCGAGCTGCTGGGCAAGGTCGCGCTCCGGGGGTAAGCGCATCCCGGCCTCGAAACCGCCCCGGTCGATCAGATCGCGAATCTGGTCTGCGATCTGCTGGTAGAGCCGCCGGGACTCGACCGGCTTGAGCTGGAGGGCCATGAAAGCCGCGACGAAGTGACCGACTCCTGATTATCAGTGCGATCCGCGCAGACAACGAGCAACGTGTCTCAAAGCCGATGTTCGCTTTGCGGGGCACGCATCCGGCGATCCGAGCGCCTTGTTCGATGCTCTCAAATTGGTAAGACCACTGTTTACAGAATGGTAGGGTGGCCTTACCATATATTTTCCTACTGGCCAGACCGCTGGCTGAAAACGGCGGGCAGTCGACTGCGTCCCGACAACTGCGAGGCGTCGAACTACCGCTCTATCTGGCGAAACCCCGATAACCCTGACGAGGAGACACATATGAACCGGAAACAGAGGAAGGGCCTTGTGTACTGGGCAGCCGCGGCGGCGCTGCTGGGCATGACGTGGACATCCGCGGCGCGTGCCCACGACGGTGACGATGACCCGGCGCTACGCGCCGCGGTCGAGCGTGCCGAGCGCAGCGCCGCGCCCGGCAAGCGGCCGATCGTGGAAGGCCACATTCACTTCTATCAGGTGACGCGACCGGGCGGCGTGCCGTGGCCCACGCCGGCGGAAGGGCCGATCTTCCGTGACGTGCTGCCGGCCGAGTACACCCCCCTCGCGCGGGCCAACGGCGTCGTGACGTCCGGGATCGTCGAAGCAAGCGGGATCGTCGAGGACAACCAGTGGATTCTCGACCTGGTCCGACACGAGGGGTTCTACTCGTTCTTCGTCGGCAACCTCGAGATCGGCGCGTCGACCTTCGCCCACGACCTGGCGCGTTTCGCGCGCGACCAGCGTTTCGTCGGCATCCGCGGCTATCTCACGGGCCCGGCCGAAGGCATCACGCTCAGCCCGGCGCAGCTGGCCAGCCTGCACGACCTGGCGCGGCGCGGCATGACGCTCGACATCATCAGTCGCGGGGACAAGAACCCGAAGAGTCAGGTGCAGGCGCTGTGTACCGCGGTCCCCGATCTGCGCATCATCATCGACCACCTGGGTGGGGCCAAGGGGCCGCCGCCGGTCGACCCCACGTGGGAACTCGAGACTCGCCGCCTCGCCGATGTCTGCCCGAACCTGTACATGAAGTTCTCGTCGTTCTATGACATGTACGCCCCCGGCGACGTGGTGTTCCCGACGCCCACGGATCTCGGCCCCTACAAGGCGCACTTCGACGTGCTGATGAGCGCGTTCGGCCCGAACCGCCTGATCTGGGGCAGCAACTGGCCGGTGATCACCCTGCACGGGACCTACGAGGCTCAGATCGCCATCGCCGAGGAGTACCTCGCCGCATTCGGGACCGGCACTCGCGACAAGGTGATGTTCAAGAACGCCCTCGGGTTCTACCGCCGACATGTGCCGGGCAAGGGCCACGACTGAAGTCTCGTACCGCGTGCGTGCCTCGCCTGCATTGAACGGCCTCCCTCCGGCGAGGTGGGCGTTTCGGCCCGCCAAGCCGGCCTGACCGGATGCGATACGACCTCGATTTCGCGGCCCCGCTGACCTACTGGCCGGGCCTGATGGCGGGCGCGGCGACGACGTTCGGCCTGTCCGTCAGCGCCACCGTGCTCGGCTTCGGCCTCGGTGTGTTCTGCGCGATCGCGCGAACCGGCCGCTCCGTCGCAGCCGCCCGCGCGGTGGGCGTCTATGTGGAGGCGATCCGCAACACACCACTGCTGGTGCAGATCTTCATCGTCTACTTCGGCCTCGCCTCGGTCGGCATCAAGTTCGGCGCGTTCACGGCGGCGATCGTGGCGCTCGTGATCAACGTCGGCGCCTACACGGCGGAGATCGTGCGCGCGGGGATCGAGTCGGTCCCGCGCAGCCAGCTCGAGGCGGCCCAGTGCCTGGCGCTCAGCCGCTGGCAGGTGCTCCGGCACGTGGTGCTGCCACCGGCGATCGAACGCGTGTGGCCGGCACTCACGAGCCAGTATGTGCTGCTGATGCTCGCCTCCTCGATCACCTCGCAGATCTCGACCGAGGAGTTGACGGCGGTCGCGAACCGCATTCAGTCGGACACCTTCCGATCGGTCGAGACTTACCTGATCGTCGCCGCCGCGTACCTTGCGCTGTCGCTGGTGATGCGCCTGCTCTTCTGGGCCGTGGGAAGCATGGCATTCCCGCGTCGCCGTCGACTCGGGACACCGCTGTGATCAGCCTGACCCCCGAGCAGTTGCTGTTCCTGCTTCGCGGGTTCGGCTGGACCATTGCGCTCTCGTTGCTGGCCTTCGCCGGCGGTGGCGCGCTGGGCTTCGTGCTGGCGCTGGCGCGGGTGTACGCGGCGCGCCCGGTGCGAACGGTGGTGATGCTCTACATCAAACTGATTCAGGGCACGCCGCTGCTGATCCTGCTGTTCCTGACGTATTTCGGGCTGCCGGCACTGGGTCTGGTCGTCGAGCCGCTGCCGGCGGCGGCGCTCGGCCTGTCGGTCTACGTGTCGGCGTACCTCGGCGAGATTTGGCGCGGCTGCCTGGAGGCCGTCCCGCGCACGCAGGAGGAGGCCGCAGCATGTCTGGCGCTGAACTGGCGTCAGCGATTGATCCACGTGATCCTGCCGCAGGCGATGAAGATCGCCACGCCGCCGACGGTCGGCTTCATGGTGCAGATCGTCAAGAACACGTCGCTGGCATCCGCGATCGGCTTCGTCGAGATGGTGCGCGCCGGGCAGATGATCAACAACGCGACCTTCCGCCCGTTCATCGTCTTCGTGCTGATCGCGGGGCTCTACTTCGCGCTGTGCTATCCGCTCTCGGTCTGGAGCCGCCGCCTGGAAGGGAAGTTCGATGTCGCCCATCGTTGAGGTCGACGCGGTCTGCAAGCGCTTCGGTGCGGTCAACGTGCTTGAAGGCGTGTCGTTCCAGGTGCGCGCCGGATCGGTGGTGGCGATCATCGGCCGCAGCGGCTCGGGTAAGAGCACCGCGCTGCGCTGCATCAACGGGCTCGAGACCATAGATTCCGGCCGCATTCGGGTGTGCGAGCAGGAGCTGACATCGCCCAGGCTGGACCTGAACCGCCTGCATCGCGACGTGGGCATTGTGTTCCAGAGCTACAACCTGTTCCCGCACCTGACGGCCGAGGAGAACGTGATGCTCGCGCCGCGTCTCGTGCTCAAGCTCGCAGGCGGCGAACAGCGCGACCTCGCCGCGCGCGTGCTGTCGCAGGTGGGGCTGGCCGACAAGGCGAAGGCCTATCCGTCGCAGCTCTCCGGCGGGCAGCAGCAGCGCGTGGCGATCGCCCGCTCGCTGGCGATGAAGCCGAGTCTGATGCTGTTCGACGAGATCACGTCCGCACTCGACCCCGAGCTCACCGGCGAGGTGCTGAAGGTCATCGAAGGCCTGGCCCGCGACGGCATGTCGATGATCCTCGTCACCCACGAGATGGCCTTTGCGCGCAAGGTCGCGGACCACCTGATCTTCATGCACCGCGGCAAGGTCTGGGAAGAAGGTCCGGCCGCCGTGCTCGACGCGCCGCAGACCGACGAGCTGCGCCAGTTCCTGGGCAACGGCCTGTGAGGCCGCCGCCTTTTTTCCACCACCGCAAGGAGGCTACCGATGATCCGCCGTTCCACGTTGCTGAAGAGCGCCCTGGTGCTCGTCGCCGTCGTCACCATGGGCAGCGCCCACGCCGACCTGCTCGATGACATCAAGGCCGCGAAGAAGATCCGCATCGCCATCGACCTCGGCGTGCCGCCTTACGGCATGACCGACGGGCAGATGAACGCCACCGGCTCCGACGTCGAGACCGCGCGGCTGCTCGCCAAGGATCTCGGTGTCGATCTCGAGATCGTGCAGACGACGGGCACGAACCGCATCCCGTTCCTGCAGACCGGCAAGGCGGATATCGTGATCTCGTCGCTGTCGGTCACGCCCGAGCGCGAGAAGGTCATCGACTTCTCGGTGCCCTATGCGCAGATCCTCTCGGTGATCGCGGGCCCCAGGACGGTGACGATCAAGGGCTTCGAGGATCTCGCTGGCAAGCGCGTGGCAAGCACGCGCGGCACGACGAACGACAAGCTCGTGACCGAAGGCGCGAAGGACGCGCAGATCGTGCGCTTCGACGACGACGCCACGCTGATCACCGCCGTGACCAGCGGCCAAGTGGACATCGTCGCCACCTCGCCGGCGCTGGTCAAGACGATGCGCGAGAACGCGCCCCAGCGCAACATCGAGCTCAAGTTCGTGATGAAAGGGTTCCCGCTGGGCATCGGCATGCGCAAGGGCGAGGCCAAGCTGCAGGGTTGGATCAACGGCTGGATCCAGACCAACACCGGCAACGGTCAGCTCGTGGCGATCCAGAAGAAGTTCCACGGCTGAGGCAGCGCCGTGCTGACCGTCGTCTGCGAAACGCCCGGCACGCTGCGGGCCGAAGATCGCCCGATTCCGATTCCGGCCAGGGGCGAGGTGCTGGTTCGCGTCAAGCGCGTCGGCGTGTGCGGCACCGACCTGCACATCTACACCGGCACCCAACCCTATCTCTCGTATCCGCGCGTCATGGGGCACGAGCTGTCGGGGCTGGTCGAAGCGGCCGACGCCGACTCGGGCCTGGCGGCCGGTGACGCGGTCTACGTGATGCCCTATCTGTCATGCGGGAGTTGCGTCGCCTGCCGACAGGGCAAGACCAACTGCTGCGTGCACATCCAGGTCCTCGGCGTGCACCGCGACGGCGCGTTCACCGAATACCTGTGCGTGCCCCGGCCCTTCGTGCACAAGGCCGAAGGCATCACGCTCGACCAGGCGGCCATGCTCGAGTTCCTGGCGATCGGGGCGCACGCGGCGCGGCGCGGCGACGTGGACGCGGGCCAGCGCGCGCTGGTGGTCGGTGCCGGCCCGATCGGGCTGGCCACGGCGGTGTTCGCGCGTCTGCGCGGCGCGCACGTGACCGTCATTGACGGCCGACGCGATCGCCTCGAATTCGCGCTGAAGCAGGTGGGTGTCGCGGCCTGTGTGCCGCTCGGCGATGGCGACGAGGCCGAACTGGCACGCTTGACTGAGGGCGAATTCTTCGACGTGGTGTTCGACGCCACAGGCAATCCGATGGCAATGGAGCGCGGCCTGCACTTCGTGGCCCATGGCGGGCGTTATGTGCTGGTCTCGATCGTGCCTGGCGACATCCGCTTTTCCGACCCCGAATTCCACAAGCGCGAGGCGACGCTGCTCGGCAGCCGCAACGCCACGGCCGAGGATTTCCGGACCGTGATGGCGGCGATGCGGGCCGGGCAGATCCCCGACCGCGCGCTCGCGACGCATCGCCTCGCGCTGGCCGATGTGCCCGCCGGGTTCGCCCGCCTGCTCGACCCGCAGCAAGGCGTGATCAAGGCCATCGTCGAGTGTTGACCGACACGGCGGATGCAGGGCAACCGATCCTGCAGTTCGGCACCAGCCGGTTCCTGCAGGCGCACGTCGACCTGTTCGTGTCGGAGGCGTCGCTGTCGGGCCTGGCGCTGGGCGGCATCACCGTCGTGCAGACGACGAGCAACCCGAGCAGCAGCGCCCGGCTGCGCGCGATCGCCCGACCGCAAGGCTTCGACATCATGGTGCGCGGTCTGGTCGACGGCGTGCCGGTCACGATGCACAAGACCTGCCGAGCGGTGCGTGCCGCGCTCGACGCGCGCAGCCAGTGGCCGCTCGTGCGCGAGCAGATGCGAGGGCCCGTGCGCGTGGTGGTGTCGAACACGGGCGATTCTGGCTGGGCGCTCGACACCGCCGACGACGCGACCCGGCTGGCTGCCGATGCAGCGGTGCCGGTGTCCTTTCCGGCCAAGCTGCTCGTGCTGCTGCACGACCGCTGGTGCGCCGACCCCGAGACCGCGCTGACGCTGATGCCATGCGAACTCGTGTCGCGCAATGGCGACCAGCTGCGCCGGATCGTGGCCCAGCTCGCCGGCGTGTGGTCGTGCCCGACGCCCTTCATCGGTTGGCTGCTCGATCACGTGGTGTGGGCCAACTCGCTGGTCGATCGCATCGTTTCCGAGGCGCTCGAACCGGTGGGTGCGGTGACTGAGCCCTACGCGCTATGGGCTGTCGAGCGGCGGCCGCGGCTCGTGCTCCCCTGCACGCACCCAGCCATCATGCTGACCGACGACTTGGCGCGTTTCGAACGGCTCAAGCTTTTCCTGCTCAACCTCGGACACACGCTGTTGGCACAAGAGTGGTTGCTTGGCCGCAAGGCCGCCGACATGACCGTGCTGCAGGCCATGAGCGACACCTCGATGCGCGACGCGCTCGAATCTGTCTGGGCGTACGAGGTGCTTCCCGTGTTCGACGCGCTGGGGCAAGGCGATGAGGCGCGCGAGTACCTGTCCGAGCTGCGCAGCCGCCTGCTCAATCCGTTCCTGGCGCACCGGCTCGCCGACATCGCGCAGAACCACGCGCAGAAAAAGCAACGCCGCATCGAACCATTGCTGGCGCTGGCCGCGCAGCGCGTACCGGCGCTCGCGCAACCACGGCTGCGGGCAGCGCTCGAGGCCACCGCATGAGTGAGAGACAGCACATGGAACGCGTGGGCACTACTGACATTGCGTCGCACAGCCCGTTACCACCCGAGTTGTCGACCTCGGACGCCTCCGATCACATGCTCTTTGACGAGCTCGAACCGCGCTGAGCATCGATCACGCGTGCTCTAAAAGACCCGGTAGCGGAGGTAAGCGGCCTGGGGATCCTCGCCGGCGCGGATGGCGCGCACCATCTCCCCCTCGGTGGCCATCTTGCGTTCAGCCGCTGCCACAACAGCCTCGACCTCCGCCGCACCAATGAGGATGACGCCGTCGCGGTCGGCCAGCACGTGATCGTTTGGCAGGACCTGCTGGCCGCCGATTGCCACTGGCTCCTCGAACGCTTCGGCCCGCCAGGCGCATACGATGTCGATCGGAGTCGCGTAGCGAGCGAAGACCGGGAACCCTTGGTCAGCCACGGCCTGGATGTCGCGGCACCCACCGTCGACAATGTAGCCGCGCACGCCCTTGAGCTTCAGCGCCTCGGCTGACAATCCGCCGAACAGCGCGCGAGTATCGTCTTGCGGCTGGCACACGACCACATGTCCGGCCGGCGCGCGCGACAGCAGGCCGGCCCACTCGTACAGGGACGTGTGCTTGTCCATTGTCGGGTCCGGGCGCCCGCGGATGGTGAACACCGGCCCTGCGGCGCGCATCGTCGGCTCCAAACCAGTGATGTTGCGCGGCAGCACGCGCAGTGGTAGGCCAAGGTCCTTCATCACGTCGTGGATCACAGAGCTGTGGCAAGCGTGCAGGCGGTCGGCAAGGGTCATCTCGTCTTCTCCGGGGATTCACGCTACTGGTGCTATGCGACGCATGAAGGCGATTCTGCGCCCCGGGCCGGGTCATGCTCCGGCACTCGCAGCCGACGCCCGAGGCAGCGCGGAGCAAGCGCCCGAGCTTGCAACAGGTCAATATTTCAGCTTCGGATACCAATCGGCCCCGCGCCCTTCTGGCGTGAGGTCGAGCACGGACCAGAGCGATGCGATGTCTGGCGCGTCGCGCGGGTCCTGACCGGGATCGGCCATTTCGAGGCTCATCTCGCTCGCCCAGAACAGACGAACCTGATCCCCGTCGCGCTTGAAGACGGCCAGTGCTGGCGACTCGCTGTCGTCCGACTTCAGGATGCCGAGGTCGTTGGCATAGTCGTCTCCCACCGTCTGTACGAAGTTCAGGTCGCGCCAGCCTCGCTCCTGGGCAAATGCGAACTGCCGCTCCACTGGGGAGCGCCCGAGAATCTTGAGCGCCACGCGCTGCTTGATGTCGGCTGCGTTGCCGTTGACGGATCCGAGCCAGTTCGTGCACATCGGGCAGGGCCGCTCACGCTGCGGTCCGTACATCCAGAAGTAGGTGACGAGCGTGTCCTTGTCGCCGAAGAGATCCTTCAACCCGACCTCGAATGCCTGCTCATCCTTGAAACGATAGTCCTTGGTGATCACAGGCCCCGGCGGCAAGGCACGGCGCTGCTCGCCCAGTCGGGTCATGTGGCGGCGGAACTCGATCTCATCGGCGAGCAAGGCCCGGCGGGCCGTCTCGTAGGCGGGCGAAGCTCCCGGAAACGGAGTCTTGGCCTTCGTGGCCAGTTCGGTCGCGGGTGTCAGTTGCTGGTTCATGTCGCACTCCTGATCCGTCAAACGTCAGAACTACCAAAGATGCTTGCCATCGATGATGGCGGTCGAGGCGAGCGCTGCATCGAAGTCATCGAAGAGGCGGGCGTTGACGCCGATCCGGCGGGTGCTGCCGTCCCACTTCCCGTCGGGCTCGAAGGCCGGGCTGTCGCTGAACGTGGCACAGCCGCAATGGGCGCAGAAGTGGTGCGCCACCTGTCTTGTGTTCCAACGGTAAACTGCGTCGTCCGCCGGCAGCACGGACGCGTGAAACTGTCCTGGAGTGCAGTAGGCCCGCAGCGCCCCTTGCTTGGCGCAGAACGAGCAGGTGCACCGGGTGAGTTGGGCAGGTATCTCGGCATCCATGCGAAATGCCGTCTTGCCGCAGTGGCAGCTTCCCGTGATGCTCATGTCAGCGACTCCGCCAGCTCACGCAGCACCTCTCGAGGCTTGTCTTCGATCGGCGCCCCGTGCGACACCAGAATGCGGATCAGCGTGTCGATCTCGGACCAGACAAGGAGTTGGGTGCGCAAGGCCTTCGTGTCGTCGATCACCGCCATCTTCACCACAGCGGGAACCTGCGCTTCCTTGCCGGCAAACCCCGCCAAGTGCAGCAGCCAGCCGCCGAAACCGGCCGCGTCCCGGATGTTGCCGACCACGTCGTTGAGCACGAGCGTCGTGCCTTTCGGAGTGCGGACGACGAGTGCCGCTTCCCGGCCGCGCGTTCCAGGGACCGTCACGAACTGCACGTTCGGATCATTCAAGCGAGGTGCCACCGTGTCGACCGCTACCGCTTCCTCGACCTTCGCCCGCGCACCCTCGGGTGCGACCACCTGGATCTCCGGGTAGCGATCCTTCCAGGTCTTGGCATCGAGTCGATGTTTGTCGCTGGGCACGATCAGGTATGCGGGACGCCCGTAGGCTTCGAGCGCAGACATCTCATCGTCGTCGAGGGCGATTGCGCTGAACACGACCAGGCCGGCATCGGCCAGGCGGACGACGGTCATGCGCCGCGGCAGGTCCATCAGCGGCATGTGGATCTCGCCCACGACCGTCAAGATGTTCTCGTCGATCTGCACCAGCTTGCCATGCGGCAGAACTGTCCAGTGTTGAAACGGTTTGGTCATGACGGATCTCCGTGGTGATGACGGCGGCTCACTTCGTGCGTGGCCACTTGACCTGCTTGTCGGGCTGGCTCAGCCGCCCGGCGCGCAACTCCTTGACGGCCTGAACCACCGAGCGGGCGACATTGCGTGCCTCTTCCTGCACCGCCTTGTCCTTGTCGAGCGCGTCATGGCTGTTGTAGTAGGGCTCGTAGTAGCCGATGTAGCGGTCGAGCTTGGCCGCGGCGCCCGCATCGATCAGCCCCATCCACTCCAGCCAATCGGTGAGGTTGCGACGGTGCGCCTCGACCCCGGCAACGTCGCCGTGGACGACGACGCCGTAGGCCCGGCCGGCAAGATGTTTCGGATAGTCCCAGCCCTGCTGCTCGATGCGCTTGGCCTCGCCCACGCGCTTGCCGTGGGTCGTCGTCGGATCGGGGTTGCCGCCATCGGCGCAAACCATGCGGTCGACCATCAGCTTCAGCGGGCTCGGCGACTGGTACCAGTAAGTCGGCGCCAGGATGATCACCGCATGGGCCGCGACCCAGCGCTCGTAGATCTCGGCCATCCAGTCGTCGGCCTGGTTCAGCGCGTGGTTCGGGTAGCAACTGCAGGGCCAGTGGCACAGCGGCATCGCGCTCGACACACAGCCCTTGCACGGGTGGATGTTGCGACCGTACTCCGGCGTGACCAGGCTCAGGTCCAGGACATCGGCCCGCAGGCCCGCACGCTCGATGACGCGCTGGGCCACTTCGGTCAGCCGCCAGGTCTTCGACACCTCGCCCGGGCAGGTGCCGTCGTTGCGTGCGCTGCCGCAGACCAGCAGTACACGGGACGGCGCCGCGCTGTCGCCCCAAACCTTCTGCGCTGCCTTCAGGCGCTTGCGCGTGTCCAGCCACTGCACCGACAGTTCATAGCTGGGGTCGGCGAAACCGCGGCCGGCCGGCCGGGTGATCGGCGCCTTGCGGCCCTCCTGCAGGGCCTCCCACGCGATGGCCTCGAGCCTGGCGATGGCCTCACGTTCGCCTTCGAACGCGGGGTCGTAGAAGCGCACATGGAAGCGCTCGTGGAATTGCCTTCGTGTCAAGGACGCCGGCGCCTGTCCGGTGCGGATCTTGGTCATGAAAGGACGCGGTCCCGGCCCCGGATCATTTTGGACAGGTTCATGGCGGAACTCCTAGGCTTGGCAGGCAGGTCTCGGAACGGTTTGTCTGCCAACTGCGATTGAGGGTAGGCCCGCGTCCCGGCCTTGGGCGACAGATAGAGAGCAGCCTGCCGGTAGGACGAAGGCGCTATGGCACGGCACCTACTTTCGGTTCGCCGCGGGACCGGGCATGCCGGCCTGCGAGCCGTAGGTGCGCGCATAGACCCAGGTGAACTCGGCGCCGAGCAGGAAGATTTGCGCCGAGTAGTAGACCCAGACAAACACCACGGCGATCGATCCGGCGGCGCCGAAGCCCGTTGTGATACCGCTCTTGCCGATATACAAGCCGGTGAGGAAGCGGCCGACTTCGAACAGCGCCGCCGTGATCCCCGCGCCGAGCCAGACGTCGGGCCAGCGCACCTGCACGCGAGGCAGCAGCTTGTAGATCATTGCGAACACCGTCATCGTCATCAGAAAGCCGATGACGAAATTGACCAACTGCAAGAGCAACTCGCTGGCCCCGAACGCGTCGCCCCACCAGCGCCCGAGCGCCGAGATCGCGGCACTCAGCACCAGCGACACCATCAGCAGGAAGGCGATCCCGAGGACCATGCCGAACGACAGCAGGCGCGCGCGCACCAGACCCCAAAGTCCGCGCGCGCGGTCGCGCGCCGGTGCCCGCCAGATGCGATCGAGCGCGTCCTGCAACTCGCCGAAGACGGTGGTCGCACCGATCCCCAGCGCGACGAGGCCGAGAAGCGCCGAAGGGACGCTTGCCGAAGGCTTGCCGAGGCTGTCGATCATTGCCTCGATGGCATGCGCTGGCGCGTCGCCCATCAGCCCGCGCACCTGACCGAAGATCTCGCCGCGCGCCGCCTGCTCGCCGAACACCAGACCAGCGACCGCCGTGACGATCAGCAGCAACGGCCCCATAGAGAAGACGCTGTAGTACGACAAAGCGGCGCCCATGCTGGGCGCGTAGTCGTCAGACCAGGCCGAAACGGCCTCCCGCGCCAGGCGCCACCATGCCCGAAGCGGGATCATCACCGCCGCCGAGGGGCCGCGCCTCGCCGGGCGCGCGGATGGCGTGGAGGGGCAGCGGCGCCATCGGCGGTCGCGTCTGCATCGGCGTCGGCGGTGGCCTCGTCGGCGACGAGGACGTCGACGGGAGTGTCACTCGGCCCAAGCGAATCGATGCCCTGCTTGCTGGAGGAGGGGCGCGCGGGCGTGGCCGGTCGGCGTGTCCTGGTCATGATGCATCCTGATCGTGGAATGAGATTTCAAGTTTGGTTGGCTCGCACGCGCTGCGGCGCCGGACCGCCGCCGCTGCGAACCTTCCGGTGCGCAGCAGAGCACTGGGTGCCGGAAGGAACGTCGGGATCGACTGAATCCGCGACGCCTGTATTGGCCACCGCAAGGTTGGCGGACCCGGCTTTCAGCGCACCCAGCGCATCTCTCTGGCTACCTGCTCGCTCGTCAATCCGAACTTTTCGATCGTCTCAGCTCGCACACCCAGGCACTTCTGCTTCGCCCCCGGCGAATACGTGACGAAGGCGCAGTCCAGAAGGTCACCGGCTCCTCGACGTCTGCCACAGTGGAGGCGATCAGCCCCGCGGTGCAGGACTCTGCGGTGACAAGCCGGAGCTTGTGTGCCTGCAAGAAGGTGACCAACAGATCCATCTCCATGGAGGCACCTCGAATTGGCCCGGCTCGCGAGAGCCGGGCATGGGCAATGTAGGTGAGCTCAGTGAGCAGCGGCCATGAGCTCTTCCTTGCGGGCTTGCAACTGGGCACCGATCGCTTTCATGTCGAGTTTGCCCTTGAGCTTCGGGAACAGCTCGTTCTGCTCTTCCTTGACGTGATGGTCGATGTATTCGCCCAGCACCTTGACCTTGGCGTTGTAGAGTGAGTCGTCCGCGTCGGTACTGCGGATCTGGGCGATCAGGTCCTTCGCGCTCGCGTGTTCGACCTCGGCCTCGTCCAGCAGGCCTTCCTTGTCCGCGTACAGTGCGTCACGCGCTGCCGGGTAGAAGATCTCCTCTTCGATCGTCGCATGGACGGTGAGCATTTCGCAGATCTGCAGGCCCAGCATCTGGCGCTGGCGGGCTTCGGCGTGGGCCTCGGCGAGCTTGTCGTATTCCTTGAAGAGCGCCTTCACTTCGGCGTGATCCTTCTTCAGCAGCGCAACTGCATCCGGCCCAGGCGCCGAAGAGGCGCGCTTGGCTGGCTGGTGAACCTTGCTTGCGGGTTGAGCGGTCGGCATGGGTTACTCCTTCGAGAGGGTGAAAGGGCGGGGGGCCAAAAATACTGCGCTCGCGGATCGTGTGCACACACGATCTTCCGAACACGCAAAGGTCTGACACTTGTGACAGGCTCCTTCAGTCATCGCGTGTAGGTGACGTCCTATTGCAGTCGGGTCGTCGGCTTGATGGAGGAGAGTCGCGTGGTCGACGTCGCTCAGGCGCCCGGCACACGTGCGTCGTCGCCCGGCGCTTGGTCGCCTCGTTTTCGGTCGCACTGGATGACCGAGAACTTCCCGTCGCTCTCCATGTAGGCCTTCCTGACCTCCGAAGGCGAATCGATGCCCTTGAGGCGCAACTGCGCGTCGAGATCCTCGCGTGTCAGGAACTCCCTGCGCAGGTTGCGCGCCAGCACCCGCCCACGGTCGATCAGCAGCAGTGGCGCCGGCTCGGTGAGCCTGGCCACCGCCTTCCATCGAAAGCTTCCCCAGTCGAGCAGGTAGTTCCACCCGATCAGCGTTCCGACCAGCACGCAGCCTTCGGCGACGGTCTCGTACCCACCGTCCATCGCGTTCTGCGATGCATCGGCCACCAGCACGACCAGCAGCATGTCAGCGATTCCGACCGCGCCAGCATCACGCCTCAGCACGAACCGGAAGATCAGGAACAAGAACCAGTACATCAGCGTGCCGCGAACGATCAGCTCGACCGGCGAGACGTGGAAGGCGAACAGGTCGGACAGATTCATGCCGTGAACACCCCCTGCTCCAGATCCAGGGCATCGCTGTGCTCGGTCACTTGCTGGGACCACTTCACGGGGGATCGAAGGGCAGGGCGGGCCATGCAGGCACACTAGTTCGCGCCCCGTTGCTCTGCCAGCAGGCCTCGACCGAATTCAATGTAGGTCGCGACCTACGGGACCTCGACGAGAAATCGTCGCACAGTCGTGGCTCCAAGCCCTCGGCGAGGGCCAACCCGAAGGCACGCGACAGCAGCGCGGCGCGCAGTGCCTTGGGGCGCTACTTTTCGAGGCCCGCGAAGCGACAAGCCCGCACGGGCCATCTCGCGTGAGCGCGCAATCGTGCCGTCGCGCAGCAGGATCGGGAACCGCAAGCGCGGGCACTGAGGCGCTGTTGCATAGATGAAGGTCCTAGTAGATCACCCTGCAACTGATGTGCCTGTTGCATCAATCCTTTTGAACGTTGCAATTCCGTTGCGGATCTTCTTCGCCCAGACTTCGTCGCATCAGTTGCCACTGAGAGCAACCGACAGGAGACCAGATGGAAGACGCCCTTGATCGATTGAGTGATTGGGTCGGCCGCAGCGAGACGGTTGACGACGTCGCCTACCCCACGCCGGTGGTCGCACTCACGGCGACGCTCGATCACCCCCGAACCTACGCTGCGACCGGCAGCAAGCTCCCGCCCCTGTGGCACTGGCTGTATTTCTTGCCGATGCACCGGCAATCCGAGATCGGGGCCGACGGCCACGCCAAGCGCGGCGGATTTCTGCCGCCGGTTCCGCTGCCGCGCCGGATGTGGGCAGGCAGCCAGTTCGAGTTCCGCACGCCAATATGCGTCGGCGATCGCATGTCGCGCACGTCGACAATCGACGACGTGACCGCCAAAGAGGGCCGCACCGGAAAGCTGGTGTTCGTCAAGGTGCGCCATGAATTGCGCTGCAACGGCGCGGCCGACCCGGCGTTGGTCGAGTTTCACGACATCGTCTACCGGGAAGCGCAACGGCCAGACGACGTGCCGCCCCCGCCGCAGAAGGGCGCCGTCGATGCGCCCTGGCAGCGCGAGATCGTTCCGGACGACGTGCTGTTGTTTCGCTACTCGGCGCTGACCTTCAACGGTCACCGCATCCACTACGACCGCAAGTACGTGACCGAGGTCGAGGGCTACCCCGGACTGATCGTGCACGGCCCGCTCATTGCCACCTTGCTCATGGACCTGTTGCGTCGCGAGATGCCGGACGCCGACGTGGCGAGTTTCAGGTTCAAGGCAGTCCGACCCACGTTCGATCCGCACCCGCTGCGCGTCAACGGCGCGCTGCAGGCCGACCGGAAAACGGTGCGCCTGTGGGCTCAGGATCACGAAGGGTGGCTGACGATGGATGCCACTGCCACGCTGCGCTGAAGGAGCCATCGAGATGCAACCGCTCAAAGGTCTGACCGTCGTGACGCTCGAACATGCGATCGCGGCACCCTTCGCAACCCGACAGCTCGCGGACCTCGGTGCGCGGGTCATCAAGATCGAACGGCCCGGTTCGGGCGACTTCGCCCGCGCCTACGATTCGCGCGTTCGCGGACTGGCATCGCACTTCGTATGGACCAATCGCTCCAAAGAAAGCCTGACCCTCGACGTTAAGCACCCAGAAGCCGCCAAGGTGCTCGAACGACTGGTGACGGAAAAGGCCGACATCGTCGTCCAGAACCTCGCGCCCGGTGCCGCAGCGCGCCTCGGCCTCGGCTACGACAAGCTCGCGGCGAAGAAGCCCGGGATCATCGTCTGCGACATCTCCGGCTATGGAGCCGATGGGCCATACCGCGACAAGAAGGCATACGACCTGCTGATTCAAAGCGAGGCGGGCTTCGTGTCGGTGACCGGCACGCCGGACGAGCCCAGCAAGGCCGGCCCGTCGATTGCCGACATTGCGGCGGGGATGTATGCGTACACGAACATCCTCGCGGCCTTGCTGCAGCGCGGCCAGACGGGCAAGGGTCAGCACATCGACATCTCGATGCTCGAGTCGCTCGCCGAGTGGACGAGCTACCCGCTTTACTACGCCTTCGACGGCGCGCCGCCGCCGCCGCGAACTGGCGCGAGCCACGCGACGATCTATCCGTACGGTCCATTTCCAACCGGTGACGGCGGCACCGTGATGATGGGCTTGCAGAACGAACGCGAGTGGCTCAAGTTCTGTGAAGTCGTGCTGCAGCATTCCGCGCTCGCAACCGACCCGCGCTTCACCGGCAACGCCAAGCGTGTGGCGAATCGCGATGCGCTCAAGGCCCTCATCGTCGACGCGTTCAAGCCAATGACGGCGCCTCAGGTTGTCGAACGCCTGGAAGAGGCCCAGATCGCCAATGCGCGCGTCAACACGATGCATGAAGTCTGGGAGCATCCACAGCTGAAAGCACGCGAACGCTGGCGCGAGGTGGGCTCGCCGGTCGGGCTGCTGCCTGCAATGCTTCCGCCGGGCACCTGGAACGACGGCCCTCGCATGGACCCCGTGCCGGCCCTCGGCGAACACACCAATGCGATCCTCGCCGAGTTGGGCCTTGGCAGCGCAGAGATCCGCTCGTTGCACGAAGCGGGGGCGGTCTGATATGGCTGCGCTCGTCCCCCGCACCTACCTGTTCGTACCGGGCAACCGGCCCGAACGTTTCGCGAAGGCCCTTGCGAGCGACGCTGACGCCGTCGTCCTCGATCTCGAAGACGCCGTGGCGGTCGACGACAAGTCACGGGCACGCGACGCCGTCGCAGCCCAAATGGCCGACATGAATGCCGCCGAGCGCGGTCGCATCGTCGTGCGCATCAACGATGTGGCAAGCGGCTGGTTTGCTATGGATCTGCGCGTGCTGCTGCAAGGTGGTGGCACGCAGGTGATGCTGCCAAAGGCCGAGTCGCCAGAACAGATTGCTGCCGTCCGGGCGGCACTGCCCGATGCACAGGTGCTCGCGCTGATCGAGAGCGCGCGGGGCGTGGCCTCGGTCGATGCGATCGCTTTGGCCGCTGGCGTTGCCAGGCTCGTCTTCGGCACGCTGGACCTGGCGCTGGACCTCGATCTTGATACCGATGCCGGCTCCGACGGCTTGGCGTACTCGGCCGGCCGCATCGCCGTGGCTTCACGCGCTGCTGGTCTTGCAGCGCCAGTGGCCGGGGTGACGCCGCAGCTCGACGACGAGCCCCGACTCCTGGCCGATCTTGCGGCGGCGCGGCAGTTCGGCTTTGGCGCGAAGCTGTGCATCCATCCCAAGCAGGTCGACCCGATCCATCGCGCACTGCAGCCCGCCGGGGCAGCCATCGAATGGGCGAAGCGCGTACTGGCGGCCGAGGCTGCCTCGCCAGGAGCGGCCAAGCTCGACGGTCGCATGGTCGATCGCCCCGTCGTGCTCCAGGCCGAACGCATCCTCGCGCGCGTCGCGCACTTAACCCATTCTTACGTCATATCAACGGAGACACACCATGGCATCGACCATCATCGACTCGGCGATCTTCCAGGGCATCTTCAGCAGCGACGCGATGCGCGAAGTCTGGTCGGACGAGAACCGCACGCGCAAGTACATCGACATCGAGCGCGCGCTTGCCAAGGTGCAAGGGCGGCTCGGGCTGATCCCGCAGGAAGCGGCCGACGAGATCATCAGTCACTGCCATCTCGACCAGATCGACATGGTGAAACTGCGCGCCCAGACCGAGCGCATCGGCTACCCGATCCTCGGTGTGGTTTCGCAACTCAACGCGTCGTGCCGGGACAAGTTGGGCGAGTACGTACACTGGGGCGCCACGACGCAGGACATCACCGACACCGCCACCGTGCTGCAAATCCGCGAGGCGCTCGCGCTCGTCGATGCCGACCTGGCGGCGATCTCGAAGACGATGGCCGACCTTGCGCGCGAGCATCGCCTGACGCCGATGATCGGGCGCAGCAACCTGCAGCAGGCGATTCCCGTCACCTTCGGCTACAAGATGGCCGGGCTGCTGTCGGCGATCGAGCGGCATCGCACGCGCCTGGCGCAGCTGCGGCCGCGCGTGCTCGTCGGCGAATTCGCCGGGGCCGCCGGCACGCTCGCATCGCTTGCGACGGGCGCCATGGAGACCCAGGCTGGCCTGATGGAAGAGCTCGGCCTGGGCCAGCCCGACATCGCCTGGCACACGATCCGCGACAACATCGCCGAGGTGGGCTGCTTCCTCGGGCTCGTCGGCGGAACGCTCGGCAAGTTCAGCATGGACGTCAAGCTGATGATGCAGACCGAGGTCGGCGAGGTCTATGAGCCGTTTGCACACGGCCGTGGTTCGAGCAGCACGATGCCGCAGAAGCGCAACCCGATCAGCAGTTGCTACATCCACGCACAGGTCTCGGTGGTGCGTCAACATGCCGCCGCGCTGATGGACGCGATGATCGCCGACCACGAACGCAGCACCGGTCCCTGGGAGATCGAGTGGATCGTGCTGCCGGAGGCCTTTTGCTTGATGGCAGGGGCCCTCAAGCAGACCCGCTTCGTCCTCGACGGCCTCGAAGTCGACAAAGCTCAGATGCGCGCGAACATCGACATGACCGGCGGCCTGGTGATGAGCGAGGCTGTGATGATGGGCCTGGGCACCTACATCGGCCGTGAGTACGCGCACGACCTGGTCTACGACATCTGCCGCGTTGCCGTGAAGGAAAAGCGGCCGCTGCTCGACCTGCTGTGCGAACACCCCGAGATCAACAAACACCTCGACCGCACGGCGCTGGCGAAGCTCTGCGACCCGGCCAACTACCTCGGGCAATCCGGCGTGATGGTTGACCGCGTGCTGAGCAAGCTGCGTTAGCGCCAGGACCCCCGCTCGCCGCGATACGGAGGCCGGCACACAGACCGGCGCGCCGCGGCATGTTCAAGCCTCAGATTCACCGGAGACATCACCGTGAAGTTCATCAAGCATCTCTACGTTCAGGTCCTCATCGGCCTGGCCATCGGCATCACCGTCGGTCACTATTGGCCCGAGTTCGGGGCGGCGCTGAAGCCCCTCGGCGATGGGTTCGTCAAGCTGGTGAAGATGATGATCGCGCCGATCGTCTTCTGCACGATCGTCAGCGGGATCACGTCGCTGAACGACTCCAAAGAGATCGGCAAGACGCTGCTCAAGTCGATGGGCCTGTTCTACGTGCTGACCATCCTTGCGTTGTTCACCGGCCTGGCCGCAGTGATGCTCCTGCAGCCGGGCCATGGCATGCACATCGACCCGGCGCATCTGGACGCTTCCGTGGCGGCCAAGTTCGGCAACAAGGCGCCGCAGGGCTTCACGGAGTTCGCGCTGCACATCATCCCGAACTCGTTCTTCGGCGCGTTCGCGGAAGGCGAAGTCCTGCCGGTGCTGCTGCTGGCCGTGTTGTGTGGCTTCGGTTTGACGCGCATCGGCAAGGCGGCACAGCCTGTGCTCGACAGCATCGACGGTTTCGCGCACATGCTGTTTGCCGCGTTCGGCTTCATCATGAGACTGGCCCCGCTCGGCGCCTTTGGCGCGATGGCCTTTACCGTGGGGCGCTACGGGATCAAGTCGATCGGGTCGCTGGGCTTCCTGATCGGGACGTTCTACGTCGCCTGCATCTTATTCGTCGTGGTGGTGCTGGGGCTGCTCGCCCGCATGCACGGCTTCAAATTGTGGCAGCTGATGCGCTACATCCGCGAGGAACTGCTGGTCGTGCTCGGCACCTCGTCAAGCGAGCCGGTGCTGCCGCGCCTGCTCGTGAAGCTGGAGCGCCTGGGTTGCAAGAAGGGCGTGGTCGGCTTGGTGTTGCCGACGGGCTATTCGTTCAACCTCGACGGCACTGCGATCTACCTGACCCTCGCGTCGATGTTCATCGCCCAGGCCTGCGACATCACGCTTTCGTGGGTCCAGATCTTCTCGATGCTCGGCGTGATGCTGCTGACGTCCAAGGGTGCGGCGGGTGTGACGGGCAGCGGCTTCGTCGCACTCGTCGCGACTCTGACCGTGATGCCCGACCTGCCGGTGGCGGGCGTCGCGCTGATCGTTGGCATTGATCGCTTCATGTCCGAAGCTCGCGCGCTGACCAGCACGATCAGCAATGCCGTGGCCTGCATCGTGGTTTCCATCTGGGAGAACGCGTGTGATCGCACGGTGCTGCAGCGCGAACTCGGCGTCGACTATGCGCGCACCGAGGAGGCGCTGGAAGAGGACGCCGCAGGCATCCACGTGCTGCCCGCAAGCGCGCAGCCTGCCAGTGCGCTTCACTGAACGGGGCACGTCGATCTCAGGTGGCGCGCGGAGCAGGACGCTTTGCGCGCCGCCGGCCCTTCATCTCGGTGAAGAACTCGTAGAGCTGCTGAGCCGCAGGCGACAACGAACGGCCCTTGCGCCGAATCAAGCCGATATGACGCGTGATCACCGGATCCACCAAGGGTACGCTGACGAGCAGCGGATGGTCCGCGCCCGGCATCGCCATCGACGGTACGGCTGCGACCCCAAGGCCCGCTTCCACGAGCCCCAGCATCGTCGTGACGTGCTGGGTTTCGTAGAGGATTTGCGGGCAGCCCGAGACGCCGGACAAAGCCTGGTCGAGCAGCAGCCGATTGCCCGAGGCCTTGCCCACCGAGATGTAGTCATAGGCGCCAAGTTCGGTCCACGACACGCGCTTCTTCTTCGCCAGAGGGTGATCGCGGCGGCAGGCGGCGACGAATCGCTCTTCCAGCAGCCGCTTGAATTCGATGTCGGGCTCCTGGCTGCCGATGAAGTTGAGCCCGAAGTCCGCCTCGCTGCGCGCAACGGCGGACAGGACTTCGTTGGCGCTGGCATCGAACACCTTGACGCGGATCTTCGGGTAGCGCTCGTGATAGCGCGAGATCACCTGCGACAGGTAGTAGTACACAGTGGACGGCACGCATGCGATGGTCACTTCGCCCATACGGGTTGCGGCCACGCCTTGGATGCCCAGCAGCGTGTTGTCGAGCTCGTCCAGCAACTGCTGCACCTTGCGGTCGAAATCCCTTCCGACCGCGGTCAGGCTGACGCGCCGAGTGGTGCGGTCCAGGAGCCGTACGCCCAATGCCTGCTCGAGCTTCTCGATGCGCCGACTGAAGGCCGGCTGCGACAAGTGGATGGCTTCGGCGGCCTTGCGGAAGTTGCTGCTGCGAGCCACCGCGCGAAATGCCTGCAGGTCGTTCAGATCGAAGTTGATCGCCATGTCCGAAGGTCCTCCAAGAGTGATCGACAGTGTGCATCAATCGATCCTAATTGAGCAATTCTCAAGCATGGATGAGTCGCCCATGATTCGGTCAATGAGCAAGAGCCTTCACTGCGTCCTGATGCGTGCCGGAACGTCGCGGGGGCCGTTCTTCCTGCGTGACTGGCTGCCCGCGGACGACGCGCTGCGCGACGAAGTGCTGATCGGGGCGATCGGCGCCTCCGACCCGCTGCAACTCGACGGCGTCGGCGGTGGCAGCACACTCAACAGCAAAGTCGCGATCGTGTCGCGCTCCGCGCAGCCGGGGTGCGATCTCGACTACCTCTTCGCGCAGGTCGGCGTCGGGCAGTGCTCGGTCGACACGCGACCCAACTGCGGCAACATGCTGTCGGGCGTCGTTCCCTTCGCGATCGAGCAGGGCTTGATCGAGGCGACCGAAGGCACGACGACAGCGCGCGTCTTCAATGTCAATACCGGCTCGCGCATCGACGTGACCGTGCGCACGCCGAATGGCCGCATCACCTACGACGGTGATGCGCGCATCGACGGCGTGGCCGGGACGGCGGCTCCGATCCACCTGAGTTTTCTGGATGCGTGGGGTGCGGTGACGGGAAGTGTCTTCCCGACCGGTTGCCGGATCGACGTCATCGACGGCACGCCGGTCACCTGCATCGACGCGGCGATGCCGCTGATGATCGTCCGCGCGGCGGACATGGGCGTGAGCGGCAGGGAAACGCCCATCGAACTCGACGCGAACGTCGCATTGCTGCAGCGCTTGGAAGCGCTGCGCCGCATTGCTGGCGAGCGGATGGGCTTGGGCGATGTGGCGAACAGCGTCATCCCCAAGCCTGTGCTGGTCAGCGACGGCGAGGACGGCGACAGCATCAGGTCACGCTATTTCACGCCGCGCCGCTGCCACGACTCGCATGCGGTGACGGGCGCGATCGGCGTGGCCACCGCGTTCGCGTTGCCTGGCACCGTGGCCAGCGGCAGGTTCGGCATCTCCGGGCGGCGGGCACTGGCGGTCCTGCATCCGGCCGGCCGGATCGACATCGAGGTCGAAGTCGAAGGCGCGGGCGGGGCGGCTGCGATCCGCAGCGCGTCGCTGGTGCGAACCGCCAGAAAGATCCTGGAGGGTGAGCTGCACATCCCGGACTACGTCTTTTCCAAACCAGCAAGAGGAGACGACATGGACCTGAAGCTGCTCGTCGCGCCGGCGCTCGCAACCGGGATCGCGGCGGCCTCGCCTGCGGCGTTCGCGGCATTTCCGAGCAAGACGATCACGATCGTCGTTCCCACCGCCGCCGGCGGCGGCAACGACGCGATGGCGCGCACGATCGCGCAGAAGCTCGGACCCCTGCTGGGGCAGACGATCATCATCGACAACCGCTCTGGCGCGAACGGTTCGATCGCCAGTGAGTTCGTCGCCCGCGCAACGCCCGATGGCCACACGCTGATGCTCGGCTACATCGCGACGCACGGCATGAACCCGGCCCTGCAGAAGCTGAAATACGACCCCGTGGCCGACTTCGAGCCGATCGGGCTGGTCGGCTACTCGCCCACGCTGATGGTCGCGAACGCCACCGTGGGCGTCAAAGACGTCAAGGACTTGGTCGTGCAACTCAAGGCCAAGCCCGACCGCTACACCTACGCTTCGGCCGGCAACGGCACGGCGCCGCACTTCGCGGCCGAGCTGTTCAAGCTCAACGCTGGCGTCGTGATGCTCGGGATTCCTTACAAGGGCGCCGCGCCCGCGGTCAGCGACACGATCGGCGGCCAGACCCAATTCATGTTCCCGAGCTTGTTCACCGCCTATCCGTTCATCAAGAGCGGCAAGCTGCGAGCGCTGGGAGTGGCCGGCCCCAAGCGCGTCGCCAGCTTGCCCGAGGTGCCGACGCTCAAAGAGGCCGGTGTCGACGGTGTCGACGTGACGCAGTGGTACGCGGTCTTCGCGCCCGCCAAGACTCCGAAAGCCATCGTCGACCAACTCAACAGGGCGCTCAACCAGGTGCTGTCGGACAAGGAGGTCGTCAAGCGCATGGAGGACCACGGCGCCGATGTCGAAACCGGCACGCCCGAGCAACTGCGCGCTCTGGTTTCCAGCGAACTGGCCAAGTGGAAGGGCGTGGTTCAGAAGGCGAAGTTGATCGCCGAATGACGCGTCACGCGCGCCACCTGGGCCCCCGAAAAACGAATCACTCAAACGGAGACCTTCTCATGATGCATCGCCCCCTCGCCCTTGCCGCCGTTCCCTTCGCACTGACCTGGTTGAGTCCCACGGCGGACGCGCAATCGTCGGTCACCTTTTTCGGCGTCGCCGACGCCGGCGCGCGCAGCGTCAGCAATGAAGGCACTAGCGCCGCGAAGTCACTCATCAGCGGCGGGAACTCGACCAGCCGGATCGGCTTTCGGGGCATCGAAGACCTGGGCGATGGTTTGAGCGCAGGCTTCCATCTCGAAGCTGGCACGCTGCTGGACACCGGTAGCAGCGTGTCGACCACGCAATTCTTCGACCGCCGTTCAACGGTCAGCCTGATGAGCCGGACGCTGGGCGAGGTCCGCGCCGGGCGTGACTTCGTTCCGTCCTACGTCAGCTGGACCCGGTTCGATCCGTTCAGCTATGTAGGCGTCGCCGGCTCGAACAACATGATCAGCGCCACGCCGCTCGGCCCGATCCGTTCGACGTTCGGCAGCGCCGGGAACACGACGGTGCGTGCGAACAATTCGATCCAGTACCTGTTGCCCGGCGATCTGGCGGGGATCGACGGTGGCGTGCTGGTCGCCTCCGGCGAAGGCGCGGTCCCCGGCAGCGGCAATCACAAGGTGATGGGGGCAAGGCTGGGCTATTCGACAGGCGCATTCTTCGTCACCGGTGCGTTCACCCGCACCGAGAACAGTCTGACGGTTTCCGACAAGTTCAACGACACCGTCGTTGGCGCGTCCTACGACTTCGGGCTTGTCAAGGTCAGTGGTGCTTGGCGGCGTTTCAGCTTCGGTAGTCCTCGACAGTCCAATCTCCTGGTGGCCGCGGTGGTGCCGATCGGGCTCGGTGAACTGAAAGTTTCGTATGTCAAGGCCGACTTCGACGGGAAGGTTGGTGCGACGGACATCAGTACGGCCGACGCTACGCAGATCGGGTTGGGATACGTCTACAACCTTTCCAAGCGAACTGCCTTGTATGCCACTGCGTCCCGCATCGCCAACCAAGGCGCCGCTGCGCTGTCAGTGCCGGGTGGGTTGTCTGCCCCGACGCCTGGGGGTAAGTCGCGTGGCTACGAAGCAGGTCTGAGGCACAGCTTTTGATCGGCAACGGATTCCGTGATCGAGTCAGTTGATCCCCGAATGCCAACGATCGCGTTGGCAGCTGACGCCGACCCCAAGCAGTTGCTGTGCGCGGTCGGCAATCGCATCGAGGTTCCACGGATTCATCGAATTCGAGGAACTCGTCCCCGGTGGTGTCTTGAAGCGGATGTTGAATCGCGCGGTCGGTGGCGACGTGACGCTGGGGCAATGCGTGCGCGGCGGCAGTGCTGCGAAGCTGCCGCCTCAATCTGAGCGGAATTCGGCAATCGGCCGTGCTTTGAGGCTCTCAAGTCTGGCGTTCGCTTGCCGAAGTGTTGTCCGAGAGACCCTGCAAAGTTTGGGGTCAACTACTCCGCGCCAGCCATGAAGTGGTGGGCGCGCCACATGGCGACGGCAACACCGGGATGCTCAAGAATATGAAGCTAGCCACCAAATTGATAGCCGCATTCGTTGCGGTGTGCGCCCTCGGTGCCGTTGTCAGTGCCATCGGCATTCGCAACATGGCGTCGATGAACTCGTCCAGCGAGACGATGTACAAGAAGGACATGATTGGCTTGTCCTTGATGAAGGAAGCAAACATCGACCTGCTCTACATCGGCCGATCACTCAGAAACGCTCTTCTCGCCACGACAGCGGAACAACGCAGTTCCGCCCTGGCAAAGGCTGACGAGAATCTGGCGCTGACGCGCAAGAACCTCGATCAAGCCAAGCCCTTGTACTGGTCGGAAAAGGGCAGGGCTGGCTTCGCAGAACTGGAAGCGCAGTGGTCGGAGTACACCGTGGCAGTGGGCAAGCTGCGCTCCATGTCGGCGCAAGCCAAACTGAACGAGCAACAGGAGGCCACAAAGTACCTGTTCGGTGACTTCGCAAAACTGGTGAACAAGGTCGACGACCAGATGACAACCTTGTCCGAGATCAAGGAGGCCAATGGCAAGCTCGCGTTCGAAAGCAACGAGCGCGCCTATGAAGGCGCGCGGAATCTGATGATCGGCCTGGTCTTCGCCGCCGTGATTCTGGGTGTGAGTCTGGGCGTTTGGCTGACCCGCGGGCTGACCCGCCAACTGGGAGGCGAACCAGCAGAGGCCGCTGACCTGGCCCGCCGCGTCGCTTCGGGCGATCTGAGCGGCCGTGTCAGCCTGCGACCGGGCGACACCCGAAGCGTCATGGCAGCGCTCAGCGACATGCAGGGCAGCCTGGCGCAGGTCGTCTCCCACGTGCGCCAGAATTCCGAGAGCGTGGCCACGGCGAGCGCGCAGATCGCGCAGGGCAACCAGGACCTGTCGAGCCGCACCGAAGAGCAGGCCAGCGCGCTGCAGCAAACCGCTGCGACGATGGAGCAGCTCGGCACCACGGTGCGCAACAACGCCGACAGCGCCAAGCAGGCCAATCAACTGGCGCAAGGCGCCTCGGCCGTGGCCGGGCAGGGCGGCGAGGTGGTCGGCAAGGTCGTCACCACGATGCAGGGCATCAGCGACAGCAGCCGCAAGATCGGCGACATCATCGGCGTCATCGACGGCATCGCCTTCCAGACCAACATCCTGGCGCTGAACGCCGCCGTCGAGGCGGCGCGGGCCGGTGAGCAGGGCCGCGGCTTTGCCGTGGTGGCCTCCGAGGTGCGCAGCCTGGCGCAGCGCAGCGCCGAGGCCGCCAAGGAGATCAAGACCCTCATCGGCCGCAGCGTCGAACAGGTCGAGCAAGGCACCGTGCTGGTCGGCCAGGCCGGCAAGACCATGGGCGAGATCGTCGGCTCGATCCAGCGCGTGAGCGACATCGTGGCCGAGATCACCGCGGCCAGCGAGGAACAGAGTTCGGGCGTTCAGCAGGTCGGCGAGGCCGTCGGCCAGATGGACCAGGCGACGCAGCAGAATGCCGCGCTCGTCGAGGAGAGCGCCGCCGCTGCCGAAAGCCTGAAGGGCCAGGCCCAGCAACTGGTGCAGGCCGTGGCAGTGTTCAAGCTCTCCGATGTTGGACATGAAGGCGCATCCTTCGTTGCAACACGGACAGCCAACGCGCCCACTGTTGAGCGTCGCGGTCCGCAACGCCCGAAGAACGTGACTCGACCGGCGTTCAAGGCCAAGCCGGCCACCGCACCGGCGCCGGCTTCGGAACCGAGCCAGATCGCCAGTGTCTCCTCGAAGACCGGAACCGACGACTGGACATCGTTCTAAGCGCGGGCTAGCTGTGAAGGCCCAATAGGGTGTCCACCCGGACCGAGTTTGAGAGACTGGTAATCGCCAAACCACCAGATCCTTCAGAGGCTCAGCACGCCGTTTCGTGAGATGCAATCGCGGCGCCGCACCGGACGCGGGCGCTACTGAGGATCATCGCAAGTGCCGACCCTCTTGCCGGAAAGCCTGATCGTCATGTTCATGCCCTGCGCCGTGGCTTGGATCGCGCCCCCATAGGAATCCGAGCCCTCGAAGGTCATCTCGCCCGTGCCCTGCATCGGCATTTGCCCGCTGCACTGCATCGTCCAAGTCGCCTTGTTGCCGACCATCTTGTAGTCCGATGAAACGCAGGACTTGTCGCCGCCCGGTGGAGGCTTCGTCCACTTCTTCGCCAAGCAGACCTTCGTTGTCCGCGCCGGCATCTGCATCGGCATGCCCGCCATCGCCATCTGCGAAGTCGTTTCCCACAAGACGCCGGCTGGGTCAGCTGCGCGAACGGGCCCAAGCACCAGGAGAAAAGCCAGCGAAGCGGCCGCGGTAAGACGGCCCGTCAATGTCGTGATCATGAATTCACCTCCTTGGCTGATAGGTGGATCGAGGTGCACGTGGTATGCGCTGCAAGCAGGAGGCTGTCAAGACCAACGCGCTGTTTTCCCAGTTCACGGCCGTTTTTCAACCTCCAGGAGCTCTCATGAGCTATTCGATCATCGGCTCGGACAACGTCGCTCTCTAGGGAGCCTTCGCGACATCCTGGTGCGACTCGAAACGAGGCGAGCGACGATGACGGCACCGCAGCGGAGAGTTCTCGGCGGCCTCAATAGAACCAGTGAGCTGGGATCATCACCAACTGCGGGAACAGCACCATCGCGAACATGATGACGAACTGGGCGATCATGAAAGGGATCACCCCTTTGGTGACCGCGTCCATGCTGACGCCACCCACGCCGGCGACGGTGTTCAGCACGACACCCACCGGCGGCGTGATCAGCCCGATCGCGTTGTTGATCATGAACAGAACGCCGAAGTAGACCGGGTCGATGCCGCCGGCAACCACGAGCGGCATCAGCACCGGCGTCAGGATCAGGATGGTTGGTGTCATGTCGAGCGCCGTGCCAACGATCATCACCAGCACCATGATGGCGATCATCAGCAGGGTCGGACTGCCGAGCAGCGGCTGCAGCAGTCCGACCACCTGCGCTGGAATGTTGGCCACGGTGATCAGCCAGGCGCTGACCGCAGCCGCAGCAACCAGGAACATGACCACCGCGCTCGTGCGCGAAGCCGCCACGAAGACGCCGTAGAGCTGCGTCAGCTTCAGTTCGCGATACACCACCGTCGAGACGAAGAGCGCATACACCGCGGCCACCACACCTGCTTCGGTTGGCGTGAACACGCCAAACTTGAGGCCGACGATGATGATCAGCGGCAGCACCAACGCCCAACCTGCCTTGCGCAGAGCGGTGAGGACCTCGTGCACGGACTTGCGCGACGGCGAAGCAATGGTCTCGCGCCGCGCCAGCCACCACCACGTGAACCAAAGCGACGCGGCGAGCATCAGCCCCGGGAAGATGCCCGCAAAGAAGAGCTTGGAGATCGACACGTTGGCTGCAACACCGAATATGACGAAGCCGATGCTCGGTGGGATGACCGGCGCGATGATGCCGGCCGAGGCGATCAGTCCCGCGGATCGCGCCTTGTCGTGACCGGCGGCGACCATCATCGGCAACAACAAGGTCGACAATGCCGCAGCGTCGGCCACCGCGGAGCCGGACAGCGCGGCGAGCAGGCACGCCGCAAGGATCGTGACGTAGCCGAGGCCGCCCTTGATGTGGCCCACCAGCGCCAGCGCAAGGTCGACGATGCGCCGCGACAGGCCGCCGACGTTCATGATCTCGCCGGCGAGCAGGAAAAACGGCACCGCCAGCAGCGGATAACTGTCGGCGCCGTTGATCACGTTCTGCGCCAGGATCTGCGCGTCGAACATGCCCAGGTGCAGCATCAGCGCGGCGCCGCACACCAGCAGCGCGAACGAGATCGGGATGCCAAGCGCCATCGCGGCAAGCAGCGAGCCGACGAAGACCAGGATGGTCACGCCTGGTCCTCCGATTCCTTGATGATGATCAGGTCGGCGTCGGTCGCGCGCCCTGTCAGCAGCTTGAACAGATCGTTCAGCAGAATGCCCGCGGCCGACACGCTGAACACGAGGCCCGCGCCGTAGAACCAAGCCATCGACGCGCCGCTCGATGGCGCCGCGACGTCCCAGTTGATCTTGGTCTGCTCGAGCGCGCCGCGGAAGAGCATCCAGCAGGTCATGAGCATCAGCGCGTAGCCCACCACGAGGCAGACCTTCTTGCCAAGCGGACCGAGCCGGCCGACCAGCATGTCGGTGCCGAGATGGCCGTGCTCGCGCAGCGCCACGATCGCGCCGAGAAAGGTCAGCCAGACGAAGAGCCAGCGCGAAATCTCTTCGGAGACGACGATCCCCGAATTGAAGGCGTAGCGCAGCACGACGTTGCCGAAGACCAGCACGACCATCACGGCCATGCAGGCGGCCATCAGCGCTTCCAGGGTCCGGCAGTAGCGGCGAAGTAGGCTATCCACGCGCCGGCCCGCGATCAGGTCGGCGCCTGTGCGTCGCGCACGGTCTCGACCAGCGCGCGCAGGCCCGCGGTGTACGAGCGCCAGCCCAGCCCCTGGATCGTCGCCTTCACGGCCGGCGAGATGATCGAGTGGGCGCGCCACGTCTCGCGCGCAGCGATGTTGCTCATGTGGATCTCGAGGACGGGAAAGGGCATCGCCTTGATCGCGTCGTGCAGCGATACGCCGTGCTGCGTCAACCCGGCAGGGTTCAGCAGCGCTCCCTGTGCCGCGTCGATGCGCTCATGAAACTTGTCGATCAGAGCACCTTCGTGATTGGACTGAAAGATCTCGAGATCGACCTTCAGTTCGCTCGCGAGGCTTTCGAGCCGACTGTTGATCTCGGCAAGCGTGGTCGTGCCGTAGATGTGCGGCTCCCGGCGCCCGAACAGGTTCAGGTTGGGTCCGTGAAGGACGAGGATCTGCATGGCATGGCTCACTTGCTGACGCGGGCCAGTTCGTTCACATAGAGCTTCGCGAGCGTCGGGTCGTAGGTGGCCAGGAACTTGTCGGTCACGGGCTTGGCGATCTGTCGCATGCGCGCCTGCTCGGCCGCCGTCAGCTCGTTGTACTGCATGCCCTTGCTTTGCAGATCGGCGACCGCCTTCTGCGCCGCGGCACGGCTGACCTGACGCTGATAGCCGCGCGCCTCGTTCGCCGCGTCGTTCATGATCTTCTGCTCGACCGGCGAGAGCTTGTCCCAGAAGCGCTTGCTGACGAGCACGATGTTCGCGGCGTAGACGTGGTTGGTCGCGCTCACGTACTTCTGCACCTCGAAGAACTTGTTCGAGAGGATCACCGCGAACGGGTTCTCCTGGCCGTCGACGGCCTTCGATTCAAGTGCGCCGTAGAGTTCGGCGAAAGGCATCGGCACCGGGTTGGCATGGAAGGCCTTGAACGTGTCGAGGAACACAGGATTCGGGATGACGCGGATCTTCAGGCCATCGAGGTCTTCGGGCTTGGTGATCGGGCGCTTGCTGTTGGTGACGTTGCGAAATCCCAGGTCCCAGTAGCCCAGCGCGACGAGACCCTTCTCGGGCAGTTTGGCGATCAGCGCCTGGCCGAGCGGCCCGTCGAGCAGGGCATCGGCCTGTGCGAAGCTGCCCACCGAGAAGGGGAAGTCGATCAGGCCGAATTCCTTGACGATGCCGGCCAGCGAGGTCGTCGCGGGCGCCGACATCTCCTGCACGCCGCCTTGCAACGCGGACTGCTGCTGCAGCTCGTTGCCGAGCGTCGAGGCCGGGAACTCCTGCACCTTGAGCTTGCCGCCGCTCTTCGCGGCGACCAATTCGGCGAAGCGCTTGACGCCGAAGCTCACCGGGTGGTCGGCGTTGTTCAGATGGCCGAACTTGATGGTCCGCTCCTGGATGTCCTGCGCAAGGGCCGGCGCGCCGAGTCCGAGAAGCAGGCCGGCGAGGGTGAGCGAGCGGCGGGGCAGGTTCATGGAAGTTCGTCCTTGGGTGGAGCGCGCGAGCGGTGCGGCGTGGGAGGCATGATAGAAAAAAGTGGAAACGCTTTCCATAGTGGAATACGCTTGCTATCCATTCACCGATCGCGCGCGCAACATTGAAACCATGAGTGGTCTACTGGAACGAAGCTTCAGGATCCTGGAGCAACTGGCGGCGCATCCCGAGGGCCTCGCGATCTCGTCGATCGCGTCGACGCAGAACATGCCGCTGAGCGGCACGCACCGCTTGCTGGCGGAGTTGGCACGCTGCGGCTATGTGCGTCAGTTGAGGGAGCAGGGCGACTATGTGCTGACCATCAAGCTGGTCTCGCTCGGCCTGGGTTTTCTGAGTGCCTCCGGCGTGGTCGATGTCGCGCAGCCGCTGCTTGACCGCCTGGCGGAAGAGTCTGGCGAGCTGGTTCGTCTGGCGGTCGTCGACGGCGACGACCTGACCTTCGTCGCGAAGGCGCAGGGTGCGCGCCGCGGCCTGCGCTACGACCCGGACATGGGTCTTTCGGTGACCTTGTCGTGCAGTGCGGCCGGCCACGCATGGCTCTCCACGATGACCGACGAGGAGGCGCTCGCGCGCGTTGCGAAGCAGGGCTTCGGATCGCCGCGAGACTTCGGGCCGAAGGCGCCGACGACGGTCAAGGCATTGCTCGGCTACCTGCGCGCCGCGCGCAAGCGCGGGTTCAGCACTATCAGCGAGGTCTTCGCGCCGTCGATGTCGGCGATGGCCGCTCCGGTGCGATCGCGTGCATCCGAAGCAGTCGGCGTCGTGACAATTGCAGGGCCGCTGGTACGGCTGACCGAGTCGCGGATGGAGGAGCTTGCCGACGCCTTGCTGCGGACCGCGGGAGAGATCGAAGGTGCGAGCGGCGCTTCGGCGATGTTCAAGAAGGCCTGGCGCGCCCCAGGTATCGTATTGCCATGAGCACCCCATACTCTGTTCCCGGCGCCGTGTTGACCGAGCGCGAGCACGACGTTCCGCTGGTTCACGGCGACCCGCAGCGCGGCAGGATCGGTGTGTTCACCCGCGAGGTGGCAGCCCCCGACGGCCGCGACCGCCCCTACCTGGTCTTCTTGCAGGGTGGACCCGGCTTCGAGGCCACGCGCCCCACGAGCCCGCCCTCCGGCTGGCTGGCGCGGGCACTGGTCGACTTTCGTGTGCTGCTGCTGGACCAGCGCGGCACCGGCCGTTCCACGCCGGTCGGCCCCGTCATTCCCGGTGCAACTCCGGCCGATCAGGCCGAGTACCTCACTCACTTTCGCGCGGACTCGATCGTGCGCGACCTCGAACTGATCCGCGCCGAACTCGGCGTAGAGCGTTGGAGCCTGCTCGGCCAGAGCTTCGGCGGCTTCACCTCGCTCACCTACCTGTCGCTGGCCCCGGAGGGCCTGCGCGAGGTGCTGATCACCGGCGGCCTGGCGCCGGTGACAGGCCGGCCCGTCGACGAGGTCTACGCGGCCACCTGGGTGCGCACGCGCGAAGCCAACCAGCGCTACCACGCGCGATACCCGGGCGACCTCGATCGTTTGCGCACCATCCTGCGCCGCCTCGACGACGAGAACGTTCGCCTCCCCAACGGAGACCGCCTCACGGCGCGCCGGCTCCGCCAGACCGGGATGTGGCTGGGCGACAGCGCCGGGTTCGAACGACTGCATCACCTGTTTGAGCTGCCCTTCGCGTCGGCGGCATTCCTGTGGGACGCGCAGCAGGCGTCGGCCTGGGAGCGCAACCCGATCTACGCGACGCTGCATGAGTCCTCGTATGCCGATGGCGGCGCAACACGATGGTCGGCGCACCGCTTGGCCCCCGAAGACGCGTTGACCGGTGAACTGCTTGGCGGGGAGCATGTCTTTCCCTGGATGTGGGACGACTACGCAGGGCTGCACGCCCACCGTGAGGCAGCGCAGTTGCTGGCCGAGCATCCCTGGCCGCGCCTGTACGACACCGACCGGCTGGCGCGCAACGAGGTGCCGGTCGCCGCGACGGTGTACGTCGACGACATGTACGTGGAGCGATCATTTGCCGAGGACACCGCGCGTCACGTGCGTGGGCTGCGTGCGTGGATCACCAACGAGTACGCCCACAACGGACTGCGGGCCGATGGCGAGCGCATCGTGGGCCGCCTGCTCGACATGGTGCGCGCAAGGGCGTGAACCCGTAACCGCGCGAGTATGCAGGCGGCAATTTCAGGTCTCGTCGTCCATTGCCGGCGACTCTGACTCCGGGCCCCTTTTTGGGCCGCACGTCAAGGAACGAAGCGATAGCCAATGCCCGCCTGCCAGTCTTCAGCTGAAGGCGTGTTCAGTTCGCGGCCGCGGGTATCGCCGCCGGGTCCATCCAGAGCGCAGCCCACATGTGACCGTCGGGATCGGCCAGGTCGCGGGTGTACATGAAGCCGTGGTCCTCCATCGGGTTTACATCGGCCTGCCCGCCATGGGCCGCGGCAGCCTCGTTCATCGCGTCGACGGCGGCGCGGCTCTCCAGGGCCAGGGACAGCATCATCCCGCACGACCCGGCCGGCGGGAACGGTCGCTGCGTGAAGGTCCGCCACTTGGCGTGCGTGACCAGCATGACGTGGATCGCCTCGCTCCAGACCATGGCGGAGCCGTCCTCACCGCTGAATTGCGGGTTCTGGCTGAAGCCGAGGGCCTTGTAGAAGGCGGTAGAGGCGCTGAGCTCTGTTACCGGGAGGCTGATGAAGAGGGTCTTGGTCATGGTGTGTTCCGTTGGCTGGTTGGGTCCGGAGTCCTGGCGCGTGCAGGACACCTCCGTCAGCACGACGATCAGGCAGCACCTGGATCGACAAAACCCCGCCGTTGGGAAATGGAGCTACCCCTTTGGTCGCTTCGCCACCGAACGTGACTTCCATGAGCCATTCAACGAAGTATCTGACGAGCGATCGCTGGGCGTCGCCCTCGATGCCGCAGCGCTGTGGGAGGTGCTTCGTGATCGGGCCGTGAAGTATCTGGATTGGATGCGCGCCATGTTGGATGTGTGGGAGCTGTCTCGACGCGCCACGCCGGCCCTGGCTGGACGCGCCGCGCCGGCTCTGACTCGCTCGATAAGCGGGACAAGGTGGTCACACTTCAGAGCCTGCGTCGTCACGTGGACAACGATACTGGGCACGATTCCAAACCTGGAGAATGCCGATGAGTGCGACGTTCGATGAGATTCACAACCTTCAGGAACAGGCTGTATTCTCGGCCATCGCCGAGATCGCTCCGATGTACCCACACTTCGACGTGGACCTGATGGCCGACGTGGGGTGCGTTGCGCTGAACCGCGTTCCGTCGCGCTACGTCCGTCACACGGTGGATTTCACCTTCTACCAAACGGCGTTGGAGCGCGAGAACGACCAGCGGGTGATCGATGAGGCGGTTCGCTACGCGTTCGAATTCGTGCAGGCGCGAAGCGCGATGCGCGCCCGCACCTGACACGCCTCGACGGGCTGCAACGGGTCGGGGAGCGATCAACCAAGGAGAAGCGAGCGGACATTCGTGTCCCGGGCCACTCGGGTGCCCGCTGTCGGCGGAAGCAGACGGTCGAAAGGCGCGAGCCGACTGCCTGCAGTCCTAAGGCCGGGTTCAACGGCGACTACGTCTTCGCAGATGCACGATTGAGATCTCGCTGCAGCCGCCAAAGCAACAACAGAGAGGTCAACGTGCTCGCGACGACGACGAATCCGACCGTGTCGAAGTGCCGCAGCTTTTGGTCGGAGTCCACCACGACGATGTGGCCGGCGACGACTGATGCGAGGCCGCCCGACAACTGCTGGACCGACGCGCCGATCGCACTGAATGCGCCGCGCTGGCTCGGCGTGGGCACCGACGACATCAACGCCTGGGCCGGGATGATGCGCGAGAAGATGCCGACGAACAGCACGGCGTTGACAAGGATCAGCGTGGGCAGCGACACCGGGCCGAGGTGCGTGTAGATCAGCACCATTGCGATCGACAGCGTGCAGCCGAAGGCGAACACCCGAAGCTTGCCGAAGCGATCGGCGGCCCTGCCGATCAACGGCCCCATGAACACCGTGCACAAGCCCGTGATCACGTACACCACCGGCAGGTCGTGCAGAGAAATGCCCACGTTGTTGACGATGAAGGCACTGCTGAACGGCATGAGCATGAATCCACCGGTCGACAGGAGCGTGGTCGTCGCGAACGCGAGGAGGTTGCGCGGAACCTTCAGCGTGTGCAGCAGGTGCGCCCACGGGCTCCGTTCCTGCGGGGCCTTCAGGTGTTCGGCCACTGGCAGCATGCGCCAGCCGACGACGAGGCCGCCCAGCAAACCAATTGCCGCAAGCGCGAGAAACGGGACATGCCAGTTCCAGTGGTTCGACAGGTACAGCCCGATCGGGATCCCCAGCACCTGGCTCGCTGCAAACGCGGTCTGGATCGTGCCCATCACGCGGCCACGCATCTGCGGCGGGAACAGATCGGTCGAGATCGCGATCACGACCGAGCCAATCACCCCGCCGAACAGGCCGGTCGCGATGCGCGCGGCCAAGAGGCTCTCGAAGCTCTGCGCGAACCCGCACCACATCGTTCCCAGCACGAACCCGCCATAGAAGAACAGCAGCAGGTTCTTCCGGTCGAAGCGATCGGCGAAGCCCGCGGTCAGCAGCCCTGACGCCGCGGCGCTGAACGCATACGCAGAGACCACCAGCCCGAACTCGTTCGGCGCCAGATTGAGCGCGGGCATGATCAGCGCGCCCAGCGGCGCCATCAGCATGAAGTCCAGAATGACCGCGAATTGCAGGAACGCGAGCATCGCGACCACCGTCTTCTGATACGGCGAGAACGGTGCAAGGGCGGGGGCCGCTGCGGCGGCCTGGTTGTGGCTCATGGGCTGTGCATTGTTTGGACCGCTTGGCGGGCCTTCGCCGACGTGGGAGTTGACGTCATGCGCCACCGATGGTCGAACCGTCCTGCATCAGGCGCGAGGGCCAGCCGATACGGACCAGCAGGCCGTCCGGCCCGCAGACGCCGACCTCGTAGAGGCCCCACTCGCGGTGACGCAGGATGCCCCCGGGACGGATGATCAGATCGTCCACCCGCGCCGCGATCGCATCCACCAGCGGCGAGCGAATGAAGACGCCGAACGGATTGTGGTCTTCTGGCACTTTCCAGGGACCGCTTCCCGCCTGCGTGAGATGCACTTCGCAATCCCAGCCGGTCATGATGATGTACTCGGCGTCACCACCCGTGCGCTCAAAGCCCAAGCGTCTCCAGAACGGCACGGCGGCGGCCAAATCGTTGCTCGGCACGATGGCGAAGGCGCCTACGGTGGCAGGGATGGGCATGCGTCGCTCCGGTGGTTTATGTCTGCCTCACGAGCTTACGTCCGCACGTGGCGATTGACACGCCGCCGCCTCTTGGTCGGGGGTCCTTTTGACGAAGCGCGGAGGCGAGCGATCAACTGCGAACGGTGAGCGGTAGTGCGTCAGATCGGCCCTGCGGACGGCGGCTGCGGTGCGGTTGTGCTGCCACTGCGGGCGCGCCAATCGCCGCGGCAACGGCGCGAGCGACGGAAGAGGAGGGCCACGCCGAGTGCGATGAGCAGGAGGGGGCCGATCAGGTGGAACATGCCGACGGGGATGAGGCCAAGGTACTTGGCGATGCCGAGCGAGCCAATGACGATGAGTGCGACAGGAAAGATTCTCATGATGTGCTCCGAGTTGAAAGGGTTGGTGTGACGGTTTGAAGCCAGCAAGCGTCAGCGCTGCTCACCGGGCCCGGGTGGTTGAGCGGACGGCTTCGGGGATGAGCCCTCATTCGCAGGTGTTGGTGCGGATGAGGTCCCACCACCGCCACGACGAAAGTGAGATTGCCACTGCTGCATGCCCGCGCGAAAGCGCTCGCGCTCTTCTTCGCTCAGGTTGGCCCAACCGGGGCCAAAGTGGCGGTTCATGCGGCGCTCCCAGCGGTCTTGCATGCGTTCACGCATGTCCGCGCGCCAACGCGGACCACGCGCAAGCATGGCCACGCCGATCCCGATGAGAATGACGGGCCACAGCAAATGCACAAACGCCGGGTCTATGAGGCCATAGTGCTTGAGCACCCCAAACACGCCAATGGCGATGAGGGCGAGCGGAAATATGCGCATGGTTCTCTCCAAAAAAGCCGGGCGCAGGCGCGCTAGACAATGAGGTCGCCGTATTCGGCTTGCAGCCGTGCGCGCAGCGCGAGCACGGCGTAGCGCTTGCGCGCGAGCAAGGTGTTCTGCGGCACGCGCCAATGCGCCGACATGTCGGCGAACGAAAGGCCTTCGATCTCGTGCGCCACAAAGACGTCACGCTGCTCTGGTGGCAGCGTTTGCAGCGCGGCTTGTATGGAACCGAGCAACACCGCGCGGGCATAGGCAGCATCAGGGCCGGCGGCGGGGTCGGGCAAGTTCTCTTCGAGCCAGCTGCGACCGTCTTCTTCGTCAGCGGCCGGGAGCGGCTCTTCCTTCTTCTTGCGCGCGCGGTCGATGATGCGGTTCCTGGCCACTCGAAACAGCCACGCGCCGGCTTGCTCAAGGGCGTCCGTGGCGGCGTAGAACTCGAGCAACACGTCTTGCAAGATGTCTTCGGCCTCAGCCGCGTCGCGCACTTGGCCACGAATGAATTTGCCCAGGCGCGAGCGCTCACGGGCAACGATTTCGGTGAACCGCGGGGCGTTGGCGGCCATGGTGGGGTGGGCGGGCGGGGGCAGGCCGGCGAGGGCGTCCATAGCAGGTAGACGTATGGACACGGGGAATATTGTGGGCGGCGATGCGTGACAGCCGAAGAGCAGCCGGCTGGAGCGACCGGCCGAGGAGGCGAATCGCCTC
>Ga0207658_10000349_pt1 | contig 45930 bp, 63 predicted proteins | sample KBSS33metaG_FD_184322 | JGI IMG/M metagenome (GOLD analysis project Ga0207658, IMG submission 184322) | Switchgrass rhizosphere microbial communities from Kellogg Biological Station, Michigan, USA - KBS S3-3 metaG (SPAdes) (version 2) | ecosystem: Host-associated > Plants > Roots > Rhizosphere...
ACGGTGAATAGAAACTGGGGGGCTATCGACTTAAACCACTTCTATCAACTATCGTCAGTCCCGCATTAACCTTTCTGTTTCGCCCTGAGCAATGAGGCCACGGCTGTTGTTCACTTTGGTTACGTCGAAATCAATTGGTAACTGCGGCGCCTCAATAAAACCGCGGAAGTAATCGAAATCAGTAAACGTTGGATCGAGCCACAGCGACAATATTTTTTCATCGAGAGGCAAGAAAAACGGCGTCGCCTTATTGTGGTATTTACTAAACCGCACGTGAGGGTTGAGCGTAATCACGGTGCATGAATAGATGGTGTTTTCACCCTCGCCGTATTCACCAAACAATCCGCCGAGCAACATGCCGTCGCCGGCGTCCATCAAATAGCTGTGCTTCTTCTTCGGGTCGTTTTCATCCTCGATGGTTTCGACGATCGCAGTTGCAGGAATTATGCAACGATGCGTTTTAATGGGTTTACGCCATAACGGGCTGTCTAAATTGCGCGCGTTGAACGAGGTAACTTTGCGCAGAGGCGCCCACGCATTTTTATCCTTATCCCAATGCAGCTTGTACCACCACACCGCATCGACGACATGTATGTTCTCCTCCCGCTGAAAAATCACGCCGGACATTTTTGCGCCCGGATAAAAGCGGCCTAGTGGCAATTCCATTATTCTCAGAGACTGCAAATAGTCGCTGTACGAATTTTTTAATGCACGTTGACGTTCAACATATCCGCACATTGCATACCTCGAAATTAATGGACGATGGGCAATTCTGACCAACGCGTTGTATAGCGAGGCGATCGGTTTTCGGCACGCATTGACCAATGCCGAGCGATGCCGGCGCTACCCCATGTCACGGTATCTCGGCCGTAATCACGATTGAGACGATCGATCGCGGTCATGAGCTGCGACGATCGCGAACGCTGCGACTCATCGTCGAAAAGAGAGCGTTGTTGAATCGATTTATCGCTCAATCCAATCAGCATAATGCCCGATTTTTTATACGCATACCCTGGCCGATAAAGTGCCGTGAGCGCGTGCTGTGCAGCGGCTATCAACTCTCTTGTGTCATCGGACGGATTCGCGAGCGCAATTGATTTACTCGCGCTGTATTGCGGCATGTTTTCCTTGAACGGGTTCGTATGGATAAACACATGCACGGCGGCAGCGATCGACGCTTGCGCGCGCAACTTTTCCGCCGCGCGCGCTGTATAGGTTGATACCGATTCTCGCAACTCCGATAAAGCTTTCACCGGCCGACCGAAACTGCGCGATACGATAATCTGTTTTCGTGGCGGTTCAACTTCTTCGAGCGATAGGCATGAAACGCCGCGTAGCTCATTAATAGTTCGCTCCATCACCACGCCAAACCCGGCACGCATTTGTTTCGGGTCAGCCCTGCGAAGATCCAGCACAGTGCGGATATTCAACACGCGAAGCCGCTCCGCTAGGCGGCGCCCGATGCCCCATACTTCGCCAACATCGATGCGAGACATCCAGCGCAACCGCTCAGATTTCGACAGGGAATTTAGATCGCAAACCCCGTTAAATTCCGGATTCTTCTTCGCGAGGTGATTGGCTAGTTTTGCTAGCGTCTTGCTGGGGCCGCAGCCGCAACATACCGGCAACGAAAGATCCCGTTGCATCCGGTCGCGGATCGCGTGACTCATTGCCTCGATGCCGCCGTAGTGGAGCGCGATTTTCTCCACGCGCAAAAAACTTTCATCGATTGAATAGACTTCGAGGTCAGGGCAAATGTCGCGCAAAATTGTCACGGCGCGATCGCTCATTGAAGCGTAGAGCGTGTAGTTCGACGAATACGCAATAATTCCGTGCTGCCGAGCGAGGTCTTGAATTTTGAACCACGGTGTCCCCATCTTGACGCCAAGCGCCTTGACTTCGTTACTGCGGGCGACCGCACATCCGTCGTTATTTGATAACACCAGAAGCGGAACATCGCGTAAGCGCGGATTAAAAATTCGCTCGCACGACACATAAAAATTATTCACGTCTACCAGCATAAATTGCGGCGTGGTCATCTTGTCAGCCACATTTACGAATAACGCCGATCAGGACGCCCCACACCTCCAGGCTCTGACCCTCGGCAAACTGAATTGGTTTAAAGGCGGGATTTTCGGCATGCAACTCAAAGCGGCCGTCAGCGCGGCGAACTAATCGTTTAAGCGTGTACTCAGCATCGACGACCGCAACAACCACATCGCCATTTTTGGGTGTTAATGCACGATCGATTATTACTTTGTCGCCGTCGAGAATGCCGGCGTTAATCATGGATTCCCCAGACACCGAAAAAGTAAAAACCGATGGCTTATCAAAGCCGAGATATTCTGAGAGATTAAGCGAATCTTCAGTGTAATCTGCTGCTGGCGACGGGAAGCCGCATTTGACCCTGTAGTGAATGCTTTTGACGCACTGAGCATCAGCATCGATGTGCATAGATTGTGCGCAGAGTACCACTTGGCCTGACCCCAATACTGTTGTTTTATACAGTATCGGTAGGGAACGAGCAGCAGGTCAAGTTTCGCTGACAAAATCGGTGTAACAATGGCGTGCAAGATAGAAAATTCCGGGGCAAAAAACTGCCACGCCGCAAAACTAACCTGAAAAGGCTTTTATCTGAAAAAGGAGTTTTAAGTGAAAATTGAGGATTTTTTCTTTGGTGACGTCTACATCAGCGATGACTCACAGGAGCATTCAATATCTTTGCGCAGCGCTAATGAGTTAGCGTCCATTTGCGGCGTTAAGCACTTCACTGCTCAGATCCGACGCTTTCTACGGACTCACGGTCTGCTGGTTTTAACGGAAGGCACGTCGCACCCGCCGTTCCCCGAGCTTATCAAGCATTTGGAAACCGAAGAAATTGGCCTGGTGCAAATAGGCGCTCGCGAAGATGTTAATAGCAATGTGCCGGCGACGCTCGATTGCAGCCTGATGTTTGTCGAGGGGATCGTGAGCGTCCGGCCCCATTGGACCGCTTATAAAGAGATACGGGCAGATGAAATAGTGACTTCGTTATTGGTTCCGCTACATGAAAGCGGCCTTATCGGACGCACAATCACGCAAAGAACTCGCCACTCTGTCGAGCTAATAAGTTCAAGCGTTGAGCAGCAAATTAACGTGTTATTTGGCTTATCAGGCTTTCCGTATGATTCGTTAAATCATGGGCGAATAGAGAATTACCTGAGGAAGTTTGAAAATAAAGCTTAAGAATCTACGCCGCTTTCTGCGCCCGTGGGCGCATGTCGAGTAAACCATAAATTGGCTGCTTGGCCACTTTATGCTCACGCTTTCCATGCCCCGAGGCTTCATTAGGAACCACGGCTTATAATTGGAAATCATTTGACGTAATCGCTCTTTTGCCCAAGACTATGCATGTGGGCTTAATAAGAGCAGTGCCTCTAAGTCATCAGGCGTTATCGGACTGGAGGTGTGGATTGCGCAGGTACGCCACCTGTGCGGTAGCGGCATCAGCTTCGGCTGGTGGCATGTGACCCAACCCGAGTAGACCGGGTTAGCTAAGCAAGCGCTGCGACTACCGGCCCACGAAATATTCTCAGCCAAAGGCGCCTATCTCGGCGCCTTTGGCATTTCTGGCCTAACACTTCCTTCAACTATTGCGACAGCGGTCCCGTTTGCGGATCTGTTGCGATAGGCAGTTACAACACTGTAATAAACTTGATTCGCATTTGCTGCCCGGGCTTCGAGGACGGCGAACCCCTTGCGACTCCGCGTCACGACTAATCGATAGTAGCCTTTCATTTCCGCGAATTCGCAAACGATGGTTGCACCATGCACGATGATATCGCTGACGAAGCGCGGAACGTCATTGAACGATGGATAACCCCATTTAATGAGATCGTGGCCGCGCTCTTCCCAAATATGACGAATGCCAAATCCATGATGCGGGCCATAATGCTTACCCGCCTTTAGATAAATCTCTCCACCGGGTTGAAGTAATTTTTTGCTCGTCACCTTAACCAGCCCCCAATTTTCCAAACCTGTGATTGGATGGCATATTTTAAAATCTTCATGATGATCAAATTCAGCCGGTATCGGCTGTGGTGGTGATGCTTTAAATCGCGACACGAGAGGTTTCCTGAATCAATAATCTAAACCTAGCGTGGCATCACGACTCCACAGTCGGTTAGTTGCTGTTTATTGGATTTAGTGTTGTTGGTCTTTACTTACGCAGCCCTCGCTCGAAGCGCTAGACCGCGGATAGTGTAGAAATTGGAGGCGTATTCACCGTCCTCTCTTTTGTCTACATGAATAAGATCGTGGTTGTATAAAATATTAAGAGCGGCCCTAATTCGCGATTTCTGAATCCCTGTTTCCTCTACAATTTTTTCGTAGCCAAGCCCCAGAGCTAATGAATCATTCGGGCGTTTCGAGAGCATCAGCATATAGATCTTTAGCGCATACAGCACCGTGATGCCCCGGTTTGGAATGTCCTTCATATGCTTGCGAATGCGGTCCACTGGCAGTTTTGCCCAATAATCATCGGAAGCGCTATTGGTCAATTTATAGCAGTGCGTATGCTCATCTCGATACACCTTTACGACTTTAAATTTTTCGAGCATCGGGATCGCTCGCGCCACCATTGGCCGCGAAAGCCCCGTCACCTTCTCAAGGTCTGAATATGACATCGAAGTGCGGCGAGTGTGGAAATCAATCGTCATCGACAACGCCATAAGGCATTTCAATGCGGCTATGCAGGTACCGGTGTTAGGACCGCCTGTAAACCATTTCAACCCCTCTTCGCGAATCCACCATGTAGGGAGCTTGCTGAATGCCATTTTTATTTCCCCCTTCTAGCAATCGCGTTGGCAAGGTGCTTTACACAAGCCCCAACAACCAACAAAGCAACAATAGAAATAATGGTTACGAGGACCGCCGGATTGGCGTTAGTAAGTGCAATCACGAAATTTGTCCAGGTCTGCATGCAACACCTCTCTTTAGGATTGAAGGAGCGTTTCAGCAAAAAGGATGAGGCAAACCTGATTTGATTATCTAGATACGGTGTTAGCTTTCAATTTTGAAATTTATTCAATTTTTATAATAAAATCAATCTATTAAATATGAATGAAATTAATTAACCGCATATTCAAAATGGTTAATGGGATGAAGATAATTAGAGCAAATTAGTTAATGTAGCGAAGATGTTGGAACAGTGTCGGTTAACGGGAGGAATCTACCTCGTGCCGTCGAGACCATCCGAGAATCAAAAATTATTCGTCTTCCAGAGGGTCAAGCCTCGGCAGGGGAATTCCATGCCTGCATGACCATCGAGCGTTTTTCCATGCCGATGGCCTGCAAGTAAACCTCTGTGGTTTTGGTATCGGCATGCCCCATAAGGTCGCGCAGAATGTTCAACGGCAAAGGCTTACTGCCCGCCAGCATCGCGATACCGAAACCATGACGCAATCCTTTCGAGGTGGCTTGCGGCCCTTCGATGCCCGCGCGCGCCATAACGCGCTTCACCATACGCCAAAGTGTCGTTCGGTCTTGGGGCCACAGTAAGGCATCGAGATCCGCACTGGAGCGCCGACGCCGGCGCAGATCGAACACCAAATCAAGCTCCTCGATGAGTCGATTCGGTATCGGTACCGCCCGATATTGCGGCTGTTTTTTTCGGCCTTTTGCATCTTTGGCGCGTTTCTTTAGCGTTCGAAACACCAGCTCGCACTCGACAATTTGAATGCTTCTCGGCGTGAGCTCGGCCGCTTCCGTGGGCCGGCAGCCGGAGTAATGCAGCACATGGCAAAACACCCGATCTTCACGATCTTCATGCGCAGCTGCGGCGAGAAATCGAGTGCGCTCATCGGCGGTGAGATAAAGCCGCCGACCGGTCGCATCCCATAACCGCATTTCGGGCGCGCTTTCGGTCGCCAGTTCTCTCATCGTATGGATTACCTTATTGACCGGGGCTAGCCAGCGACGCAGGTTTCGCCCGTGTGGCCGCTTCGGCTGCCAGCTCATTCAGCAGCGCCAAAATTCGTTCGCGCTCTGCCGGTACTTCGCGGCCCGAGTCAGGGTCGAACACGATGTGGTCGGTCTCGACGTAGCGCAAACGGTAATAGACGGCTTCCTTAAAATGGTCGCTCAAATCGACTGCTTTATATCGAGCGGTTTCTTCAACTCCGCTACGATCAAAGCCGAACCCGAACCAAATGACAACGCATATGATCGCCAGAATGGGCAAAGCGATACCTAACCAGTCCAACAAGCCCTCAATCGCATTCCCTCCGCCGAAAAATTCAGTGCCGAAGAAAACCACGAAAACGAAGGCGAGGAGGGTCACTGGCACGAATACAAACGACCAATTGAATGCTTTCGGGGGCGCCTCGAACGCTTTGGCCCGTTGCGATTGTTCACGCTTGCTGCTCCCCTCGACAAACAGACCAATGTCGCCAGTGCCGAAGCCCAGGCCACCACCGCTACCGCTCCATTTTCCATCGGTAGTCTCTTTAGTCACGATAGCCGCCAGCGCTACTCCCTCATTTGCACTTCGCATTTTTCCTTTCCTCTTGGGGACGAATTAAATTTGTATTCCAATCGCCTTCCATAACACCTTTCCTTTCGTGCGTTTTGGCCGTGCAACATTACTCTAGAGATTTGTTGCATTTTAATCTCAAATAAAGCCCATATGAAGGGCTTTTCGGAATCGATTTAGCTTAAAACTGCAACACTATTGGGTATTGTGTTGCAGTGAAAATCTATCGTTTATGCGTTCGTTGGTATGGGTATGTGAACACAACGATGACCGCTGGAATCACAGCGGATGACAGAAACACCCATATGGATTTAGAGCCAACGTAACCAGACGTTAAAAGCCAATAACTAAAGGCAAGACCGATGAACAACGACATAAGCACTACCGGAAACCATTCCGTGACCCAAAACTTCCGAAGATTTCGCATCTCATGCGACGACAATTTCATTTTCCGATCCCTCACGGCCTACATTAAGTATTGTGTTGCGATCGTTTTCGCAAAATTAGCCGGTCATATAACCATATCCCAAAAGGTATGAACGCTATCGCAAATAGAAACCGACTGGGCGTAAGAGGAATACCGTCAAAGTAAAGCAACAACAAAAATACAACCATACCCAGCGACCAGCGCCTTAAATGTATAAAGTTCATGAGAGCATCCTTTTGCGCGTCGCTATTAGACATTGTGTTGCGGTCGCGTTTTGTAAAGCACTCCTGCTTAAAAAGTTTCCATTATCCAGCGCCAAACGCATTTGAGAGGAGCAAGGTCTTGATGCTTTCTACGGTAACCGATGAAGGATCTAACGCCGGCTATGCTCGTAATCAAGCAAACGACACTACCGTAAACCAGCAGAATCGTTTCGCCGACGCCATACAAAAGTCGCACCACAGCGAGTGCTATGAAGACTAGCATTGACAGCATTATTAAGGTGTATTGGCGGCGAGTTACAATTTGTTCCTCAGAATTGATCATCTTCGATTCCCTCATTTTTGATCGCTCATTGTTCGACAACGTGTTCCGCAATCGCGAAGCGCTCATTTTAATTCGCGCATTTCTCTAACCTTTCAACGACAGCGCCCGCCGCGCATAATAGACACGAAGTCCCTACTACAACGTAAAAGAGCGAAACACCGAATATCGCCGGCCACTCAGAAGGCGGAAAGGGTAAGAGGCCCACAGCGAACCCCATAACTCCTGCCTGTATAAACATTCCTGTCGACAATTTCATTTCATTCGCTCGACTCATCGGCTAAGTAGTCGCCTACACCAAGCACGGATCCGACTACCATGACAAATGTAGGAATAATCATTAAAGCAGCAACTAGTAGCCGCTCGTTAGGACTTAGGGGTGAATTGTCCGTATAAGTGGTAAACAAGAGCATAATGAAATTTACGGAAAACCAAGCAAATGCTCCAAGCATCAAATAACAATCGATACGCCTTGCGCGAGGTAATTCACTCATTGGTCTTTCGTACCATTTTGATTCTTTCATAACCTCAATCTCCATATTGGGTACTGACTAAAACCAGCACAACGACTATTATTCTGCTCTTCCAGGTTTCTTCCATTTCTTTTCCCTACCCTAGACCTAGTTGCTTTTTTAACTCGCCGATTGTCTTGGTGCCGCTCGTGAATGCCAGACCTAAAGCGAGTAATCCAACCGGCAATAAAATAAAAACCGCGATTGCTGAATACCCGGTTGCTTTGGCCAAAAGCGCTGCGCAGAACCAAATTGCAGTCATCACAAGGTGCACTGATTTAATCTTGGTGTCGTCGAAATTCAAGTTCATTTTCCCTAACCTCTTTTCCCTTAATTTATTTGACAGGCGCGGCGCCGATCCGACGAAGCGCTTCAGCAACTTCGTCAATTCCAAAAATGGCGTCGTTAAAGACTGAGTTTGCTCCACTTACTTCAACGACTGTTGCAACTGAATTACGAGCGGCAACGCGCTCGCGCCAAAGAGATTGGAGGGCTAGGACTACTAGCGTTCGATCATTCCCTAAAGATTCAAAGCTCATATCAATTCTCTGCTTCTAATAATCATGCGAATTATGAATGCGATCAACATAACGAAATCTCCTTATTCAAATCCTTGAGTGGGCCAGTTCGTCAGCCATAAATTCTAACGCACTCTCTGTTACGAACATGCCGATCACGATAACGACAATAAGCACAAATACCTTTCCATAAGGTAATTGATATCTAAAGTTAGTCCCAATCCCTACCGCCACAATTGGTAATGATGCGATACCCAACAAGAGAAGGCACAAAATCGCGGCCTCAAGAGGATTTATTACCTCACCGCGTAGTGATGAGCCTAAAAAGTGAATAGCAAAAAATATCCCGAACGCAGCGACAATCGTTAGCCCTAGCAGGGAAATCGCGGCAACACCGCGCACTTCTTCCTTGTCTGTAGTGAAGATCGTTTTCTCTTTATTCATTTTCCCTAACCTCAATCCCTGTTCTCAGAATTAGCTCCAAATCGTCTTGTAGCCAGCGAAAATATCAAAATCAATTTTGATGCCGGATGGACCGTGTATTGCCTCTGTCTGACGCAGAACAAGGCGCGCTACTGGATAAAAAATCAAGGGTACCGCCACAGGGATTAGTGAAAGGCTGACGAATGTTAAAACGGCTGCATTTAGTCCGCTTGAGGCATAAGTGATTATTGCAAAAATGGATAGCAGAAATAGTGTGCCAATCCGTTTTCCAAGCCTATATTCAAATACAAATGCGGCCCACGTTAATAACATCGTTAAAAGTAACGAGCAAACCATTACAGCAGCAAACAATTCAGGTTTCATTTCGCCTCCCTCATTTCCCTGTGATAACGACACTAATCTTTTAATTTGCTTAGTCGTCGAAGTGTGAAAATTCCGCCTATTAACCCCAGACCGGCCAGACTCAAGCCTGTCCACCTACCCCACTGTGCAGTTAAGAAAGCCGATTCTTCTCCGCTACGATGAAAGAAATCAAGCGACGAGGGCGGGGGCATTAGGAAACAAACAACGCAGATAATTGCGCCCGTCATTAACATGCAAATTTCAGCGCGCAAGCGAACTTCTAAAAGATATATTTTCTGCCGTTGGTCTCTATATGGTTTTCTTTTCTTGCTTATACGCTCATGCCGCTGGGCACTTTCAAAGCCTTCATCCGTCATCCAGCACGCACGCCCAATACGATTATCATTCGTCATTTCATTTCCCTGCATCAACCGTGTTGGATGCGAGCTAATTTAGATCTAATGTTTCGATCCACCCATCAGCTGGGCTAACTTCATCAAGTCGCGGCCACAAAGCAGCAACACAGCGCAAGAGACTGCTATAAAGAAAAACACGTTTGTAGCGCCAGCTCGGAAAAGTTCATACACAACTTGGGTCTGAACGGCTAAAAGATCGGCGTATGCAAGAGCATAATCATTCATGCCATCTTCGAAGCCGGTCCACCAGGTAATGGCAAGGATAACTATAGCAAGCTGTAAATCCGCACCCTTCCGCCGACTACTTAAAATAAAATAAGAGACTGAGATACCTATAATAATCATGCGAATTATAAATGCGATCAACATAACGGAATCTCCTTATTCAAATCCTTGAGTGGGCCAGCTCGATCAGTCCAGCGGAACGCCGAGCAAGTGCACACCGGTTGAAAAAATCTATGATTTTCACCTTCATTTCCGTGTATTTAACGTTTTGCCGAATTTACGGAGTACGAATCGACCTATAGCCGTCGTTGAGCTAAGTAAGGACAGATATTGAGTCAGAACGCCGTCAACTGACATTTGACGCGTTACTAGTCCGGTCGAAATAAAAAGCCAACAGAAAGCAATAGTAATAGAGTGCACGAATCGGGTAGCTATCGATTGATCGCCAGGTAACACGAGCGTTGCTAAAACCAAAAGCGAAGCAGGCGCGAGAAATAACGACCCCATCCCTACACGAGATGCCAAAATCAAAAAGCAACCCCATTTCGGGATATGTATGTTCTCACCTGTAGCATTTGTGCCTATATAGTCATTCAGTTGTCGTTCGATTCCCATAGTCTATTCCCCTGAGCTATCTAGGTGGCTCAACGCCACATTTTCCAAGAGTTCGAAAGCGATTTGATTGTTGTCACGACTCGCCGACGTAGCCATTTTTCCTTATCCCAATTAATCCCAAATCGTCTTGTAACCAGCGAAAATATCAAATTCAATCTTGATGCCGGATGCTCCGTGTTTTGCCTCTACCTGACGTAGAACAAGGCGAACTATGCCAAACGAGCGACCGTCTTTTCTCGTGTGTCCAATTGCCTTTCGTGTTTGTAAGTCCCTCCGATCGGCGGAGGTGCTACCAAGCGCGCAATATTGTCTTTAGTTACAGCATTAGTAACCGAAATCAAACCGATGACTTCTCCGCTCTCATTCATCGACCATGCAGCGACAGGAAAAACAATGTCGCTATCGTCGCCGCTATTTTTAGCAACAAAATACCAACCGCTGCACGGCACTACACTTTGATTTTGCATATCCCTCTCCCTATTGTTGTTGCGGCATGACAAAGCCGTCACTCCGTCAATCAGTTCGCATAAATACTTTTAGCTAAATTCGCGTTGGTTAAAGGAATAGACTCACAAGGCGAACCGCATTTGCTTTTTAATGTCTCAATGTCATCCATTGCAGCGAAATACAACTTCATATTTTCATCAGCAAAGTTAAAGTTCATTTGAATTTGATGGTATGCAAAAGAGAAAACAAGCAGACCGGATAATGCGGCTCCAGTAAGCAGCCCCATAAAAAATTGATGATCAAATTTCGGCATATCATTTAATCCCTAGCAATTCGTCCGCATCCCGCAAATCGGGAATCCTGCATGATTTGCGTTGTGTAATTTCCGCATCGGTCGGCCGCTCGTGTATAAAGTTAAACGTGCCGTCTGACCATATTTCTAACCATCCCCATTCACAGGTTAATTCATCCTGCCCAAATGCAGGCGGCTTCGCCCACCACGGTTCTCGGCTTTTTAAAATTCGATCTTGCATCACAACTCTCCGCTGCATCCGTTTGCAAAGGTGATCAGACGTTTAATCGGGCATTACGCTATCGATGAGCCAATCGAGGCCAATCGGGATCATAAATAATAAAAAGCTAATCCCCGCTAACAGCCACATAGCGCCAGCAGGCGCCAGCCCGAATAAAAAAAGAATGATCAGCGCCGGCACGATAAAGAAGTTTAATACCCGTGCAAGAAACGAAAGGGGTGTGGCCAGCCACATTAAAATAAATGCGAGTGTATGGCGCACGCCTCGCATAAGCGGCGAGTCCTGGGTATCTGCTTCATCGTCAGCTCGGATCGGTTCTACCGCGTGCTCATCGTTCGCAGCGGTGGCGATACCGGGAAATTCTATGACGTTAGTTTCCTTTGTGTTCATGGTTTTGCCCCTCCGTGGTTGGGGATAAAAGCTGCGATGCTAAGCGTGCAATTTCCTGGTGGTTTTTATGAATGGTTTGCAGTTGCCTAACAAGCGTTTCAGGTTCTTCCGATCGCACCGCACTAATAATTGGCAAACGTTCGAGAATGCGCAGCAAACAGGTTAGATGCTCTCGATTTTTAACTGCCAGTGATCTATGGATACCTACGTTACACGATTGCTGCATATAATTTTGAGTAGCCATAGACACCTCCACGTGTCTGTTGGTTAGGTAGCTGCCGAAGGCTCCACCCCTCGGCCGCTACCGCCTTAATCTGCCCGGTATCTGTAGGGCGCAGCTATCACGCGCTCGCCCTGGCTTCCAATTCCTTTCGCTTAACTGCACCCGGCGCACCAAAGCGGAAACTCTGCACAATAAATTCGAAACCAAACGGTTCAACGTTGTCTTTATTGCTGTTGCGCATTGTGTAGGTCACGATTAATTGATCGCCTTTACAAACATTATTAGCAATCGTTTCTGCGCGCTGATTAAACGCTGTGAACTGTATCGATAAGGGAACGGAAACAGCGTTGCCCGCATCGTCTTTGCCGGCATACACATTATCGATCAATACAAACTTCGTAACCTTAGTATCGCCGTGCCGTTTCAATTCTGGAGCGTCCGCTACATGGCCAATAAAAATGTGCTCAATAGCGGGATTACTTGGGTAGGTGCGCTCGCTGTTACTCATGGTATTTCTCTCCAGTGCTTCGCTAAGTGGCGATAAATTCGTACTGCTCATTCCTTTACCGTAGAAACATTGTAGATTTATCTATTGATTAAGTAAACCGCTAAATCAACTCTTTTTATATTGAATGGGTATGGTAGTGCTCAGGGTTATCTTCAAATAATCATTCATATTTATACCTTTTGGCACTGCCAGTGCTGATCTTTGGTGGGGTTAAAAGCGGGGTGTAAACAGAGGCGCTTGCGCCATCATTTGTTTAATCCGGTGAATAAAAGTCTGATCTTCGGAGCCGGCCGTGAGCGGGTAGGGCGTGAGGAGTGCAGTTGTTTTCGGCTACAAGCCCACCGTGGAATACCGGAGCCCAACGGGCGAGGATATGCCGCGAAAGGGGCTTGAGTGCAACGGTAGCCAAAGAAAACTACTGTGCTACACACAAGCCTCCGCTCACAGGCTCTGAAGATTAGCTACCTCACGAAAACAGCTTGTTTTATGTTGTTTATGTGCTGTTCAGGTCCAAGGTGTATACTAATATTTACCCAATCGAGGATATGCCAATGGCATCGGTGAGCGAAGCACGGCAACCAATTTATGGCGGCGACGATGTTGCGACTCAGATTGTTTCTATCGAGGTTGCATTAGACGTTTGCAACAATATTTCGGGGATCATTACCGAGCAGCTCGATGCTGTTGAAGCACGAGCGGTGCCGGATCCTGCCGAAATAAAACGCCTCATGTCGCTGCAATGGCAATTTCTGCGCGATGAACGCAATAAATTAACTCGCGATCACATGGACCATGTGCGCGACTTCATCGAAATTTATGCGCCGCAAGTTAAAGCCTATTTTCAGAGTCGCACGGTACCTAAATTCATCACGGGATAAGTCACAGCAACATGGATCGTACCGAAGATTTTCACCTCACACCCAAAGAACACGACAGACGCTACGAAACCCGCATCAAGCCACAGCTGCTTGATCGGGTTATGCCTTCCGATCAGCCGCGCGCGATTCTGTTAGGCGGTCAAAGCGGCGCGGGTAAAAGCATCGTCGCCAACGCCGCTATTGCGGAGCTGGGCGGCGATATGGCTGTTGTTCGCATTGATACCGATGAGATTCGCACTTTTCACCCGCGCTATGCGGAGCTAGCGGCGTCGGGGAAAATGGCGAGCAATGCGACGCAACCCGATGCACAAAAATGGCGTGATCAACTCGAACACGATGCGATTACGCAACGCAAAAATATTGTCATCGATGGCACGATGGGATGGCCAGAAAACGTAACCGACACAGCACTGCGCTTGCGTGATGCTGGTTATCACGTTGAGGCGCGCGTTATATCTGCGCACAGCATGGAATCGCAATTAGGCACCGTGCGACGTTATTACGATCAAGTGCTGCACGAAGGCGGCGGCAGATGGGTTAATAAGTCGTACCATGACGGCGTTTACGAACGAATTCCGCAATCGCTCGAAGCACTCGAAGAAAAAAAATTAGTTCAAGCAATTCGCGTGTTAAGTCGTGATGGTGGCGAAGTGCATAGCCAGCGCCTGGATTTAACGAATGCCTGGACAAGTGAAAAAATGGCTTCGCAATCACTGCGCGAGAATCGCGAAGAGCGGGGCAAAGATCCGGCTGTTATTGCCAGCCATTTTAAAGGCTGGGATGCTCTCGAAAAAACGCTGGATCAATTAGTCGTGAGTGCGTCCGATCGCGAAGAGTTGGCAGAGCTGCGTCGCGCGCATGAATTAGTGGCCCTGGGCAAAGTAGAAAAGCGCGGCGAAAAGGCTGAAAGCTTTTTGAACGAAAAGCCTATCGATGTGTTAAAAAAATTCCCCGATGATAAAAATATTCGCAATGCTTATGCCGTACTAAAAGAAGCAAATAATTTTTCGCAAACACTCGATAATTCGGCACTGCAATCGCTGGTTGTGCAAAGCGTAAAACTTCGCTTGGCCGATAGTCTCGACACCGGCAAAGAAATTCTCAATATTCAATCGAGAGATTACGAACAATTGCGAACCAAGCTGGAAAGAGAAGGGCCAACAAAAAATAACGAATCCGGCGATGAACGTTAATCACTGAAATTCTTTCTTGTTCCGCATTCTTTCAATCGATTTTTCAGCGAAATTTTTAAAAATTATTAGTGTTATTGAAACCAACTCTCCGCATTTTCAAACTCCGCTACATCCCCTCCCAATGAGTGACGCGAGTCTCATTTTGGAAATATTGCCTCTTGCTAGGATTCTGAGGTTTGACAGATTTCGTTACTATGACTACCGCCGCTTAGTGCATTTGGTTAGAAGCTGTCATTTAAAAATAGCGGGGGCCCCTCTGGGTTCCGCAGGCGAAACGCCGGTATTTTTATTTACAGCTTGAGCCGTTAAATAGCCTTAAGTGAGGGGCATGGACGGCAGCGCCGGCGATGCTCCCGAGCCCCAGCGGGCAGTAAAGCGCCCCCTTCCTGGGAAGGGCGGGGGGATGGGTAGGCCAGGCGATGGCAGCCGGGCGAAGCCCAAGGGCGGGACTGTGGCCCGACTGCGTAGCAGCAACGTAGAGCGCGAAGCGCGTTCCGGTGACGCGAAGCGGCAGGCCCCACTTCAAAGAATGGCATTTTGATTATCAGAACTATATGTATTGACACATCAAAACATATAGTTTTGAATACGCATGACGCGCAGGATTGTTACATCAACTGGATTTTAGGGACGATACGGTATGGCCGTTCAAGAGTTTTTAGCCATGTTTGCCATGTGTGCACCTCAGGTGCACCCACTGACGATGCAAGCCATTGTGTCGGCGGAATCCGATTACAAGGTTTACGCCCTCAACGTTAATGGCGCAGAAACTCAACCTCTCCCGCAATCCAACCGTAAAGACGCAACGGCGCTTTTGAAAAACCTCCTAGCTGAGGGCAAAAGTGTTGATGTTGGCCTCGCTCAAATTAATTCTAAAAATTTCGAATGGGTGGGCCTCACCCCGGAAAACGCGTTTGATCCTTGCCCAAATATCTCTGCGGCAGCACAAATTTTAACGGCAAATTACGAAAGCGCAGCAAAGCGACTGCCTTCGGAAGAAGCCTTACGTGCGGCTCTATCCGCTTATAACACCGGAAATGAAACTCGCGGCATCACGAATGGCTACGTTTCTCGCGTTGAGAGCAGAGCCAATTACATCGTCCCTGCCATCGGTGAATCGAATGCGGAAGAGCCCACCAATGCACCGGTAAAAGCGGTTCGACTCGGCAAAAAAAATACTAACGAATCGAGCTGGAGCACGTTTCAACGAAGGGGCGACCGGCCCTGGGACGTTTACGACCGTAAGTGAGTACCGAGGGAAAGGACCGGGCGCTCGGCACGCCCGGCGAAATGAATATTGAGGGAAGCGAAGCAGGGTGCCAAACTCGCGGGTTTGACTGCAACCCGAGCGACGCTAACCCAATGGACATTATTACCGAACCCCACGTGATCTTTACGGCTAAAAAAGGTGGCGTCGATTACATACGAGTGCACCAAACGGCAGAAGGCTTTGCCCTGTACGTCAAACTGAAAGCGTTTAAGGAGGAGCAGCCGGTATACACCCAGCGGAAAGAATTAAAACATTGGGTCAGTCTCGACCGTTTGGTCAGGCATATTCGGAGTAACTATGGCGACGAACCACCGACGCTGATAGTTGATTTAGGGAGTTTCAGTTATGACAAGTTCTTTGCGAGTCAACCGCCACCAATTCAAGAATCGTAGCTTTACGTTACCGTCAGGTATTTCAGCCTTTTTAAAAGCACTTATTGCCCCCGCAATCGCTCTTCGTCTTGTAACCGCTCTGGTCATTCTCGCCGGCCCACAGTTCGCAATTGCAGAACCGTGGGACGAAGGCGCAGAAGGTATCTACGACGCCATCATGTCTGTTGCCCGTTGGGCATCGCTCATCGCTATCGCGGTGATGGGTTACATGTGTCTCGCCGGCAAATTGGCGTGGGGCACTGCCGGCATGATTGCGGGCGGCATCTTCATTCTCGTTGGCGGTGAAGCGATTTACACCTACTTCAGCGACGCCATCGGCTGAGGAGTAAATGTCGTGAGTGTTCAAACAGATACTTTATTTCAAGGCGCAACACGTCCGCAAAAGAAATGGGGCGTGCCTGTGGATGTAATCATCGTTGCTGGTGCTTTGGTCGGAATGGTTTTTATCGGCACCGGCAATCCGCTGTTTATGTTGGCTTATCCACCGGTACATCTTGTCGCTATGGGGATCTGCGCAACAGACGACCGCGCCTTTCGTTTGTTGTTTATGGCCTTGCTCACCAAAGCTATCTGTTTGAACCGCTTTCATTGGAAAGCGAGTTCATACAGTCCTGCCGGCGTTCGTTCGATTAAGCGTGGACACGCGAAATAATCGATCGAGTAATTAAAGTGAATTTGTTAGCCGGCGAATCGATGGAGTCGAACTGTGTTGAATAAATTAAAAACCAAACCTAAAGATAAATCCGTTGTGCGCACGCCGCACACGGCGATCATGTCGCGCGAAAAGCCGCTGGAGACGCGTATCCCGTATGAGGCGCAAATCGATGCGCATACGGTGACAACAACGGCGGGCGATTTTCTACAAATATTCAAGATTGAAGGGATCGCGCATGAAAGCGCGGATCCCGAGGATTTAGATTCCTGGCACAACGCGCTCAATACCACGTACTGCAATATTGCAGGACCGCAAGTCGCGTTATGGACACACACGATTAGGGAAGAGCAACGCGAGTTCCCGAAAGGAGACATGCCCCCCGGCTTTGCGCGACAGCTCAATGAGAAATACCGCGCGCATGTAACGAACGGCACGATGTTGGTTAATTCGTTGTATCTGACGATCGTTTTCCGGCCGACGAAAGGGGCAGGCGGATTTCTCAATACCGTGTTCGCAAAACGCGGCACCGATGGACTGCGTGAGGCAAGAGCTGAAGCACTCGCATCCATCAACGATATTGCGGAACGCGTTCTTCGCGGACTTTCACGCTACGAACCGCGCCGCTTAGCCGTGTATGAACGCAACAAAGTGATGTATTCCGAACCGCAAGAATTTCTGGCGTATTTAGTTAATGGTGAATGGGCGCCAATTCCGTTGGGGCGTCAAACCATTAAATCGGTCATCGGACGCGTGCGTCCGTTCTTCTCAACAGAAGCATTTGAGCTGCGCGGAGCGAAAAGCAGCAAAGTCGGCGCAATTTTGACGCTGAAAGAATATATGCCCGAAACAGCGCCTGGGCTGCTCAATATGCTCTTAACGGTTCCGCATCGTTTTATTCTCAGTCAATCGTTCACGTTTCTCAGTAAAACAACCGCCGAAAATCTATTGACCCGAACGATTAACAAAATGGTCAACGCTGGCGATTTAGCAGAATCTCAAATCCAAGATTTGGAAAATGCGCTGGATGATTTGATTTCGGGCCGGTTCGTCATGGGCGAACACTATTTGGGCTTAACGCTGTTAGCTCCCGACAATAAAGCACTGAACCGGGCGATTTCGGATTGCTACGAAGCGCTTACACCGAACGGTGGAATTGCGGTGCGCGAAGATTCAGCGATGGAAGCTGCGTATTGGGCAATGCAACCAGGCGTATTCAGTTTACGACCCCGGCCCGCGCCAATCACATCGCTAAATTTTTGCGGCTTTGCGCCGTTGCATAACTACCCAACCGGACGTCGAAACGGCAACCAATGGGGCCCCGCTATAACGCTGTTAAAAACCAGCAGCGGCGCACCGTATTATTTGAATTATCACCTGCCTTTGGATAATCGCCGCGCGGCCGATCCGGACGACGCCACCCAAGACAGCTCGCAAAAAGTATTGGCCAATACGATGGTGCTCGGTCCTTCCGGGTCAGGAAAAACGTTATTAGTCGCGTTCATTAAAGCGCAGTGCGAGAAATACGCGGCAACGACATTTGTTTTCGATAAAGACCGTGGCGAGGAAATTATCATCAATGCACTCGGCGGCACGTACTTGCCGCTGAAAAATGGCCAGCCAACCGGTTTCAATATTTTTTCGTTGCCGCCGACACCCGAAAATCTTTTATTCGTTACGACGCTTGTTAAAAAGCTCGCAACGATGGCAATACCCGATAAACCCTTAACGGTTACGGAAAACACCAATATTGAAAATGCGGTAAAGGGCGTTTACGGATTATCCGAACAACGCCGCAGGATCGGTCAGCTACAAAGTTTCTTAGATAGAACCGATCCCGAAGGTGTAGGCGCGCGATTAAAAAAATGGGGTCAGGGCGGTTCTCTTGGATGGGTATTCGACAATGAAGTGGACGTGCTCGATTTCACCAAAGGTCGAATCTTCGGGTTTGATTTAACTGAATTTCTGGATAACCCCGAAACCCGCACACCCATCATTATGTATCTGTTCTATCGCATGGAGCAGATGATCGATGGTCGCCGCTTCACTTGTTATATCGCTGAATTTTGGAAAGCACTTGCCGATGAGGCATTTGAAGATTTGGCCAAGAATAAAAATAAAACGATTCGGAAACAGAATGGCTTGATGGTGTATGACTCGCAGAGTCCACAAGATGCGCTTAGCTCTCCGATCGCAGCAACGCTTCTTGAACAAAATGCGACATTGATTCTCATGCCGAATCCTAAAGCGCGCGAAGTCGATTACATGGATGGATTGAGTTTGTCGCGTGCCGAATTCGATTTGGTGAAAGAGGGGATGGGCGAGGGATCGCGCCGGTTCCTGGTTAAACAGGGCAACCAATCGGTAGTTTGCGAATTGGATCTGAAAGGCTTTGAGAAAGAAATGTCGGTGCTTTCAGGCACAACCGATAAAGTCGAATTGTATAGGCAGATTCGCGCAGAAGTCGGAAATGATCCTAACGTGTGGTTGCCGATTTATTACGAACGGCAAGGTTTCTCAATCGATTAATACACCACCTTTTCCAACAAAGAGTGAACTTAAACCGCCGGGAATCGCCGGCACCAAAAAAGGGATGGCCATATGAAAGTTAAAAATGCGATGCAAGTAATAGCGTTGATTTTTGCGTTAGGCGGCGCGAGCGGCACCTATGCACAAATCCCCGTTACGGTTACGTCCGATATTCCAGCCATCATCAATCAAATTCAAACGATGATGCAGTGGGCTAACCAGTTACAGGAAATGGCGAATCAACTCGAAGCGATGGATAAGCAATTCGACTCAATGAATGGTGTTCGCGGAATGACCGCGCTGTTGGACGATCCGTCACTTCGCAGCTATTTGCCGGCCGATATGGCCGCGGTTCTCGAATCCACGAGCGCCGCATCGGATAAGTACGCTCGCGCTGGACGGTTGTTAAAAAGCGGAGCGTGGCAAAACGCCGCCGCAGAGGCGGCGAAGCAGTTAGATAAGCGCGAACGCTCAAATGCATCTGACCTTGCCGTTTCCGAGCAAACCTACGAGAAGGCGGAAGAACGCATTGGTGAATTTCAGCAGTTCGTCGACAAGATCGATTCGAGTACCGATCCCAAGGCTATCGCCGATTTGCAGGCGCGAATCGCGTCGGAATCGGTATTTCTGCAAAACGAACAGATTCGCGTTCAGTCGTTGCAAATGGCGCAAGCAGCGAAGCGCGATATGTTGCTCGTTCGCGAGCGCGAAATGATGGTGAATATGTCGGGTCCTTCCACTGTCGATTATTCGGCAGCCTTTGAATAGTTTGGAGTTAATTATGCGCAAAACATTGTTAGTCATGATTTCCCTGAGTTCTTTGCTCGCCGGGTGCGGCAACAAAGGCGCGTCAATGGAAACGTCGCGCGATGTTGCGTGGTACGAAGCACACAAGGAGGAATTAATGAAAAAAATTGCGGAGTGTAAAAATAATCCCGGAGAGTTAGCGGCTACACCTAATTGCCTCAACGCTCAACAAGCTTTACACAACGCTATGAGCGGTCCGAATACTGTCGATTATTCATCTGCTTTCAAAAAATAAGGAGTTAATTGTGAGCGCCATTACAGCAGCTGATTTCCCGCTCTTCACCCAGCTATTTACTAAGTTGGAATCGGTAGCTGCAACATATATCACCGATACGTCTGAACAAGTGTCGCTCGCAATCGCTCCAGCAGCGCAATATTGCGGAATGATCGTCATTGCGATTTTCGCAATTCTCCTCATGCGTGGATCCATTAAGGCGCCATTAATGGATGCAACGTACAAGGCGCTAACCCTGATCGTCATTATCGGGTTGGCGCTGAATGTTGGTGTTTATCAAGCGTATATAGGAGATTTTTTCAGATTAGCCCCCGGTGCTATGGCCGCAGCGATAACAGGTACACCAGCAACGCCTGGTGCGGTCGGCGCGGGTGGCTCTTATTCATCAGGCATTACCAACTTTGTCGTTGAGGCTTATAACCTCGGGGATAAGTTATGGACGGCAGGCAGTGTCATAACAAATCCGGGGCCGGTATTCGTAGCCCTCTTAGTCTGGTTGGGAATGTCTCTTGTTAGTGCATACGCCGCCTTCCTTTTTGGGTTAGCAACAGTTGCTACCGCAATTCTTTTGGCGATTGGTCCAATTTTTATTTTGCTTGCAGTGTTCGAGTCCGGAAAAAAATTCATGGAAATGTGGCTGCAACAGTTGTTCAACTTCGGCTTGATTACTGTATTGACCTCTGCGTGTCTTCAATTCTTTTTGAGCACGATTACGCAGACAACAACAGCTGCCAACGGCCAAGTGGTCGTGTCGCTTGCGTCTGCATTTTATTTCATCATATTTTCTGCGATTTGCTTCTTAGTATTAATGCAAGTGAAACCGATAGCGTCGGGTTTGGCGGGCGGGATGGCGTTATCGACACAAGGTGCTTTCGGTGCAGCAGCATTTGCAGCTGGTCGAGCATTAGGCGTATCAGTGAAGCGGTATACGCCAAATTCGATTGCTCAACGTCGCCGGCAGACGATGAACAACGATCGAACAAATCGTGCATGGAAGAATTTCAAAGCGTCTCAACCGACGATGGCAAACAGGGTGAAGAATACGGCCTCGGCAGCAGCTACAGCCTACAAAAATAAATTCCAGACCAATCGAGTCGCTAAGGCGGCATAACTTCAGCGTTAGGTGTCGGGGATCGTTGCGCGCGGCGAAAATCAAAACACCATATTTTGATTATTAATGGAGCATAGAATGATGGAAAAAACCTTAATTTTAATAATTGTAACTTCGCTACTCGGAGCGTGTGCGGCGCCTCGGCCGGCTAGTTGTGACGGCGGCAACCTGCGCGAAATTAATGTTCCGCGTGTTACCCAACAAGCCGAGGTTGCGCAGTGATGGATCAACATTCGAGTGCAGTTAGTAAAACAGGTGAGGCCCAATATTACGAAGAGGCTAAAGGATGGGATCAGGATCGAATTGATAGTGAGCGCAAGAGTAAGCGCACTGCGTGGATTATTGCGGGGCTTGCTATCGCCGGCATGTTATTAGCGCTTATTGCTGTCGCTGGACTTACGCCTTTAAAAGAAAAAGTGCCTTACGTAGTGCGAGTCAACGACACAACGGGGCTGGTCGATATTGTCTCGCTTTTAAAAGACTCCAAGGAGACGTATTCGGAAGCCGTAGCAAAATCCCATGTTTGGAAATATGTGCTCGCTCGTGAGAGTTATAGCCGACAAGCGGCAGCTAGTAATTACGATTACGTGGGCTTGCACTCAACACCGCAAATGGGCAAACGCTATTTAGCGGAATTTCATCCTGACAATCCCGAGAGCCCATTAAATGTTTTCGGAAAATCATCGACAGTCGAGCTGAAAGTTCGCGGTGTGTCGATGCTAAACCCCAATCTCGCGTTAGTTCGGTTTTCTCGCGAGGTTTGGCGCAAAGGATCGGACAAGCCCGAAATTACACAGTGGATGTCTACGGTCGGCTTTAAATACAGCAGCGCCAAAATGAAGGAGCGGGACCGTCTGCTAAATCCTCTTGGCTTTCAGGTTACAGAGTACCGCAGAGATCCCGACAGCCTGGAGACCAAGTAATGAAAACTAAATTGTTTTCTGCTGCGATGCTCTTTGCATTATCGGTCAATGTAAACGCGGTGGCTGTGCCGGAGGCAGGACCTAAAGACTACCGTGTGAAATTTGTCGATTACACAGTAGATGAGGTTTTTCGTGTCCGGGCATTTTTCATGCGCAATCTGCGCATTGAATTGGGGCCGGGCGAAGAGGTCATCGATATCGGTATGGGCGATGATAAAGCCTGGAACATTGTGCCCTCGGCAAACAATCTTTTTATTAAGCCGAAACTTGAAAATGCAACAACGAATATGTCTGTTGTTACTAATAAGCATACGTATGAATTTGAACTCCATGCATCGAATCCACCCGCGCAAGGACAGTACGTGGACCTTACCTATGCCATTAAATTTAGATATCCAGAGGACATTCGCGCCGCAACGTTGGCAAAAAATGATCGCTCCGTCGTTGACTCTTTGCTTGAACAAGATCCCGAAAAAAATCCTGACAACAATTGGAATTATTGGGTTCAGGGATCCGAATCAATTAGCCCCAATAAGGCTTTCGACGACAAAAGATTTACCTACCTGACATTTTCCAACAACAAAGATATGCCCGCTATTTATGCCGTGGATGAATCGGGCAAAGAAGCGCTTGTAAATATCAATGTGGTCGGTGACGTAATGATCGTACATAAAGTCGCCGCCAAATTGGTTATGCGCAAAGGCGATTTAACCGCGTGCGTATTTAATAAAAGCTATGACACAACGGGTATCAGTAACACGACTGGCACCATTTCCGACTCCGTACAGCGCGTAATTCGTAAGTGAGGGACCGATGAATACTGACGATAAATCTTCAAACAATGAAATTGATTCCGAACTGTTGGACGGCGAGAGAACGATACCTAGCGTAACTGCGCGAAAGCGACCGCCCATTGCTGTTATTGGCGTTGTGTTGGTTCTAGTTATCGCTGCCATCGGTTTGTTAATGATGGCCAACAAAGGCGACCGCAAACAGAAGCTCGCCGCGCAGCGTGAAGAACAAGAGACAAAACGCGAAACGACAAAAGCGGTAGGCAAGCCACTACCGAAAATCGATTTTGCGGCCCTGGCAGAAGCAGAGGAAGTCCCTGCGCAGCCGGTCGGATCGCCAACATCGGATGGCAATAATTCGGCCACGCCGGCAGGTGCGCCACCTCTTCCGGGGAATGCAGGAAACTCCAGCGGTGCAAAAGACGACAGGGAAGCGAAGCGCGATGAGCGCGAAGCGGAGAAACGTGCGAAGGAAGCTGCCGAAGAAATGAGACAGCGCCGTGAATCAAGCCCTATGGTTTTCTCAAAGGCAAAAGGCAAGAAAGAAACAGCCGGGGACCCTGATTATGATGCGCTTATAGATTCAGCCGATAAAGACTCGGAGGAAAACGAACTTAACGTGCGATTGAAACCAACCAAAGTTTCCGGGTCGCGCGCGGGTGTTTTGCCAAACCGTAACTTCATGCTCACAAAAGGCCATTTTTTGGGATGCTCTTTGGAGCAAGCAATTAATTCAACGCTGGCCGGCATGCTGAGTTGTCGGTTAAATCGCGATGTTTATTCCACCAATCGCAAAGTATTACTCATGGAGCGAGGGTCGTTGATAACAGGCGAGTATCAACGCGGCTTAACGAAAGGGCAGGCACGCATATTTGTGTTGTGGACTCGTGTTGAAACACCGCTCGGCGTGGTGGTGGATATTGGTTCACCTGGCACTGACGCGCTCGGCCGATCGGGTATTGATGGTTATGTTAATCGACATTTCTTCGAGCGATTCGGATCGGCGATATTTCTTAGTGTGATTGATGATGTTGGGCAATTTGCAGTTGCGAAAGCCCAAGAAGGCGACACCAATCAAATCAATTTCGGCGGTACTACTCAAGCCAGCCAGGATATGGCGGCGGAAGCATTGAAATACTCGATAGATATTCCTCCCACGCTTGAAAAAAATCAGGGCGGTGATGTTTCCATTTACGTAGCACGCGATTTGGATTTCTCTGATGTCTACACACTTGCAGCACAGTGATAACAACGTGATTGCTGCGTTTCGGGATGCCGAACGCAGCGGTAAAAACGATCCTGGAGCGCTGCTTGAATATATGGCACCGCTTCAACCGTTCTTATCAGACCCTGACGTGACAGAAATTTGCGTAAACAGACCGGGGGAATTGTTTACGGAATCGCGCCATGGTTGGCGGCGCTATGACTGTCCGGGTATGAATTATTTTACCTGTGAGCAATTGGGGCAGCTAACCGCTAATTTCAGTTCTCAAAAATTGGATGCTGAAAATAATCTATTGAGCGCGCAGTTGCCACATGGCGAGCGCTCACAATTTGTAATTCCCGCTGCATGTGAGCCCGGAACAATAAGTATTACGTTGCGAAAGCCATCCAAAATGGTGAAGTCACTCGATTTAATGGATGCAGAAGGCATGTTCGCTGAAGTGCGAGACACTTCATCTAATGCACTTGCGCCTGAAGAATTAGAGCTGCTGGCATTAAAGAAAGCAGGTCGGTATCGCGACTTTATTGAACTGGCGGTTAAATCTAAACGCAACATCGTTATTAGCGGAGCTACCGGAGCCGGTAAAACAACATTGATGCGTGCAATGGTCAGCTGTATACCTGCCAACGAACGATTAATAACGATCGAAGATGTACATGAATTACCGCTCCCAAGCCACCCGAATAAAGTCCATTTATTTTATTCAAAAGACGGGCAGGGCTTATCAAAGGCTACACCGAAACAATTACTCGAATCGTGCTTGCGAATGAAGCCATCGCGAATTCTCCTTGCGGAGTTGCGCAGCGATGAAGCGTTTTATTACCTACGTAATGTGAACAGCGGCCATCCAGGCAGCATCACAAGCATTCATGCAAACAGCGCAACACTTGCGATCGAGCAACTTGGATTATTGGTAAAGGAATCTGCTGGTGGCTCGAACCTGAGCCGAGAGGATATTAAATCGTTGCTTTATATGCTTGTCGATGTGGTGTTGCAGTTCAAGTGCATCGATGGACGTCGCGTACTCACGGAAGTGTTTTATGATCCTACAATTAAGCGCAAACACATGGGTTAAATACATTGCGGCAGCCCTTGGGATTGCCGCAGTGATTTTGTTGTGGTCGTGGGCAGCAGGCAGCCTATTTATGCTGGTGAACCACGCATCGCCAACTGACGTATTGCCGCATACGTTTTGGAAGTATGTTTACTACTACCATCACGAAAAGAAGGTTGCTAAGCAATTACTGATCTCTGGCCTTATTCCTTTTGCCGCGATGGTGTTTGCCATCGGGATGTTGTTCAAAAAAACCCGCTCACTTCATGGCGATGCGCAATATGCGTCTTACCGCGCCATCGTTCTTGCAGGGCTGCTTAAAGGAAAGGGCGTCATCATTGGTCAGAGAAACGGGAAGTTTCTCATGTCCGATGGTCCTTATCATGTTTTAGTGGCCGCACCTACGCGTAGCTTTAAAGGCGTTTCTGTAGTAATTCCGAATCTTTTAAATTGGCCTGGTTCTGTCGTCGTGAAAGACATAAAACAAGAGAACTGGGAAATAACCGCAGGGTTCAGAGCTAAACATGGCCAGCAATGTTTTTTATTTAATCCTGCGGCGAAGGATCTGCGTTCACATCGGTGGAATCCGCTCGCCTATGTACCGCGCGATGAGCATTTTAGAGTCGATGGAATTCAAAAAATAGGATCGATGCTTTGGCCCGAGACAACCGGCGCCGAAGGCCATTGGGATTCACTAGCGAACCAGCTTTTTTTGGGGATCGCTCTTTACATCATGGATACGCCCGAGCTTCCCTTTACTATCGGTGAGTGTTTACGGCAATCCATGAAACCGGATTTGCAAAAGCGCTTTCTCAAATTAATTAAAGATCGTCAGGATGCTCGGAATCCACTTGCGCCGCAGTGTGTCTTTGCTCTGAATTCTTATGCTGGTTGTCCCGATAGAACCGCCGGATCAATTCTTTCAACATTCCAATCAAAACTGACGATTTGGTTAAATCCGGTGGTTGATGCTGCAACCTCGGGCAATGACTTTGATCTTCGCGACTTGCGTAGAAAAAAAATGTCGATTTATTTGGGTATCACTCCGAATAATTTAAGTCGGCTTTCCACCGTGGTTAATTTGTTTTTTGCGCAGGTCGTCGACCTTCAAATGGATGCCCGTCCTGAGCAAGATCGCTCATTGAAACATGAGGTCTTGCTGATCATGGATGAGTTCATTGCTGCCGGCAAAATTCCCACCATTGCCAATGGCGTGGCTTTCATCGCCGGCTATGGATTGCGGCTTATGCCCATCATACAAAGCCCTTCGCAGTTAGTTGAAGTCTACGGACAACACCAAGCCGAGAACTTCATAGAAAACCACGCTGTACGTTTAATTTTTACTCCAGCCACGGTCAAGATTGCGAAAGAGATTAGCGAGTCTCTTGGTTATTCGACGGTCAAGGGCGTCAACGTGAGCAAGGAAAAAGGCTTGAGCGCCAAGGTTGGTAAACGTAATGAAAGCGAGAGCGACCAACGTCGCGCTCTTGAGCTACCACAAGAACTTATGCGCATGTCCCAAAAGAAAGAGATTATTTTTCATCGCGATGTTTCACCAATTCGCGCCAATAAAATTATGTATTTTAAACAAAAGATATTCAAAGAACGACTTTTAAAAGCGCCAGTTATACCGTTATTGGTTCTTTCAAATCCAATCGATACTCAGGATTTTATTGCTGAATACCCGCAGGAGACTACAAGGCCGATTGTCGAATCCGATCTAAAAAATCTGAATGATTTGTCGCTGGATTCTTTTAGCTGCGACTTTAGCAATATTGAAATACCTACGGATCCAATAAGCAACGATGATTTAGAAAAGCTGGTGAATCAGTTTTTTTCAGTGGTCGATAAGTCAGCGAAAGAGGCAGCCTAGTCGATGTTGCGGATTAAGTCAGCGCTGCAACATCAATCATTATTTTGAACGGAGAGACAGCAATGGATAAAACAATTCCAACGCCCGATGAAAAGGCAGCTATTGAAGTGGCGACTGCGCACAAAGAGGAGCAGCGATTATCAAGCGAAAAATTTGATCGCAAAGACCTCAACACGCCAATAGGAAAGCCTGAAATCGATCCTTCGGCACTCGCGATCGTCGCACGTAATCGAGCTGCCGATCTCGATGCAGCCAAACGCGAACTTGATCAAGCGGCGGCGGCGCGAGAGCAGTTAATCAATTCCGGCGAAGCAAACGCCATTGTGATGATGAATGTTAAAAGCAGTAGCGATAAACCTGCCAGTTCCAAAGACTCTAAACCTGGACGCCAACAAATCGAAAATGAAGATTCCCTGGCTTATTTAAATCGCCACGAATCAACGCCAGTGCCATCGACCATTTCCGAGCGCTATCGTCAGGATGGAAAGAGTTTCTACAATAAGGAGGGCCAGGATTCTAGGCCGGCTTTTACCGATCGCGGGGACAAGCTAACGAGCGGCAGAAGCGATGAACAAACCGCTCACGACATGGTTACGATCGCCAAAACACGTGGATGGAAGCAGATTGAATTAAAAGGCGACAACGAATTTAAGCGAGCCGCTTGGGTTGCGGCCGAAGCGCATGGAATTCAAACGAAGGGCTACGAGCCGTCGCTAAAAGATATAGAAGAAGCTGCACACCGTCGATCAATTGTTGAAGGGCGAGAGACTTCCAATATCACTGCGCCTACAGGTCCAGCGCCGGCGGCGCTTGCTGAAAAACTCAAAAATGAATCAGAAGAGGTTAAAGAGGCTGGTATTCGAGCACTCGCTAAAGCTGTTTCGCGTGAGCTTTTGCAGGATCCTAAATTGCGGGCTCGATTCGAGACTGTTGTAGAGGAACACTTAAAGGCTCGCGTTGAGGCGGGAGAAAAGCTGCCGCAAGTGCATTTACGATCTGTGCGCGGCCGAGAAAACGAGGAACGCGATTCTCGCGATAGTGAAGCGGTACGTTAGTCTCGATTTATTTATTCATCGAATTTTAGAGAGTTGTTTAACAACCGAATCAAACAATTATTTGCCGCTAGTAATTTCGTTCGATATCCCATCGAACTTATTTAATCAAATCTCAACTTTACGAAATAAGGATATTGAAATGTTAGTTCTCACAAGACGCGTCGGTGAAAACATGCTTGTTGGTGACGATGTGACAATCACCATACTTGGGGTTAAGGGTAATCAAATACGCATAGGCATTGTGGCGCCAAAAAATGTGGCTGTTCATCGCGAGGAAGTGTGGAAAAAGGTTCAGCAGCAAAAAAATCGTTTTTTTCCACGTTCTATTCTTCGTCGATCGATATAGGCACCTCATCCAAATAGGGAGAAATTTATGAAAAGAGTAGGTGTATTTATTGCACTTGTTGTTTTGGCGGCTCCGGCGTTCAGCAAAAATTCGTGCGCAACGGAAATGTGTCTATCTGATTATAAGGCCGCTCGAAATATTGAAAAATGCAAAACGCCCATTAAAGATTTTTTTTCAATTAAGAAAAAAAGAAATGGGCATTTCGATCCCGGCCGCACTTTAAAGGCCCGGCGCGATTATATTTATTCCTGTAAGTCTAATAACAAAAAAGAGAAGGAATATATTCTTGCCGCTTACGGTTCGATTGTTAGCCCATAACAAACGCCAAACCGCACCAATTCAATTCGCGTCCTTTGTGGCGCGAATTGAATCGCAAAATCTCAGAAATAATCTAGGCAACTGATATAGCTTGCCAATATTCATTCGACGGAATCCACAATCATGGGCTTTAAATTCATGGAAAACCGTATGTCGCCTTCTCACTGTTCGAAGGTATTCATAGTGAGTCTGGCAATTGCAGCCACTGTTTCAGGATGTGCGACAACAGCCAGTTCTGAAAAAAACGCCCAAACGTCGAACGTTGCTAAGGCAACGGCTGTCGGCGCATTGGCTGGCGCATCGGTTGGCGCCGCAGTTAGTCACAACGATCGTGCGTCTGGTGCCGGCATCGGTGCTGTGCTGGGTGGTGGTGCGGCCGCCGCGTTGGCTTATCGAAACAATCATCAAGAATTGGAGCTTCGCGACAAGCTGAAGGGTAGTGGTGTGGCTGTCGATGCTGAGGATGCTGTTATTAAGCTAACCATTGCTAACGGCATTAGTTTTGACAGCGGTAATGCCGATCTTCGGGATAAGGTCTATCCGAAACTTAAAGTAGTCGCTGACTCTTTAAAAGCGCATCCAAATACCTCCATCAAAATATCTGGCTTCACCGATTCGAAAGGCGACATTGCGCAAAATCGTTCGCTGTCACTCGAACGAGCCAAAGCTATAGCGCATTATTTTGTATCCGAAGGCATCGATGCTCGGCGCATTGAAGTGCGCGGTGCGGGACCAGGGCAGCCTATAGCTGACAATGATTCAGCAATGGGACGCGCAAAAAATCGTCGGGTTGAAATATTAATCTCCGCTCTGTCTGAGTCTTCATCTAGCTAACACATAGGAAGTGTTCGCATGAAAATCAAAATTGCTGCACGATCGTTCTCACGCGATAACGTAGAACTGCCGTCCATTTTGGCCGACGCCTATGTAAATAGGGTTCGGCCATTTTGTCTTTGCACAAAAGACGGCGTAGCAATGTATATCGCCAAAATTAATGGCAGCTTCCATTTGAAACGAATGCCAAACTCCGGCTCCAGCCATTCTGCAGAATGCGCATCCTATGAACCGCCGCCAGAGGTCAGCGGTTTTGCCGAAGTCGCCGGCCGCGCAGTACAAGAAGATTCAGCCACGGGTGAAACAGTTTTAAAACTTGATTTTGCCCTCAGCAAAACTGGCAAGCGCGGGCCCAATGCTGAAGGATCAGCTTCAGAAGAAACAAGCGCAAAATCCGATGGTAATAAATTAAGTATGCGTGGCCTCGCGCATTATCTCTGGTCTGAAGCTGGCTTTAATCGTTGGTCGCCGCGCATGTCCGGCAAACGCAATTGGTCTGTTATTCGGAAGTATCTCTATGAGGCCGCCGCAGGGAAAAATTCAAAAGGCAATGCGCTGTTGCGCCAACTGTACATACCCGAAACTTTTTCAGTCGATCGTAAAGACGCGATTGAATCGAATCGACGTAAAAGCTTCCATGAGGTGTTCGGATCCACGAGCGGCAAAACAAAACCGCTCATGCTTGTGTTGGGTGAAGTTAAAGAGATGGCGTCCAATGCACTCGGCCACCGCATTACGATTAAGCATGTGCCCGATCTGGTATTCATGCTCGCGGACGATATCGCCAAGCGCGTGACAAAAACCTATACCGATGAAATCCAACGACGAGCGGCGCGTGCTGACTCACATTTAATCGTGTTTGGTACGTTTGAGCGCTCAGATTCTGGCGTTTTATGGTTTCACGAAATTGTACTTATAAATTTAACCAATGAGTGGATCCCCTTCGAAAGCATGGACGAACATCTACTACTCGATGAGCTATGCCGCAGCAAGCGCCGCTTCATCAAAAGCCTGCGCTTCAATCTTCCAAAGCTGAGGCCACTATCCTCCGTCGTTCTAACCGATACGGGCGCGGTATCGACAGCCTTGTATGTAGTCCCGGATACGGCAAACGATGATTATTTACAAGGCGTGAGCGAACTTGTTGAAGGCAGCGAATTGCAGTCGTGGATATGGCTATCCGCTGTCGATTCAATGCCTGCCTTACCCGCTGTCTCTAGTGGCGAGCAGCCTTAATTCACCAACGGAGTTTTTTCTAGTTTAGCGATCATAAAGTTTCGCCATGTGACCGCTAGATCGATGGCTTCGTCCCAGTCGTACTTATTAAGAGAGAAAACGCGGCTTTTGCCGCCTTTCGGCCGCTCATAGTCTTTGCCTGGAATGGTATAAATTTCCGCGATAATTAACGGCATTTCATACCTGCGACCACGCTTTGTTTTCATTTTCTTAAGCTGGTACCGGACGCCGGGGATCCCGGTAAGCGTTTCTTTTTTTGCTGTATGAAAAACCCGCTCCGGTACGGGTTTTTTAAACAGACGCCGGTAAGCGCGATTACGCCAGTTAATTGCGCTGACCAACATTTCATCGCTTTGCGGCCGAAATGTCTTTGTAACTAGACGACCAGCTTTCGCGGTGCGTATTGCCACCAGCCAACCATCGTCGATCGTTGTAATGAATCGAGGATTTGTTTCACTGTAAAGCGACATAAAGTTCCTTGAGGTTCCGTCCTGAAGAGCAGCTTGGCTTGGTATCACAATATCGAACGCGTGATTTACCCTGCCGCCCAATAAATCTAACCGTTTAGCGGAAATGGGAAAAATTACGCGCTGTCGATATCGAAGTAGTCCATTTGCTTGCCATCACGCGTGTACGCTACGCCCACGCTTTTACCTCGCAGATCCGTGCGTTCCCGCAGTCGCGAAAATGCAGTATCTGCGACGTGCTCATCTTCCGTCGTAGTTTTGTCGGTGGTGGTTTTATCAGGCCACCGTAAATAAACGCGATAGGTCATATCGATCATTTTAATTCTCACTTACACCGTTCAACAATGATCGGGCAACCCTGCGCATCGAGCACCTACTTTTCCCTGTATTTAAATCCCTTTTTTTGACCTGTGTCAGGGACCGGTTGCGCGCACATAGGCGTTGATGTGCCACAACAAAGTCTCATTGGCCCATGTATTAGGGGGCGCACCTACATGCGGTGCGTAGTGAGCGATCCAATGCACTGCCGTTGGATTATCGACGTGATCGAGTGACATTAATATTTGCACAACTCCCGTCGCAACTTGCTCGATACACTGTCTCAGCGGTGTGCCAAGATTTTCGGGAAGATCGCTCAACGTAATTTGAATTTCCTCGTTAAGTTTTAAGACTTGCACTCCATAAACACCCCAATTGGGACCGCTGCCATTAAAGTGATATTTCATCATCATGATGTAGTACCTCCGAATGCGTGCTGCAATACAGCGTCGGTTCAGCGATTACTCGAAGTTAAGCACGCGAAAAAAGGGCGCTCAGCTTTGAGCTGAGCGCACGCCGTTTTAGTGGGTTGCTTTGGTTTTTACTGACTTACGCCGCAAAAATTTCGGCAGCCAGCGAGTCGGTTCCAAACGCTCGAAAGCCCCTTCGATCATCGGACCTTTTTTCAGGTCTTGGATCGACTGCGCGGCAGCGGGAGACACTGCCTCGCGCACGGTGCCTAAGATTTGCATCTTGCTCACATGCGCGAGGAAGTTCGCCGGTGACGGTTTCCAATAGTCGGCCATATCGAGATCGAGCACTTCGAGCAGAGCATCGCGCTCGGTGTTTTTTCGATCATGATTACGCACGCAATCGAGGCTCAGCGCGCTGCAAAAGGCGAGCAGTGCGACCAGTTCGTCAATGCTTTGTTTCAGCAGCCACGGCAACACGTCTTTTTGCTTCTTCGGCAACTTCGCGATCCATGCTGCGCGCATCGCTTCGAGAGCTGGGTGCGCGGGATTTTCGGCAAGGTTGTCCGCATGGGTGTCGAGTCGGGCTGGCCGCAAATGCACATCGAGGCCATAGGAGCCGTTTAACTGGTGCCCGAACACGTCGCCCACCAATTCAGCCAATAGAACGGCCAGTGCGATATTCGGTGCCGCTGCGAGCTTGGCCTGCATCGCCAACGTTTGTTGCGCAGTGAGACGTTGATAAAGGCGCTCTGAATAGCCCGTACTGGTCTTGGCGGGCGCTGGTTTTTCCCCGTTTTTTTCGTTCGATTTCACCGTTTCCTGTGCGAGCGCTTTCACATCTTCTTTGCGCACCAGCCCGCGCACGATTTTCAGCTCGCCCGCTCGGTCAATCGAAATAACGGCTCCCGCCAGTGCCATTACTTCGGGCGTGTAGGAAAAGCACTGTGCTTCGATTTGATCACGCTCCGCGTCCAACGTGTCGTAACGCGCGTTTTCTTCCTTGGTTAAATCCGCGTCCTCCTGCTTTTCCATAAGCGCCTCAAGCTCAGTGTCTATGGCTTTAATCCGTTTCTTTTCAGCGGCGGTGGGTTCGCGCTGCGTTTCCGGCGCATCGCGATAAGCATTTTTCTCGGTGTTCGTAAAACTGATCGCGGTTTCGATCCAGCCCCAACCCTCGGCGCGGACAGTTTCAACATGCGCCTGCAACTTGTCAGTCGCGAGGCGCTGTAACAGCAGCCCATCCGCGATAAAGCCGCTCGCACCTTCCTGCGCAAACAAATCGCGTTCGATAGCGCCGCCAGCTGCTTCATAAGAACCGACACCGACGAACTTGGCTATGGGGTCTTGGCTCGCATCGATGCGCTCACCAATGATGGCCTCTCGCAAATTTTCGGCGTTACGCTGATAACCGCGAGAGTTGTCCCAAACGTACAGTTGCAGTTCGTGATTATCCGTGGTGCAAAGCGCCATCAATTGATCGAGGTCGATGGCATCAGCACGGAACAATTCAAACAAGCTCGGTTCTGCATTGGCGAGGCGCAAACGACGCTTAACGACGATGGGGTCAACGCCGAACGCCGCTGCGGTATCTTCGATACTTTCACCGCCGTCGATCATGCGTTTAAAGCCTTCAAACTCGTCGGCAGGGTGCAACGGTTCGCGGTGAACGTTTTCTGCAAGCGACAGCGCGTAGGCATCGTCAGCCGGCACCAGATTGATTTGCACCAAGTCGCGGGCATCATCGAGCAATCCACGCGATAGCAGTAGTTGAATGGCTTCATGGCGGCCGCCACCGGCAGTAACTCCATACAGCTGTGGGCCTTTTTTCTTCGGCATTTCATGCGCGCTCAACGCGTGCATTAATCCGTTCGCGTTGATCGACGCTGCCAGTCCCTCAACGTATTCGGGACGCCGTGTTTTTTTGCGAACCTGATACGGCGATATGACCAGTTGCGATGCGCGGACATAGATAATCGGATACGGATTTAAGACGCTCGATGCTGCTGTGGAAGTTTCGATTGCTGTCGTAGTCATGTGTAACTCCAAGTTTGGAACCGGGAAGCCGCCCGGCACGGTTTGCGGTGATACCGCGAAAACCTAACGGTCGATATGGTTTATCCAGCCGGTCTCGCTGAGTGTCATGCGAATCATCGAGCCATTCATGTACACCGTTTTTTCCGATCCTTTTTGCCCTGTTGATTGCTCTGGAAGATTGTGAAGGCCCGATTTTGATTTGGCGGTTGACGTTGTTTTTTCCATTGTTGCGATCTCCTTCGTCATCGACTGATTGCTCCGGTTAGTTGCTTGGCCCGCGAAATATGGGCGCGGTCGCATTAGGGCGGGGTGCAAGGGCGTTATCGGAGGCCGCATGCGCAAGCGAGCGCAGCGAGTGCGAACGGGGGAGGAAACGGCGAAGCGAACCCTTGCATCACGACCGCGGCCGAGCACATTCGCGAACCAGGCCAGGCAACTTACCGGGGCGGCGGGGACAGTAAATGCAATGGAACAAACGCCTGACGGCGAGTCGGTTTTCGAGTGCTGGCGACGCCGGCGCGAGTGCAGTCCGCAAAGCGGTCTGCATTAAGGTCTTATCGATCGCGTAGCGTTCGATGCAGTTGCGTGAGCAGCCGAACGCAGAGAGGGATTCCCTAAAGAGCGGCGCAGCCGTCCCGTAGGGATGAGCGTAAAGCGATACTCGTCAGGGAACGCATAGGAACTCCTCCCGCAACGCTTAATTGGATGGGCTGAACGTGCCACGTGACACAGAAAACAACTTAAACATACAATTTTAATCTGTTGATGCCCCGCCGCTCAGGTGTTGCAAGGGCCTCTTGCGTCGATTCGTGCCACGTGACACGAAAAAATCGGATACATCTCATGGAAATAAGCGAACTTTCCGTTGAAGAACTGCTGGCCTCGATAGCTTCTATCCAAAGTTCAGTAATTTTAATCCGAACAGTTTCCGAGGCTCATAGAAAGGGCGCTACAACCGCGATAATCGCCGCCGCCCGAAAGTGCGGGGAACCTGCAATTCGGCACCTGTTGAGACTGGATCGAAAGCTAACGAATGATGCAAAGGATCGTCTAGCCGAGGGGAGAATTACTCTTGGGCATGCCCGCGCTTTAGCCGGGTGGGATAGTGAAGCTAAACAGAATGAAATGCTCCAGCGGTGTATGTCTGGCAACTGGAGCGTTCGAACTCTGGAGCGGGCTAAATGTTCAGATCCAAATAGCCAGTCGATTGAAGTGGCAGCTGCCGAGTACGAACGCCTTGCGGCATATGTAGGGGTGCAAACAGGCTATCCATGCACTTTCCAGACGGATAAAACCAATTCCCAATCCGGCAAGCTTCAATTGGCGTTTAATAGCTACGCCGAACTGGACGGCATTCTGCGGCGCCTCCGGGTAAATATGGATGATTGGAATTAACGCTCACCATCCCTGGGCTGATTACTCCATTGATCGCGGGACAAGCGTTCATTCAACGTTGCTCGAAGTTGTTCTTCAATCTCATGACGTCGAGTAGCGATTTTCGGCATATTGGTAACAAAACTCCGAATCTTGATCGATAGCTCGCGATCAGACTGCTCTGAAGAGCCTTCCAGCGATTTGGCTGCTTCCAGCCATGTCGCACGCACCAAAGTTTGTTTATCGCGTATAGCGGCTTCCCAGGGCCTCTCCCGAGGAGGTAGGGAACCGGTCAGCTCGGCAGCTACTTCACGAACTGCACTTTCCATACGCTGTGTACGAGGATCGCGCTTGGTGGCGTGATGAATCGCTTGGGTTTTTGGCTTCTTTACAACGCCTCTGATCTGGCGTGGCGATGCCTCCGCTTCGATACCTTGTTCAATGAGCTTTTCCGCAAATGACTCCCGATATCGCTGTAAATCAGCTTTACGTGGGTTCAATCGCCTATTGTCGAAGCCCAACGATTTTACGATTAAATGCACGTGAGGGTTTGGGGAAGGTTCGGGGCTTGGATCTGTTTCAGGTGTATGCAAAACCATTATGTATTCATGGTTAGCCGAGAACTCTTTTTCGGCAAACGCTTTAGCAGCGCCTAACACGCCTTGCGGAGGCGTGTCGGCCGGCATTGAAAGCACAAAATTATAAGTATCTCGTGTATTCCACAGGCGCTTTCCTGCGGTTGCCACCCAATCAGACGTCAGGTCAGAAACTGCGTCTTTACCATTAATTGTTTCGTCTTGATCCTTTTCACCAACAAGCTCTCCGTCCCGTGTAATGTACTTCAACAATCGGTCCATGCTTTTAGCACCGCGGGCATGTCCCGTAATACGTACTACCACCTCAGGAGCGCCACCGACCACGCGCTCGGCGCGGGATCGATGGGACTTAAGTTGGATTTCTTTGGTTTTGTTCTTTTTGGGCCGTCCATGCACCTCGAAAAGCGGACGTATTTTGTCGTCGAAATCAAAGATGCCGCTCATTCAAATCTCCTCCGTCCATCGCTCCAAATTACCCTTAAGCATCGCACTAACCTTATCGGTATGGGCCTTAATATCGCGCGCCAAGAGCTTCAAGTGCTCCCGTTTTAGACGTTCAGCTTCGCGCCATTCGATATTAGTCACCCGCACAAGCTGATTTATATTGCGACCGAGCGCCTGCAACTGGCGCGTACTTTCCTTCAGAGCCGCCAACTCTTCTGAATTGAGCTGCTGACCTTTTTTAATTCTCGCCTTAATGAGATTTGCTACCCAGGTGCTTGGTGTCATGACCTGGGCAGCAGCCATGCTTGCAACCGACACAAACTCAGTTGGTTTGAGGCTCGCTGTAACTTTTCGTCTTGGCCCTTTCTGTTCGATAGGTTCGTCACTACTCACTGAGTCCAGATTGTGACCATTAGTTTTGAGTAGCTGTTGAAGAGCCCAATTGAGCAGGAAGGATTGTTTACGATCGAGCTTTTTCGCCAACAAGCCCAATTCATCCTTTGTTTTTTGGTCGGTCCAAAAAGTAATTGTTGCCATGCTAAACCAGCCGGTAAAGAGGTTGGATCAATCCTAACCTGTTAGGTTGCTGGCGAAAAGCCTATCCTGCCATTATTAATAACCTCTTTACCGAGTTTAGCATGCGGAACTTTTTGGGATAACCGAGGGTAATCAGGACGGGGGGTTTAGTTGGGTGTGCGCTCTGGCCGCGACGTAGTTCGCTCGGCTATCCATGCCTCGCTTGTGCCATTTCGTAGAGTGAGCTTGGGCCTGCCCGCCAAAAAAAAGTGCGTCCAGCACTATTTTTTGGCGGGCCGAATTTGCGCGATCCAAAGCTCAGTGTGATCAGGAAGAGGGAGGGTGCTTCCACCTAAATGGCGTGGAAGAAATGTTTAGCATGCTGAACTTTATGCACCCTGCCCCACAATTGATGTGATCCGTAAAGCCGATAGCAAAACTTCACCTTCTTCTGCGGTGCCGTTGTAGCTAATCCAACCGTGGCCTGGCGATGCCTTACGTTCCAAGAGTAAACGCCCTACCCTACCCTCAACCGTTACCATTATTTCTACGCGAGTATGAGAGGTCGGCTTATCGGTCTTTGTCGCAGGTTTTTGATTCAATTCTTGAGATTCGTCGCTGCTTGCCTTTAGCTTTTGCTCATCGCTTGAAGTGGCTTTTTCGCTTTTCTGAGCAGCTGGTTCATTAGCGTTTTCGATGGCGATCTGTAAGGCCGTTACATCTCTCCGGGCTACTGGTTCATTACGCTGACAAAATTGTTCAACTTTTGACGGCGCTTTTTTGTCGAGTTGTAAGAGGTTATAAAGTGTCGAAGCGTCATTGCAGTGCCCCGCTTCGTATAAAGCCGCTACATAGGGAGGCCAAGATAAAAGAGCTGCATGTTGGGAAATGAAGGATTTTGATTTCCCGAGCCGAACGCCAATATCCTTATCCTTGTCCCCTGCCTTGCGCCGCTTCTCAATGAATTTTGCAATTTCCAACGCTGTTAAGTTGTCTCGCTGGATGTTCTCAACGACCTGGGCGTAATCATCGTGGCTGTCATCGATAAAGCCGGGAATAGTTTTCTTTCCTGCCCTGATACTTGCCCGATACCTGCGGGCACCATGATTTATGATGTATTTGCCATTTGGGCCTTTTGGCTTCACTGAAATTGGTACACGCACTTTGTCGACCCGAATAGATTCGACCAGCTCGGATAGCGCTTCCTCGTCAAATTCCTGCCGTGGCTGATTGGGATCTTCCTCGATTTCATCCAAATCAAACTCCATCGGCGCACCCATTCCTACCGGTGTCGCCAGTACATCTTTGGACTCCAGCAAATTCGAAAATCCTTTTTCGAGTCCCGAAAGATCCAGGTCTAATCCATTCATGCCGCCTCTCCCATGCGTTGAAATATCAAATCAATTGCCGCCTTGAATTCGTTACCCGCTTCCCGCGCAGCGGTTTTTTTCAATTTCCAAACGGGTATCCCTTGCGCAAGCGCTTCTGGAATACCCGAGCGGATACCGATTTTCGCCGGTATGGTGTATTGAGCAAATTTAGCCAGCAGCTGTTGCATCGCCGCTTTCTGGCGCACGCTGTTCGCGTTGAATTTATTAGGGAGCATGCCAAGAAAATTTAAGCCGGGATTCAATTGGTTTTTTACACCAACAATGGCTTTCAAAAGGTTTTCAATTCCGTCAAGGCTGTACTCTTCAAGTTCGATTGGTGAGAGCACATAGTCAGCAACCACCAGGGCTGCTGTCATTCGCAAACCCATCGTTGGTGGTGTGTCGATAATGCAAATATCAAAAGCTTCCTGACCAAGTTTTTTAAGTTGGGCATGGAAATATTTAATTACCGTCTTATCGGCCCGCTCTATATCCACCATTGCAGGATCCGAAGCGATAAGAGTGATCCCATTTCGAGCTGAAAGTTGAATAGCCGATTCGCCGAATAATTGGCTTGCCCGAATAGAGCTTGCATGCGTAATGAGGCTTTTCGAACTATTTCCTTGCGGATCGATATCGATATACAAAACCCGTTTACCGATCTCGACAAAACGGTAGGCGACGTGAACGCCGATCGTTGTTTTTCCAACGCCGCCCTTTTGATTTGCAATCACTAATTTTTTCATTGTTCATCGTCCCCAATATTCAACCTATGCCGCGCATCGGCTTCCATAGCCTTAACAACTGGTACCAGCTCGTTTGGTAAACACACTTCAATTTGTTGCCAGCCATCAGGAGTTAAACCATTCTCCAGATGCGATCGACGCACCCTAGAAACGATCTGACTGACATTTTGAACGGTTAGGTTTCTTTCTTTTGCTAAGGCTGCTTGCTTGACTCCATCAACCAATACCGCCCTAGCAATTTCAATACTGGAGGGGGCTAATTCGCGACGCATCATTTGAACAGCTCGCTCAAACTCAGCTGTGGTTAGCCGCTTATTCCTAGTCATTCATACAGGCTCCGGCTTATTGTCATATTAATACGTTAAGTAAATTACTAAATAAACTCTATGTGCGCAACCACCATGAAGAGCGGCCCGCATTCTTAATCGCCGTCGCGCGCGGACGGCAAGGCAATGAGAAGGGCCAGCTCAAGAGAGAGCTTAAAGGCTGGTATTACGAGCGGGACCGATCGCTTGTCGCAAAGCGACAATTAGGCGGCACGTTTAAGCTGATACGAAGTAGGGCGGTTGTCCGCCGAACCTTGACCGCGATCGTGGACAACACTGCTATCCATGAAAAATTTTCATAGAAGGCACAGGCTAGACGGTTTGCCAATCCTGCCGGCTGCCGCCCCACCGTTTTATTTAACGGGGTTTTGAATTTGGTGAGCGAAGCGAATAAATAAATAGTAATCGGCTTAGCCGAAGCTTTATAAGGGCTATGGATAGCCCGCAAGGCCGTTGCGAAGCAACGGGGCGAAGCTAGGGATAGCGAAGGGTAGGTTGCTCTATGTTGTGGATATTTTTTGCGTAGTTAAGTAGTTACGCAAGCTGGGGGTTAATAAGGTTACTGTCTTTTTGTTATCGAGTGAGTAAGTTACCCCGTTACGTAATTCTATCACATTGATTTTGCAGAAAAAACAGTTGTTTTTTGGCGTAATACCCCGAAAAAATTGGCGTAAAACCCCGAGCTTCTTGGCGTGATACCCCGAATATTCAGGCGTGATACCCCGAATATAGAAAGCGTAATACCCCGAACGATTCGGCATGAAACCCCGAAGCATTTCGGCGTGATACCCCGAATATTGAGGCATGAAACCCCGAGCAGGGTCACAGGCTTATCCACAATTCTCTGGCTGTACCGCGCCATTACATATAAACGCCGATTTAAATCGTAGCTTCGGGGTTTTATGCCACGGCGATGGGTTTAGCTTTCGGGACATAGTACACAACGAGCATTTCGCGATCTTCATCGATTTCTACGGTGTACTCCGGCAGTTTTAACGAAGGCAATAAATCTTCGCGCATCGAGCGACGCCAGCGTTGAAAAGTCATGCGCGTTCCAAAACGGTTGTAGAGCTTTTGCAGGCCAATTTCCCAAATAGGCTGTGTACCGCAAAACTTACGACACAACTCGTACAAGCGCCGCGCATTGGGTTTGCGCAACTGATAGTAATCAGGGTGATAGGTAAGGACGTGCTTGTGCTCTACAGCCTCATAAATCCATTCTGATAGTGTTATTTCAACACTGGTCATCCTTTCATCGGCCGACTCGTTTACAACGGCCGAGTCGATCAAGCCATCGACTTTAGCGCGTCGTTTTTTCTTGGACTTTCCGCCCTCCATTGAGAGGGTGACGCCACGCAATCGCTTCATAGCCTCGAACATGGTGTCGTAGTCTTTCCCTGCTGTGCCGCGTCCTGTCGCCTTAAGGAATTGGTGTGCGGTAAAACTAACGCGGCGTGATATGGCTTTGCCTCGGTTAACCCCTTCGACCACCTGGCTAATGCAGTACATCAACAAGTCTTTATCGAAAATAGTGGGGCGCCCATCTCCGCTGGGTGTAACTTCAAGTCGAAAATCTCCGTTTTGATAAACCCATTTTTCAGTATCGATTTTTGTTGATAGCGCAAAAATAGGGCTTTCCATCGAATCGATATCGCCCTTTATTGCTGCGTCATAAATATCTGCAAAAAATAACTCAAGCTGGCCCGTAGCAGTTTGGTCTAGCTCGCCGGCATCCTCGGGGCGCAGCGTGGCTTTTGGTGCGCTCGCTGCGGGTTTCTTTTTCGGAATGCGTGGTACTTTGTCCATTAAGCTAACCTCGATCTTGTATCTATTCGCTAACGTTATTACGACGCCAGCGCATGTGAAAGCTGCCAAACCCACATAAAAAGCGTTCTGCAAACCTATTCTGCAGAACGCTTTGCGCTTACCGGCGATATTGCAGAAGGGCAGTGCTTACATTTGTTCCTGCATCTTTAAAACTGCCCTCTGGTAACTTTTCAAAGTACCCGCCAGAGTCACGCGCCCAGGCAGCTAAAGCTTCAACCTGACGTGGGCCATGTGCACATATTGCCATGAGTATGCCGCCCTGATTGAGCAGCGAAGCGGCTTTTTTAATGTGTTTTATATCCACCGCATCCACGAAAGGCGGATTCATAACTACGCGATCAAAAGAACCTATCTCATCAACACTGAGTTCTAAAAAATCGGCAGTGATGACCTTCGCCGCTTTGTTAGTCGCAGCGCAAATCCCGGCAACCTGAGGGGATACGTCAACAGCAACGAGCTCGGCCGTATCAACGGCGCGAAAAATTGCCTGACATAACCGCCCAGGGCCAGCACTTGGTTCCAACCAGCGCAACCCATCTGCGGGCTCGGCATCATCGATGATGCGATCGGCGAGCTCATTCGGTGTTTGAAAGAGTTGCGGGGCGCTCACGGCCTTAACGCCAGCCTTAAGCGCCTGTTTCATTCCTTCTACGCTTTCGCGCAGCGGATTGGGTTCGGGCGTCGTGGGTGCGTAAGTGTGTAGAACCGCTTCACGTTGCAACAATACCGGCGCGCAATCTTGGCCAATTGGCTTGGGCGCATCTTTGCGAGGTTTGTCGGTGATAAATACCGAAACCCATTTACCGGCTTTAATGATAAAGCGAACGCGGTGAGCGCCTTGTTGATCGTTCGCGGCTTGTTTCTGCGTGCCCTTATAATCCTTGTAGGTGTCGTCCCAATCCTTCGCGGTAATATGTAAAAACCCTTCGCCGGGATAGTTGCAAAGCGGCGGTAACTTCATCGCTTTTGCCACGGCTTTCTTTTGCTCTGCGGTTGGTGCGCGATAATCACTAACTTCTTCGATGCTGCGCACGGAAACGTAACGGCTGTTAGTAGTGACGCTGGAAATTGCACCATTCACACGATTAATTCTGACAACGGTAATCCACTCGCCGCGCGCCAGTACCATACCGCCTACTTCAATAGGGAATTTATCAGCGGCAAGGCCGCCTTGTTCGCCCAGCATGGCTTTTTCATAATTTAAACGGTTGTTGTAGTGGTCTACCCAGCGTTGAAGGTGTGCAATAAATCGCGGATAGGATTTTTTCGCATAATCGACAATTTCAGAAAGCGAGCGCGGTGCGTAAAGGTTCGGGTATGAATTACTAAGTGCGCTGTATGCGCTCGGTCGTTGATTGAAATCAGGTTTGTCGCCTTCTTTGCGCGGCAAGTGCAGGCGAGAATAGTTGGCAATCGATAACGCCTGTTCATGTGTTAAATCTTCTTTAGACCATGCCGCCAACCAGGTTTTCGCGTCCTTAATTTCGCGCTCTTGTTTGCGCTTTTCCGACTCGATTTTTTTAATGCGCCGATAACGAACGTCCGGAAGCTCTTTGTATTTTGCATGAGCCAATGCCCCGGCCGCGCGGCGAGTCCAGTATTCGGAGGTTTCAAAAAGATTAACAGCACGGCGCATACCGTTTTCGATTTTTTCCGCGTCTTTCCGTGCGCGGCGCTCTGAATGATGGCCTACTAAAATAGGTTGTCCAAAAGGAATATTGTCGGCAATCGCTCTAACGGCTCGGTGCGCTCGATCTGCCTCGCTCGCGCGTTTGTCGCTGTAAGTTTCGAAGCGGTCAGCTCGATCTTCTGCGCGGTCGATTAAGCTGGTGTCCTCGTCGTCGATTTCACCGCACAATTTAACTAAAAAATCTTCGCGCGCTGGTGTCCACATTGGCGCAACAAATAATTCTTGTTTTGGCGCCCATTTAAAGCCAAGACGTTTGGCTTCGGCATAGGTTTCGCTGTCGAGTCTATGCAATGAATAAAGGCGCAGCTTGTTGTCGTCGGGTGAATAAGTCGCGGTGTAGCTGTTGCAATCCTTAACAGTTTCCGCGGTAGTGGTGGATGCGTCGGATTCGATATTTGTCTGCATATTCATGGCGTGCGTCCTTAGTGTGTTTGCGCTGAGGTTTTCTTGGTTCCCATTCTCTCCGCGAGATCCTTTTCTCTTTGCACAGATTTTTCGATCTGCGCGCGAGCTAGGTTTAATGCGTGTTTGTGCCAGCCTCGATCGGTTTCTGTGGCTCTTTTACAGTCAATCAATCCCAGCTCTTGCGCGCATTTCTCTGCGATTTGCCGCCAGTTGTAGACCTCACCCGCGTAGACACAAGCGTTGTAATCGACTTGCACAATGCGCAGTAATGCGTCGTAGGCTTGGCGGAATTTCGCTACGGGTACGAATGTTTTTTGTTGTGGTGCGGTCGATTCAGCACTTGGCAGTTTCGGAAGGTTTTCACCACTTACCTTTTTGCAAGATTGAAGGCCCGAATTTGACCTTGCTGTTGACGTTGTTTTTTTCATTGTTAGCTGCTCTGGTTTCATCGTGTCTTACCTCTTCGCTGAGTTGCTGGCCCGCGAATTTTTTGCACTGGTGAAGAAGGGCAGGGCGCAAGCGGACGTGGAATAAAAGGGGGGCAGCCCGTAGGGGGGAAACCGTTTATGCCGCGAAAGCCGCTTGTGACTTGACCGCACCAGTGCATATTCGCGAACAAGGCCAAGCAACTCAGCGAGGAGGTACGGTGATAACTCTGCAATGATTAAAAACGCTAGGCGGCGAGCCGGTTTTCGAGTGCCGGCGACGCCGGCGCGAGTGCAGTCCGCAAAGCGGTCTGCATCAAGGTCTTGTCGATCGCGCAGCGTTCGACGTAGTTGATCTTGCGAGAGCCGACCAGAGGGAGGGAATTGCCTGGAGTGCGGCGCAGCCGTCCCATAGGGATGAGCGTTAGCGATACGCGCAAGGGAACGGCGGCTGCGCCGACTCGCCAACAGGACAAAGAATCTAGGGAAAATGCTGCTGGTTATTGACCTGCGAATCTGATCGCATCGCTTCAGCATTCAAGGCTATTACGCTAATTTATTGGTTCCTAATTATTAAAAGGTCTGGTATTTTACTAGACATAAATGTCCAGTTTGTTATCATGCCGAGATAGACATATATGTCTAGTAAGAAAGAAACAGAATTCCATAAAAAAGCAAAAGAAAAGGGGTGGTTTTTGGAACGGATAGGAGAACGATGGGGTGTGAGTGTGCGGCAGATGAGTCGTATCGCAAACCGCCCAACTCAAAAGGATTTGGATGCCGTAAATGGTTTGCCTCCTAGCGATAACAGAAAGAGGAAGTCTGATGATTGAGTAGGCGCAAGTGCGCTCTAAGCGATAAGGGAAAAAATCGTGAAAAAATATATTTATGGTCGCCGAATTGGAACTGCGGAAGAATATTCGTTACTCATCGAATCGCAAGGTGTCCTCGATTCGGGTAAGAAACATTCCACTGAATCGCTGCAAAAGCAGCACGACTTCGAAATGCGTAATCTTTGCCGCAACGTCGATATTTTCCGTGAGAAGGGCGTCGAAGGTTACGTGCTTCTTGAAGGGGACGTAACGCGATATAAATTTTCACCGCAGGAAGAGTTTCAAATTCCTAATGCGACTCGACATTGAAATAGTAGGTATGAGAGGCAATCCTTATCTCTAAATAAGTCAGGGGAATTGATTATGAGAAGAATGACTAAGGCTCAAGCAGGAAAAATCAAAAATGCGATCAATGCAGATCGTAATGGAGTGCGGCTCACTTGGGCTTTGATGCCGCATACGGCATTGCATCCTTTTTATATTTGCGCTGTTTTAATGGTATGTATTTTAGCTCTCCTTAACTATGGATTCAGTCCTTTGAGTGCAGCTCTTGTTGTTATATTCGCAGCGGTCTGGCTGATAGTAAGCACCCTTTGTGTGGGTGACATTTTTTTGGTGAAAGCCTTAGATGTTATGGCCGCTGACGGTGAATAGAAACTGGGGGGCTATCGACTTAAACCACTTCTATCAACTATCGTCAGTCCCGCATTAACCTTTCTGTTTCGCCCTGAGCAATGAGGCCACGGCTGTTGTTCACTTTGGTTACGTCG
>Ga0207658_10000353_pt1 | contig 45538 bp, 48 predicted proteins | sample KBSS33metaG_FD_184322 | JGI IMG/M metagenome (GOLD analysis project Ga0207658, IMG submission 184322) | Switchgrass rhizosphere microbial communities from Kellogg Biological Station, Michigan, USA - KBS S3-3 metaG (SPAdes) (version 2) | ecosystem: Host-associated > Plants > Roots > Rhizosphere...
AACCCAAGGGCAGATTCCCACGCGTTACGCACCCGTGCGCCACTAGACCCGAAGGTCTCGTTCGACTTGCATGTGTTAGGCATGCCGCCAGCGTTCGTTCTGAGCCAGGATCAAACTCTCAAGTTTGTGTCACGATCATTCACGGCACCACAGACATAAATGCCCGCAGCCAACCGCAAAAAACCGAACTTCAGGGAGCCGATACCTGCACTTGTCAAACGTAATGGATACGAAGGACATATAAGGCATCGACTTGATTTAAACTGGTACCCGGAGCCCAAAGACCCCCGAGACCAGGCGCCGTCGCCCACATGTCCCTTCATCAAAACCAACAATGTCAAAGATCACACCGACAAAAAACCCGGACAACCAAGCTTCCCCCGCTTCTTGCGATTAGGGAGTGAGCATGCTGCCCGTCCATGTCGGCGACCGAAGCGGCGGAAAACCGTCTGTTCCGCTGCGGTGAAGCGCCCTCTAAGCACCACCCGCGATTCGGTCAAACAGTTTTTTCGAGAAAATTTCATTTGTATGTCAGTGCGTCGGCAGGTGGCTTTCCCCGGCACTTCTCCGTCGCCAACCGCGCCCAAGTCTCGTTCGCAGATGCAGCGCGATTGCCTCGCGCGCGGTGGAAGTGCTATCCCCCAGCCTGTGCCGACGCCGCCCCATGCCCGCTGTCTGCTAGCCCCGGCTTGCCTGCTCGCGCTGGCGTGTGCGGCCTGCCAGGCGCCTGGTTCCAAGCCTCTGGCCTCCGACAGCGACAGCGTCCCGCCTGTGGTGGAGCCGGCACCAGCTTCCGCGCCCGCGTGGTGGCAGGGCGATGCGACGCTCGCCGAGCTGATGACAGCCGGTCTCGCGCATGATTCCGGCTTGCAGTGTCGCATCGACCTCCTGCGCGCTCAGGACGCCGATGCTGCCGTCCGATCGCGCCAGCTCGGGTCTAAGTTGGGCCGGTTGCTGGGCGAAAGGGAGAACCAGACCGGACAGACCGCCCGCGCCGTCCTGGCCGACCGGATCGCAGCGCGGCGCGACAGCGTGGCGCAGCGCATCGCCGCGGCCTATTTCGAAGCCCGTCGCTTGCAACGGCGCGAGGCGCTGCGTTCCGCGGTTCTGGACCAGTTCCGCGACAACGCAGAAGTCGCCGAGTTCCGCCGCCAGGCAGGATTGGTGCCGGCCATCGACGGCGCCTTGGCCCGCACGCAGAACGAAGCGGCGCGGGCCGAGCTCGATTTCGATCGCGACCGCTTCGATCAGGTGATCGCCGAACTCGCATCGCTCACTGGCGACACGCCGGCTGCGCTTGTGGCGAGACTGAGCGCCTCCGCCAGACCGAGTACCGAGCCGCCGGTGGCTGTCGGCAACCCGGCGCCGGCAAACGCGAGCCACAGCCAGCGCCTGGTGACGGCACGAGATGCCGCGCGGCGGACCGTGCGTGATGCCCGCACCGCCTATCGCGATGGAGCGGCAAGCTTCGCCACGCTGTACGTAGCCGAAGCCGCCGCGCTGTCGCTCGATCAGGCCTTGGCGGACGAGCAAGTGCGGGAGGCCGCGGCTTTCTGGCATGAGCGGGCGCTGGCGGACGTTGCCTGGGCAAAGGCGGGCCTGGAGCCTGACGGCGCGAGCCCCTCGCCCGCGACGTCAACGGCCGCTGTGTCGCATCTGCCGGCAAGCACTTGTGACTGACGAGACCGCGAGCACGCCGCTCGATGCCTTGCTGGGCGCAACCCCCAGGCGGGTTACCCGGCACTGGTTGAGCCTGCTGCTATTGGCGCTGGCGGGCCTGGGTGCGGCTGCCTTCTTCGTGCGTTTCGTCACTGGCGAGGATTCGCCCTACTATTCGGCCCTGGTCGAGCAGGGCGACCTGACGCCGCTCATCTCCGAGCGGGCCGAGCTGCGGGTCGACGGCGAACGGCTGCTGAGCGCCACGCAATCCGGCCGCGTCGCCTGGCTCACGACTAAGACCTCGGGTCCGATCCGGCGCGGCGAGCTGCTGGCGCGGATCGACGCAGCGGCGGCCAAGCGCGCGGTCGGCGTCGAACGCGCTGCGAGCGAGGCTTCCACCGCCTCGGTCGCGGCGGCGGAACTGGCAGCGCAGGATGCCGCCGGGCGGCTCGCTCGCTTCGAAGGAGTCTGGCGCCGCTCGGGCGGGCGCGTCCCCTCGCTCAACGAGATGGAGCGTGCCCGCGCCGAAGCGCAACGCACGCAGCTGGCGCTTACCGCGGCCAAGGCACAGGCCGGGGCAGCGCGATTGCGTCTTGCCGATCGCAAGGCCGCGCTCGCGGCGGCGGAGGTGCGGGCGCCGATGAACGGAGTGCTGGTGCGCCGCCACGTCGGCGAAGGCCAGAGCGTCAACGAGCGCCAGCCACTGTTCAGCATTGCCCCATCGACTGCAAGACTTGTCGTCGAGTTGCCGTTTGCGCCTGCCTTGATGCGCGCCATGCGCACGGGGGCGCCGGCTCGCGTCAGGCTCGACGACCTTCCCGAGAAGGTTCAGGAGGCCAAACTGCTGCGCGTGTTGACGCCACCGCCGGCCATTGCCGGGCCGCCGCTCGCGCAGTTCGTCCTGACTGCCCCCGATGCGGGCGCCAGGCCGGGTATGAGTGCGACGGTCGAAATGGAACTGCCACCGCGCCGCAACGTCCTGCTGGTGCCTGACGCTGCCCTGACATTCGACCCCGAGGTCGTCCCCGACAGGCGGTTTTCGAGAGTTTATGTCCTGCCGGAAGACGGCGAGCCGCGTCGCGTCGTAGTTGCCGCCGGCGCGGGCGACGGCAAGCGCACCGAGGTGTTCGGCCTTGGCCTGGTTCCCGGCGATCATGTCATCACCGGTTGGCGGCGGCCCGCGGCGCATCCGGGCCAGTCAGCCAAGTGAAAGGTTGCTGCTGAAACAATAGCCAAGTCCGAGCGTATCGACACGGACGAGCAAACAGCAGCGAAAGGGTGAACAACTGATACTCGACGCGCCAATGTCGCGCCGCCTGGCCGCCGGGCTGTTCGCCCTGAGCGCCGCTGGCGCCGTGACGGCAAGAGCGGCCGGAGCGCCCCGTCGTCCTTCGGAACGCTTCGGATCGCCCGTTCCGTTCTCCTGGGACCGCCTGGTCGACCGGGCGAGCAGGCTTGCGCGCAAGCCGTATGTCGCCCCCCGTCCGGCTGCCAACGCTGCCGCGGACTTCGACGCGGCGGTCAAGCTCACCTACGGCGATGCGCCCACGGTGGCCGGGAACGTGCGCCTGCTCCCGACCAGCCGCGCGACCGCGCCTGTCGCCGTGCGGATATGGATCGTCGAAAAGGACAGGGCGCAACCGATCGATGATACGACCGGCCTGTTCGTCGGCTCCGACTCTGTGGATACGGCGGGATTTCGCGTGATGGACCGCACCGGCAAGAGCGACTGGCTGGCCTATCAGGGCGCAAGCTACTTCCGTTCGTGCGGATCACAGGACCAGTACGGCCTGTCCGCCCGCGGCATCGCGATCGACACCGGTCTCGCTTCCGGCGAGGAATTCCCCGCCTTCACTGAATTCTGGCTCGAACGAACCGCCACCGACGCCGCACGTATCTACGCGCTGCTCGATGGCCCGAGCCTGACCGGCGCCTACGCCTTTGACTGCACCTACAGCGCCGCAGGAGTGACACAGGAAGTCACCGCTGCGCTGTTCCTGCGCAAGGACGTGGCTCAACTGGGGCTTGCAGCCGCGTCGAGCATGTTCTGGTACGACCAGTCGCGTCGGCCGCAGCATGGCGGAGACTGGCGGCCGGAAATCCACGATTCGGATGGCCTGGCGATCCATGCCGGCAACGCCGAGCGCGTGTGGCGCCCGCTCGAGAACCCTTCGGTGGCGCGCCTGCACTCGTTTCGGGCGGACAGCCCGCGCGGCTTCGGCCTGCTCCAGCGTGACCAGGACTTCGACCATTACCAGGACGACGGTGCCTTCTACGAAAGGCGGCCCTCGCTCTGGATCGAACCCAAGGGCGACTGGGGCCAAGGCGCGGTCTGCCTGTACGAGATGCCGACCGCGAGCGAGACGATGGATAACATCGCGATGTTCTGGCGCAGCGATCGTCCGGCCCGCAAGGGCGAGCGGCGCGACTTTGCTTATCGCCTGACCTGGACGTCGAAGGATCCGACCGCGGACACCAACGCCCGCTGCGTCGATCACTTCGACGGTGCCGCCGGCATTCCGGGCGCACCGCCGGTGACAGGCGCGCGCAAGTTCGTGTTCGACTTCGCCGGCGGCTCGCTTGCCGACCTCGACCGCTCTAGCGGCGTGACACCTGCGACCGATCTGCCCGCCGATGCGTTGATCTCCGCCTCCGCCTATCCCGTCGCCCGCGCGCGGAACCGTTGGCGCGTCATGCTCGACGTGCGGATGTCCGCCGTGCAGCAACCGCAGTTCCGTCTCTACCTGAAGCGCGGCGACACCGCGCTGAGCGAGACCGTCATCAAGGCCATCGAAGCTTGAGCGTCACCCTTTCTCCTGTCCTGCCGCCGATGCTGCCCCCCGAGGCGCCGCTGGCGATGCCGATTCAGGATCTGTATGGCAACGCGCCCGGCTCGATCGCCGTGCCCACCCAGCCGCACGGCATGCTGGTCAAGCGCTTCCTGCTGATCGCGCTCACCGCCGTGATCGGCCTCGCCGCTTCCAGCACCGTGCGCCTCGAACTCTCGCGCGACGGGCTCGATGCGGTGGAAGTGACGCTGCTCGCCTTCTTCGTGCCGCTGTTCTGCTGGATCGCGTTCGGGTTCGTGACTTCGGCCATCGGCTTCCTGAAGCTGATCACCGGCGAGCACCCCGGATTTACCGCCGTGCCGAGCCCCGCATCCAGCTTGCGTCACCGCACCGCCGTGCTGATGCCGGTCTACAACGAAAGCGTCGAGGAAGTGTTCGGGCGCGTCGGCGCCATGGCGGAGTCCATCGCCACGGCCGGCGGCGCCGAGTGGATCGACTTCTTCATCCTGAGCGATTCCAATCCGTTCCACGGCAAGCGCGAAGAGGCGGCCTGGCGCGAGCTGGCGGCCACGGCGCCGGTGCACATCTATTATCGCCGCCGCGAGCAGAATACCGCGCGCAAGCCCGGCAACGTCGCCGACTGGGTGCGCCGCTTCGGTGCCGCTTACGAGAACATGCTGGTGCTCGACGCCGATTCGATCATGAGCGGCGATGCCATCGTCGGCATGGCGTCGATCATGGAGGAGCGCCCCTCGATCGGCCTGCTGCAGACGGTGCCGATGATCACCAATGCGCGCACCCTTTTCCAGCGCTGGATGCAATTCGCCAGCGAAGCCTACGGACCGATCGCTTCGGCCGGGCTGCTGTGGTGGTCGGGTTCGGAAGCGAACTTCTGGGGCCACAACGCCATCGTCCGCACTCGCGCCTTCGCGCAATCGTGCGGGCTGCCGGAGCTTCCCGGCAAGCCGCCCTTCGGCGGGCACATCCTCAGCCACGACATGGTCGAATCCGCCCTGCTGCGCCGGCGCGGCTGGGCAGTGCACATGGTTATGATCGGCGGCAGCTACGAGGAGTTCCCGCCGACCATCGTCGACCTTGCGATCCGCGACCGTCGCTGGATGCAGGGCAACCTGCAACACTTGCGCCTGCTCGATGCCGCGGGCTTGCACTGGACCAGCCGCCTGCATTTGCTGATCGGCGCCTCGGCCTATCTCACCTCGCCGGCCTGGCTGCTGCTGATCCTGACAATGATCGGCCAGGTCGCGACGCGCGAGACCGGCGCCTTTGTCAATCTCGCGCCCCCCAGCGTGCTGGCACTGACCGTCGTTTTGCTGTTCGGCCCCAAGATCATGGGCACGATCTGGATGCTGGCCGATGGCGCGCGCAGGCGCAGCTTCGGCGGCACTTTTGGCGTCCTGCGCTCGGTCCTGGTGGAAATGGTCCTTGCCGTACTGCTCGCGCCGATCACGATGGTTACGCAGACCAAGGCGCTGCTGGGATTGCTGCTGGGCATTTCCGCCGGCTGGAACACGCAAGTGCGCGACGCCCGGCGCATCCCGCTGCGCGAAGTGCTTCCAGACATGCGCGAGCATCTGCTGCTCGGCCTGGGCCTTGCCGCCACGGCCTTCATCGACACGACCACGGCGCTGTGGCTCGGCCCGATCATCGCCGGCCTGCTCGCCTCCCCTTGGCTCGTCAGTGCTTCGTCGAGCGCGCTGCTCGGCGACCGCGCCGGCCGCAGCGGCCTGTTCCAGGTCCCGCCTCCGACCATCGACGAAGGGCAAGACGCGAGCCGCCCGCCCCATCCCGCGACAGTCGTGGAGCCCGTGGCGATCGGTCCTGTGATGCAGCAAGCACGCGAGCGCCAGCTGGCAGACTGAACGAAGAGCTAGGTTGGTGCACCCGACAGGATCATAACTCGACATTCGCCAGCGTTCGCCGATTTTCGCGACTCGCCCAGAAATGCTAGTGTTCTTCTCTTGATCTCTTCGCCACTTTTCGTCACTGTTCGCCAGAAATCGCGAGATTGTGTGGTAACGATTGAGGGCACCAGGTGGGCAAGCTCAACGCCCTGGCTGTGAGGAACGCGAAGCCTGGCCGGCATGGCGACGGAGACGGCCTCTACCTGGTTGTGAAGCCAACCGGCGCCAAGTCGTGGGTGCTGCGGGTGCAGCGGGAAGGCCGGCGACGCGATGTTGGTCTTGGATCGCTCGCAGCCCTCACCCTTGCGGAGGCTCGCGAGAAGTCGGCGGCACTCCGAAAGCACGCGCTGAACGGGCGCGACCCAATCACTGAGCGTGACCGGGATCGCCGACCTATTCCGACCTTCCGCGAAGCAACCAAGCAGACGCACGAGGCGCTCAAGTCTGGCTGGGTCGGAAAGAGCGCCGACGCCTTCCTCTCATCGCTTGAGACCTACGCCTATCCCACACTGGGCAATCGGCGCGTCGACACGATCGAAGCCGCCAACATCCAGAAAATGCTGGAGCCAATCTGGACCAGCAAGCCGGAGGTGGCCCGCAAGGTTCGCATGCGGGTTGGACAGGTGCTGAACTTTGCGCACTCCAAGGGTTGGCGGACTACAGAAGCGCCTAGTCGCTCGGTCGGCGTCGCTCTGCCGAAGCAGCCGAAGGGCAAGAACTTCAAGGCTATGCCCTACCCGGACGTGCCCGCGTTCATGGCACGACTAGCCGGCGAAGCACCGACGGCTGGTCGCCGTGCCCTCATGTTCCTGATCCTGACAGCCGCACGGCCTGGCGAGGTGCGACTCGCCACATGGGGACAGATCGACGAGAAGAAGGCAGAGTGGAACCGCCCGGCCGAGATCATGAAGCTGCGTGAGGCGCACACTGTAACATTGAGCAGCGCCGCGATTGCTCTGCTTGCCAAAATCAAAGGTGAGCGTTCGCCGCTGGCTGGGGATCTTATCTTCCCAGGTCAGCGGCTGAAGCCGCTGTCTGATATGACCTTCAGCAAGGTCCTTCGAGACGCCGGGCTCACCTATAACGCCCACGCGTTTCGCAGCTCATTCCGGGACTGGGCGGCTGAACAGATGCCAGATGTACCAGATCCTGTCGCTGAGTCTGCACTTGCGCATGTCGTGCCCGACAAGGTCGTGCGGGCCTACAAACGGACCTCATTCATGGAGATGAGGCGCAAGCTGCTGGAGGAGTGGGGCGCTTTCATTTTTGGGGCAGTTGATGTGGTGAGTGCCCGTGATGTCTGAGGATGATCCGCAAGGTTTAGACCTTCGAGCGTATCTGGCCTTGCAAAGGGCCAGCTTGGATTGGCGCCGAGACCTGGCGACGCTAATGCGATCTGATGTGCCGCTAAGCCGATTGCTGCGGGACCGCTTAGCCGACGCATTCGACAACGAGGCTAAGGAGGGACCCCGACTGGAGTTGAAGAACCATAAGGTCCACCGTGATGCCTTCGCAAAATTAGTCGTGCTACACGACCGGATGAGGATAGGTAGGTGGGTGGCCCGGCGCCGCGATGAAGGCGCTACTGCGGCACAGGCCAATGAAGAGGCCGCAGCGTATTTTCGAGTTAGCCAGAAGACGGTCGAGCCAGCGTTCGCCTACTTCAACAAGGCGAGCGTTTGGATTGATGCTGCGATGGATAGTGAGGCAGGCCAAACCTTGGGACGGGAAATGGTTGAGCGGCTCTATCACTCCATCGCTGCTCAGCCAGCCTTTAAAAAGGCCAATGCCGGTCTAATCCAGCAGCTGGGCCTATCGCACTGAAGTCGAATAGGTGGATTGGGCCCGATCACGGGCATTAGTTCGCTGTCGCCCGCCGGCATTCGCCGGCTTTGAATGGAGCGACAGATGGAACCGCTTACCATCACGATCAACGACACCAAGAAAGCCACCGGACTCGGAACGACCAAGATCTACGAGCTGATCAATCAGGGCAAGTTGCAGACCGTGAAAGTGGGCCGGCGCACTCTCGTAAAGACCGCCAGCATCCGCGCCCTCGTCGAGCAGGCCGCGTGATCCGCCATGACCAGAAAGCGAAACGCCCCCGCGCTGGCTGAGCGCGAGAGCGTCGAATGTCGTCTGCTGGCAGGCGGTGACATCGACGCAAATAGCACCACCAGGCTGAGGGTTCAATTCCTCACCCGCGCTGGCCTCACCATTGATCGTGCGGCGCTGCTTTCATCGATCGCATTCGGGGAGGCGGCGCATGGCTAACCCCTCTGACCATCGCCTAGCCGCGCGCCAGCTCCTTGCCATCACCACGCTCTCGGAGCGCGAAGGCCAGTTCCTTGGAGGCCTTTGCTACCGCGCCGCGCCGTTGAGCGACAAGCAAGTCAACTGGCTGAAATTATTACAGAAGTGCCACGGCATCGAGCTTCTCGACGGGGAGGCAGGCCATGACTGACTACCCCTATGAACCCGGCCATCGCGGAATCGACACGTCGATCGCTGCCGCCGAGAGCATCGCCGACCAGCTTCCGAAGCTGCAAGCCAGCGTCATGGCGGCCGTCCTCGCGGCGAAGGATCGTGGCGTCACTGGCGACGAGATCGCCGCTCACCTTGGCTGGGAGCGCCACCGTGTGAGGCCTCGCACTTCGGAGCTGCGCCGCTTGGGTCGCATTGCGGACTCAGGCCTGCGGCGCCCCAGCCAAATGGGCATCGCCTCAATCGTCTGGATCGGTCGCGACTACCTGAATGAGGAGGCGCCGCGATGACCCTCCCTCCCAATCAGAACGCTGGCGCCTCGCGCGCCAGCCTCACCGCCGCCATGGAGAAGTCGCCGGAGTACCTGCACCCGATCCTCGGGGCTGTGCGAGATCATGGTGCAGCCATGCTGTTCGTGTCGCAGGGTACGCAGGCTTTCCGTATCCCCGATCAGCCGAAGAAGCCGACCATCATACTCGTAGGCGACGATTTCGATCGGGCACACGGACCCGGAGGCTTCCATCTGCCTTCGATCCGCCGTGCGATCCGCGCATGCAGTTCGTTCGCCGTGGTAGCCAGCGCGGCCCAGCCGGCAGTCTATGCAACCGTAACTGTCGGCGTCGCTGCACTGCGCCAGAACGCCATGCTGATCGAGACTCGACCTGAGCAGGAGCTTGCCTGGGTGGCGTTGATCCAGAAGCTCGCGCCGCGCCGCTTCATCCAGTTTGCCACGATTGAGGGAGGTCACGCATGATGGCTGCAGCTCAGCATCACGGCGGTGCTTCGCACTGGTCGGGCCTGCACGTCCCGGTCATTCACGGCCTCGGTGATACACGCATCGAAACGGGCGAGGACTACGAGACTCGTCCGCTCGGAAGCTTCTGGAAACTCAAGCCCACCGCCAAGCCTAAGCACCAGGCGCTCGCTATCCTGCCGTCATTGCACCACGGGCATGATGCTCGGGAGCATGCGGCGCAGCGAGGGCGTGGCCAGTTCGTGGCGCTGGTCGGCGACATCGACAAAGGCGATCACCCGCTCGCCCGAGTGCAAGACCTGGTCGAGGCGTTCACGGTCGGCTCGGCTTGGGCGATCTACAGCACCGCCAGCGCGCAGGCTTCCGAGCGGCGTTGGCGGGCCGTCGTCCCCCTCGACGTTCCGGTGCCGTTCACGACCTGGTACGATGCCCAGCTTGCCCTGTCCGCCCATATGGCGGCTGCAGGTGTCGACCTGGACACGTGCGCCGCGCGGCCCGGCCAGGTCTCGTTCCTGCCGAATGTGCCCGGCAACATGCGGGACAGTGCCGGTGAGCCTTTGTTCTTCGAGCAGGCGGCGACGGGGCTAGACCTCCCTGGCCTGCGCCTCGACAGCGGACCCGTCTCCCAAGGCATGGCCGCGATCGAGCACAAACGAAAGCAGGAAGACGCGCAGCGTGAGCGCATCCGGCGTGAGGCGGAGCAGCGGCGCAAAGCTCGGCCAATCTCTTACGACGACGCCAGCGTGATCGACACGTTCAACCGCTCCAACTCGGTCGAAAACCTGTTGCAGCTCTACGGCTATGAGCAATCCCCTCGCGATCGGCGGGACTGGCGCTCGCGGCATCAGACCAGCGGAAGCTATGCTACGCGGGTCATGGACGGTGGCAAGTGGGTCAGTCTGTCCGGCAGCGATGCGGCGGCCGGCATGGGCTCACAGTGCTGCAGCGGGTGCTACGGCGATGCCTTCGACCTGTTCGTGCACTACGACCATGGTAGCGACCGCAAGGCCGCCTGGCGTGCCGCCTGTGACGAACAAGGGCGGGATCGGGCAAGGCAGTCCTCTGTGGGCAGGCGCCGCGACGATGGCTGGTCCTGGCAGGCTAACGCAGCGAACGACCATAGCGACGATCAAGAGCATTCCAGAGGGGAGCGGCGCATCAAGGCGACGCCATTCATCTGGCGTGATCCCGCCACGATCCCACCTCGCAAGTGGCTTTACGGTCGGCACCTGATCCGCAAGTTCCTCTCGCTCGACATCGCACCCGGCGGATTGGGCAAGTCCAGCATGAAGATCGTCGAAAGCTTGGCCATGGCCACCGGACGCCCCCTGCTCGGCAAGGAAGTCCACGAAGGCCCCCTGCGCGTCTGGCAGTACAATTTGGAAGATCCCGCAGAGGAGACAGAGCGCCGGATACATGCTGCCCTGCAAAGGTACGAAATCGCGCCCGAGGATATCGGTGAACGCCTGTTCGTGGATTCCGGCCGGGACCAGCCGATTTGCATTGCCGAAGAGACGCCGGATGGTGCCCGCATCGTGCGCCCGGTTGTCGAGGCGGTCATAGCGGAACTGCTTGAGCGAGAGATCGATGTTCTGATCATCGATCCCTTTGTGTCGTCGCACGCCATCAGTGAGAACGACAACCGCGCGATCGACATGGTGGCCAAGGAATGGTCCCGCATCGCCGATGTCTGCAATTGCTCGATCAACCTCGTCCATCATGTGCGCAAGACAAACGGTGCCGAGGTGACGGCTGAGAGCAGCCGTGGCGCGGTGTCGCTGATCGGCGCGGCGCGGAGCGTGAACGTCTACAATCGGATGAGCAAGGAAGAGGGGGAAGCGGCCGGCATTTTGCAGGCCAACCGCGGCTTCTATTTTCGCGTCCACAACGACAAGGCAAACCTCGCCCCTCCCGAGGCGGCAGACTGGTTTCGCATGAACAACGTCGACCTGCCTAATGGCGACAGTGTTGGTGTGGCCTGCCCGTGGGAATGGCCCGATGCCTTCGACGGCATTTCCACGCGGGACCTCCACACGGTGCAAGTCGCCATCGCAGCCGGCGAGTGGGGCGAGTCCATACAGGCGAAAGACTGGGCAGGCCATGCAGTGGCGGATGCGCTCAGCCTCGATGCCGAGAAAGACAAGCACCGCATCAAGTCTCTGATCAAGACCTGGATCGCGAACAAGGCGCTCGTGATCGAGAAGCAGCCAACGGCCAAGGGGCGCGAAAAGCCCTTCATTGTGGTGGGCGATTGGGTCGATCCGGGTACCCTCCCCACTTCGAAAGCCGAGGTGGGGTGAAGTGGGGAAAGTGGGGTGTTTAGACCCCGAATCCCCCTACCCCACCCCACCTCCTTATAAGGTGGGGTGGTGGTGGTGGGGTGGCGCGAGACAAGAGAAACAAGGTGGGGTGAAATGAGCAATCCGGGTGACGATCAAGGTGGGGCGAAAGGAGCGGTCAGCGCCAAGCTGGCAGCGCTCGAAGCGAAGGCAGCGATGGCGCCGATGCTACGTCACGGCCTGGTAGCCAGGGAACTGGCCGAGCAGACGACAGGCTTTGAGAGCCTGCAGTGGTCCGACGTCGTCGACAACTATGCCGATCGATGCGGAGAGACACGCAATGGCGATCTCAGGTCAGCCTCGAACCTGCTCGCCTCGCAAGCGATGACGCTCGATGCTCTATTCACCGAAACCCTGCGGCGCGCGCTGGCCAACTTCGGCGATTATCCTGAAGCGGCCGATCGTTACATGCGCATGGCCATGAAGGCACAAGCTCAGAGCCGCGCGACGCTTGAGGCACTAGCCAAGCTGCACCAGCCGCGAGAGCAAACAGTCAAGCATGTCCACATCGACAATCGTGGCGGCCAAGCCGTCGTCACGGACACCGTTCAAACCGGGGGTTTGAAAAATGGAGATACCGATCAATCCCATGGACCGGCTTGCCCCGGCGCTTTTGGCCCCGCGCTGCTTAGCGAAGACCCGACGTGGCACGGCGTGCCAATGCCCAGCGCTGAAGGGCAAGAAGCGTTGCCGCATCCACGGGGGCAAAGCAGGAGCTCCGAAGGGGAATAGGAATGCTTGGAAGCACGGGGGGCGATCTGGGGAAGTAAAAATCGCAACGGGTTACCTAGCAGAAATCGGCCGAATGCTACGGCATCTCGAACCTTCCTGACGACGCGCGTAACCATTGCCCGTCGCGGAAAATAAAAGCGCGCAAAATATCTTTCTGGCTTGTGGCAACTACCGTGCTATCGTATATTACCGACACTAGCGCGGCTCAACCAGTTCACGCGCTCCGCCAATGGAGCGTCAACGGGTACTTTATGCGCTGAGATCCTCGCGCGACTGACCGCCGAACGATGCTTCCATGGAAATCCAGGAAGCGAACCTATGCACAAAGCAGTCCAGGATACCTTCGTCCGCTTTCGGGCTAGTCGGCAGTTGCTGGCTGACGCTCAGGCGGCCGCTCAGGCTAGTGGGATGAGCCTTTCCGAGTTTGCGCGATATTCCCTTCGTCGCCAGATGGAGCCGATCACCATCCAGCCGCAGCCGCCAGTTGTGCCATGCACGCCGCCCCCCTCCCCGTACATGCCGAACGAAGCGCTCGGTTCCGAGGTCGCCCTGCACGTGGAGAAAGCGGCAAAGGGGGATCTGGAGAGCCTGCGTTTCCTCTTCCATGACCGCCTGCGGGCGCTGGGCAGCATGCAGGCCCACGCGCACGGCGCATCGATCGTTGCGGCCGAGGCAGTCACGCTGGGCAGGCTGGTGGCAAGCCATGGTCAGCAGTCCGATCAGAGGCATTACGTCGCCGCCCTGCTGCTCGCGTCCGGAGCTTTGGACATGACCAACAGCCCACAGGCTGCGGCTTTCCTGCGCGCCGAATCCTTGATGGTGCTCGATCGCTTGGCCTCATTCGGCGATGACTTGGCGGCTGCATCCGGCGACGAACTGATGAACCGCTGGCCAGCAGCCGTCACCAAGCTTGCAAATGACCTGCGGCATAAAGCCGCGGCGAAGGAGGCGGCATAATGGCTCTCCAGTTCCGTCAAGGGCGACTCACCGTAGGCCAGCCCCCCGTTGCTGGCGCAACTCCTCCCTATGCTCCGGTTCCGCAGCCTGAGGAGCCTTTCGTCTGGTCGGAAAGCGGTCAGCGTATCTCTCCGGTTGACCTCGCGCTGCAACGGAAGGCGGCGCTATCTCGAACTCAGCCGGACTTCTCTCCGGTTCAGCACTGGACGCAGGGCGTTGGACGGGCTGCTAGCCAGATCCTTGGCGCGCTCGAATTGCGCCAGCTCGACAGGCGGGCCGCCGCGCAGCAGGCCGAGAACAGTAAGGTCATCGCAGCGCTTATCGGGCCAGGCAATCAGGATCTGGCTGCGGGATTGGCGAGCGCCGATCCGGGCATTTCCAAGGTTGCGGCAGCGCTTCTGGAGAGCCGACAGCCGAAACAGATGACTCCCTACCGCATCAACGATAATGCGGGGAACGTCTGGCAGCAGATGCCGGACGGGAGCTTCCAGCTGATCTTCGTCGACAAGGCACCCAAGCAAGTGGTTGCCAACGGTCAGCTCATTACGTCCACCAACCCGTACATCGACGGCGGTCAGCCCAACCCGGCCCGCTCTCCAGCGACCATGCCGCAGCCGGGTTCCATCGTTGATGATCCTCGCCTGCAGAATGCGGGAGGTCCGACGCAGCCCGCGTCGGGCACCTTTCAGCCCTAGCCCGACCACGTTCGACCAGTTCAAGCAGGCGATCTTACGGCAGGAGAGCGGCGGACGATACGGGGTGCCCAACGGCGAAGGTTCCGGGGCCATGGGCGTCGGCCAGATCATGCCGGATACCGCGCGCGCGTTATCCGCTCGCCTTGGCCTCGCGTATCGCCCCGACCTCCTCGCTGGCACCTCCGCTCAAGCTCGCCAGTATCAGGACCAGCTAACCGACGCCGCGGTTCGCGAGGCTTGGACCGCAGGGGGTTCTGGCAAAGATCCGCGCTTGGCCGCCCATTACTATTTTGCTGGCCCTGACCGGAGCGGCTGGGGGCCGAAAACACGCCGCTACGGCGACGACATCATTTCACGATTAGGAGCACGCTGATGGCTCGTTTCACGCACAATGGCGTCGAGTATGAAGAGCTTGGCAACGGCAAGGTCCGAGTGATCGGCCAGGCCGCCGCGGCACAGCCCTATACCGTCACAGCGCTCCCGCTCACTCCCGAGCAGCAGGCCGAAGCAGATCGTCGTCGCAGTGATCAGATCATTCAAGAGCAGGCCGCGCGAGATGCCGCTACGCAGCGCGAGCAGCAGCGCCGCGAATGGGAAGCTACCCACAATCCGGATGGATCGCCGAAGTCGAAGCCTCAGGACGCTCCGGCAGGCTACCGTTTTGGTCCCGACGGCAATTTGCAATTCATCCCTGGTGGTCCCGCTGACCCGGCTCTCAAGGGTGACGCGAAAACTCCAAAGTCGGAGGAGGACAAGGCCGCGGTACGCGCCGAAGCGATCGACAAGATCAAGCTCGCACGCAATCTGATCAGCCGCTCCGAGAACGGCTGGTTCACCACAGGATTTGGTTCGGACGCTGCAGGGTACTTCAAGGGCACGCCAGCATATGACCTGGCGCAGGATACCGAGACCCTGAAGAATGCCGGGGCCTTGACCCGCATCATGGAAATGGCAGTTCAGAACGGTGGCAAGAACCCGTTGTCGCCGCTGTCCAATTCCGACTTTCAAGCCCTCGCCAGCAGCCTGTCCAACCTCGATACCGGGCAGAGTGACAAGCAGTATCAGGCGAATGTTCAGCGCGTCATCGACCTGTACAAGCGCGCCTATCGCGCGGCGGGCGGCACTGACATCGAAGGCGAACTTGATCCCAGTCGCAAGCTCCCCGTCATGTTGCCTCTGCAGAAGCCCGGAGGAGCATCCGGCCCTGGCGGCGGGCCAGCCAGTTCCGGCCATGGCGGTGGGCCAGGGTCGGTGTGGCAGCAGCCATCGATAACGCCTGGTGACCCGCTCATTGCGGCACCAAAGGGAGCCACCGCACAGGCTATCCCGATTCCGGCTGGCATGCAGGACGAGCTGGACGCGTACTTTGCCCAGAAGGGCAGAAGTATCAGCGCCGAAGATTTGAGCCAATTCGTGCGAGGTCTGTACGCAAAATATCAGGCAACTCCGGGGCCTGGTTTGGATGAGTATGCCGCTGCCACGGCCCGAGCACTGCGCGAAGGCGGCCCGATCAACACGAATATTCCCCCGACTACCGTTCCTCTCACCGGCCTTGATAAGGTCCGCAATGATGTAGTGAACACGGACGTTGGGGCTTTTGCAGCTTCGATGGGCAATGCCGGTGGGCTTGGCATTCCATCTCTGCTCGCCGGCGACCAAGTCGACGCGCTACGCAGCGCCCATCCAGTAAGCTCGACGCTCGGCGAGATAGCTGGCGGAATCACTGGCAGCTTCATCACTGGAGGCGGACTGACGGCGCTGGGCAAGTCGGGACTTCTCTTGAACGGCGCCACCGGTCGCGTTCTGGCGAACCCGCTGACGGCAGACATCGCATATGGCTCAGCGTACGGAGCCACACAGAGTGACGACCCTCTTTACGGGGCTGCAGGCGGCGCCGTCTCTGCAATTGTCGGCAATCGAATTGGGGCATACGCCGGCAAGGCTGGTGGTCTCCTCGGTGTCCGTCGTGTTGAAGATCCTTTGAACCGAGGCGAAAGGGCTATCTTCGACTCGATCGAGGACCCCGCCTCTGTGGAAAGCCTTCTGGCGCAGGGTAAGGACCTCGGCCTTCCGATGACGCTGGCGGATGCTGACCCTGTAGTGGCGGCTCTGACCGGCTCGGCGGTTCGCAAATCGCCGCGCGTGGCGGCACAGGCGCGCGACACGTTCGCGCGGCGGTCTCAAGGGCAACTCGACCGCCTCCGCTCCGGCCTCACCCGCGATCTGGGCCCGTTGGACAACGTGCCAGAGCGGGCTGATGCCTTGATCGCACAGGGCCGCGCGAATGCAGCGCCGCTATACGATCAGGCTTACGCTACTCCGATACCCTCAAGCCCCGAACTGGATAGCCTGCTTGCGACGCCGTTTGGGCGGCAGGCAGTCGCGCGCGCACGTACAATCGCGGCCAATGAACGGCGTTCACCGACTGAGCTTGGTTTTGCGGTGGATGCGGACGGAAACCCGATCCTCAATCCCATTCCAGAAGATAGGATCGGCGCCCTCGACGCAGCGCGCGAGGCATTGCGCAGCACGGAAGGCAATTATTACGGGTCTCGCTCGATGCCCGGCTACAATGCCGAGGCGGGCATGGGCCAAGTGGCAAATGCTCGACAGACAGTGATCGACGCCGAACAAGCTGTCCGCAACGCGCCCGAGCCCGGTACACCTGCTGCACGGCCCAACTACACCACGGAGACGCTGGACTATACCAAGCGCGGCATGGACGATATTCTGGAAGCGAACCGCAACCAGATCACCGGCAAGCTCAACCTCGATGAGATGGGCCGCAGCCAGAACGAAGTGCTACGCGCGCTGATCGGTGAGATGGACGCCCGTAACCCGGCTTACGGGGCGGCGCGACAGGCCTACGCCGGGCCTGCGGCAGAGCGCCAGGCTCTTTACAATGGCCGAGCGGCGGTCACTGAAAATCCCGACCTCGTAGCGATCCAGGCAGCGAACCAGACCCCCGAGCGGCTTGCGATGATGCAGCTTGGCGCGCGCGATCGGATCATGCAGGGCGCGGAGGCGCTGTCCAACTCGACGAACCCCTATCGTATCCTGAACACCCCCGCAATGGAGCGGCGACTTGGTGCTTTGTACCCCGACAAGAATAACGAGATCGCCCGTCTGTTGCTGCAACGCGACCTAGAGAACCAAATGGCCGGTACAGCCAATCGGATCGTGGGTAACTCAGCCACTGCCGAGCGCCTGTCTGCAGATCAGATGTTCTCTGATGACAGCCTACTGCGGCCGATCGTTGAAGGGGCAATCGAGACTGCCGTCTCGGGTGCTCCATACATGACGACTATGCGCCGCATGGGCAAACAACGTATCACTGATGCCTTGAAGTTCGGCGCTGGTAGTCGTGCGGCGCGCACTGCAGACGAGGTGGGCGCGCTGGCTCTCGACACCGACACCCAGCGTGTCATTGATCGGATGGCAGTCATGCAAGCCGAGCGAGAACAGCACCAAGCTGTGATAGATGCCTTGATGCAATCCTATGCGCAGCGCGGCGGCCATATTGGCGGAGGGGCTGGCTCCGCTGTGGCAGCTTCACTAATGCGCAACTAGGTCGTGAACTCATTAAACTCGACAGGCTCACGCCCGCGTCACTCGGCGTGCTGCATAAGCCAAAGTGAGTTTATCGTAGCTCTCTTGCCATTCACCAATGCCATTTATGGCCTCAAGCGCATCCTGGTACCCTAATGGCGCACGGCTGAATTTGTAGTCGAGAAGGTCGACCTCATCAGGGCGCATCGGCCAGTGATAGCGTCTTTCAAAGTCGGTAGTGCGAAGCTCGTCCCCAATTTTGACCTTCCAGTTTGGGAAGGGGATTGCAGCGGGAATGGGCTGACCGTGAGCGATGACCGACCATCTCCCATGATAAAACATGCTGTCCATGGTCGTGCCGACGAGTGCAATCTCATCGGCGAGCAAGGACGCCATATCGGGTCGGGAACTATGCAAGCTCCGGAAGAACGCAGCATACAAGACGCCGCCGGGTATTATGACAAGACCATATCCCAGGCGACCATCGGTTACTGGGAGCTCGAAGAGATCGCCCCGACGCAGCTTCACTCGCTTCCGCTTCGAGTCAGAACTCATTGCTCAATATCCCTGTTGGCGACCTTTCGGAGAAGCATAGTCCAAGTGCATCCACCGTTGCCAAGAGGCGGGCCGATGCGATTCAGAACTGGCATGAGCCGATACGACCTAACCGACTTCGAATGGCGTGTAATCAAGCCGCTACTGCCCAGCAAGCCGCGAGGTGTGCCGCGCCTTGATGACCGCCGCGTTCTGAGCGGCATCTTCTGGGTCTTACGATCCGGTGCACCGTGGCGCGATCTGCCCGAGCGCTATGGCCCACGCACGACCTGCTACAACCGCCTCGTGCGGTGGCGAAAGGCGGGCGTATGGGATCGGATGATGGACGCCATCACTGCCGCCCACGACGGTGACATCCAGATGATCGACAGCACTTCCGTTCGTGCCCACCAGCAGGCCGCGACGGCAAAAAGGTGGATCGAGATCATTGTCTCGGTCGTTCCCGAGGCGGGCTCACGACCAAAATCCACGCGGTCGTCGATGGGCAGGGCCTCCCGATCCGACCGAGCCTGACTGCCGGGCAAACCCATGACGGGCAAGTTGCCGACGACCTCCTCGGCCATGTAGGTGCGGGAACGATCGTGCTCGCAGATAAGGCATACGATGCTGATCGCATCCGAGCATCCCTCCGCGAGAAAGGCGCCTTCGCCAATATTCCGCCCAAGGTGAACCGGCGGTCGAAGCCGTATTTCAGCACATGGCTGTATCGCGAGCGGAACCTCATCGAGCGCTTCTTCTCCAAGCTGAAGCACTTCCGCAGGGTGGCCACCCGATACGACAAGCTCGCCGAAAACTACCTCGCTATGGTCCAGCTTGCCTCAATGCGGCTGTGGCTCCGTGTTTATGAGTCTACGGCCTAGAGCAAAGGCGCAATCAGCTTCGCGTAGATGAGCGCCAAAACCAGCACCCCGATGTAAACGAACCAGAGCTGCGTGAAGCGCCAGCCGTAGTGCTTGATCTTCTCGACTGGTCCCCACGGCATGTACACGCCGTTGCGGAACTTGAGCGGTGTCGATTCCTGCGCCTTGCGTTCTTTAAAGTTGCTCCACCATGCGCGGATAAGTCCGGCGAAGAAGGTTGAAGCAGCGATCACCAGTGCCGCGCGCAATTCCATGGCGCGAGCATAGCTGAGCTGACCCGGCTAAGCTAGGTCGCACGGGACAGGCGACTGTTCCGGGATCGAGCGCTTTCCTGCAGACAGAAGAACAGGACATGGTAATTCCGCTCGGGGCAATATCGGGGGAATCATGCGGCACGTCTTTTTGTTAGCGATGCTTGTGGGCGCGAGCAGCGCTTCGGCGAAGGAGTACCGGGTCGACTTGCAGCCGGAGGGCGCGCAGCAGTCTGTCTTCATGCAAGGCGCTGAGGCCGTCGTCGATATCAAAGTCGGGTCCAACGTCCTCGTGCTTGAGGCGGTCGATCCAGATAAGAAGCGAGGCCAGCTAGTCGTCGGAGTGCTGAACAACGGCGCAGTGCCGTTCACCTTCGGTCCTGAGAATGTGACCGTCCACGTCGGTGAACAAACGATCGCCATGCTCACCAGTGAAGAGCTGATGCGCGAACAGAAGCGTCGTGAGGGGCGGCAGCGGTTCGCCATGGCTCTCTCTGGCGCGATGAGCGGCATGGCAGCCAGCCAGGCGGGGAACACCTATGGAACTGCGACTTACTCTGGGAACACTTACGGGTCGGTTTCTGGGCAGCCATTTGCCGCTCGCACATACGGCACTGCTAACTATTCCGGGTACAATGCCGCTGCCGCACAAGCTGCTCAGGCTAGGGCGAGCCAAGAGACTGCGCGGAACACCGCAGTGATGGAGAGCAACCTCGCAGCTAAGCGAGCGCGCATTGATCAGACGCTAAAGCTCAACACCATCATGCCCGGGCAGCGCTTCGTCGGGCCGGTCATGTTCGACGTGCCCGAGGCGATCAGCAGGAGCAAGACGCCCGTGCCCGTGACGATCGTTCTGCAAGCGGGTGGCGAGGCTCACACGTTCAAGGCCCTAGTGGGTCCGGCAAAGGCGTTCGTGCGCAAGTGATCCGGCTTCTAAGCGTCCTACTGATCTTAGCCGCCCCGCTGTCAGCCGACGCCCATGCAGGCGGTCTCAACGCCGCCGGCTGCCACAACAACCTCAAGACGGGCGAGTACCACTGCCACAGTGGAGGCTCGCAGTCGGCGCCTGTCCGCGTGCAGAGCCTTCTGGGCGGTGGCGGAGGCAGCAACACGTACTATCCCAATTGCGCAGCGGTGCGAGCGGCCGGAGCTGCGCCAGTCCGGCGAGGGCAGCCTGGCTATCGCGCCGGGCTTGATCGCGATGGCGACGGAGCAGGGTGCGAGTAGAAGATCTACGTGCACGGCGGGGGCAAACAAGATGGGCAATGGATTAAGTGTTTGGGTGGCAATCCTCTTAGGTGGGTTTGCGCTCTACTCCTGTAGCGGCAGCCATGGCGCAGACGGACGCGCAAGCAGCGGCGCCGTTATGGAAGCAGGCGCCGATGGAGGGGGCATGGCAGATTCAGACATCGCGATAGAAGCCGACTCAGAGATAGAAGCTGATCAGCCGGACTTCGACGAAGACCGCGCTCGAGAGGTCACCGAAGACGAGGTCGGAAGCGATAGCTACATGGGCATCGGCTCGCCGTATGGCTGCACCGACGATTGCGGAGGGCACGAGGCCGGCTTTCGCTATCGAGCAGATCATGGTTACGCTGGCTTCAACCCTGATAGCCCCAGTTTCAACGAGGGCGGCCAAGCTTTTGACGAGACCGTAGACGAGCGCGTGGACGAGATGCGCGACGCGTACGAGAGTGGTGAGGATCCAGATTACTGACGTTCAAGCAGCCATGTCACAGCACGTCGCGGGAGCAAGCGCGCGCCACCCGAACGCCGTCATCCCACTTTGGCTTGTAGACCACCTGCTTGTGCTTCAGCTGCCGGCAGGAGAGGTCGCCCTGGCTGCCGGCGACAACCGCGCTGATTGGATCGGGTGAGATCAAAGCGCCGAGGGTAGGCCGGTGCACACTGATCACAGTCGACAGTCTGCACAAGCTGCTCAGCGGGGCAGTGGGTAAGGCTTGATCATGCCAGCTACGCCCTGCCGCCGGATGCGCCTTGGTCGAGCCGCACACCTTCGCCCCCCGACTGAGAAGCCTCGCCCGCCGGGATGAAGGTAACGCCTGATCGTGAAAGGGCCTGCTCCAGTGCAATAAGAGAACCGGCAGCAATGGTGGACCCAGCCTCGTACCGGCGCACGGTGGCGACACCGACCCCGGCCTCGTCAGCGAGCTTCTGCGCAGTCCAATCGAGCAGGGCCCGACCCGCCCGGCATTGGTTTACCGAAATCATCTGATCGCTTTTAGATCAGTTCGTACTTGTTCGCTAGCGTTCGCCGTGATATAAAAACGATCAGCCGGGGATAGAGGGCCTAATCTCTGTCCCCGGCCTAACCGCAACCCTTGTTGAGAAGGGAAACGACTATGGAAAGCCGTACCACTCGGCGTGCGCTCTTGCTAGCCGCGCCCGGAGAAGACCTGCTCGCTAAGGACAGGGCAAAGACATTCGAGCGTGCGCTTGCGAGGTACGCCGAAGCGCGGCGGGCCCGCGCGCTGGTTCCTGACGAAGACAACGACGCAGACGCCGCTTCTTACGACCAGATGCACGCTGCCGAAGCGTTCCTGATGAACTGCCCTGCGCAGAGCGCGCGTGACCTGCTGGTGAAGTTCGAGATCGTCAACCGCGACGATATGCCGCCGGCCGGCTACTTGGCCCTTCTGCGCCGCGATCTGATGCGCCTTGCCGACGTTGATATATCTCCCCTGTTCATGCCGGAAGAGTGGCTGAGCTACTTTTCCTACGTCGGTGGGCGCGCATCTGTGGTCGATGGCGATCTTGCAGTGTCTTTCACTGGTGAGCATGCCGCTACTGCCTTCGGAGCGCTATCGCCGACAGAGCGGAAGGCTGTCGCCGTCTATCTGGCGTCGGGCGTTGCTCGCGCTCCACAATGGGCCGAGGCGCTGGCCCACTATCGCGAAGTGTCCGCCCAGGAAGAGGCCTTGGGAGCCGCTCACACCAAAGCGCAGCGCAGCGCGAACAGTCTCGACGATCCGGCGCTGGCAGGACCTGAGGCTGAGTGGGCGCAAGCGCTCCATCAACGTGCTCAAGCCTGGCGGGCGCTCATCACCGCGCAGGTTTCGACGACCGCCGAGCTGCTTGAAAAGATCGCAGTGCTTCGGTCTGACGCGATGCTCGACGGCGATGCCGGTGAGGGTGTGCCGGTGATCGACTCCATCGCGGCTGATCTTGCCCGCATTGGCGAGGAGGTTTGATCATGGCGCGTATCAATCAGATCACCTATCGGGCCGCGTACAACAGCCTGGCACTGTCAACCTTGGGTGCTTGCCCTGTGTGGGATGCAGCGCTGAAGCGCTTCCTGGCTACGAACTGCCTGCAGCACGCGGACATCGAACATGGTGCACTCTCGCAAGCCAGCGAGCAGGCTGCATTCGAACGTATGCGCCTGGAAAGCCTCTACGGCAGCAAGTGGCGGGGCGACCCCAGGGCCAAGCCAGCCGTAGCGCGCTTGAACGAGGCCTATGCTGCTGCCGACAACGCTTGGACTGAGAAGTTCGCCGAGCCATACTTCCAAGCCGTGCGCGATCTCGTGCTTGTTCCGGCCCCCACCATCGCCGCAGCCGTGTTCAAGGCTGACCTGATCTACGCAGAAGAAGCATGGAACGACACCGGCTTCGAAGCCGACTGCATGCAGATACTGCAGGATGATTTCGCGCGCCTGACGGCCATACCTGATCGGTCTGAATGGGATCGCCTCGTCACCCGCTACGAGGCCGTCGAGGCGATCCGCCCGGAAGACACCACAGACGCCATCATTGACGAGTCCGGCGATCTCATCGAGCAAATCATGGCCATGCCCGCACCCGACGCATCGGCGGTACGTTGGAAGCTAGACCATGTGCTCCATACGAGGGACGGCGCTTGTAATGACAGCTACGCGGCGAGCTTTCTAAAGCAGACCATCGCCGACTATCGACACTTCTTGAGGGAGGCATGACATGGCACATGCCTTCGATCCCTCGGGATGGCTCACGCGCTTCGAAGACGCCGGCGGCTGGTGGGTCGTCGTCGGACCCAAGATCACCCTTGGTTGGATGCTCAACGACCTCGGCAACTCAGGCGAAGAGGCTGCGCGGCTCTGGCGTGAGCTTGTGAACGTGCCGGGCCACCGCGCGGCCGTTCGCGAAACTCTCCTCTGTCACAGGGAGGGGTGACTATGAGCTTGCTCACCATCACACGCGGACTTCGCCCGCTTCCCCTCGCGCTGCTCGCCCAGGCCATACCCATGCTCTCTCGCAACGAGCTGGAAGATGTCGTTGAGCGACTGATCGACCGCCTCGATGCGATCGACGGCGATGCGGACGCTGAGGATGACGATCCAACCGAAGACGACGGCTCCGCAGAGGAGGAAAGCGCCCTCTGAGGATCCAAGACCTACCACTGTTCCAGCCCGCCCCGGTTTCACAGCCGGGGCGTTTGGCGTCCGAGCCACACGACTTCTATGCCAGCCTCGCGCTGTCTGAGAGCTTCGCAAATGCGCCCTGGTGGATGGACATATACCGCAAGGCGTTTCCCACGCTGATCAGCGCTGTATCGGTGCGCAGTGACGGTTGGGCACAGAGGGGCGGCATCGATCGCGTGATCACGTTGGCTTGCGGGCGCACCTACACGATCGACGAGAAAGTGCGGACCAACGACTAGCCCGACATACTGCTGGAGCAATGGTCGGACGAAGAGCGGCGCAAGCCCGGCTGGATTCAGAAGCCGCTGGCGTGCGATTTCATCGCCTACGCGTTCGCGCCGTCCCGGCGATGCTATTTGCTGCCTGTGGCGCTGCTACAGCGAGCATGGAGGCTAAACGGGCGCCAATGGATCAAGGAGTATGGCCAGCGCCGCGCGCGGAACGTGGGCTATGTTTCGACCAACGTGCCGGTGCCGCTGGGTGAGCTGGCGCAGGCGCTCTTACAGGCGATGTTGGTGGAGTGAGCGAGGGCCGCCATAGTGCGCCACGCCGTCAATGCACGCGTCGCCAAGGGCAAGGAGGCGGCTGCTTCGTCCGGCGTGCTGGCGGCGACGTTCAACGCACTCACGGCGAGCGGTGCGGCGGCGCAGTACCCAATGGCCCAAGCCGAGCGGGTGTTGACCGGCGAAACCCTGTCGGCGGTCCTGACCCGATATCGAGCCGGAAAGGCCTCGTCCGATGCGGAAGTGGCACCGCCCTCCGCGATCGAATGGAAGGCCGTGCAGGCGATCAAGGCGGCGTCCCGGCGCCGCGGCGAAGCAGGCGGCCTACGGCGGCATCATATGGGACTAGGCAATGGTAGCCACACCTGCTGTGAATTGATGGCACTCGCTTTCGAAGAGCGGCATTTATCCTACGGCAGATGCTATTGCTTTTGTTATTCTGCTGCCCTCAATTGAGGGCCCTGTGCGCAAAGCGTTTGCGATAGATATGCAGGATCGTATTTGCTGACGATTAGTCCAAGCAGCATGAAGCAAGTTGCGTATTCTTTTTCCACAGCGCTCAGATTGTCCATCGCGGCTTGCACCTCGTTCGGCCGATCATCGCCGGTCCCCGTCGAAGCAGGAGCAAACGCTTTCAACCCTGCAATGTATGGGTTTGACGAAGAAAACCAGTCGATCAAAGTAAGCACAGTTTCAGATACTTTGTTGTCCCCTGCGACCGATTTGACCCCAATCTCCTGCGCCTTTCCCACCGCGTAGTCCTTGGCTTGATCCACGGCAAATTTCCGGAGCACCGGACTTCGCGCAACCACTGCCGCGGAAATCACAACTATATCGCCCCAAGACCGCACGGCCTCGTCACGAGGGCCACTTTGATATTTGGCGAGCACCGTTTTTAGCTGCTCTTTAAATTTTAGTTCTTTTTCATGAATCTGGAGAATGCGGCTATAAAGCCGTTGAGCCTCTGCTCTATCGGCTGCTGACATGCGGGATTCGATGTCCCTTGCCTGTGAGCCGTCGTAAGAACACCACATTCTACCCCCCGAATCAGTTCTCAGGTACAACATAGCACTTTGAGATGTTGGAGCGTACATTTTTGCCGGTGATTTTGTCTGGTCGAGTTCATGACCGGGTTGACTAAGACTTTAGAACGCCACGAATCCTGTCGATAACGTCCTGCAGCACTTCGTCCGGATGGGGTGCCACGCCCAAGATCACACCACATCCTACTGTCGGGCAGACATAGATCGCGACGTTATCCTCACCGCCCTCCTCATCACGTAAGCGGCCGGTTTGCCTGTTCAGGCGAGTTATGATCCGCTGGCAGCTCGGACACTTCGCGCCGGGCATCATCGACTCCTCTCGCGACAGGCTAGCGTCGCCCACTCTGGGCGGCCAATTGCAAGTTTGAAAGGGGGTACCGCTGGGGGTATCGAGGTCGCGCGGGTGAGCTCTGAAACGCTGATTTCCGCGGTTCTTCCGGCACACCATGGCGGAGGGATTATTCGCCGCCTTTGGTCGTGTCCTGCTTCGAAGATCGCCAGACGCTGTGCCGGTCACGCATGATGTCGGCATCACATCGTTTGCATTGGCCCACGTAGCGAAATCCATCCCAGGTGACGTTGGGTCGGTCGGGCGCGTGTCGTCCTATGGTGCATAGTAGCTGCTTCCAATCCATTGCTCTGCCTTTGCTGCCGCGAGGATCACGATGGTCTGTTGTGCAATGCATCACAGATGGTGCGCCGCAGCGTAGCTGAGTCAAACCTTTTCTAGGATCGAGAGACGGTGCTTACCGCCAGCGCCGCGCTGATCAGCGTCTCGCCGACGTCACGGCCATTGACGCTCAGCCGCGCCAACGTGCGGCCGTATCTGCCCCGTATTTACGGGCAGAGCGAATTGTCCGCCCTCGGGAATGTTGCGGCAGTTCACCTCAGCGCAACGTTGGAGGGGGCGGTGCTTGAGCTAACGGTTTATATCAGACCGCTCCCAGCACCAGAAAGTAAGAGCATCTCTGCCGCAGACGAAGTGGTCTGCGGCAGACGCTGACTGGCGCCATCGCGGGCAAAAAAGTCGACCATGCAGTGCAGAAAGTCGAGCAGCCCAGCCGGGTCCTGTGGCCATTCGGCTAAACTGGACTGATCTAAAGCCTGCACCATATCGTCCTCGGTGACCTACCGAAGCCTCGCGACGTGCAGAACACATCCTGGAGCGCTGAACAAGAATCGCTGGCCAACCTCGGCGTAAGGGTTAAACCTATTCACAGCAGAACGGCAGCAGCGGGGGCGAGCTGTGGGGCAACGACTTCATCCAGAGACTAGCACCATGGCGGGGCCTTTTCGGCTAGGTGTCGAGCCGGAGCTAGCGCGGGTGGCGCTGGTCTATAGCGGCGTACTTTTGAGCAGCAGAGATAACCGCGGATGCGAGATGCAAACCATGGCCGGCGCGGTCGATCGCCTTTCCAATTTCTGGCTCTCTCGGATCGAAGCAATCTCCTACGACTCCTGCGCATGCCACGAGGTTACGATCCGTCCTGGGCAATGGTTCGCCGGACTTGATGATATAGTGGATTGGGCGTTCCGGCGCGCTGCAGGAGGGCACAACGGCATCAGATTCATTGGCGGGCCGGAGGGGGTTATCTGCAATCCGAGGTGGGGTCATTAACTTCCCAGCTCTGCAGGCAGCGAGGCCGGGCCACCAAGCAGGGGGCAGTCGCAGGCTCATTGTACTGCTTGTCATTTTGACCATGGCACTATCTCAGTGTCACGGTGGGCTTCCGTCACCGACCGAGAGTGAGTCCAGCTCTTTGGACAAGCCCAGCGGAGATGCTTTGCTCTATGATGACAGCGAAGAAATCGACGTCACTCCAAAGAGCCTGCGAGCCAGAAGCGAACCATCCACTCAAGGCGCCGTGGTCGGGAGTTTCAAGCGTGGCGATCGGGCGACCGTGATCCAGCGCTCGGGTGAGTGGATGGAGGTGGCCAAGGGGGCGGAAAGGGTGTGGATCTCTGCCAGTCACGTGAAGGCGGCTCGATCAACCATGCCAGCAGCAATAGCTGATGCTCCTCCCGCTGCGGAGCGACGAACAGAAACCTCTTCCAGCCCCAGTTTCTTCTTTGGCAAGCGCTGTAAGCACGGTCAGCCATGCGGCAATTCCTGCATCTCGTGGAGCAGAACCTGCCACAAATAGGCGACAGTGGTTTTCCTAGCGCCAGCCAATGATGCTGGCTTGGGTTGAGGGTTGATCACTGATCCAGGACATACCGCCGCGGAACGTTGGCTCGATCTGTACCGCAAGGCGGTTCCAACGATGATTAGCGCTCTGCAAGAGCGCGACAGGCAAGAGGTAGCATCGTCGTGACGGAGCAAAGGTATACGCGATGCTGGTAGAGTGAAGGGGCTTTGCTTTTGATCTCGGCCCGGGGCGTTGCCAAAACGACTGCCGGAAACCGATCAATGGCCCCAGCTTGACTCTTTCTCAAAAACGAGTCCGCATGTGGAAGGAATCGGTTGAACTTCGAGTCGATGTAGGCATATATAGTGGACAAATGGACTGGGGGATCCCGGTCGGCGTCATAGCCTCGGTGAGCTTCATCGGGGCTTTTCGCTTATTTGGGCGGGTAGATTTTTAGCCCCCAATCTTCAAAGCCCGTTCCGACGTTCTGCCGACCACCGCTGCAGAAAAATTTCAGCTTAAGTACGTCGAATGCTCGATTCGGCTGGGTTGGTCTCAGCAGATGTAATCCGACCGGTCGCGCGACGAGATCGGCAAGCTGAAGACCTGCAGAGTTTGCTTTCTTGTCCGCCATGACGACGTCAAATGGGAACAGAATACTGAGCTTGTTGGCACCAGCGCAGATACGCCGAAACTCAAGTTCAAGATCGCGATCTTCCTTCTTTCCCCTGCATTCGAAAACCACGTGCGTTCGCTTGTCCGCCTGTCCCTTCTCCTCCAAAAATTCGTAGAGGGTCTCCAGGCAATATCCAAGCGCGATGTGGTACAAATTGCGGGAATCTGCGTCGCCATCTCCGAGCTTGGTCTTATCGATCACACATGAGGCGAGAATGAAATTGCTGCGGTCGATGATGTCGGTCAGCTCGCCCAAGAATGCCTCCCGATGCAGAGCGGTGGCAAATTTGAACGGCCCCTTCTCTTTCCTGATGTCCCGTTCATGCAGGATGACGATGTCGTGGCCAAAGTGGTTGAACTTGAACTTCTGTAACGCCGGCACGACCCGTTCGCTGTAATGCTTCTTGTAGAAAATACAGAAGGCCAGGACGAAAAGCGGGTAACTGGGATCGACGTTCTGCATCCCGTGGTCGCCACTTTCGTCTACGTAAACGACGAAATTGCTGAACCGCCCCGCTGGCGGCGCGCTGCTCTTAGCATCCTCAACATCTGACTCATGATCGGACTCAAAGAGCGAGAACTGCTTCGGCGACTCTGTAGTGTGTGAATTTGCCATCAATTCATACATCCCCCTCCACAGGAGGTCGCATGAAAGCCTGATACAGGCAATCTTCGCAAGGAACTGCCATCACACGGGCTTCATCGTGCGTGGGACGTAGGAGAACCGTCAGGCTCTAAGCGATCGTGTTGTGGGTTCTAGTGTGGGAACGATCGCCAATAATCCGGCAAGGTTTCTTGAAATACCAATAATTTACTGGCAAAACTATGGTGCACCCGACAGGATTCGAACCTGTGGCCTCTGCCTTCGGAGGGCAGCGCTCTATCCAGCTGAGCTACGGGTGCAGTGCTGGGGCGACTAGCAGAGCCGGGGCGGCGTTGCCAGACGCAAAATCCTCTTCCCGCGACGGCCCAAGAGGTGCGATTAGCAAATTTGCAAGTGGCGGCGTGGCATGGGTGTGGCCATGAGCCTAGGAACGATCGGTACGGACCCGCGCCAGCGCCGACACGGCGGCTTCGGCCATGCGCCGGCTGACTGGACCAGGGATGATAATGCGCAACGCTGGATCGCGCTGAACGAAGCGGGTCGCGCGCTTGCTCTTCTGGCCGGATCGAGGGTTGTCCTGAGCCATGCCGCCTTGCGCCCGGCCCCCGCTCGTGCCTCGGCGGTCGCCCAGGCGCTGGAAGATCTCAGCGCACTTATGGAGCCCGGCCTCGCCGCCCTGCTGGCTGCGCGCGCTCGTGGTGTCGATGCCCGCGCCGCTGCTGGCGTACTGCTGGCCGAGTTCCTCGCCGCGCGCGATGCGCTGCTCCTGCTGGCCGGCCACGATGGAGACCGTCCGCGCCCGCTGGTATGACGGCGGGCTTGCGAGTTCTTGCTATGTTCCTATGATGGGGCGTGGCCGACATCGATTCTCTTCCCATCGCTTTCGCCGCCGCCGATGTCCTGCGCGGCATCGCCCGGCTTTTCGCCCGTAACGACATCTGGTGCCTGCCGGAAATGCCGCTGCGCTGTGGCCGGCGGGCCGACCTCATGGGGATCGACGCGCGCGGGCATGTCATCATCGTCGAGATCAAGGTCAGCCGCGCGGACCTCCTGGGCGACGGCAAGTGGCCCGACTATCTCGAGTACTGCGACCGCTTCTACTGGGGCCTGCCACCGACGCTCGACCGCGCGCCGCTGGACACGCCTTCGTTCCTGCCCGAGCGCTGCGGCGTGATCGTGGCCGACGGCTACGACGCCGAGATCCTGCGCCCCGCCCCGCTGCACCAGTTGGCCGCCGCCCGCCGCAAGGTCGAGACCGAACGCCTCGCCCGCGCCTCGCTGCGGCGGCTGGTGACGCTGCACGATCCGCACACGCTGCAGTGGGGCGGCAGCGTGTGAGCGCCGCGAGACCGGTGCGCAGCGCGAATGCACCGTGACGGGAAAGGCACCATACATGTTGGTCAGCGGGAGCCGCGCTTCGCGCTGGCAGTTTGCCTGTATGTAACGGTCGACCATTCCGGTCAGCTCCGCATCGGGCGCAAGCTCCAGTTCGGGAGGGCCGGTCAGCACAATCGCAGGACGGGCGGAGAAGACCCGTGCCAGCTCGCGTCGCGTTACGAACTGGCTCACGTCTCGCTCACTGGCGTCCACGAGATGCATCGGAAACACCAGCGGCGAGTTCAGTCTGACATTCAGGGCATGGTACGGCCAGGTAGTACCGCTGGCGATAAAGATGCGGTGGGCGGGGTCCTCGGCATCGAGATAGCGCACCAGCTGGATCATCTGGGCCCGAGACTGATCGCGAAGGCGCCACGCGAAAACTTCGCCGTTCATGGCCAGCAGGACGATCAGCCAGCATCCCATAACCAGGCCGACGTCGCGCCGCTGGAGGAAAGGCGCCCCTGCCAGGACCAGCGGCGGGATGATCGGAAGGAAGTAGTGTTCGGACTTGTTTGGAAAAGCCGCCACGGCAAGAGTGGCGACGATCAGCCAGCCCAGCGCAAGCTGACGATCCGCTCGGCTGCGTAGCCCGCGCCAGCCGAGCGCAAGACTGACGAGCGCGAACCCGGCGGGAATTGCGAGGGCGGCAACTACGTGGGACGCAAGCCCCGTGGCCTGCGTGAAACGATAGCCGCGATGGAGATTGGACAAGACCGCGCCAGCCCAGAAGGCATCGAAGTGCCCGATCATCGCGTACCATCCTGCACAAGCCAGGATCGGAGCAGCTCCGAGCAATCCCAGTCCCAGCACTTTCGCAAGCCTTTCGCGTCGGGGCATCGGTGCGCCACTTAGGCGCCAGACCGCCCAGGCGCCGAGGAACACCGCTTCGGCGGCGGCACTCTGCTTGAATGTGATTCCGACCCCGGCAAGCAGCATCGCCAAACCGGCCTGAAGCGGGATTCGTCCTTGGCGTAAGGCGTCATCTGCGGCCATCAAGCGCGAGACTGCGAAGACCACGAGCAAGGTGTAGAAGACCGGCGATTGCCCTCCGCCGCCGCCGAGCAACCCCGTCATCAGAACATAGACGCTGGCGGCCAGGAGCGCTCCCTGCATGCCTTGCTCGGGCGCGTCGCCCGCTTGGCGCAAAACACAAAGGGTCATCGAACCGATCATCCAAGCCGTAAGCCACACGAAGACCGCCGCCACCAAGTGAACCCGCATCATTCCTCCGCCGCCAGCGGTGATCATCGCGTAGAACAGGTAGAGCCCGGGTGCCTTGCGGTCCCAAATGTCGACGTAAAGCAGAGCACCCTGGCGCATCCGCTCGCCCACCAGGAGGTAAAATGCCTCGTCGACATAGTAGCCGGGGTCGCCCATGGTGGCCGCCCTTGCCGCAAACGTCGCCACCATCAGCACCAGCGGGAATGCCCAACGATGACGCAGAGTTCGGGCGAACCATTGCGGTGTGTCCGGCCAGCGTCTTCCAGCATGCTCGGGCATCGGTATGATCAAGCGGCGCTCCCTCTGCGTCGGACCGGTACGGCTTGGGCGCCTGAGAAGCCAAGTGTAATTTTGTTGCGTAATGCCGCAACCACGCCTATGTAGCCACTCAGCAATCGGCGCGTGGGCTTCGGCCCGCCGCAGTCCGTGAGCGGCGTGAGGTCGAGCGCAGATGCGTAAGACCGGCCCGGACGAGCGATTGCACCGAACAAGCTTCCTTCTTCACGCAGGGTCGCCAGAAACGACGCCTCGCCTGTGCGCGCCCCGTTTTCCGGGTCATTCGCGCGCCCACGCCATACGAAAGTGACGTATGTCCTATTTTTCCGATCTTGGCCTTGCCGAGCCGATTCTCCGTGCGCTCGAGGCCAAAGGCTACACCGATCCCTCGCCGATCCAGCAGAAGGCCATTCCCGCCTTGCTCGAAGGGCGTGACCTGTTGGGCATCGCCCAGACCGGCACCGGCAAGACCGCTGCGTTCGCGCTGCCCTCGCTGCACCGCCTCGCCAACGATCCCAAGCCGCGCGCCAACGCGGGTTGCCGGATGCTGGTGCTTTCGCCCACGCGCGAGCTGGCGGCGCAGATCGCCGACAACATGCGCGGCTATGCCAAGTTCCTCAGCCTCAACGTCCAGTGCGTGTTCGGCGGCGTGCCCGTGGGCAAGCAGGCCCGAGCCCTGGAGCGCGGCACCGACATCCTCGTCGCCACCCCCGGCCGTCTGCTCGACCTGATCGACCAGCGCGCGCTGACGCTCAAGCATGTCGAGATCTTCGTGCTCGACGAGGCCGACCAGATGATGGACCTGGGCTTCATCGTGCCGCTCAAGCGCGTCGCCGCGATGCTGCCCAAGGCGCGCCAGAGCCTGTTCTTCTCGGCGACGATGCCGCAGGCGATCGCCGAACTCGGCCGCCAGTTCATCAACGATCCGGTCCGCGTGGAAGTGGCCCCGCAGTCGACCACGGCGGAGCGGGTCGAGCAGTACGCCACCTTCGTCAACCAGGCCGAGAAGCAGGCGCTGCTCACGCTGCGTCTGCGCGAAGGGCTGGCTCCCGATGCGGCCGAGCAGGCCGAACACGGCGCCATCGATCGCGCGCTGGTCTTCACCCGCACCAAGCATGGCGCCGATCGCGTCGTGCGCCACCTTGTTGCGGCCGGCATCCCGGCCGCGGCGATCCACGGCAACAAGAGCCAGGCGCAGCGTACCGCGGCGCTCGGCGGCTTCCGCCAAGGCACCGTGCGCGTGCTCATCGCCACCGACATCGCCGCGCGCGGCATCGATGTGTCGGGCGTGAGCCACGTCTACAACTTCGAGATCCCCAACGTGCCCGAGCAGTACGTCCACCGCATCGGCCGCACCGCGCGAGCCGGCGCGGACGGCGTGGCGATCAGCTTCGTCGCGCCGGACGAGAAGCCCTACATCCGCGACATCGAGAAGCTGACGAAGATCAAGCTGGAAGCGCTGCCGCTGCCCGAGGACTTCCTCAAGCTGGCGGCTCGCCTGCCCGCGCCGGCGCGCCAGGCGCCTTCGCAGCCGCAGGGCGATCGTCGCCAGGGTGGCGGTCAGGGTGGTGGCCGGGGCGGCCAGCGCCAGGCTCCGCGCCGCGACGGCGAGCAGCGCCGGGACGAGCGTCCGCGCTCCGACCAGCCGCGCGTCGCTGGCGAGCCGCGCACCGCGGCCGAGGGTGACGGCCAGCGCAAGCGGCGCTTCCGTCCCCGCGGCCCCAACGGCGTGGGCGCCCACAAGGGTGCCGTGCGCCGCGCCGGCTGATAACGACCTGCCGCAGATGGCTTTGCGTTCGGCTCCGCCGGGCGCATAAGCCGTCGCCATGCGGGACGGTACGACTTCGGGGGTGATCGCGATCATCGCGTCAGCGCTCGCCATGACGGCGATCGTCGGCGTACGCTATCTCGTCACCTCCGGCCTCTTCGCCTGGATCACCCGGCGGGTGCGCCCCGGCCGCTATGCCGGCCTCGAAGGCCAGATCCGGCGCGAGATCGCCTGGTCGCTGCTGTCGGCGGCGATTTACGGCATCCCCGCCGGCGTGGTCGCGTGGGGCTGGCAGGCGCACGGATGGACGCGCATCTACGCCGACCCGCGGGCCTGGCCGCTGTGGTGGATGCCGGCCTCGTTGCTGGTCTACCTCTTCGCGCACGACACCTGGTTCTACTGGACCCACCGCTGGATGCACCGGCCGGCCCCTTTCCGGATCGCGCACGCCGTGCACCACGCCAGCCGCCCGCCCACCGCCTGGGCGGCGATGAGCTTCCATCCGATCGAGGCGCTGACCGGCGCCATAGTCATCCCCGCATTGGTCTTCGTGGTGCCGATCCATGTCGGCATGCTGGGCGCGGTGCTGACGGTCATGACGGTCATGGGCATCACCAATCACATGGGCTGGGAGCTGTTTCCGCAGCGCCTGGTACAATCGCGCCTGGGGCGCTGGATCATCACGGCGAGCCACCACCACCGCCACCACGAAAGCTACCGATGCAACTTCGGCCTCTATTTTCGCGTCTGGGATCACCTGTGCGGCACCGATCGCGGCCTTTCCTCGCCCTGATCCCGGCCGCGGCGGTACTGGGGGGGGCGGCGCCGGTGGCGGACTGCGACGTGTCCGTGTCCGTGATCGGCATGCGCTCCGCCAAGGGCCAGGTGCTCGCCTGCCTGACGACGCGGCCGGACGCCTTTCCCGATTGCACGGGGGACCCGCAGGCCCGCAAGCTGGCCGTGGCGGCGGCGCCCAATCCGCAGCTCGATTTCGGCCCGGTGCCGGTCGGCCACTATGCCATTTCGCTGATCCATGACGAGAACGGCAACGGCCGCCTCGACACCCGGCTGATGATCCCGCGCGAGGGCTTCGGCTTTTCGCGCGACGCACCCGCGCGGTTCGGCCCGCCCAGCTTCGACCGCGCCGTCTTCGCGGTCGACGGCGCCGGCACGCATCTGGCGATCAAAATGCGCTATCTGCTCTGAGCGGGGTTGCGGGCCCGATTGCCGCCCCGTAGGCGGTTGGCGTGGCACGCGACGAAGACAAGGCAGAGGCGGCCGTCGAGGCGATCGTCGATACGGCGACCGCGGGACTTGCACCGGTCTCTCCCGCCGGCACCTTTTCCCCCTTCCGCTACCCGGTCTTCCGCGCGATCTGGACCGCCAACCTGTTCTCGAACCTCGGCTCGACGATGCAGAGCGTCGCCGCCGCCTGGCTGATGACCGAGCTGACGACCTCGCACCAGCTGGTCGCGCTGGTGCAGGCCTCGGCCACCGTGCCGATCATGCTGTTCGGCGTCTTCGCGGGCGCCATCGCCGACAACTTCGACCGCCGCCGGGTGATGCTTGCCGCACAACTGGGCATGCTGGTCGTCTCGGCCGCGCTGGCTGTGCTCGCCTATGCCGGCTGGCTGACGCCGTGGCTGCTGCTCGCCTTCACCCTCAGCGTCGGCATCGGCACCGCGCTCAACTCGCCGGCATGGCAGGCCTCGGTGCGCCAGCAGGTCGACCAGCGCGAGCTGCCCCAGGCGATCGCGCTCAACTCGATCTCGTTCAACATCGCGCGATCGATCGGGCCGGCGCTGGGCGGGATGCTGATCTCGCTGTGGAACGTGTCGTTCGCCTTCGCGGTCAATGCGTTGAGCTATATCGGGCTGATCGGCGTGCTGCTGTGGTGGAAGTCGGAGGCCCGGCCGGTCACCCGCCGCGCGATCCTTCCCGCCGTCGCCATCGGCATCCGCTATTGCGCCGGAAACGACCCGCTGCGGCGCATCCTGATCCGCGGGTTCGCGCTGGGCTTCAGCCTGGCCGCTTATCAGGCGCTGCTGCCGGCGGTGGTAAGCGGGCAGCTGCACGGCACGGAGCTCAGCTTCGGGCTGATGCTGGGCCTGTTCGGCATCGGCTCGATCTCAGCCGCACCGTTCGTCGGCGCGATCCGGCGGCGGTTGGGGCTGGAAGGCATCCTCATGCTCGGCGCGGCCATGTTCGTGTTCTCGCTCTCGCTGGTCGCGGAAGTGCACACCACGCTCTATGCCCTGCCCGCGGCTTTCGTGGCGGGCATGGCCTGGGTGCTGATCCTCACCACCATCAACACCGCCGTCCAGCTGCGCTCGCCCGACGCCATCCTGGGCCGCTGCCTGTCGATCTACCAGGCCGTGACGTTCGGCGGCATGGCGCTGGGATCGTGGGTCTGGGGCAGCATTGCCGACTGGCAGAGCATGCCGATCGCCCTCCACGCCGGCTCAGTGTTCCTGGTCGTCTCGTTCCTGCTGCTGCGCATGGTCGCGCCGATGCCGCGTGTCGGCGAAGGCGTCCTCGAGCGCGACTGAGCGCTGCCGGTCGCGCGCCAAAGGCCACGCAAAACCCCTGTGGGCGGCACTTAAACCTTATTTCACCATCCTGGCGCACAAGGGAGCGTATCAGGATGGTGGGGAAACCACATGGATTCGTTGCGTGGGCCGTTTCCCGGTCAGGAAGGTCCGGACATGGCGTCGGTCGACGGTGACACGGTTCGGGACGAGGATCGCCTCGACCCCACGCTCAGCTTCGCGGGCGGGGACGAGCGGCGCATGCAGGTGCGCGCCTACAACTTCTGGGCTGGCCTGCTCGGAAGCCGCACCTTCCCCGACGTCGCCGACCTCAAGCCCGACGACCTGCCGGACTTCGGCCCGTTCTCGGTGCTGCTGGACTTCACCCAGGGCCTTGAGAACCCGGCGATCGCCTACCTCGGCGCCCAGCTTGCCGGCGAATGCGACGCTTCGGGCGCGATGGCGCGGCTGAACGACGTGCCAGCGCGCTCGCTGCTTTCGCGCATCACGGACCATTACCTGCAGATCATCGCCAACCAGACGCCGATCGGGTTCGAGGCCGAGTTCGTCAACCAGCGCGGCGCGACGATCCTGTACCGAGGCATCCTACTGCCCTTCTCGCGCGACGACACCAACATCGACTTCATCTTCGGCGTCATCAACTGGAAGGAGCTGTCGGCACAGGCCGCGGCGGAGCGGCTGGAGCACGCCGACGAGCCGGTCGACACGCGTCCGGCGATGCTGCGCGGCGTGCTCGATGCGCCGCTCACCGAGTGGGCGGACGGGCCAGTGGACTTCGTGCCGAGCAGCGACGTGCGGATCGACAGCCTCTACCCCGCCCGCGAGAGCGGCCTAGTTCTGCCCGAGCCCGGCTTCATCGGGGCGGAGGTATTCTCGCTCGATGCCGAGTTCGAGGTCCGCAGCGCGGATGCCTTCGATGGTGCGCACGGACTGGCCGACTGGCTGGCGTCCGCGCGCGAGCTGGCGCAGGCGGCGCAGGGCTGCGAGGATCGCACCCGCCACGCGCTCTATGCCGCGATCGGCCGCGCCCACGACTTCGCGCTGGCCGCCGCCGCCGCGCCCGAGGACTTAACCGAACTGCTGGAAGACGCGGGCCTCAAGGCGCAGCCGCGGGCGCCGCTGCTCCCGCTGATCAAGCTCGTGTTCGGCGCCGACTACGACAAGACCCGGCTTACCGAGTTCGCCACCGCCATCGCCCATGCCCAGCGCCTCGGCCTCGGCACCGGCGACCTTGCCCGGCATCTCGCCGTCACGCCGGGCGGACTGAAGGCGGTCGTGCACGAGGAACGCCGGCTGCGCCGGGACGCCGCACCGGCCGAGGCTGCGGGAGAAGCGCCGCGCGAGCGGCTCGCTCGCGAACTGCGCACGCTCGAGCCGCTCCAGCTCGACGACATCGCCGCCAAGGGCGAGGAGTTCACCGTCCTGGTCGCTCGTCGCCTCGACAGCGGCGAAGTGGTGCTACTGGGCGAAATCGCCGACGACGACCTGCTCCTGCAGCGCGCGGCGCGGCGCCTTCTCGCCTGAAACCAAGCGCGCTGTCCGCAGTGTCTGGACGCCGCCCGCGGCATCGCTAAGCATGGCTGCGGCGGCAACCGCCGCCGCTTCATCTCGGGTTCAGCCCCTAGCGTACCAAGAGGCACCATGCCCAAGCTGCGTAGCCCTGCGTTCCTGCTGACCTTCGTCGCGCTGCTCGGATGGTCGGCAAGCCCCGCGGCGGCGCAGTCGATCCTGCGCGACGCCGAGACCGAGGCGCTGCTCCACGACATGGCGACGCCGCTGGTCAAGGCTGCCGGCCTCGACCCGGCGCATGTCGACGTCGTCCTCGTCAACGACAACTCGGTGAACGCGTTCGTCGCGGGCGGACAGGCGGTCTACGTCAACGCCGGGCTGATCAACGAGGCCGACACGGCGGCGCAAGTCCAGGGCGTCATCGCGCACGAGCTGGGCCACGTCACCGGCGGCCACGCAGTGATCAACCAGGGCGCGAGCGCGGCGACCAGAATCTCGATCCTCTCGCTGCTGCTCGGCGTCGCCGCGGCGGCGGCCGGCGGTGGCGAGGCGGCGATGGGGGTGATGATGGCGGGCCAACAGGCGGCAATGGGCAAGTTCCTCGCCTATACCCGCTCGCAGGAAGCCACCGCCGATGCGGCCGGCGCGCATTTCCTGTCCACCGCCGGCATCAGCGGCCGCGGCTCGCTGGAGTTCTTCAAGAAGCTGCAGAACCTGGAGTTCCGCTACGGCTACCGCCCGCAGGATGGCGACGAGTTCTACTCCACCCACCCGCTCACCGGCGAGCGTATCGCCACGCTGGAGGACACCTACGAGAAGGACGCGGCGTGGGACAAGCCGGACGACGCCCGGCTGCAGGCTCGCTTCATGCGCGTGAAGGCCAAGCTCTTCGGGTACATCGCCGAGCCGCGCGACGTGCTGCGCAAGTATCCCATCACCGATCAGTCGGCGCCGGCGCGTTATGCCCGCGCGTATGCCTATCACCGCCAGTCGCAGCTCGACCTGGCGCGCGCCGAGACCGAGGCGCTGATCGCGAGTGCGCCGGACGATCCCTATTACCTCGAGCTCGACGGCCAGGTGCTGCTCGAGGGCGGCAAGCCGGCCGAGGCGCTGGTGCCGCTGCGCCGCGCCACCGAGCTCTCTGGCAACCAGCCGCTGATCGCCACGCTGTTCGGCCATGCCCTGATCGCCACGGAAGATCCGGCGAACTTCAAGGAGGCCGAGGGCGTGCTGAAGAACGCCGTGGTGCGCGACCGCGAAAACCCGTTCGCCTGGTATCAGCTCGGCGTGATCTACGCCGCCAACGGCGACATGCCGCGCGCCTATCTCGCCAGTGCCGAGCAGCAGGCGCTGTCGGACCGGATGGAAGAAGCGCTGCGCAGCTCGCAGGCGGCCCAGGCGGGACTTCCCACCGGGTCGCCCGACTGGCTGCGCGCCGGGGACATCGAGATGCAGGCCCGCGCCGAGCTCGAACGCGACAAGAAGAAGCGCCGCTGAGAGCGGCTGCAAGCACGGAGAACTCGAATCGATGGGCGGTGCCGCAAGGTTTCTGGGATTGGCGGCAGGCGTCGCGCTGATTGGCGGCGGGGCGTGGTTCGGCGGACGCCTGGCGATCGAAAGCGTGGTGCACGACTATATCCTCGATCATCCCGAAATCCTGCCGCAGGCCATGGACAACCTCCAGCGCCGGCAGACCTCGCAGACACTCAGCAGCGTCAAGCAGAGCGTCGAGACGCCGTTCCCCGGCGCCGTCCTGGGCAATCCGCAGGGGCGGGTGACGATGGTCGAGTTCTCCGACTACGCTTGTGGCTTCTGCCGGCAGAGCCTGCCCGACGTGGCCGCGCTGATCGCCCGCAACCCGCAGCTGCGCATCGTCGTGCGCGAACTGCCGATCATCAGCCCCCACAGCCCCGAGGCGGCGAAGATGGCGCTCGCCGCGGCCGAGCAGGGCAAGTTCGGCGCGTTTCACGACGCCATGTTCGCCGCCGGCCAGGTCGATCCCTCGGCGATCGCCGCCGCGGCGCAGAAAGCCGGCCTCGACATGGATCGCGCTCGGCGCGTGGCCGCGACCCAGGCGGTCGACGCCGAGATCGCCCGCAACCTCGACATCGCCAACCGCCTGGGCTTCACCGGCACTCCCAGCTGGATCGTGGGCGAGCGGCTGATCGCCGGCGCGGTGGGCATCGACCAGCTGTCGGAAGCGCTGGCCGCCGTCCACTCCAGATAGCCCGCAAGGTCATCAGCCCGAACGCTCGCGCAAGAGCGGGGTTTCGGGTTTGCGCAAACATGCGCTAGAGGTCTGGCATGCGCGTGCTGCCGATCCAGCCGATCCCGTTCTTCGCGAACAAGGACAAGGCCTTCTGGCGCCTGCAGGCGATCGGTTGGGGCGGGGCGATGCTGCTGCGCACGATGTCGGCGATCGCCAACAGCCTGCCGCTCGCTTCGCTGGTGCTGGTGCTGATCGCGACGATCACCGGCTTCTCGATTTCGCTGGTGCTCTCGGTCGTCTACCGCTCGCTGATCGCGCGCCGCGCGCTGGTGACCTGGGGCACGACGGTGCTGATCCTGCCGCTGGCGGTGGCGCTGCACGCCTTCATCGATGCCTGGGTGATCTCGCTGTGGCGCACCGAGGGCGATACCGGCTTCGCGCAGCTGTTCCTGGGCGTGTTCTACCTCGACGCGACGCTGCTGGGCGCGTGGACCGCGCTCTACTACATGGTCAACTTCTACCTGCGGGTGGAGGAGCAGAACGACCAGCTCATCGCGCTGGAGAGCCAGGCGACGCAGGCGCAGCTGGCAATGCTGCGCTACCAGCTCAATCCGCATTTCCTGTTCAACACGCTGAACTCGATCTCGACGCTGGTGCTGCTCAAGCAGACCGAGCCGGCCAACGCGATGCTCAGCCGGCTGTCCTCGTTCCTGCGCTACACGCTGGTCAACAAGCCGGCGGCGCGGGTTACGGTGGCGCAGGAGGTCGAGACCCTCAAGCTCTACCTCGACATCGAGCGGATGCGGTTCGAGGAGCGGCTGCGCACCACTTTCGCCATCGATCCGGCCACCGAGACCGCGCTGCTACCCTCGTTGCTGCTCCAGCCGCTGGTCGAAAATGCGATCAAGTACGCGGTCAGCCAGCAGGAAGCCGGCGCCGAGATCACCATCGCCTCGCAACTCATCGGCCCGATGCTTCGGATTACCGTCTCCGACACCGGCCCAGGCTTGCAAAGTGCGACGACGGACAACAGGTTGTCGGGCATGACCTACGATGGAGGGGAGCCGGTCTCGACCGGGGTTGGCCTGTCGAACATCCGCGATCGCCTGAGCCAGGCTTATGGCGAGAACCATCGCTTCGAGACGGTCGAACCGATCGAGGGTGGCTTCGCCGTGGTCATCGAACTTCCGGTCGAACGCCGCGACACTCCCGAGGACTTGGCACAGACACCGCGCCCGTTCGCCCTGGCGGCGCGGTGAAACCTTTGTGGGCCGCGCGCGTTAGCCGGCCCGGAGACCAATATAGATGACCATCCGCACGATCCTCGTCGACGACGAGAAGCTCGCGATCCAGGGGCTGCAGCTCCGTCTCGAGAAATACGCCGACGTCGAGATTATCGACACTTGCTCGAACGGCCGCGAGGCCATTCGCAAGATCAAGACCGAAAAGCCCGACCTGGTGTTCCTCGACATCCAGATGCCAGGGTTCGACGGCTTCTCGGTGGTCAAGGGCGTGATGGAGATCGAGCCGCCGCTGTTCGTCTTCGTCACCGCCTACCAGGAGCATGCGGTTCGCGCCTTCGAGGCCAATGCCGTCAACTACCTGATGAAGCCGGTCGACGAGGCCAAGCTAGACGACACGCTCGCCCGCGTGCGCCAGCGCCTGTCCGAAAAGCGTTCGGCCGAGGAGGCCGAGAAGCTCAAGACCGTGCTCGCCGAAGTCGCGCCCGACGCGGTCGATGCCATGCCCGAGGACAGCGATCCCAGCTCGGACCGCTACGAGAAGCTCATCAACATCAAGGATCGCGGCCAGATCTTCCGGATCGACGTCGATTCTATCGAGCATATCGAGGCTGCCGGCGACTATATGTGCATCCGCACCGCCGACAATTCGCTGATCCTGCGCGAAACGATGAAGGATCTGGAGCGCCGCCTCGATCCGCGCGTATTCCAGCGCGTCCACCGCTCCACCATCGTCAACCTCAACCAGGTCCGCCAGGTGAAGCCGCATACCAACGGCGAATGCTTTCTCGTGCTCGATTCGGGCGCGCAAGTGAAAGTCAGCCGGTCGTACCGCGACGTGATCGCCCGCTTCGTGCACTAAGCGGCTCGTCCTGCCACCACGTCCTGCGGGAGCGATCTCATCCCTGTTGCGCAGCAATAGGAGGTGGCAGGCCGCAGGCCTGTCGGAGGGGCCCGCCTCAGCGCTCTCCCTTCAGCGCCGCGTCGAGCTGCGCATGGTCCAGCGCCCCTTCCCACTTCGACACGACGATCGCCGCCACCGCGTTGCCGATGAAGTTGGTCAGGCTGCGGCACTCCGACATGAAGCGGTCGACCCCCAGGATCAGCGTCATCCCCGCGACCGGCACCGAGGGTACGATCGAGAGCGTCGCCGCCAGGGTGATGAAGCCGGCGCCGGTGACACCTGCCGCACCCTTCGACGAGATCATCGCCACGCCCAGCAGCGCGATCTGCTGCTCCAGCGGCAAGTGCACGTTGCACGCCTGCGCGATGAACAGCGCCGCGAGCGTCATGTAGATATTGGTGCCGTCGAGGTTGAACGAGTACCCGGTCGGCACCACCAAGCCGACGACACGGCGCGGGCAGCCGGCCTGCTCCAGCTTCTCGATCAGCAGCGGCAGCGCGCTTTCCGACGAGGACGTGCCGAGCACCAGCAGCAGTTCGCCCTTCAAGTAGGCGATCAGCCGCAGGATCGAGAAGCCGGCCCACAGCCCCACCGCGCCCAGCACCACCACCACGAACAGCGCCGAGGTGAGATAGAACGTGCCTACCAGGTACGCGAGCTGCGCCAGCGCGGCGATGCCGTATTTGCCGATGGTGAAGGCCATCGCGCCGAACGCGCCGATCGGCGCCGCCTTCATCAGGATCGCGACCACGCGGAAGACGACGGCGGCCAGGTCCTCCAGCGCCGAAAGCAGCCGCTCGCCGCGCTGGCCCACCATCGGCAGCGCCACGCCGAACAGGATCGCCACCAGCAGCGTCTGCAGGATGTTGTCGCCCGTCAGCGGCGCCAGCAGGCTTTCCGGGATCAGCCCCATGAGGAACGGCACCAGCCCCGTCTCGTGCGCCTTCTGTGCATATTGCGCCACCTTGGAGGCATCGAGGCTGGCGGGATCGACGTTCATCCCCGCGCCCGGCCGCACCGTGTTGGCCACGATCAGCCCCACCACCAGCGCGAGGGTCGAGAAGAATAGGAAGTAGGCGAAGGCCTTTGCCGCGACCCGGCCGACTGCGGCGAGATCGCGCATCCCGGCGATGCCGGTGACGATGGTGAGGAAGATCACCGGCGAGATGATCATCTTGACCAGGTTCACGAAGCCGTCGCCCAGCGGCTTCATTGCTTCGCCCAGCGTCGGCCGGAAATGGCCGAGCAGCGCGCCCAGCACGATCGCGAGCAAGACCTGCGCATAAGTGTGGCGATACCAGCGCATCGGCCCGGAGGGGGGCGGGAGAGCGGCGGCTTGAGGGTCTGGCTGCATCGTCAGGGGCTAGCGCGTGGCTGCACCCTCGACAAGCGCCCCTCGACAAGCCCGCCGGGACGCGCAATGGAACCGCGATGCGCTTTGATATCCCCGGTTTCGACCTCGACACCTTCGTCGCCGCCACGCTCGCCGAGGACCTCGGCACCGGCCTGCCCGGCGGCGGGCGCGACGTGACGTCCGATAGCGTGATCGATGCCGATGCGCGCTTCTCGGGCGTGATGGATTCGCGCGATGCGATCATCGTCGCCGGCCTGCCGATCGCCGCCGCCTTCTTCCGCGCGCTCGACCCGGCGATGGAGATCGAGGTGCTCGTTCCCGAGGGCGGCCAAGTGCCTGCCGGCTCGGACCTGATGCGCCTGACCGGCAACGCGCGCGCCATGCTGACGGCCGAGCGCTGTGCGCTCAACACCGTGCAGCACCTCTCCGGCATCGCCACGATGACGCGCGAATACGTGGATGCCATGGGCGGCCATGCAACCCTGCTCGACACGCGCAAGACCATCCCCGGCCTGCGCCACCTGGAAAAGTACGCGACGCGCATGGGCGGGGCGAAGAACCACCGCATGGGGCTGTGGGACGCGGCGATGATCAAGGACAACCACGTGCTCGTTGCCGGCGGGGTTGGTCCGGCGGTGGCGCGGGCCAAGGCGGCCGGCGTCGCGCAGATCATCTGCGAGGTCGACCACCTCGAGCAGATCGAGCCCGCCATCGCCGCGGGCGCGCACCACTTGCTGCTCGACAACATGACGCCGGACATGCTTCGCGAGGCCGTCGCGATAGTCGCTGGCCGGGTGCCGACCGAGGCTTCGGGCGGCGTGAACCTGTCGACCATCGGCGCGATCGCCGCCACCGGCGTGACTTACGTGTCCGTCGGCCGCCTGACCCAGAGCGCGCCTGCCGCCGACATCGGGCTGGACTTCACGCCGCTGTGAAGCGCCTGGCGTTCGGGGTCCTGGCCGCGCTGCCCGCCCCCGCCCTGGCGCAATCCTACCAATGCGCACCGCCGGCCCTCACCGCGCCCGTGCGTCCCGTCGCGCCCGACGGCCCGGCCCGGCGCGTGCCGATCACCGGCTATACCCTCGCCGCGAGCTGGTCGCCCGAGTACTGCAAGACGGCGCGCGATACCCGCTCGATGCAATGCTCGGCGGCGAACGGCCGCTTCGGCTTCGTACTGCACGGGCTGTGGCCCGAAGGGCGCGGCAGCGCTCCGCAGTGGTGCCGCACGGCGCCACTGCCCTCCGCGTCGATCCTCCGGCCTTACCTGTGCATGACGCCCTCGGCGCAGCTGCTCGCGCACGAGTGGGCCAAGCACGGCAGCTGCATGGTTTCCACGCCCGCCAAGTACTTCAAGGTCAGCGCGATCCTGTGGCGCTCGATCCGCTGGCCCGACGCCGACCGGCTCTCGCGCAAGCAGGACCTGACGGCCGGCGCACTGCGCGACGAATTCGTCGCCGCCAATCGTGGGTGGCAGCGCGAATCGGTCGGCATCGAGGCAAGCCGCACCGGCTGGCTGCGCGAGGTGCATCTTTGCTATGGGCGCGACTTCCGCCCCGTGCGATGCTCGCGCGCGCAATTCGGCCTTGCGGACAAAGCACCGCTCAAAATCTGGCGCGGCTTGTAACCCTGCCCGCGCTCACCGCCGTTCGCGAAAGAACCCCTGCAGCAAGTCCGCCGATTCGGCCTCACCGATCCCGCCGTAGACTTCCGGCCGGTGCAGGCACTGCGGCTGTTCGAAGACACGGGCGCCCTGCTCCACCGCGCCACCCTTGGGATCGGGCGCGCCGTAGTAGAGTCGCGCGATGCGAGCGTGGGCGATCGCGCCCGCACACATCGCGCAAGGCTCGAGCGTGACCCACAGCTCGCACCCGTCGAGCCGTTCCTGGCCGAGGGTCTGAGCCGCCCGGCGAATCGCCAGCAATTCCGCATGGGCGGTGGGGTCGGGCAGCCGGCGCGTGAGGTTGTGCGCCATGGCGACGATCGCGCCCTGCTTGACGACGACGGCGCCGATCGGCACTTCACCCACGCCCGCCGCCTCACGCGCCTGCTCGAGCGCGGCCTGCATCGGGGCGGGGAGCGGCCAGCGGGTCATCCCCCGGCGCTAGCCCGCCAAGTTGCGCCGCGCAACTTCACCCGTTTTCCTTCACCGACCCCCCTTTTTCTTGACCAGGCGGGGGTGAATCGGTAAGGGCGCGCCTTCCCGTGAC
>Ga0207658_10000357_pt1 | contig 45109 bp, 40 predicted proteins | sample KBSS33metaG_FD_184322 | JGI IMG/M metagenome (GOLD analysis project Ga0207658, IMG submission 184322) | Switchgrass rhizosphere microbial communities from Kellogg Biological Station, Michigan, USA - KBS S3-3 metaG (SPAdes) (version 2) | ecosystem: Host-associated > Plants > Roots > Rhizosphere...
TGCCGGCGCCGCGCGCTTCGGGCCGGACCATCATGCCGATGACATGGCCGATGTGGCGCACCTTCAGGCGCGCTTCGCGCTCGCAGCCGATCGCGCCGAGCAGGCGCTTGCCGCGCCACGCGCCGAGCACGAAGTGACCGCCGTCGCGCCGCTCGAGGCCGAGCCGGTGCAGGTAGTCGGTCGGTTCCTTGGCCGCGTCGCTTTCGGCATCGGAGGTGAACGCCTCGGGATGGAGCGCGAGCATCTCGTCGCGCAGCCGCTTGTAGTCGGCGAGGTCGGCCGCGCCGAGCGGTCGGATCGTGGCGGCGACGCTCACCCGCCAATGTAGTGCATCTCGACGCGCTTCTCGCCGGCCGGCGCCTGCGGCCCGGCGGCGCTGCGGAGCTCGGAGTAACGGTCGTCGCGCTGCTGCCAGACGAGGCCGATCGCGGCCGCGATCTCGGCGTCGCTCGCGCCGCCGCGGACGAGCGCGCGCAGGTCGTGGCCGCGGCTCGCGAACAGGCAGAGGAAGAGCTTGCCTTCGGTCGACAGGCGGGCCCGGTTGCAATCGCTGCAGAACGCCTGCGTGACGCTCGAGATCGTGCCGATCTCGCCGGCGACTCCGGGCTCCGCGTAGCGCCAGCGCGCCGCGGTCTCGCCGGGCGCCGAGGCCGGCAGCGGCAGCAGCGCGAACTCCTCGGCGACGCGTTCGACGACCTCGGCCGACGGCAGCACCTCGTCCATGCGCCAGCCGTTGGTTGCGCCGACGTCCATGTACTCGATGAAGCGAAGGGCGACGTCGCGGCCGCGGAAGTGGCGCGCCATCGGCAGGATCTCCTGGTCGTTGGTGCCGCGCTTGACGACCATGTTGACCTTGATCGGGCCGAGGCCGGCGCGCTCGGCGGCGTCGATGCCGCGCAGCACGTCGGCGACCGGGAAGTCGGCGTCGTTCATGCGCCGGAAGACCCGGTCATCGATCGCGTCGAGGCTGACCGTGACGCGGCCGAGCCCGGCCGCCTTCAAGGCCTCCGCCTTGCGCGCGAGGATCGAGCCGTTGGTCGTCAGCGTGAGGTCGAGACGGCCGCCATCGGCGCCAGGGAGCTCGGCCAGCATGGCGACCAGGCGCTCGAGATCGCGGCGCAACAGCGGCTCGCCGCCGGTCAGGCGGATCTTTCTCACGCCGTGGGCGACGAACAGGCGCGCGATCCGGACGATCTCCTCGAAGGTCAGCAGCGAAGAGTGCGGCAGGAAGCTGTAGTCGCGATCGAAGACTTCCCTCGGCATGCAGTAGCTGCAGCGGAAATTGCAGCGGTCGGTGACGGAGATGCGCAGGTCGCGCAGCGGCCGGTGTAGGCTGTCGAGGAGCTCGCCGCTGGGCGCGACGAGCCGCGCCGGAATGCGCGGCGCGCTCGCGGGGTAGCGGTGGTCGGCGACGGCGATCACTTTCGCGCTCATGCGCCGATTGTGCCTCTCGGGCCGGTGGCGGCGCGGGCCAAGACCCGACGGGCAGCGGGCGAAATCAGCCGCCGCCGGCGGCGACGGACGGGAGCGGCGCGGCCAGCGCCGGCTCGACCGCGGCGGTGGTTTCGGCACGCCGTGCGCCGGTGAATCGCTTCGCCCAATAGGCGAAGCTCATGTCCTCGGTGCGAACGTTCTTGCCCGGCCGCGGCGAGTGGATGAAGCGGTTGTCGCCGATGTAGATGCCGACGTGCGAGAAAGTCCGCTTCAGCGTGTTGAAGAAGACGAGGTCGCCGGGGCGAAGATCCTCGCGGCTGACGGCGACGAGCCCCGCGGCCGTTGCCTGCTCGTCGGCGCGCCGCGGCAGGACGAGACCCAGGCTCGTCTCGAAGACGTGGCGAGTGAAGCCGCTGCAGTCGAATCCGGTCTCGGTCGACGTGCCGCCGCGCCGATAGCGAACGCCGAGCAGGTCCGTGGCCGCGACGGTGAGGCCGGACGCATGGTCGTGCATCCGCCGCAACAGGCTTGGCTCGGGCGTGCTCGCGGTGTCGTTCGCGGTCGTCGTCGCTGTCACGGTCGACGGCTGCGCGAGCAAGCCCTTTTCGGCGAGCAGCTGGAGCATCGGGTCGGCGGCTCCATCGTCGGGGCTTGCGAGCGTCGGCGTCGCTGCGAGGCAGAGAACCAGCGCTGCGGCCAGGCCGGCGAGGGCATGGCGCGGCGCGGTGGGAACGATTCGCATCGGCGCGCAGCATAGGCGAGCGGCAAGAACAGCGTCAACCTTGGAAACGATGCCTTACCTTCTTGCTGCGGCACCGCGAACGCGCGCGCAGGCGCTGCCTCGCGGGTCTTCGCTCGCTGCGCTATCGTCGTCGTGAGCTCAAGCGCACGTTAACGGGAGAAGCACGATGTTCAAGGCTTTGCTGCTCGAGAAGGACGACGCCGGCTTCCGCGCGGCGGTTCGCGACGTCGACGACGCCGGCCTGCCCGAGGGCGACGTCACGGTGCGCGTCGAGTATTCGACGCTCAACTACAAGGACGCGCTCGCGATCACGAACAAGAGCCCGATCGTGCGCAGCTGGCCGATGATCGCCGGCATCGACGGCGCCGGCACCGTGCTCGCGTCGAGCCATCCGGCGTGGCAGGCGGGCGATGCAATCGTCCACAACGGCTGGGGCGTCGGCGAGACGCGCTGGGGTTGCCTGGGCGAGCGCGCGCGACTGAAGGGCGACTGGCTGGTCGCGCTGCCGTCCTCGCTCTCGGCGCGCCAGGCGATGGCGATCGGCACCGCGGGCTACACCGCGATGCTCGCGGTCGTCGCGCTCGAGAAGCACGGCGTCAAGCCCGGCGATGGGCCGGTGCTGGTCACCGGCGCGAGCGGCGGCGTCGGCAGCGTCGCGATCGCGCTGCTCGCGCGCCTTGGCCATCAGGTCGCTGCCGCGACCGGCCGACCGCACGAGGCGGCGTACCTGCGCGAGCTCGGCGCCGCCGAGATCGTCGACCGCGCCGAGCTCAACGCACCCGGCAAGCCGCTGCAGAAAGAGCGCTGGGCGGCGGCGATCGATGCGGTAGGCAGCCATACCCTCGTCAACGCGCTCGCGCAGACGCGCTACGGCGGCATCGTCGCGGCCTGCGGCCTCGCCCAGGGCTTCGACCTGCCGGCGACCGTCATGCCGTTCATCCTGCGCGGCGTGACGCTGACCGGAATCGACAGTGTCATGGCGCCGCTGCCGGCGCGCCAGGAAGCGTGGCGTCGTCTCGCGCACGATCTCGATGCGCGCGCGCTCGATCTCATCACCGCAGAAGTGCCGCTCGACGACGCGATCGACAAGGCCGGCGAGCTGCTCGTCGGCGGCGTGCGGGGGCGGATCGTCGTCAGGATCTGATCGCATCGCCCGCGGCGACGCGGCTTAGCGGACGAGCTGCGAGAGGCGCCTGAACTTCGGATGCTCGCTGGTGCCGAGCCATTCGAAGATCACCATCTCGGTCGTGACGACGTCGGCACCGTGCCGGCGCGCGCGCTCGGTCGCGGCGAGGCGGTTGTGCGGGTGGCGCGAGCCGACCGCGTCGCCGACCCACTTCACCGCATGACCCGCTTCGAGCAACCCGATCACCGTCTGCAGGACGCAGACGTGCGCCTCGCAGCCGGCGACGACGAGCGTGTCGCGCCCGGCGGGCAGGCGGCGCAGGAAGCCTTCCTCGGCCGGCGCGGAGAAGTGGAACTTGGCGAGCGTCGTGTCGCACAACGACGCGATCTCGGGGACGAGCGGGCCGAGGCCGGCGGGGTTCTCTTCGGTGCCGATGACATGGATGCCGAGCTCGCGCGCCGCCGTCGCCAGCTGGACGCAGCGGCGCACGACCGCCTCGCCCTCGTGGATCGCCGGCATCAGGCGCACCTGGGTGTCGACGATCAGGAGCGTGCACTCGTCGGGCTTGCAGAGAAGGGTCATCGCCAGGCTCCTCGGGATCGCCCATTCTCGGCGATGCACGTGGCCTCGGCACAATCGGTGCAGGCACTTCCGGGGAAGACGTCATGTTGATGAACTCGGCCGACTACCGTGAATCGCTGCGCCGTCACTCGCCGCGCGTCTTCGTCGACGGCGCGCGAATCGACAGCGTCGTCGACGCGCCGGCGCTGCAGCCCGGCATCAACGCGCTTGGCCTGACCTACGACTTCGCCTTGCGCGACGAGCTGGCGCCGATCATGCGGGCGGTCCAGGCGTCGAGCGGCAAGACCGTCAACCGGATGCTGCACGTCGACCAGAGCAGCGCCGACCTGCTCAACAAGCTCGAGGCGGTCCGGGTCCTGTGCCAGGAGACCGGCTGTGCGCAGCGCTACCTCGCCCACGACGCGTTCAGCGCGCTGGCCGAGTCGACGGCGCGAATCGACGCCGACCACGGGACGCGCTACGGCGAGCGCTTCACCGCCTACCTGCACGACTTCCAGGACAAGGACCTGAGCGTCGGCATCGCCATGACCGACGCCAAGGGCGACCGCAGCAAGCGGCCGCACGAGCAAGCGAACGCCGACAGCTACGTCCACATCGTCGAGAAGAACGGCAAGGGAATCGTCATCTCGGGGACGAAGGCGATCGTCACCGGCGCGCCCTATGTGCACGAATTCCTCGTCATGCCGTGCCGCAACATGAGCGAGACCGACGCCGCATTCGCCGTGTGCTGCGCGGTCCCCTGCGATGCCGACGGGGTGACGATCATTGCCAGGCCGGCAGGACGACCGGGCGAAAGGGCGGCGCTGTTCTCGAACAAGTACGGCCAGTCGACGGGCGTCGTCGTTTTCGACCGCGTCTTCGTCGCCTGGGAGCGCGTCTTCCTCGCCGGCGAGTGGCAGCATTCGTCGCAGCTCACCTACAGCTACGCGACGCATCATCGCCACACCTGCATCGCCGCGCGCGCCGGATTCGGCGACCTGCTGATCGGCGCGGGCGCGCTGATGTGCGAGGCGAACGGCTTCGATCCGGGTCAGGAGACGCATCTGCGCGAGCAGATGGTGCAACTGATCACGATCGTCGAGGGCTTCTACGCGTGCGGGGTCGCCGCGAGCGTCTACGCCAGCGCCGATTCGCTGTCGAAGACGGTGACGCCCGACCCGGTGTTCGCGAACATCGGCAAGCTGCTCCTCGCCAACCAGATCTACGAGATGCACCGGATCGCCCACTACGTCTCGGGCGGCCTGATCGTCACGCTGCCGGGCCCGGACGAGGACCACAACCCCGAGACCTCGGCGCAGCTCGCCGACGTGCTGCGCGCCAATCCGGCGGTGCCGTACGACAAGCGGATCGAGGCGGCGCGGCTGATCGAGGACCTGACCGCGTCCTACCAGGGCGGCTGGTATTCGGTGATCAGCCTGCACGGCGGTGGCTCGCCGGAGGCGATGAAGCAGGAGATCTGGCGCAACTACCCGGTCGGCAACAAGGTCGAACTGGTCGAACGTTTGCTCGAGCGCAATGTCCTGGCCGAACCCGGGCGCAAGATCGGGGCCGTTCGCCAGCCTGGAAAGTGCTGCGACGCGGGCTGCACGCCGCCGTCGCCGACGACCATGGTGGCGTTGCCAGGCCGACGACCCGGAGAGACATCGACATGAGCCGCCCGAAACACAGTTACGCCGAATTCCACCGCCGCTCCCTCGAAGATCGTGACGCCTTCTGGGCCGAGCAGGCCCGCCTCGTCGACTGGCAGCGGCCGTTCGACACGGTCTGCGACGCGAGCCGGCCGCCGTTCACAAGCTGGTTCGCTGGCGGCACGACCAATCTTTGCCACAACGCGGTCGACCGGCACCTGGCGGCGCGGGCCGCGCAGCCGGCGCTGATCCACGTCTCGACCGAGACCGAGAGCGAACGGGTCTACACGTTCGCCGAGCTGCACGCCGAGGTGCAGCGGATGGCGGCCGTGCTGCTCTCGCTCGGCGTCGCCCAAGGCGATCGCGTCCTGCTGTACATGCCGATGGTTCCCGAGGCGGCGTTCGCGATGCTCGCGTGCGCACGGATCGGCGCGATCCACTCGGTCGTTTTCGGCGGCTTCGCGAGCGTCAGCCTGGCGAGCCGGATCGACGATGCCGAGCCGAAGGTCGTCATCAGCGCCGATGGCGGCAGCCGGGCCGGGAAGGTCATCGCCTACAAGCCGCTGCTCGACGAGGCGATCGCGCTCGCCCGGTACAAGCCGGCGAGCGTCGTCCTCGTCGACCGCGGCCTCGCGCCGATGGCGATGAGCGCCGGACGCGACCACGGCTATGCAGCGTTGCGCGAACGTCATCTCGGCGCGCAGGTGCCGTGTACCTGGGTCGAGTCGACGCACCCGAGCTACACGCTCTACACGAGCGGAACCACCGGCCGCCCGAAAGGCGTGCAGCGTGACACCGGCGGCTACGCCGTCGCGCTCGCGGCGAGCATGAAGCACATCTTCTGCGGCCAGGCCGGCGAGACGTACTTCTCGACCAGCGACATCGGCTGGGTCGTCGGCCACAGCTACATCGTCTACGGTCCGCTGATCGCGGGCATGGCGACGATCATGTACGAGGGGCTGCCGATCCGGCCCGATCCGGCAGTCTGGTGGAGCCTGGTCGAGAAGTACAAGGTCACCGCGATGTTCACGGCGCCGACGGCGATCCGCGTCCTGAAGAAGCAGGATCCGAAGTACCTGCGCCAGCACGACCTCTCGTCGCTGCGAGCGCTCTTCCTCGCCGGCGAGCCGCTCGACGAGCCGACCGCGACGTGGATCTCGGAGGCGATCGGGAAGCCGATCATCGACAACTACTGGCAGACCGAGAGCGGCTGGCCGATCCTGACGCTCGCCAACGGCGTCGAACCGCTGCCCAGCCGCTTCGGCAGCCCCGGCGTGCCGATGTACGGCTACGACGTCAAGATCATCGACGAGTCGACCGGCACCGACATCGTCGAGCCTAACCGCAAGGGCGTGGTCGTGATCGAGGGACCGACGCCGCCCGGCTTCATGCAGACGGTCTGGCGCGACGACGCGCGCTTCGTCGAGACGTACTGGAAGAGCATCCCGGGACGCACCGTCTACAACACCTTCGACTGGGGAATCCGCGACGCCGACGGCTACTTCTTCATCCTCGGCCGCACCGACGACGTCATCAACGTCGCAGGCCATCGGCTCGGCACGCGCGAGATCGAGGAGAGCATCTCGAGCCATGCCAACGTCGCCGAGGTCGCGGTCGTCGGCGTCGCCGACGCGCTCAAGGGACAGGTGGCGATGGCGTTCGTGATCGCCAAGGATGCGTCGGCGCTCGGCGACGCGAGCGGCCGGATGAAGCTGGAGGGCGACATCATGAAGACCGTCGACAGCCAGCTCGGCTCGGTGGCGCGGCCGTCGCGCGTGCACTTCGTGAGCGCGCTGCCGAAGACGCGCTCCGGCAAGCTCCTGCGCCGCGCGATCCAGGCGGTGTGCGAGCGACGCGACGCCGGCGACCTCACGACCATCGAGGACCCGACGGCGCTCCAGCAGATCCGCGAGGTCGTCGAGCCGCAGCCGTGACGTCCGGCGGCGCGCGAGCGCGCTAGCGCGCTAGAGGACCTCGCTCGCGAAATCGGCCAGGCGCGAGCGCTCGCCTCGCGCCAGCGTCACGTGGCCGGAATGCGCCCAGCCCTTGAAGCGATCGACCGCGTAGGTCAGGCCCGACGAGCCCTCGGTGAGGTAGGGCGTGTCGATCTGCGCCAGGTTGCCGAGGCAGACGATCTTGGTGCCCGGGCCGGCGCGCGTGATCAGCGTCTTCATCTGCTTGGGCGTCAGGTTCTGCGCCTCGTCGATGATCACGAACTTGTTGAGGAAGGTGCGGCCGCGCATGAAGTTGAGGCTCTTGATCTTGATCTTCGAGCGCACCAGGTCGTTGGTCGCGGCGCGGCCCCACTCGCCGGCGCCGCTGTCGGTCTTCGACAGCACCTCGAGGTTGTCGTCGAGGGCGCCCATCCACGGGCTCATCTTCTCTTCCTCGGTGCCGGGCAAAAAGCCGATGTCCTCGCCGACCGGCACGGTGACGCGGGTGACGATGATCTCGGTGTAGCGGCGGTCGTCCATCACCTGGGCCAGGCCCGACGCCAGCGACATCAGCGTCTTGCCCGAGCCGGCCGTGCCGGTCAGGGTGATGAAGTCGCACTCCGGATCCATCAGCAGGTTGAAGGCGAAGTTCTGGTCGCGGTTCCTCGCCATCACGCCCCAGATCGAGTTCTTCTGGTGGGTGTAGTCCTTGAGCGTGCGCAGGACGGCCGTCTTGCCGGTGATCTCGATCACCTTGGCGTAAAGCGAAGGTGCGCCGGGGGCTTCCAGATAGACGAACTCGTTGATGAGGAGCGAGCCGACGATGTCGCCGCCGATCCGGTAGTAGGTGAGGCCGCCTTGCTGCCAGCTCTCGACCGTCTTCGCGTGCTTGTCCCAGAAGTCGGCGGGCAGCTGCAGCGTTCCGGTGTAGAGCAGGTCGCCGTCGTCGAGGGTCTTGTCGTTGAAGTAGTCCTCGGCCGGCAGGCCGAGCGCACGCGCCTTGATGCGCATGTTGATGTCCTTCGACACCAGCACGACGTCGCGCTGCGGCTGCTGCTCGACCAGCGCCTTGACGACGCCGAGGATCTGGTTGTCGGCCTTGCCCGCGGGCAGCCCCTGCGGCAGGCTGACGTGGATCAGGTCGGTCTGGAAGAAGAGCTTGCCGCCGGCCTCGCGGTGGCCGGTGCGATTGAGCGAGATTCCTTCCGAGCGCCCGGCGGCGTCGCGCGTCGGCATGTTGGTCGCGAGGGCGTCGAGGTCGCGGCTCACCTGGCGCGCGTTGCGGGCGACCTCGGTCATGCCGCGCTTGTGGCCGTCGAGCTCCTCGAGCGTGATCATCGGCAGATAGACGTCGTGCTCGTCGAAGCGGAACAGCGACGTCGGGTCGTGCATCAGCACGTTGGTGTCGAGCACGAAGAGCGTCGCCGGGCCGTTGCCGCGCGGCTTTCTCTGGCGCTCGGTCCGGGCGGGCACGGCCTGGGGCGCGGGCGCGGCAGCGCGTGCCTTGGCGGCGACGGGCGGCGCCGCCGGCAACGTGCCTTCGTTCGACAGCTCGAGCAGCGCCGGGGTGACCGGCTCCCCGGCCGGTTCGGCGCGTCCGGCGCGGCGCGCCGGGCGGTGCGCCGCCTGGGATTCGAAGTCAGCGCGGCTCAGGAAGTCGGCGCGCTTGGCCGGGGGCTTGGGCAGGGGCATCGTGAGCTCGGTGGCGGGGGCGACCCCTTGGATGGGCAAACGGCGTGCTGCGAACGGCGGCCGATGCGGCGTCGGCGAGGTGCCGACGAGGCCGGCGGCCGAAGCCGCTCAGCCGGTTTTCTTGATGGCTTTGACGGCCTTCAGGACTTCTTCGACGTGGCCGGCGACCGTCAGGCCGCGCCACTCGGCGCGCAAGACGCCGGTGCCGTCGATCAGGAAGGTGCTGCGCTCGATGCCCTTCACCTTCTTGCCGTACATGATCTTGTTCTTGACGACGCCGAACATGTGGCAGAGCTTTTCTTCGGTGTCGGCGATCAGCTCGAACGGCAGCTCGAGGTTCTGCTTGAAGCGATCGTGCGACGCCATGTTGTCGCGCGAGACGCCGAAGAGCACGGCGCCGGCCTTGACGAATTCCTTGTAGTGATCGCGGAATTGCATCGCCTCCGTGGTGCAACCCGGAGTATTGTCCTTGGGGTAGAAGTACAGGACGACGATCTTGCCGGCGTAAGCCTGTGGTGTGAACTTCACCCCTCCTGTTGCGAGCGCTTCAAATTCCGGGACTGGTTTATTGATTGCAGGCGTCATGAAGCTCTTGTCGCTAAGCCCAGGCGGCGGGCCGTAACCAGGAGACCCCGTCGCGGGGCTTAACCCGTGATTATAGGGCTTGACCCTAGGGCGCCGACCTGTCCGCTCGTCAGTAAACGGCAGCAGCGCCGGCGCTGAAAAGCAGTCCGGCGACGACCGATCGGCCTTCGGCGAGGAGGACGTTGTAGGTGCGGCACGCGGCCGCCGTGTCCATCGTCTCGACGCCGATCCCGGCGTCGATGAGCGGCCGCAGCAATGCCGGCGCCGGGAAGCGAAGGCGCATGCCGCTGCCGAAGATGACGAGCTCGGGCGCGAGCGCGGCGATGCGCGTGAAGTGCTCGGACGCGAGCGATTCGAACGACGCTGCATTCCACGCGAGCACCTCGCCTCGCCACGGCACGATGACGCTCTCGGTGTGCTCGATGCCGTTGACGACGACGCCTTCGGGCCCATGGCGGGCGATCGCGTTCTGGCCTTCGATCCGGTCGGCGCGCATTTTCATGACGTGATTATCGGAGGCGGCGTCGGCGCTCGCGCCGCACCGCTTGCGCGGCCTGGAAAACGCGACCCCTGTGGTCAAATATCGGGTTGCCTTCGGGCCCTCGAATCGCGGAGCATTTCCTCGTGCAACCTCTTCAAAAGTCGAGCAAGCTCGCCAACGTCTGCTACGACATCCGCGGCCCCGTCCTCGAGAAGGCGCGCCAGATGGAGGAAGAGGGCCAGCACATCATCAAGCTCAACATCGGCAACATCGCGGCGTTCGGGCTCGAGCCGCCGGACGAGATCGTCCAGGACATGATCAGGAACCTGCCCAACGCGGCCGGCTACACCGATTCGAAGGGCCTGTTCGCGCCGCGCAAGGCGATCGTCCACTACACCCAGCAAAAGCACGTCAAGGGCGTCACCGTCGACGACGTCTTCCTCGGCAACGGCGCCTCCGAGCTCATCACGATGAGCATGAACGCCTTGCTCAACGACGGCGACGAGGTGCTGATCCCGGCGCCCGACTACCCGCTCTGGACGGCGTCGGTGGCGCTCTCGGGCGGAACGCCCGTCCACTACCTTTGCGACGAGGCGAACGACTGGCTTCCCGATCTCGACGACATGGCCGGGAAGATCACGCCGCGAACGCGCGCGGTCGTCGTCATCAATCCGAACAACCCCACCGGCGCGCTCTACCCGAACGAGCTGCTCGAGAGGATCGTCGCGCTGGCGCGCCAGCACGGCCTGATCGTCTTCGCCGACGAGATCTACGACAAGACGCTGTACGACGGCCACACCCACACCTCGATCGCGTCGCTCGCCGAGGACGTGCTCTTCCTCACCTTCAACGGCCTGTCGAAGAACTACCGCTCGTGCGGCTACCGCGCCGGCTGGATGGTCGTCTCGGGCGAGAAGCGCCACGCCGCCGACTACATCGAAGGGCTCGGCATGCTGGCGTCGATGCGGCTGTGCTCGAACACGCCCGGCCAGCTCGCGATCCAGACCGCGCTCGGCGGCTACCAGAGCATCGACGACCTGGTCGCCCCCGGAGGCCGGCTCGCGCGCCAGCGCGATCTCGCGCACCAGCTCTTGACGGCGATCCCGGGCGTCACCTGCGTCAAGCCGAAGGCGGCGCTCTACATGTTCCCGAAGCTCGATGCGAAGCTGTATCCGATCGACGACGACCAGCAGTTCGCCTACGAGCTGCTCGCCGAGCAGAAGGTGCTGATCGTCCAGGGCACGGGTTTCAACTGGACGCACCCCGATCATTTCCGCGTCGTCTTCCTGCCCAACTCCGACGACCTGGTCGAGGCCATGGGACGGATCGCGACCTTCCTGGCGCATTACCGGGCGCGGCACGCGACGAAGTCGGGCAGCCAGCCTTCCTTCGCATGAAGCCGTTCCAGGTCGGCCTGCTCGGCGCCGGGGTCGTCGGCGGCGGAACGTTCGCGGTCCTGCAGCGCAACCAGGAAGAGATCCGGCGCCGCGCCGGCCGCGAGATCCGGATCGCGCATGTCGTCGACGTCGACCTGGCGCGCGCGCGCAGCGTCGCCGGCGACGCGGCCGAGGTTGGCAACGATGCGCGCGCGGTGATCGCCCGGCCCGAGGTCGACGCCGTGATCGAGCTCATCGGCGGCACCGGGATTGCACGAACGCTGGTCCTCGAGGCGATCGCCGCTGGCAAGCACGTCGTCACGGCCAACAAGGCGCTGCTGGCGGTTCACGGCACCGAGATCTTCGCGGCGGCGCGCGAAAACGGCGTCGTCGTCGCCTTCGAGGCGGCCGTCGCCGGCGGCATTCCGATCATCAAGGCGCTGCGCGAAGGGCTCACCGCCAACCGGATCGAATGGATCGCCGGGATCGTCAACGGGACGACGAACTTCATCCTCTCGGAAATGCGCGAGAAGCGGATCGACTTCCAGGCCGCGCTCGCCGACGCCCAGCGGCACGGTTACGCCGAAGCCGATCCGACCTTCGACATCGCCGGCATCGACGCCGCGCACAAGGCGACGATCGTCAGCGCGATCGCCTTCGGCGTGCCGGTGCAGTTCGCCAAGGCGTACGTCGAAGGCATCGTCGACCTGCAGGCGGCCGACATCGCCTACGCCGAGCAGCTCGGCTACCGAATCAAGCTGCTCGCGATCACCAAGCGGAGAGCGGCGAATCCGACCCATCCCGGCGGCATCGAGCTGCGAGTTCACCCGACGCTCGTGCCCTCGCGGCGCCTGATCGCCAACGTCGAGGGCGCGATGAACGCGGTGATGGTGCAGGGCGACGCGGTCGGCACCACGCTCTACTACGGCAAGGGCGCCGGCGCCGAGCCGACCGCGTCGGCGGTGATCGCCGACCTGGTCGACATCGCCCGTCTGGCGACCGCCGATCCGGACCACCGCGTCCCGCATCTCGCCTTTCAGCCTGCGGCGATGCAGGACCTCGGCGTCCTGCCGATCGCCGACGTCATCACCGCGTTCTACCTGCGCCTGCAGGTCGCCGACGAGACCGGCGTGCTCGCGCGCATCACCGGCATTCTCGCCGAGCACGGCATCTCGATCGACGCGCTGCTGCAGCGGCCGGGCGCCGCCGGCGTCGGCGAGGCGCGCACCGACGTGATCATCCTCACCCACGACACCGTCGAGGGAAAGATGTCGGCGGCGATCGCGAAGATGCAGGCGCTGCCGACGGTGCTGGCGAAGATCGTCCGCATCCGCAAGGAAGACCTGGCGTGAAGTACGTGAGCACGCGCGGCGAAGCGGCGGGACGCGGCTTCGCCGCGATCCTGCTCGAAGGCCTCGCGCCCGACGGCGGCCTGTACGTTCCCGAGCGGTATCCCCAAGTCGACACCGCGACGCTCGCCACCTGGCGCCGCCTCTCGTATCCCGATCTCGCCTTCGCGGTGATGTCTCGCTTCGTCGACGACATCGCCCCGGCCGACCTGAGCGTGCTCGTGCAAAAGAGCTACCGCGCCGAGGTGTTCGGCGGCGATCGGCGCATCGTGCCGCTGCGTCCGCTCGAGCCCGGCGCCTTCGTCCTCGGTCTCTCCAACGGCCCGACGCTGGCGTTCAAGGACATCGCCATGCAGTTCCTCGGCCATGCCTTCGAGCACGAGCTGGCGCGGCGCGGTCGCAGGCTCTCGGTCCTCGGCGCGACTTCGGGCGACACCGGCAGCGCCGCCGAGCATGCGCTCAAGGGCAAGCGCGGGATCGAGGTCTTCATGCTTTCGCCCCTCGGCCGCATGAGCCCGTTCCAGCAGGCGCAGATGTACAGCCTGCAGGACGCCAACATCCACAACATCGCCATCGAAGGCGTGTTCGACGACTGCCAGGATCTCGTCAAGGCGGTTTCGGCCGACCTCGACTTCAAGCGCGCGCACTCGATCGGCACGGTTAACTCGATCAACTGGGCGCGCCTGCTGGCGCAGGTCGTCTACTACTTCGCCGGCTTCTTCCAGGCGACCCAGCGCGACGACGAGCCCGTCGACTTCGCCGTGCCGACCGGCAACTTCGGCAACATCTGCGCCGGCCACGTCGCGCGCAGCATGGGGCTGCCGATCCGCCGCCTGGTGCTGGCGACCAACGAGAACGACGTCCTCGACGAGTTCTTCCGCACCGGCGTTTACCGTGTTCGCAGCGCCGCGGAAACGCATGAGACGTCGAGCCCGTCGATGGACATCTCGAAGGCATCGAACTTCGAGCGCTTCGTCTTCGACGCGCTCGGCCGCGACGCAGCGCGAACGCGAGCGCTCTTCGCCGAAGTCGAGACGCGACGCGTCTTCGCGCTCGACGCGGGCGAGCGCGCGCGGATCGCCGGCTTCGGCTTCGTCAGCGGGCGCAGCACCTCGGCCGACCGCCTGGCGACCATCCGCGCCGTGCACGAGCGCTTCGGCGAAGTGATCGACCCGCATACCGCCGACGCGCTCAAGGTCGGGCGCGACCACGCCGATCCGGCGACGCCCATGATTGTTCTCGAGACGGCGCTGGCGGCGAAATTCAGTGCCACCGTTCGCGCCGCGATCGGCAGCGACGCGCCGCGGCCGGCGCGCCTCGCCGGCCTCGAGGCGCTGCCGCGGCGCTTCACGACGATGCCCACCGATGTCGCGACGCTGAAGGCGTTCATCGCCGAAAATGACCGGCGATGAACACGCCTGCGCCATCCCGGCCGCCGCTGCTCGCGCTCGACGATGCGATCGAGCGGATCCTCACGCGCGTCGTCGCGCCCGTCGCTGAGCGCGCCGAGACGATCCCGACCTTCGATGCGCTCGGCCGCGTCCTCGCCGCCGACGTGCGCTCGCAGATCGACGTTCCGCCCGAGGACAACAGCGAGATGGACGGTTACGCGCTGCGCGCCGGCGACGTCGCCGAACCGGGCACCGTGCTTCGCGTCAGCCAGCGGATCGCCGCCGGCAGCGTCGGTGCTTCGCTCGAGCCCGGCACGGCGGCGCGCATCTTCACCGGCGCGCAGGTGCCGGCCGGCGCCGATGCCGTGGTCATGCAGGAACAGTGCAGCGTCGTCGCCGACGGCGTTCGCGTCGACGCGGCCGTTCGCGCCGGCCAGTCGATCCGGCGCCGCGGCGAAGACGTCGAGCGCGGCGCCCGCGTCCTCGCCGCCGGGATCCGTTTGTCGCCCCAGGCGCTCGGAATGGCGGCGTCGGTCGGCGCGGCGACGCTGCAGGTCGCGCGCCGGCCCCGCGTCGCGCTGTTCTCGACCGGCGACGAGCTCGCCATGCCGGGCGAGACGCTCAAGCCGGGCGCGATCTACAACTCGAACCGGTTCACGTTGCGCGGCCTGATCGAATCGCTCGGCGGCGTGCACGACGACCTCGGCATCGTTCCCGACCGGCTCGATGCGACGCGCTCCGCCTTGAAGCAGGCCGCCGAGAAGAACGACCTCATCGTCACCTGCGGCGGCGTCTCGGTCGGCGAGGAGGACCACCTCCGGCCCGCGGTCGAGCGCGAAGGACGCCTCGACCTCTGGCAGATCGCGATGAAGCCGGGCAAGCCGCTCGCTTTCGGCGAAGTCTTTCGCGCCGACGGCTCGTCGGCGTGGTTCATCGGGCTGCCGGGCAATCCGGTGTCGTCGTTCGTCACCTTCCTGCTCGCCGTCAGGCCGGTGCTGCTGCGCCTGCAGGGCGCGAGCGCGCTGGCGCCGCGGCCGATCGCGATGCGTGCCGACTTCGCCTGGCCCCAGCCCGACCGCCGCCGCGAGTTCCTCCGCGTTCGTCGCAACGGCGCCGGCGGGCTCGACCTCTTCGGCCACCAGGGCTCGGCGGTGCTGACCTCGACCATCTGGGCCGACGGACTGGTCGACAATCCGCCCGGCCAAGCCATCGCCGCGGGCGACACGGTGCGCTACCTGTCGCTGCCCGAGTTGCTGGCATGAAGGTCACGGTGCGCTACTTCGCCGCGGTGCGCGAGGCGCTCGGTCCGGGCGAGGAGATCGAGATCGGCGGCGGCAGCGACATCGCCGCGCTGCGCGACGCGCTGATCGCGCGCGGCGGGCGCCACGCCGAGGCGCTCGGTCGAGAGCGCCTCCTGCGCAGCGCGCACAACCGGGTCCTCAGCCCCGAGGGCACGCCGCTCGGCGACGGCGACGAAGTCGGATTCTTTCCACCGTTGACAGGCGGCTGAAGGGATTCGCATGTCGACTGGCCGCGTCTCGATCCGCACCGACGATTTCGACCTCGGCGCCGAAGTCGCCGCCCTGCGCCAAGGCGACGGCGGCGTCGGCGCAGTCGTCGCCTTCATCGGCACGGTGCGCGACCGCAACGAGGGCGCCGCCGTGCAATCGCTCGAGCTCGAGCACTACCCCGGCATGACCGAGGCGGCGATCGAGGCGATGATCGACGAGGCGATGCGCCGCTTCGAGATCCGCGCCGCCCGCGTCGTCCACCGGGTCGGGGTGCTGGCGCCGTCGGCGCAGATCGTCCTCGTCGCCGTCACCTCGGCGCACCGCGGTCAGGCGTTCGAGGCGTGCGAGTTCCTGATGGACTACCTGAAGACGCAGGCGCCGTTCTGGAAGAAGGAAGCCGGGCCGGGCGGTGAGCGCTGGGTCGACGCCCGGGTCGGCGACGACGCTGCCCTCGCGCGCTGGGGCATTGCCGCCGGCAACGCGGCAGACCGGACCGGCGCCGCGCCGGAGAAGCGCTGAGCGTCCCCTGGCTCGGCATCGCGGCCGTGTCAGCGGGCGCGGTCGTCGGCTCGCTCCTGCGCTGGGGCGCCGGCCTCTGGCTGAACGCTCGCTGGGCCGGCTTTCCGCTCGGTACGCTGTTCGTCAACTGCGTCGGCGGCCTCTTCATCGGCGCCGTCCTGTTCTGGCTCGAGCACGCGCCGAACGAGCTGTGGCGGCTGCTCATCGTCACCGGCCTGCTGGGCGGATTCACGACCTTCTCGTCGTTCTCGGTCGAGTCGCTGATCATGCTGCAGCGCGGCCAGTTCCTGCTCGCGCTCGGCCACACGCTTGCCCACGTGATCGGCGCGCTCACCTGCGCGGCGGTCGGCTTCCGGATCGCCCAAGCCGTCCTCTTGCGCTGAATCAAGGCGGCCGGGTCGCCGCCTTGAAAACTCGCCCTGGCGCCCAACCTCTGCGCGATCCGGAGGACATCCCGACATGAGAGCGGACAAATTCACGACGACGATGCAGGAAGCGCTGGGCGACGCCCAGAGCCTGGCAGTCACCCGCGACAACCCCTATATCGAGCCCGCCCACGTGCTGGCCGCGATGCTCGCCCAGGCCGACGGCCCGAAGGCGCTGCTTGCCCGCGCCGGCGTCAACGTCGCCAAGCTGCAGGCCGGCCTCGAGGACGCGATGAAGCGCCTGCCGCAGGTGCAGGGCGGCGAGCAGGTGCAGCCGGGACGCGAACTCGGTGCCTTGCTCCAGGCGGCCGAGAAGGAGGCCAGCAAGCGCGGAGACCAGTTCATCTCGAGCGAGCTGTTCGTCCTCGCGGCGGCCGAGTCGAAGACGTCGCTCGGCGCGCTCCTCAAGGAGTTCGGCGCCAACCGCAAGTCGCTCGAAGCGGCGATCGACGCCGTGCGCGGCGGCCAGAAGGTCGACAGCGCCGACGCGGAGGGCCAGCGCGAGGCGCTCAAGAAGTACACCATGGACCTGACCGAGCGCGCCAGGAACGGCAAGCTCGACCCGGTGATCGGCCGCGACGACGAGATCCGGCGCGCGATCCAGGTGCTGCAGAGGCGCACCAAGAACAACCCGGTGCTGATCGGCGAGCCCGGCGTCGGCAAGACGGCGATCGTCGAGGGGCTGGCGCAGCGCATCGTCGCCGGCGAGGTGCCCGATTCGCTCAAGGACAAGCGCGTTCTCGTTCTCGACATGGCGCTCCTGCTCGCCGGTGCGAAGTACCGCGGCGAGTTCGAGGAGCGGCTCAAGTCGGTGCTGAAGGAAATCGCCCAGGACGAAGGCCAGACGATCGTCTTCATCGACGAGCTCCACACCATGGTCGGCGCGGGCAAGGCCGAGGGCGCGATCGACGCCGGCAACATGCTCAAGCCCGCGCTCGCGCGCGGCGAGCTGCACTGCATCGGCGCGACCACGCTCGACGAGTACCGCAAGTACATCGAGAAGGATGCCGCGCTCGAGCGCCGCTTCCAGAAGATCCTGGTCGGCGAGCCGAGCGTCGAGGCGACGATCGCGATCCTGCGCGGGCTGCAGGAGAAGTACGAGGCGCACCACGGCGTCGAGATCACCGACCCGGCGATCGTCGCCGCCGCCGAGCTCTCGCACCGCTACATCACCGACCGCTTCCTGCCCGACAAGGCGATCGACCTGATCGACGAGGCGGCGTCGAAGGTCAAGATCGAGATCGACTCCAAGCCCGAGGCGCTCGACAAGCTCGACCGTCGCATGATCCAGCTACAGATCGAGCGCGCCGCCGTCGTCAAGGAGAAGGACGAGGCGAGCAAGCGCCGGCGCGAGCTGATCGAGGAAGAGATCAAGCGCGTCCAGCGCGAGATCGCCGACCTCGAGGAAGTCTGGAAGGCCGAGAAGGCCGCCGCCCAGGGATCGGCGCAGATGCTCGAGGAGATCGACCGCACCCGCTTCCAGATCGAGGAGCTGAAGAGGAAGGGCGACTTCAACAAGGTCGCCGAGCTGCAGTACGGCACGCTGCCCGAGCTCGAGCGAAAGCTCAAGGAAGCGCAGGCGAAGGAGAAGAAGGGCGCCGACGGCGGCCGGCCGCAGCTGTTGCGCACGACCGTGGGCGCGGAAGAGATCGCCGAGGTCGTCGCCCGCGCGACCGGCATCCCGGTCTCGAAGCTGATGCAGGGCGAGCGCGACAAGCTGCTGCAGATGGAAGCCAGGCTGCACGAGCGCGTCGTCGGCCAGGACGAGGCGATCGGCGCGGTCGCCAACGCGATCCGTCGTTCACGCTCGGGCTTGTCCGACCCGAACCGGCCGACCGGCTCGTTCCTGTTCCTGGGCCCGACCGGGGTCGGCAAGACCGAGCTCTGCAAGGCGCTCGCCGCCTTCCTGTTCGACAGCGAGGATCACCTCATCCGCCTCGACATGAGCGAGTTCATGGAGAAGCACTCGGTCGCGCGGATGATCGGCGCGCCGCCCGGCTACGTCGGCTACGACGAGGGCGGCTACCTGACCGAGGCCGTGCGCAGGAAGCCGTACAGCGTGCTGCTGCTCGACGAGGTCGAGAAGGCGCATCCCGACGTCTTCAACGTGCTCCTGCAGGTGCTCGACGATGGCCGGCTGACCGATGGCCAGGGGCGCACCGTCGACTTCAAGAACACGGTGATCGTGATGACGTCGAACCTCGGATCGCACCAGATCATGCAGATGGTCGGCCAGCCGCACGAGGCGATCTTCGATGCGGTCTGGGCCGAGGTCAAGAAGCACTTCCGCCCCGAGTTCCTGAACCGGATCGACGAGGCCGTCGTCTTCCATGCCCTCGATCAGAAGAACATCCAGGCGATCGCCAAGATACAGCTGCGCGTCCTCGAGGACCGGCTCGCCAAGATGGACATGAAGCTCGAGGTGACGAGCCGTGCCCTCGGCCAGCTCGCCAAGGAAGGCTTCGATCCGGTGTTCGGGGCGCGGCCGCTCAAGCGGGCGATCCAGCGCGACATCGAGAACCCGCTGTCGACGCTGATCCTCGAGGGCCGCTTCGGCCCGAACGACGTGATTCCGGTCGACTACGAGGACGGGCGCTTCAGCTTCGACCGAGTCGTCCACTGAGCGACGCCGCGGCGAGGCACTAGGCGGTCTGGGCTTCCTCGAACAGGGAGTCCATCCGCAGCACCTGCAGGCGGGCGAGCGTCAGGTTGGCGCTCGCCTTGTCGAGCACCGCGTGCATCGCCAGGCCCGGGTTGCGCGGGACGCCGCGCAGCAGCAGGTGGTGGGCGCCGAGCGAGATCGCCGCTTCGGGGAGGGCGTGGCCGAAGCCGAGGGCGCGGCTCGCGCCCATCATGGCGGCGATGAGGGTGCTCCCGTGCGCCGCAAGCTGCGACGACCCCGGGTTCGCGCCGGCGTGCGCGATCGGGTTGCCGCTCTGGATCTCGAACACGCAGCAGCTGATGACGCCGTTAAGCTCGCTCAGTTGCTTGACGTAGCGCTCGATCAGGGTCGAGGGCATCGTCGGCGAGTACGACGGCGACGTGATCGCCGGCATCGGCCGCATCGTCAGCACGATCGGCGGGCGCGATTCCTCCATCGGCACGGTATCGCCCGAGGGCAGGCCGGTGGCGAGCGGCGGCCGCTTGGGCTGGTACGCAGCCGCCTTGAACGCGCCGAGCTCGGGGACGACGCGGCCGTCGGCGGGCGTCTGCTCGCGCAGGCGGCTCCAGGTCCCGGTGATGAATGCCCAGGCGTCGGCGGGTCGAGCCACCTGCGGTGTCGTGCGCACCGCGACGCCGGTGCCGCGACCGAGGTCGAGGCCGTGCGTGACCAGCGTGCTCGCGGAGGCGAGCGGCAGCAGGAGCAGATTCCGGTTCGGCCACGGGCCGGCGATGATGTCGTCGTGCAAGGGCTTCAGCGCCGACGCGATCGCATGGCCCGGCAGCTCGCCGACCATGACGACGCCGAGCCGGCTGTACGCGAGCAGGACGCGGGCGATCGCGTGGCGCGACGGGGTATCGGCGTCGGCCTCGGTGGTGTAGAGCCGGAGCAGCTGGTTGTCGGCGGTCGGCAGCTCGACGAATTCGAGCGTCGCGAGCGCGGTGCCGTAGCCCTGGCGGCGGACGACCAGTTTCTGCACCGCCCGCCCGCTCGCCGCGGCGATGCCGGTCAGGAGCTTCCTCGACGACGAGGTGGCGATGTCATGGACGGCGATGAAGTTCGGCTGCAGGTGTTCGAACTGCTGCTGCAGCGCCTCGGCCGGCGCGCACGAGACGAAGAGCTCGCGCTCGTTGCCGCCGATCTGGCGGCCGATTTCTTCCTTCTCGGTCGCGAGGTAGTCGCTCTCGTCCTCGAGGAGCTGGGTCGCGAGCGCGGTTTGCGCCCGGGTCGCGGCCCAGGCGTCGGGCGATTCGGCGGCGGCGCCGAAGCGGCCGGCGCGACGCTGCGATTCCTGCGGCGTTGCGCGGGCGGGAGGTTGCGGCACGCGCCATTCGTCGATGCCGTTGGGCTGGCGCGCCTGGATCCGCGTCGCCTGCCACTCGTCGATCTCATTTTGGGAAACGGGCTCGGCACGTGTCGCCGGCCACTCCTCGGGCGTGGCGGGACCCGTCGGGGCCGACTTCGATGCGTCTCGCGCGAACTTGCCGCTGCTGCTCGAATCACTCATCGCAAGCGTTTCCCCTCCGCCGCTTCGGGGCCGAGCGCGTTGTCCGCGCGCCGGCGCTGCCGCGGAGAGTGAACCCCGCCGCCCAGTCGGTCGCAGTGTAATGCCGGCCCCGCCGGCGGACCGCGGACGTGGGCAACCTCCCGTCACCGCGGTCGTCGAGGATTACCGTTTCGAAGCCCCTGCGACGGCCGCTGCGGGCGCAGCTGCCGCTCCGCGAGCCGTTCCGCCCGGGCGGCGTCACGGGGAGGGCGTTTCGGTTTATACTCATAGGCTTCCCTTGCCGCATCGGGTCTTGACGTGGACCCGACGCCGGGCTTTCTGCCCGGCGAGCGGCTTCCTTCCAGGAATCCACAAGGAGACTTCATGCGTCACTACGAGATCGTGCTCTTGATCCATCCGGATCAGAGCGAACAGGTTCCGGCCATGCTGGAACGCTACAAGACCATCGTCACCGCCGGCGGCGGCAAGGTGCACCGGGTCGAGGACTGGGGACGTCGCCAGATGGCGTACATGATCCAGAAGCTCGCCAAGGCGCACTACCTCTGCATCAACATCGAGTGCGACAACAAGGTGTTGACCGAGCTCGAGACGGGCTTCCGCTTCAACGACGCCGTCCTGCGCCACCTGACTGTCGTCAAGGACCACGCCGAGACCACGCCTTCCGTGATGATGAAGGCGGTCGACCGCGAGGAATCGCGGCGCGCGCCCCAGGAAGCGTCGGCCTGACCAATCGGCTGGCGCTGACGGCGAAGATCGTCGAGCGCGCGGCGCTCAGGTTCACGCCGGCCGGCTTGCCTGCCCTCGACGTCAGCCTGCGCCACGAATCGGAGATCGCCCAGGTGGGCAGCGTCCGCAAGGTGAGCTTCGAGATCCGCGGCCGCGCGATCGGCCCGGTCACCGAAGCGCTCCTCGCCGCCGAGCTCGGCACGGATCAGGTCTTCTCCGGCTTCCTCGGCGCCCAGCGCAACGGTCGCGGAATCGTCTTTCACATCCAATCCATCGCATCGAAGTAGAGAGGTCACCACATGCCCCCGCCCCGCGGTAAAGGTCGGTTCAACAAGGACCGCAAGCCCAAGCGCAACACCCAGTCGCTGCTCTTCCGTCGCAAGCGCTTCTGCCGCTTCACGGTCACCGGCGTCAAGGAAATCGACTACAAGGACATCGACACCTTGCGCGATTTCATCAACGAGAACGGCAAGATCACGCCCGCCCGCCTGACCGGTACGCGCGCCTTCTTCCAGCGCCAGCTGACGACGTGCATCAAGCGCGCGCGTTTCCTGGCGATGCTGCCGTACAGCGACCAGCACAAAGTCTGAGGACGACGCCATGCAAGTCATTCTTCTGGAGAAGGTCGTCAACCTCGGCGACCTCGGCGACGTCGTCAAGGTCAAGGACGGCTACGCGCGCAACTTCCTGATCCCGCAGCGCGCCGCCCGGCGCGCGACCGCGACCGCGATCAAGGAGTTCGAGGACAAGCGCGCCGAGCTCGAGAAGCAGGCCGCCGACAAGCTCGCCGCCGCGCAGGCGCTGGGCGAGAAGATGAGCGGCCGCACCGTGCACATCACGCAGAAGGCCGGCGTCGACGGACGCCTGTTCGGCTCGGTCACCAACGCCGACATCGCCGATGCGCTCAACCGCATCGACTTCAAGGTCGCGAAGGCCCAGGTTCGCATGCCCAACGGCCCGCTCAAGACCGTCGGCGAGCACACGGTGACGGTGGCGCCGCACACGGATGTGGTCGTCGACGTGAAAGTGGTGGTCTTGGGCGAGACGAGCTGACGACCACCCGAACAGGATCGCTCCTTCCCCGCTTCGCTCCCCTTCCTCCGAGAGGAAGGGGCGGGCCCCTTAGGAGCCCATTTTTTCGTCCGCGTATTTCCACCGGTCGTGCAACGACTGTCCCCAGGCTTGTCCACCGGGACGGCGTCGCGCGCCTTTATGATTTCGCGATGTCTGCGATCTTCTCGTCAGCGGGAGCAGCTCCCGATGTCCGCCCCGACGACGACGTCGCCCGCCTGCGCGTTCCGCCGCACTCGGCCGAGGCCGAGCAGAGCGTCCTCGGCGGGCTGCTCCTCGACAACGGCGCCTGGGACCGGATCGGCGACCTGCTCGGCGAGGACGATTTCTACCGCTACGAGCACCGGCTGATCTACGCCGCGATGGCGGCGCTGATCAACGCGACCAAGCCGGCCGACGTGATCACGGTGTTCGAGCAGCTGCAGCGGCTCGGCAAGGCCGACGACTGCGGCGGCCTCGTGTACCTCAACGCGCTCGCGCAGAGCGTGCCGAGCGCGGCCAACATCCGCCGCTACGCGGAGATCGTTCGCGAGCGCTCGGTGCTGAGGAAGCTCGTCGCGGCGAGCGACGAGATCGCGACCAGCGCGTTCAATCCGCAGGGTCGTCCGGTGGCGCAGATCCTCGACGACGCCGAAGGCAAGATCTTTCGCATCGGCGAGGAGGGCATGCGAACGCGCCAGGCGTTCCAGAGCATGGACCAGCTCGTCGTCCAGCTGATCGACCGCGTCAACGAGCTGCACGACAACGGCGCCGAGGAAGTCACCGGCGTTCGCACCGGCTTCTACGACCTCGACCGGCTCACCGCCGGCCTGCAGGCGGGCGACCTGATCGTGCTGGCGGCGCGGCCGTCGATGGGCAAGACCGCGCTGGCCCTCAACATCGGCGAGCACGTCGCCGTCAGGGAAGGGCTTCCGGTCGTCGTCTTCTCGATGGAAATGGGCGCGTCGCAGCTCGCCTTGCGGATGGTCGGCTCGCTCGGCCGCATCGACCAGAACCACCTGCGCACCGGCGCCCTGCGCGACGACGAGTGGGGCCGCCTGTCGGAGGCGGTCGAGAAGCTCGGCAAGGTAAGCCTCTTCATCGACGAGAGCGGCTCGCTCACCCCGACGGAACTGCGCGCCAGGGCGCGCCGCCAGGCGCGTCAGTGCGGCCAGCTCGGCCTGATCGTCGTCGACTACCTCCAGCTCATGACCGGCAGCGACGGCACCAGCGACGAGAACCGGGCGACCGTGCTCGGCGAGATCTCGCGCGGCCTGAAGTCGCTCGCCAAGGAGCTCAAGTGCCCGGTGGTCGCGCTGTCGCAGCTCAACCGCAGCGTCGAGTCGCGCAACGACAAGCGGCCGATGATGAGCGACCTGCGCGAGTCGGGAGCGATCGAACAGGACGCCGACGTGATCATGTTCATCTACCGCGACGAGTACTACAACAAGGACTCGAAGGAGCCCGGCGTCGCCGAGATCATCATCGCCAAGCAGCGCAACGGCCCCACCGACACGTTCAAGCTGACGTTCCTGAAGCCGCTCACGAAGTTCGACAACCTCGCGCCCGGATCGGCAGGCAGCGACTATTGAGCTGAACACGCACGCGCGCGCCGTCGCGGCCATGGTCGTGGCGACGCTGCTCTGGAGCATGGCCGGCGTCGTCACGCGCCACCTCGAGTCGGCAGGCGGCTTCGAGGCGACGTTCTGGCGCAGCGTCTTCAACGCTGGTGCGCTCGTCGTCCTGCTGGCGCGGCTGCGCGGCGGCGCCGCGCTCAGGAAGACCTTGCTCAGCGCCGACCCGACGCTCTGGCTCTCCGGCCTGTGCTGGGCGGTGATGTTCACGGCCTTCATGGTCGCGATCACCATGACGACCGTCGCCAACGTGCTCGTGACGATGGCGATCGCGCCGCTCCTCACCGCGCTCGTGGCCCGGGCTGCGCTCGGCCAGCGCCTGCCGCTGCGAACGTGGGCGGCGATCGTCGTCGCCGGCGTCGGCATCGGCTGGATGTACGCGCACGAGTTCGCGGTCGTCGACACGCGCCACTTCGCGGGCACCGCGGTCGCGCTCGCCGTGCCGATCGCCGCCGCGCTCAACTGGACCGCGATCCAGCGCAGCCGGGGCGGCGGCGCCGACCTGCTCGCCGCGGTGCTGATCGGCGCACTTTTGTCGTCGCTCCTGACCCTGCCGCTGGCAGCGCCGCTCTCGGCGAGCGCGCACGACATTGCGTTGCTCGCCCTGCTCGGCATCGCCCAGCTCGCGATCCCGTGCCTGATCGCGGTTGCGGCGGCGCGTGTCCTTGCCGCGCCCGAAGTGGCGTTGCTGTCGCTGCTCGAGATCGTCTTCGGCGTGACGTGGACCTGGCTCGGTGCCAGCGAGACGCCGAGCCGCCATGTCCTCGAGGGCGGCGCGCTGGTGTTGGGCGCGCTGGTTGCTAACGAATCGATCGCGTTGCGTCAACGCCGCCTTGTCGCCGACGCGACATGATTCACGCCGGCCCGGTCGCCGGCCTCGCGCCCGCTAACATGACCTCACCTCCCGCTGCACCGCATCCGACACGCATGTCCCTCCGCCGATCCCGCTCGAACGCAGTCCCACGCGTCGGCCGCGATCGCGACGACCCGCGCCCTCCCAATGCGCTGCTGCTGCTGCTCGAGGGCCGTGCACCGCTCGAGTTCCTCTCGCTGTTCGCAGCGCTGCCATGGCTGGCGCGCCTGCCCCGCGGCGACGGTCATCCGGTGATGGTGTTTCCCGGCATGGCCGCGAGCGACGTCACGACCTTGCCGCTGCGCCGCTACCTGGCCGGCCTCGGCTACGTCACCCGGGCCTGGGGACAGGGTCTCAACTTCGGCCCGCGCCCCGGCGTGCTCGAGCGTTGCGCCGACGACATTCGCGCGCTCGCCGACAAGCACGGCGAGCCGGTCAGCCTGATCGGCTGGAGCCTCGGCGGCATCTATGCGCGCGAGCTCGCCAAGCTTCATCCGACCGAGTCGCGCTGCGTCATCACCCTCGGCACGCCGTTCACGGGGCACCCGAAGGCGACCAACGCCTGGCGCATCTACGAGCTGCTGAGCCGAAGCAAGGTCGGCGACGCCGAGCTGATGGCCGAGATCAGGAAGCCTCCGCCCGTGCCGACGACGTCGATCTTCTCGCGCAGCGACGGCATCGTCTCCTGGCGCTGCAGCCTGAACGATCCCGGCCCGCTGGTCGAGAACATTGAGGTGCCGGCGAGCCACGTCGGCATGGGCACCAATCCACTCGTGCTGTACGCGGTCGTCGATCGCCTGGCGCAGCCGATCGGCCAGTGGCGCCGCTTCGACGTCTCCGGCGCGCGCCGCTGGTTCTTTCGCACTGCGCTTCCCGACGCGATGGCGACGGCGGGCTGATCGACCCGCCGCCGCAGCGATGCAACTCACTGCCAACGGCATCCGCCTCGAGGTGGAAGACCACGGCTCGCCGCAAGGCGAGCCGCTCCTGCTCGTCATGGGCCTGGGCATGCAGCTGCTCGGCTGGCACGAGGACCTGGTCGCCCTGCTCGTCGGGCGCGGGTTTCGCGTCATCCGCTTCGACAACCGCGACATCGGCCTCAGTCAGAGCTTCGATCAAGGCGGCGTGCCGAACCTCGCCCTCGATTCGCTCCGCTACGCGCTCGGCTTTCGCGTCAAGAGCCCCTACACGCTCGCCGACATGGCCGTGGATGCCGTCGGCGTCCTCGACGCCCTCGGCATCGCGGCGGCGCATGTCTGCGGCGCGTCGATGGGCGGGATGATCGCCCAGCGAATGGCGGACATCGCGCCGCAGCGCGTCAAGAGCCTGACCCTGATGATGACCTCGAGCGGCGCGCGCCGGCTTCCCGGCCCGACGCTCAAGGTGCGCAGCGCGATGATCTCGCGACCGGCGTCGCAGTCGGTCGAGGGCATCGTCGAGCACTACGTTCGCCTCTATGCGCTGATCGGCAGCCCGGCCTATCCTTCTCCGCCTGCCTACCTGCGCGACAGATTCACGACGTCGGTGAAGCGCTCCTACCGCCCCGCCGGAACGGCGCGCCAGATGGTCGCGATCGCCGCCGATGGCGACCGCTCGCCGGTGCTCGGCTCGATCCGCATGCCGACGCGGATCATCCACGGCGGTGCCGATCCGCTGGTTCCGATCGCCGCCGGGCACGACCTCAAGGCCAAGATCAGCGCGGCGCAGATCGACGTCGTCGACGGCATGGGCCACGACCTGCCGGCACCGCTCTATCCGCGATTCGTCGACGGCATCGCGGCCGTCGCAGGGCGGGCCTAGCGCAACGGCGTCGGGACTTCGCCCCAAAGCTGAGCAGCGCGGGTAGGGCGACAGGGCCGGGAAAAGTGCCGTGCGTTTGTGGGCTTCGCCGCCGTGAAGCGCGGCGCCCCTTCGTTGCAGCGCGAGATTCCATTGCAGAATTTCGCGCATCACGATGCAAGCAACCAAAGCTCGTCTGATCGGCACTTCCCTCGGGATGTGGCTCCTCGAAGTGCGCGACAAGCTGCATCTTGTTCGCGCTGCCTGCGCTTCTCCCGAGAGCGTCGGCACGCTGGCCAACGATCAGCTCGCCGCGCTGCTTGTCGTGAGCATCTGTCGGTCGGGTCACGTCTTCGTCGACGTCGGTGCGCACATCGGATCGATCGTCGCGAGCGCGAGACGCAGGTCGAGTCCATCGAAGATCGTCGCCGTCGAGGCGATTCCCGACCGCGCCGCCTCGCTGCGGCGACGGTTCTCCGACGTGGAGATCGTCCAGTGCGCCGTGGGCGAGGGCGATGGGGCGGAGGTCGCGTTCTTCGTGAACGAGGGCCGGTCGGGCTACAGCTCGTTGGCGCGGCGCGACGGCCTGCGCGAAATCAGGGTCCCCCTGCGCACTCTCGACAGCGTGCTCGCCGGCAGCGACGTCGACGTGATCAAGATCGACATCGAGGGCGGGGAGCTCGGTGCGCTGCGCGGCGCCGTCGAGGTGCTGTCGAGGCATCGGCCGACGGTCATGTTCGAGAGCGCCCCGGGCTGCGGCGCGCGCCTCGGCTACAGCACGACCGCCCTCTGGAATTTCCTCGACGGCCACGGCTACCTCGTCGTTGCGCCCAATCGTCTTGCTCACGACGGCGACGCGATGTCGCTCGAGGCGTTCAACGACGGCCATCTCTACCCCCGGCGAACGACCAACTACTTCGCGGTGGCGCGCGAGCGCAGGGAGGAAGTGCGTGACCGGGCGCGCGTCGTCCTCGGCATCCGGGTCGGATCCCGCGCGCGTTCGTGGGCTCGCGACAGCGCCTTGGCGCCCATCTCGTCGTTCGCTCCCCACGACGCCTAGGCTGGCGTCGCGCCGACGCGGCGCGACTCGGGCACCCCGTCTGCGACTAGCATCCTGGATGTTCCGCTTGCATCACCGCTGATGTCCGGCGGTTGAAGGGCGTCGTGAATCAGGCAACTAGCCCATGGCGCCTCTGCGTGGCGCCGATGATGGATTGGACCGACCGGCATTGCCGGTACTTCCATCGCCTGTTGACGACGCGGGCCCGCCTGTACACCGAGATGATGACCACCGGCGCCCTGCTGCACGGCGATGTGCCGCGCCATCTCGGCTTCGATCCGGTCGAGCAGCCGGTGGCGCTGCAGCTCGGCGGCAGCGACCCGGCCGACCTCGCGGCTTGCGCGCGCCTCGGCGAGCGCTGGGGCTACGCCGAGATCAACCTCAATTGCGGTTGCCCGAGCGAGCGCGTCCAGCGCGGCGCGTTCGGCGCCTGCCTCATGGCCGAACCGACACTCGTCGCCGACTGCGTGCGCGCGATGCGCGACGCCGTCGCCGTCCCGGTCACCGTCAAGCACCGGATCGGCATCGACCGCATCGAGAGTTACGCCTTCGTGCGCGACTTCGTCGGCACCGTCGCCGACGGCGGCTGCGACGTGTTCGTCGTCCACGCGCGCAACGCCTGGCTGCACGGCATCAGCCCGAAGGAGAATCGCGAGCTGCCGCCGCTGCGCCATGACGTCGTGTCCGCGCTGAAGGCGGACTTTCCGGCGCTCGCCTTCATCGCCAACGGGGGCATTCGCAGCGCCGACGACATCGAGCAGCACCTCGGCACCGTCGACGGCGTCATGGTCGGTCGCGCCGCCTATCACCAGCCTTGGGACCTCGCGGGGTGGGACCAGCGCTTCTTCGCCGCGCCGGCGCCGACGCCGGCGCTGTCACGCGACGACGTCGAGGACACGATGGTCGAGTACATGGCGCGCCTGGTGGCGGCCGGCGAGCCGTGGTCGCACGCGTCGCGGCACATCCTCGGCCTTCGCAACGGCCAGCCGGGAGCGCGCCGCTGGCGCCAGGTCTGGTCCGATGCGCGGCTGAAGGGCGAAGCGCCGGCGACGGTGGCCCGGCTCGCGCGTCAGGCGCTCGGCAGCACGGCCGCGATCGACGTCGATCGCCGCGCCGGCCACGCGGCCAGCACGACGCCGACGAGCGCGAGCGCGAACGCGGCCGCCTGCGCAGTCGTGAATTCCTCGCCGTAGAAGAGCGCGCCGACCGCGGCTGCGGTGACCGGCAGGAAGACCGTGAAGATGCCCGCCGACGACGCCGGCACGTGCTTCAGGCCGGTCATCCACAGCCAGACGGTGACGACGCTGGCGGCGATCGAGTACGCGAGCAGCAGCCACCACGACGACTCGGGGATGAACGACGGCGAGAAGCCTTGCAGCTGCCAGAGCGCGAACGGCGCGACCAGCACGAGCCCCCACAGGTTGATGAGGGCGCTGATCCGCTTGGGGCCCATCGACGCGGAGAGCTTCTTGCCGATGACGACGTAGAGCGCTTCGCACGTCACCGCGCCGACGAGCAGGGCGATGCCGAAGAGCGAGCCGCTCGCCAGCTCGCCCTCGGCGTCGCGCGCGAAGGCGACCAGGGCGATGCCGGCGATCGCGCAGGCGATTCCCGCCGCCACGCGCACGCCGACCCGCTCCCTGAGCAGCCACCACGAGAGTAGGGCGACCACCGCCGGCAACGCCGCCATGATCACGCCGGCGGCGAGCGCGGTGCTCTGGCGGATGCCGAACAGCATGCAGATCGAGAACAGGAAGTTGCCGAAGAACGACTCGAGGAAGACGAGGCGTCGGCCGCGCGCGTCGAGCGCAGGCTCGTTGGCCGGCCGGCGCAGCCACGGCGCCATTGCCACCGCCGCGATCGCGAAGCGCATGCCGGCGAGCAGGAAGACCGGAAAGACGATGACCAGCGCCTTCGAGAAGCCGACGTAGGCGCCGACGATCGCCATCGCGGCGGCCAGGCACAGGTAGGCCAGCCCGAGTCGCGCCGGCGACGTGCTCACGCCGCCTCCGGCCGTTGGGCCGTCGCGGCATCGAGCGCGCGCCGGCGTTCGTCGCGGGCGATCAGGAAGCTGGCGACGACGACACCGACGGCGACGACGGCGATGATGATCGTCGCGACCGCGTTGACGCTGGGGTTGAGGCCGAGGCGGGCACGCGAGAAGATGACCAGCGGCATCGTCGTCGCGCCCGGCCCGGAGAGGAATGCCGACAGGACGACGTCGTCGAGCGAGAGCGTGAAGGTGAGCAGGAACGCCGACAGCAGCGCTTGGCCGATCATCGGCAGTGTCACCAGCCAGAACACCTGCCACGGCCGCGCGCCGAGGTCGAGCGCGGCCTCCTCGAGCTGCGGATTGAGCGTCTGCAGGCGCGCCCGCACGACGACGGTCGCGTAGGCCATGCCGAGCAGCAGGTGGCCGAGCCAGATCGTCAGCATGCCGCGCTCGGGAAAGCCGACCCCGAACGCCGCCTCGGTCGCGCGCTGCAGCGAGACCAGCATCAGCAGCAGCGACAGGCCGATGATCACCTCGGGCATGACGAGGGGCGCGGCGACCATGCCGGCGAAGAGCGTGCTGCCGAAGAAGCGGCGATAGCGCACGAGCGCGAACGCGGCGAGCGTGCCGAGGACGACCGACGCGCAGGCGGTCGAGAGCGCGACCTTGAGCGAGAGCGCGAGCCCCGCGAGCAGCTCGCGATCGTCGGCGAGCTTGCGGTACCACTCCAGCGTGAAGCCGCGCCAGACATTGGCGACCGGCGAGTCGTTGAACGAGTAGACGACGAGGGCGACGATCGGCACGTACAGGAAGGCGTAGCCGAGCGCGAGCCAGCTGCGCGCGAACGATCGGTTGAAGGCGGAGCCGCGCATGTCGTCAGCCCGCGCGCTCGGCCGTCTCGGCCTGGTAGCGGCTGAAGACGGCGAGAGGGACGATGACGAGCAGCACCATCGTCACCGCGACCGCGCACGCCATCGGCCAGTCGTTGTTGCTGAAGAACTCGTCCCAGAGGGTGCGGCCGATCATCTGCGTCTGGGGGCCGCCGAGCAGCTCGGGGATGACGTACTCGCCGACGCACGGGATGAAGACCAGCATCGCCCCGGCGATGATGCCCGCACGCGAGAGCGGCACCGTGACCTTCCAGAACGCGGTCCATGCGCTCGCGCCGAGATCGGCGGCGGCCTCGAGCAGGCGCAGATCCATCTTGGCGAGGTTCGAGTAGAGCGGCAGGATCATGAACGGCAGGTAGGTGTAGGTCATGCCGAGGACGAGCGAGAACGGCGTGTTCATCAGCTGGCCCGGCCCCGGGATGAGGTGCGCGGCGGCGAGCAGCCGGTCGAGGCCGACCGCTTCGATCGCGTTGGCCGCGAGGCCCTGCTCGGTCAGGAGCGCCTTCCAAGCGTAGACGCGAAGCAGGAACGAGGTCCAGAACGGCAGCATCACGAGCATCAGCAGCGCCGGCTGGAGCGAGCGGCGCGCGCGCGCCATGAAGTAGGCGAACGGGTAGCCGATGGCGAGGCAAAGCAGCGTCGTGACCGCGGCGTAGAGGAGGCTCGAGGCGTAGGTGCGCAGGTAGAGATCGTCCTGCGCCAGCAGCAGGTAGTTGCCGAGCTTGGCGCTGATGGCGATCGCGCCGTCCTTCCAGGTGACGATGTCCTTGATGGTCGTCGTCTCCATCTCTGAGACGCTGATCCTGGCGACGACGAGAAAAGGCAGCAGGAAGAAGACGAGCAGCCACGCGTAGGGGATCGCGATGACCGCGAAGCGGCCGCGCTTCGAGCCGACCTTCATTGCGTCAGCACCACCTGGGACAGGTCGGTCCACGTCGCCCACGCCGAGTCGCCCCAGGTCAGGGGCGCGCCCGGCTGGCGCTCGACGTTGCTCTGGCTGATCTTGAGGACGCGGCCGCTCGCCATCTGCAAGTGGTAGACGGTGAAGCTGCCGAAGTAGGCGAGGTCCTTGATCGTGCCGTGCGCCCGGTTGACGCCGGCCTCGGGCACCGCGGTCGACTTGAGCGCGTCGCGCCGCAGCCGGATCTTCTCCGGCCTGAGCGCGACCGTCACCGCCATGCCGCGCGTGCCGGTGATGCCGTGGCCGACCCGGTGCTGCATGTCGCCGCAGTCGACGACGACATGATCGGCTTCGTCCTCGACCAGCGTGCCGTCCATCAGGTTGACGTTGCCGATGAAGTCGGCGACGAAGCGGCTCGCTGGTGTCTCGTAGATGTCGGCCGGGGCGCCGACCTGCAGGAAGCGTCCTTCGCTCATCACCGCGATTCGCGACGCCATCGTCATCGCCTCTTCCTGGTCGTGCGTGACCATGACGCAGGTGACGCCGACGTCATGGATGATGTTGGCGAGCTCGATCTGGGTCTCCTCGCGCAACTTCTTGTCGAGCGCGCCGAGCGGCTCGTCGAGAAGGAGCAGCTGCGGCTTCTTGGCGAGGCTTCGCGCCAGCGCGACGCGCTGCTGCTGGCCGCCCGACAGCTGGTGGGGCTTCCGCTTCGCGTAGGGCGCGAGCTGGACCAGCTTCAGCATCGCCTCGACCCGGCTGCGCACTTCGTCCTTGGGCAGCCCGTCGCGGCGCAGGCCGAAGGCGATGTTGTCGAACACCGAGAGATGCGGGAAGAGGGCGTAGCTCTGGAACATCATGTTCATCGGCCGCTCGTACGGCGGCAGGGCGGCGAGGTCGCGGCCATCGAGCAGGATCGTTCCCGAGGTCGGGGTCTCGAAGCCGGCGAGCATGCGCAGCAGCGTCGTCTTGCCGCAGCCCGACGAGCCGAGGAGGGCGAACACCTCGCCCTTGGCGATGTCGATCGAGACGTTGTCGACGGCTCGGTGGCCGTCGAAGTCCTTGACGATGTTCGAGATGTGAAGAAAAGCGTCGTTAGCCATGCGCGGTGTTGGCAAACCCGCAATTCTCCATCAGCGACTCCGAGGGGGTCGTCCCCTCCCTCTCGGAGGGAGGGGCTGGGGAGGGAACGATCCTGAAGGGTCCCTTGCGGAGCAAGGGAGCTGAAGTCGGCTACGCCGACTTCAGCACGTCGGCGATCGTGCTGATCGCCTGGTCGATGTGTGATTCCTCGACGATCAGCGGCGGCGAGAGGGCGATGATGTCGCCCGTCGTGCGGATCAGGACGCCGCGCTCGAAGCACTCGCGGAAGATGTCGAAGGCGCGCTTGCCGGGTGCACCCGGGATCGATTCGAGCTCGATTCCGCCGACCAGGCCGATGTTGCGGATGTCGATCACGGTCGGCGACTCGCGCAGCGAGTGCAGCGCATGCTCGAACACCGGCGCCATCTTCGCGCCGCGCGTGAGGAGACCTTCGTCGGCATAGGTCTCGAGAGTCGCGAGCGCCGCCGCACAGGCGAGCGGGTGCGCGGAGTACGTGTAGCCGTGCGGGAACTCGACCATGTGCTCGGGACCGCTCATGAAGACATCGTGGATCGCGCCCTTGGCGAACACCGCCCCCATCGGCACGGCGCCGTTGCTGATCCCCTTGGCGACCGTCATCAGGTCCGGCGTGACCTTGAAGTGGGACGCGGCGAACGGAGATCCGAGGCGACCGAAGCCGGTGATGACCTCGTCGAAGATCAAGAGGATGCCGTGCTTGTCGCAGATCGCGCGGAGCCGCTCGAGGTAGCCCTTGGGCGGCAGCAGGACGCCGGTCGAGCCGGCGACCGGCTCGACGATCACCGCGGCGATCGTCGAAGGGTCGTGCAGCGTGACGATCCGCTCGAGGTCGTCGGCGAGCTCGGCGCCGTGCTCGGGCAGGCCGCGCGAGAACGCGTTCTTCTTGAGGTCGTGGGTGTGGCGAAGATGATCGACGCCGCCGACCATGGTGCCGAAGCTCTTGCGGTTGCCGGCGATGCCGCCGACCGAGATGCCGCCGAAGTTGACGCCGTGGTAGCCGCGCTCGCGGCCGATCAGTCGCGTGCGCTGCCCTTCGCCGCGGGCGCGGTGATAGGCGATCGCCATCTTCAGCGCCGTGTCGACGGCTTCTGAGCCCGAGTTGGTGAAGAAGACCTTGTCGAGCCCCGCCGGGGCTATCTCCACCAGCTTCTCGGCCAGCTCGAAGGCCTTCGGGTGAGCCATGTTGAACGGCGGCGCGAAGTCCATCTCGGCCGCTTGCGCGGCGATCGCCGCGACGATCTTCGGGCGCGCGTGGCCGGCGTTCACGCACCAGAGGCCCGCCACCGCGTCGAGCACCTGGCGGCCCTCCGGGGTCCAGTAGTGCATGTCCTTTGCCTTCGCCAGGAGGCGGGGCGCGCCCTTGAACTGGCGGCTCGCCGTGAACGGCATCCAGAAGGCGTCGAGCTTCGCCGGCGCGCCCGCGGAAGGGGTCGCGGCAGGCGCCGCGGCGGGGTTGAGGTCTTTGTGCATGTGCGTCTCCCGCGCTTGCTGGCCGGTACGGACAGCGGACGAAAGCACTGAGTCTAGAAGAACTGCGCAGAGGCTCCCTCTTTCACATCAGAAAACGATGATCCCGTGATGTGAGATGATCTCGTGCTGCAGCGCCGCAAAATTTCTCATGGTGGAGGATATCCTTCCACAATGCGGAACGGTATGCTAACTTGCTGTCAGAGCACGACTTTTCGCGATGTTGCTTAGTTGCTGCGAACTGCGGCGATCGCGATCCATTCATTACGCTGACTTCAACGTTTCGTCATTGCCCTCAGGAGAACTTGATGCACGCACCGACCCGAGATGAACAGATCCGCGCCCTCGAGCAGGACTGGGCTCAGAACCCGCGCTGGAAGGGCGTTCGCCGGACGTATTCGGCGAGCGATGTCGTCCGTCTCGCCGGCTCCGTCCGCATCGAGCACACGCTCGCGCGACGCGGCGCCGAAAAGCTCTGGAACCTCGTCAACACCGAGCCCTTCGTCAACACGCTCGGCGCACTGACCGGCAACCAGGCCATGCAGCAGGTCAAGGCCGGCCTGAAGGCGATCTACCTGTCGGGCTGGCAGGTCGCGGGCGACGCCAACATCGCCGGCGAGATGTACCCGGACCAGTCGCTGTATCCGGTGAACTCCGTGCCGTCGGTGGTCAAGCGCATCAACAACACCTTCACGCGCGCCGACCAGATCCAGTGGTCCGAAGGCAAGAACGAGATCGACTACTTCGCGCCGATCGTCGCCGATGCTGAAGCGGGCTTCGGCGGCGTGCTCAATGCGTTCGAGCTGATGAAAGCGATGATCGAAGCCGGTGCCGCAGGCGTCCACTTCGAGGACCAGCTCGCTTCGGTGAAGAAGTGCGGTCACATGGGCGGCAAGGTGCTCGTGCCGACGCGCGAAGCCAACGCCAAGCTCACTGCCGCCCGCCTCGCCGCCGACGTGATGGGCGTGCCGACCCTCGTGATCGCGCGAACCGACGCCGAAGCCGCCGACCTGGTGACGAGCGACGTCGACGACATCGACAAGCCGTTCCTCACCGGTGAGCGCACGGTCGAGGGCTTCTACCGCACGCGGCCCGGCCTCGACCAGGCCGTCTCGCGCGGCCTCGCGTACTCCGAGTACGCCGACATGGTCTGGTGCGAGACCGGCAAGCCCGACCTTGCCTATGCGAAGGCGTTCGCCGAGGCGATCCACAAGAAGTTCCCGGGCAAGCTGCTCGCGTACAACTGCTCGCCGAGCTTCAACTGGAAGAAGAACCTCGACGACGCGACCATTGCCAAGTTCCAGCGCGAGCTCGGTGCGATGGGCTACAAGTTCCAGTTCATCACGCTGGCGGGCTTCCACAGCCTCAACTACTCGATGTTCAACCTCGCGCACGGCTACGCGCGCAACAGCATGACGGCGTTCGTCGAGCTTCAGGAGGCCGAGTTCGCCGCCGCCGAGAAGGGCTTCACCGCCGTCAAGCACCAGCGCGAGGTCGGCACCGGCTATTTCGATGCGGTGACGACGACGATCGAGCGCGACGCGTCGACCGGGGCGCTCAAGGGCTCGACCGAGGACGAGCAGTTCTTCGACCGCAAGCACGCCTGAGCGCCCTCGGCGCCGGGCCCGACGCGGGCCCGGGCCTCGCTCTTGCTTCGCCCGACCGCCGTGTCGGGCGATTTTCTTTGGCCGAGGCGCCTCGCGGTGCTGGAAATCGGCCGATTGCCCCAATGTAAGGAGGTTGCGCGGCGGAAACCCCGCGACGCAAAGCCCGTCGGCCGGGCTCGACACCAGAAAAAATGACCGCTATTTCCGATCGATTGTTCCGCCCGCTGGTCGCCGCGCTGATTCTTTTCGTCACCGCGTCGGCGGCGGCGTTCGGCCTAGACGACGTCGCCGCGCGCGCGAGCAGTCTGGCGGCGCGGCCGTACAAGGCGGCCGCCGCCAACATGCCGACGCAGCTGCGCGAGCTCGACTACGACGCCTACCGCGACATCCGCTACCGACCCGAGAAGGCCCTCTGGCGGGCCGAGAAGCTGCCGTTCGAGCTGATGTTCTTCCACCAGGGGCGGGCGGTGCCGGAATCGGTGCGGATCAACGTCATCGAGCCGTCCGGGGAGCACGCCGTCGCTTTCGATCCGGCGCTGTTCGACTACGGCAAGAACAAGTTCGAGCCGCAGACATTGAGCGGGATCGGCTTCAACGGCTTTCGGGTCCACTACGCGATCAACAAGCCGGGCTACAAGGACGAGGTCGTCGTGTTCCAGGGCGCGAGCTACTTCCGCGCCGTCGGCAAAGGCCAGTTGTACGGGTTGTCGGCGCGCGGCCTGGCCGTCGACACCGCCGCCTCGACGGGCGAGGAGTTCCCGCGTTTCGTCGAGTTCTGGATCGAGCGACCGCGTACCAGCGCCACCGCGCTGACGATCTATGCCCTGCTCGACTCGCGTCGCGTCGCCGGCGCCTACCGCTTCGTGCTGACGCCGGGGGTCGAGACGACGATGCAGGTGACGGCGCGCCTCTACTTGCGCGAGGCGATCGGCAAGCTCGGCCTGGCGCCGCTCACGAGCATGTTCGCCTTCGGCGAGAACCAGCCGGGCCGGGATGACTACCGCCCCGAGGTCCACGACTCGGACGGCCTTTCGATCCAACTCGGCGACGGCGAGTGGATCTGGCGGCCGCTCGTCAACCCGCGCCGTCTGCTCGTCACCTCGTTCGGTACCACCAACCCGCGCGGCTTCGGCCTGATGCAACGCGACCGCTCGCCGGCGAGCTACGAGGATCCCGAAGCGCTTTACGACCGGCGGCCGAGCGCCTGGATCGAGCCGCTCGGCAACTGGGGCGCCGGCCGGATCGAGCTGGTCCAGATTCCGACGCCCGACGAAACCAACGACAATATCGTCGCCTTCTGGGTGCCGGAGTCGCTGCCGGCGCCCGGCAAGCCGCTCGACCTCTCCTACAAGATCCATTGGCAAGCCGCGGGCACGGTGCCTGCCGGCAAGGGCTGGGTCGTGCAGACGCGGCGCGGGCGCGGCTTTGCCAGGAAGGCAGACGGCGACATCCAGTACGTCGTCGACTTCGACGGCCCGGCGCTGCGCTCGCTCGCCGCGGCCACCGATGTGGAGCCGGTGATCTGGGTCGATGCCAATGCCGAAGTCCGCGAACGCAACCTCTTCAAGAATCCGGTCAGCGGCGCCTGGCGCATGACCGTTCGAATCAAGCGCAACGATGCCGCCAAGCCGGTCGAACTGCGCGCCTACCTCAAGCAACAACAGTCGACCCTGACCGAGACATGGAGCTACATCCTTCCCGCGGAGGCGGACAAGCCGTGACGCCGCCGCTGGCTCACCCGCCGCTCGAGCGCAGCTCGATGCCGGCCGTGCCGTGGGCCGGCTCCCCCTGGCGCCGCCCGGTCCGCCGCCTGCTCGGTCGCCTGCCGCGGGTGCCCAAGCGCCGCGCCAGCGATGCCCGGCCGCTCATGGTGCGCCGGCTCGTCCTGCTCGCCCTGGTCTTCCTCGGCGCGTACGTCGGCACGCAGGCGATGGCGGAGGTGCTGCCCCAGCGCGGCGCAGCACTTGCCGAGCGCGGCCTGCTCGTTCTCTTCGGCATCCTCTTCGCGTGGATCTCGGCCGGCTTCTGGACCGGCCTGATGGGCGCCGGTGCGCTCCTCTTCGGTCCCGGCAAGAGCCCGCTCATGCGCGGCCTCGCGAGCGCGCCGCTGCGCCCGCTCGACCCCGACGCGCGCACGGCGATCATCATGCCGATCTGCAACGAGCACGTCCCGACCGTCTTCGGCGGGCTCGCGGCGACGATCGATTCACTCGTCTCGACCGGCGAGTCGGAGAACTTCGACGTCTACGTCCTGAGCGACACCTCCGATCCCGACATCCGCGCCGCCGAGCACGCGGCGTGGAGCGAGCTCGCCGGCCGCATCGCGGCCGACAGCGCCGGCGAGAGCCCGGCGCTGCGGGTCCACTACCGCTGGCGCCAGCGCCGCGTCAAGAGGAAGGCCGGCAATGTCGCCGACTTCTGTCGCCGCTGGGGCGCCGCCTACCGCTACCTCGTCGTCCTCGATGCCGACAGCGTCATGACCGGCGAGTGCCTGACGACGCTGGTGCGGCTGATGGAAGCGCATCCCGACGCCGGCATCATCCAGACCGCGCCGCGCGCGGTCGGCCACGAGACGCTGCACGGCCGCGTCCAGCAGTTCTCGGCGCGCGCCTACGGGCCGCTCTTCACCGCCGGGATGCGCTTCTGGCAGCTCGGCGAATCGCACTACTGGGGCCACAACGCCATCCTGCGCAGGGCGCCGTTCATGGCCCATTGCGCCCTCGCGCCGCTGCCCGGCGCGGGCCCGCTCTCGGGAGAGGTGATGTCGCACGATTTCGTCGAGGCGGCGCTGATGCGTCGCGCCGGCTGGAAGGTCTGGGTCGCCGACGAGATCGACGGCAGCTACGAGCAGGTGCCGCCCAACCTGCTCGCCGAGCTGCAGCGCGACCGCCGCTGGTGCCACGGCAACCTGCAGAACTCGCGCCTGATGTTCGAGCCGCGCCTTCACGCGGTCCACCGCACCGCCTTCCTGACCGGTGTTCTCGCCTACGCCTCGTCGCCGCTCTGGCTCGCGTTCCTGCTGCTGTCGACGCTTCTCTTCACGCAGACCGTCGGCAGCGACCCGACCTATTTCACCGAGCCGTACCAACTGTTCCCGATCTGGCCGACCGCGAACGTCGCCCTGATGCTGACGCTGTTCGGCCTGACCGCAGCCCTGCTGCTGGCACCCAAGGTGCTCTCGCTCGTCGCGCTCGTCATCCGCGGCGAGGCACACCGGTTCGGCGGCGCGGCGCGCCTGTTCGCGAGCGCGGTGATCGAGTTCTTCCATTCGCTTCTGCTCGCGCCGGTGCGGATGCTCTTCCACACCCAGTTCGTCCTCGCCGCGTTGACCGGCTGGCGTCTCGATTGGAAATCGCCGCCGCGCGACGATGCCTCGACGCCCTGGCGCGAAGCGGTGGCTCGGCACGGCGTTCACACCCTCCTGGCTATCGCCTGGATCGCGGCCATCGTCGCCACCAGCGAGGCATTCCCGTGGTGGCTCTCGCCGATCCTCGCCGGCCTGCTGCTGGCGATCCCGCTCTCGGTCTACACGAGCCGGGTCCGGATCGGCCGGGCCTTGCGCAGCCACGGCTTGATGCTGACCCCGGAAGAAGGCCGCGAGCCGCGCGTCCTGCGCGAGGCGCGCGATGCCGGGGCGATGGTCGCTGAGCGGTTGGCGACCTTGCGCGCGGCGATCGCCGATCGCGGGACGCAGCGGCGCGTCATCTCGGCGCTGCCGCCGAGCTCGGCGCCGAGCGGGGCCAAGGCCGAGGCCGAAGCGGCGCGCATCGAGCGGGCGCTGCACGACGGGCCGCGAGCGCTCGCCGCCGACGAGGGCCTGCGTCTCCTCTCGAGCCGCTCTGCGCTGGCCGTGATGCACCGCGAAGTCGTCGCCGATCGCGCTCACCCCGACTGGTCACAGGCTCGCGACGAGGTCGTCGACCCCGACGACGTGCCGACAGCGCCGATGCCCGCCTGGCGCGATGCGGACGATGCCGTGATCGCTCCCGGCCGAGAGCACGCCGTCGAGTCGCTTTGACCCGGCGCGCGCGTTTCGGGTAAGGTCTGCGCGCCCGGCGACGTGAGCGCGTCGCACCAGCGCCCATGGCCGACGACATCGCGTCCCTTCGCCGCATCCTGCGAACGAGCCGGACGATCGCCGTCGTCGGCCTCTCGGCCGAATGGCACCGGCCGAGCTACTTCGCCGCCAAGTACCTGCAGGAGCACGGCTACCGGGTCGTTCCGGTCAATCCGCGCTACGACGAGATCCTCGGCGAACGCTGCCACGCGACGCTGGCGACGATCGACGTCCCGGTCGACATCGTCGATGTCTTCCGGCGCACTGAAGACGTCATGCCGATCGCCGAGGAAGCGATCGCGATCGGCGCGAAGTGCCTGTGGCAGCAGATCGGCGTCAGGAACGAGGCCGCCGCCGCGCTCGCCGCCCGCGCCGGGCTCGAGGTCGTCATGGACCGCTGCGTCAAGATCGAGCACGGGCGCCTGTTCGGCGGCCTCAACTGGGCCGGCGTCAACACCGGCGTGATCTCGGCGCGTCGTCCCGTGTGACGAGCGCGCCGCATCGAAGGATCGCCATGGCCGACCACCGCTTCCAGCCCGAGACCCTGGCGATCCACGCCGGCCAGATCCCCGACGCGGCGACCGGCGCGCGGGCGCTGCCGATCTACCAGACGACGAGCTTCGTCTTCGACAGCGCCGACCACGCGGCGAGCCTGTTCAACCTGCAGACCTTCGGCAACGTCTACTCGCGCCTGTCGAACCCGACCGTCGCGGTCCTCGAGGAGCGCGTCGCCGCGCTCGAGGGCGGCCGCGCGGCGCTCGCTTCGGCGAGCGGCATGGCCGCGGAGGCGATGGCGCTGCTGACCCTGCTCGAACAGGGCGACCACGTCGTCGCCGCCGGGGCCTTGTACGGCGGCAGCGTCAGCATGCTCGCCGTCAACCTCGCCAAGCTGGGGATCGAGACGACGTTCGTCGACGGCGCCTCGATCGATGCCTTCGCCGCGGCGATGCGACCCAGGACGCGCGCCGTCTTCGCCGAGAGCCTCGGCAACCCGAGCCTGCAGGTGCTCGACATCGCCGCCGTCGCCGAGGTCGCGCACGCGCACGGCGTTCCGCTCGTCGTCGACAACACGGTGCCTTCGCCGTTCCTGTGCAATCCGATCCGCTTCGGCGCCGACATCGTCGTCCACTCGGCGACCAAGTACCTCGGCGGCCACGGCACGACGCTCGCCGGCGTGATGGTCGAAAGCGGCCGCTTTCCGTGGGACAACGGCAAGTTCCCCGGCATGACCGAGCCCTCGAAGGGCTACCACGGCGTCAAGTTCTTCGAGACCTTCGGCGACTTCGGCTTCACGATGCGGGCGCGCATGGAGACGCTGCGCGTCTACGGCGCCGCGCTGGCGCCGACGAGCGCGTGGCAGGTGCTGCAAGGCATCGAGACGCTGCCGCTGCGCATGGAGCGGCACTGCGCCAACGCGCTTGCCGTGGCGCGCTTCCTGGCGGCGCATCCGCGCGTCGGCTGGGTCAACTATCCCGGCCTGCCCGAGCACCCGGATCACGCGCTCGTCGCGCGCCAGATGCGCGCGGTGGGGGGCACGCCGGGCGCGTCGGGACTGCTCGCGTTCGGCGTCCAGGGCGGCCTGGCGGCGGGCGTCCGCTTCATCGAGGCGGCGCAGCTGATGAGCCACCTCGCCAACATCGGCGACACGCGAACGCTGGTCATCCATCCGGCCTCGACGACGCACCGCCAGCTCGACCCGGCGCAGCAGGACGCCGCTGGCGTGGCGCAGGACATGGTGCGCATCTCGGTCGGACTCGAGCACATCGACGACATCCTCTGGGACATCGACCAGGCGCTCGCCGCCTCGGCCGCCTAGCCGCGCACGGCCCGCGCGGTTGCCCGTGCCAAGAGGCGCGGGTACCGCTCCGTTCGCGCCGCAGGGCCCGCGTTTTTCCGTGCCCCTCGTCGTTGCGGGCGGCGTGACAATGACGCTGCCTCACGGGACTTCGATCATGACCATCTACGAGCAGGGACTCGCCAAGACTGCAGCGAATTTCGTCGCACTCTCGCCCACCAGCTTCGTCGAGCGCAGTGCCGAAGTCTTTGGCGACGTCGAGGCCGTGGTCCACGGCCGGCGCCGCTACAGCTGGCGCGAGACGCGCGATCGTGCGGCGCGGCTGGCAGCGGCGCTGCGCGCGCTCGGTGTCGCGCGCGGCACGACCGTCAGCGCGATGCTCCACAACACCCCGGAGATGATCGAGGCGCACTACGCGGTGCCGGCGCTGAACGCGGTCCTGAACACGCTCAACACCCGCCTCGACGCCGCGCTCATCGCTTGGCAGCTCGACCACTGCGAGTGCGAGGTGCTGATCACCGACCGCGAACTCGCGCCGACGATCGGCCCGGCGCTTCGCATCCTCGCCGAGACGCACGGGCGCCGGCCGATCGTCATCGACGTCTGCGACAGCGAATACGCGGGCGACGGCGACCGGCTCGGCACGCACGAGTACGAGGTGCTGCTCGCGGCCCATGCGCCGCTGCCGGAGCTCGGCGGGCCGGCCGACGAGTGGGACGCGATCGCCGTCTCGTACACGTCGGGAACGACCGGTGACCCGAAAGGCGTCGTCACCCACCATCGCGGCGCCTACCTGAACGCGGTGTGCAACGCGGCGACCTGGACCATGCCGCATTTCCCGCGCTACCTGTGGACGCTGCCGATGTTCCATTGCAACGGCTGGTGCTTCCCGTGGACGGTCGCGCTTCTCGGCGGCACGCACGTCTGCCTGCGCAAGGTCGAGGCGGGCGCGATCCTGGCGGCGATGCGCGACGAGCGCGTCGACCACTACTGCGGTGCGCCGATCGTCCACAGCATGTTGATCGCGGCGCCGGCCGAGTTGCGCCGCGGCATCGCGCACAAGGTGAGGGCGATGGTCGCCGGCGCGGCGCCGCCGGCGTCGATGATCGAGGGCATGGCGCGGATCGGCTTCGAGATCACCCACGTCTACGGTCTCACCGAGACCTACGGGCCGGCGGCGGTCGCGGTCAAGCGGCCGTCGTGGCTCGAGCAGGACCTGTCGCAGCAGACGCGGCTCAACGGGCGCCAGGGCGTCCGCTATGCGCTCGAGGAGGCGATGACCGTGCACGACCCGGCGACGCTGGCCGAGGTGCCCGCCGACGGCGAGACGATGGGCGAGATCATGTTCCGCGGCAACATCGTCATGAAGGGGTACCTGAAGAACGAGAAGGCGACCGCGGAATCGTTCGCCGGCGGCTGGTTCCACACCGGCGACCTCGCCGTGCTCGAGGCCGACCGCTACGTCAAGATCAAGGACCGGAGCAAGGACGTCATCATCTCGGGCGGCGAGAACATCAGCTCGCTCGAGGTCGAGGATGCGCTCTATCGCCATCCCGACGTCCTCGCCTGCGCCGTCGTGGCCCGGCCCGACCCCAAGTGGGGCGAGACGCCACTCGCCTTCGTCGAGCTGAAGGACGGCGCGAGCGTGACGGCGCCCGAGCTGGTCGCCCATTGCCGCGCGCTCCTCGCCGGCTACAAGGTGCCGCGCGAGATCCGCTTCGAGGCGATCCCCAAGACCTCGACCGGCAAGATCCAGAAGTTCCAGCTGCGCGAGCGGGCCCGGTCCGCGGCGGCGATCGAATAGACGCGGGAAGAGGCTCCGCCATGAACGACCGAATCGCCACCGACATCGCTCCCTTCGTGAGGCGCGACGTCGACGCGCGCGGCGTCATCACGCTCACGCTCGACCGGCCGCAGTCGTTCAACGCGCTGAGCGAGGGCATGCTCGCGGCGCTTCAGGCCGAGCTCGACGCCGTCGCGAAGGACGAGAACGCGCGCGTCGTCGTCGTCGCCGCGACCGGCAAGGCGTTTTGCGCCGGCCACGACCTGAAGGAGATGCGCGCGGCGCCGTCGCTGCCGTACTACGAAGCGCTGTTCGCGCAGTGCGCGCGCCTGATGCTGACGATCCAGCGTTTGCCGGTGCCGGTGATCGCGCGCGTCCAGGGGATCGCCACCGCCGCCGGCTGCCAGCTCGTCGCCGCCTGCGACCTCGCCGTCGCCGCCGACAGCGCGCGTTTCGCCGTGAGCGGCGTCAACCTCGGCCTGTTCTGCTCGTCGCCGAGCGTGCCGCTGGTGCGCAACGTCGCCAGGAAGCCGGCGTTCGAGATGCTCGTCACGGGCGAGTTCATCTCGGCCGACGAGGCGCGCGCGCGCGGCCTCGTCAACCGCGTCGCCTCGATGGAAGCGCTCGACGGCGCCGTCGAGTCGCTGGTGGCGGCGATCGTCGCCAAGCCGCGCTCGGCGATCGCGCTCGGCAAGGCGCTCTTCTATCGCCAGATCGAGCGCGGCAGCGAGGCCGCGTACGAGGACGCGGCCAGGACGATGGCCGGCAACATGATGGAAGCCGACACGCTCGAGGGCGTCCAGGCCTTCATCGACAAGCGCAAGCCGGACTGGCAGCGCTGACGCACCGGACGCGCCGCAGCTTCGGCGCGCGGGAACGGCGACGCCGATCCGGCGCCGTCCATCCCTTCGATCCGACGAGCGGCATCACGCTCACCGCCCGGGACTGATCCGGTTACGGCTGACACCGTGACGGACACCACGGCCGGCCGAGCTCGCCTGCCGACCGGTCGCACGGCGCCGACACGGCGACAAATCGATCTCCTACGCTGAGCCACATCGGCTGATTGCGCCATGACGGCGACGAGGCCGGTCGGGTCTGCGGCGCCCCAGCCGCGCGGAGATCGTCATGAAGCGTCTTCACCTTGCCGCCAGCGCTCTCCTTTGCGCCGCTCACCTCGGCGTCGGAGCGATGGAAGTGGCGTACCTGACCGAGCCGAGCCGGACCGTGTCGGCCAAGGCGTCGTCCGCCGCCGACATGCGCGCCTATCGCATGGATGCGGCGCGTCACATCTACGCGTCCTACGCTTCCCGCATCTACAAGGGACGGCTGCCGCCGCTGATCCACGGCGTCGTCGTCGTCGAGACGACGGTCGACGCGAGCGGCCATCCGCGCGACGTCAAGCTCGTCCGCGGTCCCTCGCATGCACCCGACGTCAGCGTCGCCGT
>Ga0207658_10000358_pt1 | contig 45036 bp, 48 predicted proteins | sample KBSS33metaG_FD_184322 | JGI IMG/M metagenome (GOLD analysis project Ga0207658, IMG submission 184322) | Switchgrass rhizosphere microbial communities from Kellogg Biological Station, Michigan, USA - KBS S3-3 metaG (SPAdes) (version 2) | ecosystem: Host-associated > Plants > Roots > Rhizosphere...
ACCTGATAGGCACGGTCCCGGGCTACGGGCGGGAAGTCGAAGGTCGTGCGCCGGCTGCCCTCCTCGGGTTGTTTGTCGCGGCCAAACTTTCCGCTGAGCAGTCCGCCGGCGAGCGGGCTCCACACCAGCAGCCCGAGCTTCTCGGCCGTGATGAGCGGCACGATTTCACGTTCGAGATCGCGGCCGGCGAGCGTGTAATAATTCTGCGTGGTCACAATCTTGGCAAGGTTCAGCCGTTCGCTGTGGCCGAGTGCACGGGCCATCTGCCAGGCCGGCCAGTTCGAGACGCCGATATAGCGGACAAGGCCCTGCCGCACGAGCGTATCGAGGGCGGCGAGGCTCTCCTCGATCGGGGTCATGGTGTCGGCGCCATGAAGTTGGTAGAGGTCGACGTGATCGATCTGGAGGCGCTTCAGGCTTGCCTTGACGCTGTCAAGAATGTGCCCCCGCGAATTGCCATGGTCGTTCGGACCTGGGCCGACCGGACCAAAGACCTTCGTGGCGATCACCACGTCCTCACGCCGAACGCCTAGGTTTTTCAGCGATTGGCCGACAATCTCCTCCGACGCGCCGCTCGAGTAGATGTCAGCGGTGTCGATGAAGTTCACACCATGCTCGAGCGCGCGCGCGATGAGGGCCTGCGCTTCATCCTGCTGAACATTCCCCATGTTGGCCCAGACGCCCTGACCACCAAAGGTCATGGTTCCAAGGCAGAGCTCGGAGACGAATAAACCAGTATTACCGAGTGTTTTGTACTTCATTGTGCATTCCCAAGGAGTAATAGGGCAGGGGGGCTTGATACGGGATCACGTCGGCCGGGGTATTGCCAAGAACGGGCTGAGGCCCCTCGCGTCCCGGCGACGGAGCCATGCGGCTGTCAGCCGTCATCGGGCGGATTTCCTTCACCCCAAGCTGCCGTTCGCGAACAGGGTTTGAGCGTCGATCCACGCGCCGTCCTTTGACCAGAGAAGTGCGATGACGCCGGCGATGTCCTCGGGCAAGCCGAGGCGACCAAGGGGGGCTGTTCGGGAATGCTTCGTAGCGCTGCTTCGCCATGTTGACGAAGGAGCTGCGTATCGACGGCGCCAGGCGCCACCGCGTTGACCACTACGTCACGCCCCCGAACGCCTTGTCGTTGGCGTCGAAAAGGGCCTTGACCGCTTCAGGATCGGCGACGTCGGCCTGGCGAACGATGGCTCGCCCCCCGGGCCGCCTCGATCTCGGCCACGACGCGGTCGGCGAGATCACGGTCGGTGAGGTAGTTCACGGTCACGGCAAAGCCATCGCGCGCCAGACGCTTGGCTGTGGCAGCCCAGATGCGGCGGGAAGTGCCCGTGACGATGGCCGCCCTGCCGGCGCAAGGAAGCGCGGCCGCGCCCGCCTTGGCTGCCTGGGCCGAAGCCGCGCTTCCCAGCGCCAGAGCCGCAGGAGCGGCGGCCGCGAAGGTCATGAAGGTGCGACGTGAGGTATCAGCATCGGACATGGTTGGTCCCTTTCTCGATGACGGTGATTTGCTTGCGATAGGTGTGGCCACGGGCGGAGATTGGCGGGCAGGGCCTGGTGTCGGCCGATCGGGAGGAGGCGAAGATCATCATGCTCCCAGCGAAGCGGCGATGCGCCGGTTTGCGATGAGCAGGGCCAATCCAGCCAGGACGCTCGAAACCGGCACGATCAAGAGTCCGAACCCGAGGCCATTTGACACCTGCTCAGCCGTTGCTGCGTCGCTGACCATGCCGACGATGACAGGTCCGAGCGCTGGCCCAAAAAGGCCTGAACCGATCATCAGAAGGCTGGACGCTTGCGCCTGCTTGCCTTCGCCCGCCACAAGATGAGCTGCCCCAAACGCCCATGGCAGCATGAACGAGAAGGACAGCATGCCCGGCACCAGCAGGGCGATCGAAAGCCAGCCGGGCGACGCGAAAAGAGCTGCACTCGTCGTCGTACTGGCGATCAGGAAGAGAATGGCTGGCGGTCCGAGCACTCTCCCGGTGCCTGAGCTCACCGCACGGTCGAACCAGCGTCCCCCCAGAAGCGTGCCGATGATGCCCATCAGGCCCTGCAGTAGACCGAACGCCAGTCCCACCTCGCTTGCGCTGAAACCATGCGCGCGGATGAGGAACGGGGCGGCGAAGGCGTAGAAGGGCGCGGCAGCGAAGCCAAGAAAAATGGAGGCGATGAACAGCCACCGGAACGGGGGAGACGTCAGCAGTCGGCGACTGGATGCTGCGAAAGGTTCGTTGTTGGCGGCCGTCCGCACAAGGACCGGGGTTGGGCCGGTGGCGAGAAAGGTCAACAAGGCGATCAGTCCACCAACCGCGCCGGCGCCGAGCAGAGCGGTACGCCATCCGAGCGTGTCGCCGATCGCGCCGCCGGCGGCGAAGCCGACCATGGTGCCGAGCGGGATACCCATAGCGAACAGCCCGATCGCCAGGCCGCGGCGTTCAGGGCGGATCTTGCGGGCGATCAGGGCATGACCGGCTGGCACTGCGCCCGCTTCCCCGAACGCGACGCCGAGCCGCGTGAACGCCAGCAGCAAAAAGCTAGCGGCAAAGCCGCCGAAGGCCGTCATCGCGCTCCAGAGCAAAATGCACGAAACCAAGACGACGCGCGGCGCCCCCCGATCCGAAGCACGAGCGAGTGGCAAGGACAACAGCGAATAGCATAGCGCGAAGGCAAGGCCGGTGAGCAGCCCCATCTGAGTATCGCTCAGTCCGAGATCAGACTTGATCAACTCGGCCAGAATGAATGGAAGTATTCTATCGATTTGCGAAAATGCGTTGATAATTAGCAGTGTGACTAAAATCGCGATCATGCGCCAGCCATGCACATACTCAGTTCCGGTCATTTCTGAACTTCTTGATGAAGTTCCTTGCATGCCTATTGACTGCGCGGCGACTTCTGCCATGTTCGACGTACTCCTCGCTTGGTCCGCAGCCTCAAGCTAGATGGAGTGTCTGATGAACAGAATGCCGGAAGCCTCAAAAAACTTGCCCAATCCTGCAGGCGGCGATACGCCGCCAGTCCAGGGGCGGGTATTGCACTGGCCTCGCAATGCTCCGGAGGCGCGTGTGCCATCCTCGCTGATCAGGGCAGTCACGACCTATATCGACGCCCGGGGCGGGGGGCAGGGTGTATTCCCTACGCCGGTGGGCAGCTTCAATATCGTTCGGTCCTTCAAGCAACGAATGCGGATGCGGCAGGTGTACAAGCCGTCGCTGTGCGTCGTGCTTCAGGGGGCAAAGGAAATCATCATAGGAGAGGATACGCTTCGTTATGGCGCGGGGCAGTGTCTGGCTGTCGGCATGACGTTGCCGGCGACCGGGCACATCGTCGAGGCAAGCCCGGACGCACCCTATACCGGACTGACGCTTGAGCTGGACGTAGCGATGATCCGCGACGTGCTCGAACAGCTCGAAGCGCCGCCGGCGCCCCCTGCGACCTCCGGCCCATGCCTGTTCGGGCGGCAGTTCGATGATCCTCTGGCCGAATGTGTGCTTCGCCTTTTGGGCATTTGCCAGACGCCGAAGGCGATCCCTATCCTCTTTCCCTCCGTTATGCGTGAGATCTGCTACTGGCTCCTGAGCGGTCCTAACGGTGGCGAGCTCCGCAAATTGGTCGAGCCCGAATCGAACGCAGCGCGGATCGCGAAGGCTCTCCATCTCCTGCATGAAAACGTCGCGCGAACGCTGCGTTTGGAGCAGCTGGCAGAGGTGGCGCGCATGAGCCTTTCGTCATTCCATCAGCACTTCAAGGCGATGACGTCGATGACGCCGCTGCAGTTTCAGAAGCAGTTGCGCCTTCTCGAGGCGCGGCGCCTCATGGTGACGGAAAATAAGAATGTCGCGCAGGCCGCCTATCAGGTCGGCTATGAAAGCGCGTCCCAGTTCAGCCGCGAATATTCCCGGATGTTTGGGGTCGCTCCGAAGCGCGACGCCCTGAATCAACAGCGCCTCTACAGCGAATATATTGGTCGCAGGGTGCAGGTTGCCCAATAGGCACTGTCGATCCCCGGCCGTGCCTCTCGCCGGAAAGCGGCACAATCGCGAGCTTACGACGCCTTCAGAACTGATTGTTCGTTGTCTCGGAGGCTGCCCATCTCGAAGCAGGAGCCTCGCGTTACGGGGCGCCGGACCACGCCCGTCATGACTTTGTTAAGAGGGAAAGAGTGTTGCATCCGGGCGGACCCGTCCGCGGGCGATAGCCGAGCCTGGCGAAGCCGTCTTCGAGTTCGCCCAAGACCAGTTCGGCGGCATAGGAAGGTGTTCGTGACGTGGCGGTGCGGAGCGCCAGGGTCATCAGGCGGAGAATGGTGTCCGACCCCGGTCCACCTCAGTGATGACGTCGAGTGACGTCAATGCTGATTCGCGCATTATATCTTGTCACGGCGCAGAGCGCTTCACTTCTGCACATTCACGACCGTGTCGGCGGCTCGGGCCCGGGCAGGAAACGAACTTCATGATGGTCGACGAAGCTGTCACACCGTTATTGAGGCGCCGGACCAGGGGCGCTTCGCCTGCCGAGCGGCTCTTTGCCTTGATGATCTTAGGTGACAACCGGCGATCAGACGGACCTATTTTCTGGGAGAATGTGTCTGGGACAGGGAATCCGGGCGCGGTTGATCGACACAGACCCTACATGCGGGACGGCTCCGTGTCGGAAGGTGGTGATCGTGGAACAGCAATCTAAGATTATGTCGGAAAATTGCGTCTCGGAATCGTGAGAGCTATTTGCGAAGCCTCTGTGCCGGAACCCGACGCTGCAACGGGCGAACGTGGCGATACGCTCTACATCGGCACTGCTGAGGCGTGCGACGCTCTGATCATCGTACTCGCCGAATTTCTGGAAGGGGTTCCCGGTCTCGGCACACGGGGGGATATTCGGGCCATGTCCGAGACAGTGGCCAAGAAGCTGCGGAAAGCGATCCCGGAAATCCGCGCTATCCGTGCTCAGACCGGGTCATCGCCCCCAACCGTCCATCGTTATCCGGCCAAGCTGACGGTGGCCGCTCAGGACTGGTGAGAGCGGATGCTCCGATCCTCGGCTGCCATTTTCTCCGACATGCCTGCCGCGAGGTGCTGGACCATGAGCGACGCGGCCGCCGACAGAGTGCGGCCGGCCGCCGTAAAGGTGGAATAATTCGCCATCATAAGACCACGGCCGACAAGCGGGATATAGTTCAGCAAGCCCGCCTCGCGCTCTAACGCGACCTCGAGCGGAGACATCACCGCCACGCCCAGCCCTTTCCTGACCAGAGCCTTGACCGCCTGGAGGCTGTTTACGGTTGCAAATGCCTGCGGCTTGACGCCTGCCGTGGTCCACCAGGCTTGTTCGATGAGCCGCCTGAGACTGAGGTTTTCATCGGGCATGATGAACCGTTCATCGAGGCACTGGGCGATCTCGATCTCGGCAAGGTCGGCAAAACGATGCTCAGGGTCAACGATCAACCCAAAGGCATAGAGCATGGCCTGCTCGACGCGCATGTCGGCATGGTCGCCTGGATAGGCGATTCCGACCTCGGCCTCACCCGAGCGCACCAGCTCGGACACCCTAAGCGAAGAGGCGACCTGTACCGTGTGGGTGATGGCTGGATAGCTTTGGTGAAACGCGGCCAACTGCTCAGCCAGAAATTCAACAGCGCCCTCAACGACTGCGACGGAGACTTCGCCCCTGCGCAGGCCTCTCAGCTCATCCATGCGACTACGAAACAGCGCAGCCTCGCGCTGCAGTCGCATGACGGAAGCCAGCGCGAACTCTCCTGCCGAAGTGAGCTTCAGCCCCTTTGCAGTGCGCTCGAAAAGCGGCGCTCCAAGGCGAGCCTCCATATTGAGCAGCTGACGGTCGATCGCGGATGGTGAGATATTGAGATAGTCGGAAGCCTGCCGGATCGATCCCCGCTTGGCGACCTCAGCAAAGTAGAGGCTGAAACGAGATAGCATAGACCGTTCCTATCAGTTCTCATCAGGCGAGCGCTTGGCGCGCAGGGATATCTGGACTTGATAGTCGGCCAGTGACCACTTTTTTGCAATTCGAAGGCGATCTAATTGCACTTGCGATTACACCCGGTGCTTCGTAGCAAACCTAACATAGTTCAACATATCTCTCTCAATAAACTGGATAATTTGGCGTATACACACAAAGTGTGCGCAATCAAATTGACCATTCATCAAATAAAGAGAGGAGGATTGAGGCATAAGGGGGTCTATGCGTAACATAGTGGGTGTTAGTCTTATTGGCCTTTTGGCTTTCTGTGCGACGGAAGTTCATGCGCAGGAAACCACTGCTTCCGTTCGGGGCACTGTAACAGCTAATGGCGAGGCGGTTCCCGGGGCAACAGTCACAGTAACCCATGTACCCTCGGGCACGATCTCCACCACCGCCACCGAACGCGATGGCGCCTTCTCGTCATCCGGGCTTCGTCCTGGCGGCCCGTTCACGATCACGGTCGTGGCGAGCGGCTTCGGCGATTATGTGGTGACGGACCTGTCGTTGACCGCCGGTCAACCGCTCCGAATCCCGATCGCGCTTGAAAGCGGCGCTTCGGACATCGTGGTGACCGCGTCGCGCTCACGCGCCGTGGAAACCTCCGCCGGGCCGATCACCACAATCAGCCGCGACGAGATCGCAGGCGTGGCAACGGTGAACCGGGACATTCGCGATATTGTCCGGCGCGACGCCTTCGCGACGATCGATCCCGGCCAGGGCCGCGGCGTGATGATCGCTGGCCAGAATGCGCGTCTCAACAAATTCTCGGTCGACGGGCTCGCCTTCTCGGACGATTTCGGCCTCAACTCCGGTGGCCTGCCCACTGCGCGCGGCCCCGTGCCCATCGACGCGATTGAACAGATGTCCATCAAGGTTGCGCCCTATGACATCACCGAGGGCAATTTCCAGGGCGGCTCGATCAATGTAATCCTGCGTTCGGGCACCAATCGCATCACGGGTTCGGCTTTCTATACCTATAATAGCGATGCCCTCACCGGCGACCGAACCAAGGCAGGGATCGCGAGCCCGACCGGCCGGATCAACCTCGATTTCAAAAGTCGAAATTATGGCGGTTTCCTCTCTGGCCCGATCATCAAGGATAAGCTGTTCATCGCGGCATCCTATGAAAAGCTGAGAGAGGGGACGCCGATCCAGATCGGGACGCCCGGCTTTCCGAGCGTCGTGCCCGGTCTTACCAATACGCAGATCGACGGCGTCACCTCGATTGCCAGATCGATCTATAATTACGACACACTCGGCGTGCAGTCTTCGACCCTGGAAGAGGACGAGAAGTACACCGTCAAGCTGGATTGGAACATCGCCGAGGGCCAGCGACTGTCCGCAACCTATATCCACAACGGGTCGAGCAACGGATCGACCGCAGGTGTTTCCTCGACAGTCGGCGCCACGCCGGCGCTCGGATTGCAGTCGAACAATTACCTGCGGCCCGAAAAGATCGATTCCTATGTCGTCCAGCTCAGTTCCGACTGGAGCGACAGGATCCACACGGAAATTCGTGGTAACTACCGGAGATATGCGGTCGATCCGAGGCCGCTGGGAGCCGCCGGATTCTCCCAGATGCAGGTCTGCCTGGATCCCACGTCCGCCTTGCAACTCAACGGGGCGGTCAACGCCGATGCAACCTTGTGTTCGCAAGGCAGCACTGCGGCACCGGGCGCCGCTCGGCTTTATCTGGGCACACCGGCCGCGTTTCAATTTAACTTCGTGCACACCAGGCAAATCGGTGGCGAGGCTCTGCTGCGCGCCGACCTTGGCACGGTGACGCTCAAGGGAACCGCGGCGTTCAACAAGCTCGACGTCGAAAACGCCTTCACGCAAAATGCCCTGGGCAGTTATTATTTCGACTCCCTCGCCGACTTCCAGGCCCGCCGGGCAAGCAGCGTCACTTACGCGGGTTCGGTGACCGGAGATCTTAACGACACGCTGGCGAGCTTCCAATATTGGCAGACCACATTCGGCGGTCAGCTTGCCTGGGACCCGATCCCCGATTTCAACCTCACGGTCGGCTCGCGGATCGATTTCTATGGCGGCATCGACGCGCCGCCACTCAACAATTTCTTCACGACGCGTTACGGCTTCTCGAACCGGTCTTCGATCAACGGCAAAAGCGTGTGGCAACCGCGCATTTCCGCATCATGGTCCGGCATCGACCGCCTGACCTTGAAGGCCGGCTTTGGACTATTTGGTGGCGGCTCTCCGAACGTCTTTATCGGCAACAGCTTCTCGGTCTCGGGCGTCTACGCCAATTCCGTCACGATCGCGCGCGCCGTCAATGGGGCTGGGTGTCAGGGTGGCATTTCGGCCGCGCTCTGCTCGGCGGCACTGGACAATGTGAACGGCACGACGCCGAGCGCCGCGCTCATCGATTATATCCGCGCCAACACCGGGGCCCTGTCGACCGCCAACGTGAATGCGATGGCACCGGGCTATCGCATGCAGTCCACCTGGAAGGCGTCATTCTCCGCCGACTATAAGGCCGATTTCGACAACTTCCTCGGTCATGGCTGGAATTTCGGCGCTGACGTCTATTATGGCTTCGTCAAGGATGCGCCAATCTATCGGGACCTGCGGCTGACGCAGGTTGGAACCGCACCCGACGGTCGTCCCCGCTACGCGACGATGACACCGACCAGCGCCAATACCGACTTTCTCCTGACCAACACGCACCGGGGGCATTCGCTGATCGCGACCGCAAGGATCGACAAAGCCTTCGACTTCGGCCTCAGCCTTGGGGCGAGCTACACCTTCCAGGACGTCACGGACGTCAATCCGATGAACGGCTCGACGGCCAGTTCCAACTACGGCCAGTCGGCTGTTCTCGATCCCAATGTGTCCGCCTACGGCACCTCGATTTATCAGATCCGCAACAGCGTGAAGTTCCATATCGACTTCGATCGCACCTTCTTCGGTGACAACCACACCCGCTTCAGCCTGTTCGGCGAGCGCCGTTCGGGCATCCCTTACAGCCTGACGATGACCGACGCCGGCCAGACGCTGGGCCATGGCAATGTGTTTGGCGCCGCAGGTCTCTCGAGCCGTTATCTCTTCTACGTGCCCACGCTGAACGATCCCTTGGTCGCCAATACAACCGCGGCGGATGCGGCGACGCTCGCGGCCCTCAACAGCTTCATCGATCAGAACGGGCTTGGGCGCTATCGTGGCCAGGTCATCGGGAAGAACACCCAGCGTTCGCCGCAGTGGACGAAAATCGACCTGCACATCGAGCAGGAGCTGCCGGTTCCAGTCGTCGATAGCGGCAAGATCACGCTTTTCGCCGACATCGAGAATGTGCTGAACCTCATCAATCACAACTGGGGAGCGCTTCGGCAGGTGCCGTTCCCTTACCTGGCCTCGGTCGTCAACGTCAGCTGCGCCAACATGTCGGGCAGCAATTGCACGCAATATCGCTACTCGAACTTCAGCAATCCGGCCGTCGACAATGTCGGCCGCATCTCGCTCTACGCCGTCCGGCTGGGTGTCCGTGTAGGCTTCTAATGCCCGTTGCCAACAAGCCTCCGACGCGCCCTCCCATGTCCAAGAAAGTCCACCCTTTGTTCAAAGCTCGTTTTCCCCTGGCTTTATCAGCCATTCTGATCGCTGCCACGGGCACGTCCCATGCTGCAGTGGCGCAACCTCCCGCACAGATGTCCGCGCCTGTGAACCAGCGCTGGCCGGTAAAGGTGGTGATCGTCACCACCTATGAAAATGGGGAGGATACCGGCGATCGCGCCGGTGAACTGCAGCTTTGGGCGGAACGGGAGAAGCTCACGAAGCGGATCGAATTTCCTGGTGGCCCGCACCATCTGCTGACCAACGACGACCATTCGGTGGTCGCGATCGTCACCGGCATCGGCTTGGTCAACGCCGGTGCGTCGCTCATGGCGTTGGCGCTCGACCCGCGCTTCGATGTTTCCAAGGCCTATTGGCTTGTTGCCGGCATCGCCGGTGTTGATCCGGAAGTGGGTGCGATAGGCGATGCCGCGTGGGCCAACTATGTTGTCAACGACTTCGCCATTTCCTTCGACCGCAAAGACGCTCCTGCCGATTGGCCCTATGGCGTTTTGCCTTTCCGTTCGACTCGGCCGAACCAGCTTCCTGACGTCAAGATGAGCTTTGGCCCGTTCGACCGTTATGCGCAGCTGTTTCCGCTGAATCAGCGCCTGACGAAATGGGCGTATGAGCTGACCAAGGATACGCCCCTCTACTACACGCCCGAGGTCGCTGAGTTCGAGAAGCCGTGGACCGGCTTCCCGGAAGCGCAGCGACCGCCCAAGGTCATGATCGGGGACAGCTTCGCATCCAATTATTTTTGGCACGGCCAAACCCTCACCCGCTGGGCGCGGGACTGGGTCCGTCTTCACAGTGATGGCAAGGCCAGGTTCGTCATGAGCAATACGGAGGATTCGGCGATCGCTGCGGCTGTCGCGCGTATGGGCAGAATGGGCATCATCAATGGCGATCGGCTGATAGTGCTGCGCACAGCCTCCAATTACACGATGGCCCATCCCGGACAGTCGGACTACGATTCCTGGCGCCAGGAATTCCCGTTTGCCGGCGCCCCCGCCTTCGAGGCTGCCTATCGCGTCGGCAGCAGGGTGGTTCACGAAATCACCGACCACTGGGACCGATATGAAGATCAGACGCCGGGCGCGGACTAGCATGCGCCGTGGTCCGGTCACGTCTCGTCTGGCCCTGGCTCTCCTCGCAGTGATGCTCTTCGCCATTCCGGCGCGGTCAACGGCAGGAGGGAAAGTCGTCGAATCCGATGAGGAACTGACGGCGGCGCTGCTGGACAGCATCCGCACCGACCCGCCACGGCTCAGGATGTTCCTGCAGCGCATGCCCAAAGGCGGCGATCTGCATAACCATCTGAGCGGCTCGATCTATGCGGAAGATTTCCTCGCATGGGGCGCCGAGAAGGGTTTCTGCATCGACGCCGCCAGTTATGCGATCACATCGCCGCCTTGCGACGGCAAGGTCCGTATTCCGATCGAAGACATCATCGCGGGCGATCCGTTTCGCTACGGCCAGATTGTCACCGCGCTGTCGACGCGGGGTATGGAGGCGGGCTTTGGCGATCCCAAGGTTCCGGGGTTCGAGCGCTTTTTTCGATCTTTCGATGCCCTGGGCCCGGTCCCTTCGGTAACAATCGCCCAGGCTCTTGCGCAGAACCGGACGGATGCCGCAATCGAGGGCGTATCCTATCGCGAGCTGATCACATTACCTCGCGCCGTTATCGATCTGTATCCGCCGGCAATGGCCGTGCCGGGGAACGGTGCCGATTTCGACGCGCTCTCGAATGCGCTCGGCCCCCGTCTTCCGGCTGCCGTCGCGGCTGCGCGCCGCAGCTTCGACCAGATCGAGGGCGAGGCGGCGGCTCTCAACGACTGTGCCACGAATAGCCCCAAACCAGCCTGTGCGGTTACCATCCGTTATCAGGCCGTCGCGGTCCGCAACGTGCCACCGGCGAAAGTCTTTGCTGCACTGTCATTTGCGTTCGCTATCGCCGAGGCGGATCCGCGCTTCGTTGGCGTGAATATTGCGGCGCCCGAACATGACCCCATAGCGATCCGTGACTATACGCTTCACATGCGGATGCTCGCCTATTTGCATGCGCGTCATCCCAACATTCCGCTTTCCCTCCATGCCGGCGAACTCACGCTTGGCCTGGTGCCGCCCCACGCCCTGCGCTCTCATATTGGACAGGCCGTCGGCATCGCTGGCGCGCGCCGGATCGGTCACGGCGTCGACCTGCCTTACGAAGACGGTGCCGGGGACCTCCTCCGGCGCATGGCGCGTGATCGCGTGGCGGTCGAGATCAATCTGACAAGCAACGCCGTCATCCTCGGTGTGAAGGGCAAGGATCATCCGCTTCCCGTTTACCTGGCGTCGCAGGTGCCGGTCGTCCTTTCCACCGACGATCAGGGCGTCACGCGCAGCGACATGACGAACGAGTATCTGCGGGCAGTCCAGGAGCTGGGTCTGACCTATCGTCAATTGAAGCAGATTGTCCGGAACTCACTCGAATATGCCTTTGTCTCGGGATGCAGCTTGTGGGTGTCTGGGCCTGGCAGCGCCAAAGTCGCGGCCTGCGCCTCTCCGCCTCAAGCAGCGGGCGCTCCATGCGCTTCCTTTCTCGCCGACAATGAAAAGGCTCGCCTGCAATGGTCGCTGGAGCAGAAACTCGCGGAGTTCGAGCGTGAAAGATGATAGAGCCGCTCGTTCACAGCGACGCGGCAAGAGAGCAGGGCTGCACCCCGTCGGACTCATGCTTTTGATCCTGGCCCTGCTCGGCTCAACTGGCGCGATCGCAAGCGATCCGGAGGAGCATTATGCATCGGCGAGCCAACTGAATGCGAGCGTCGCCAATCCCATTAACGGGGTCGCGGTATCTGTCGTTCCGAGTAGACTAGGCGTGATCATCCTTCTCGCCCGGCGCGATCGTAGCGGGGAGGCAGAAATCCATATGACGAACGACGACGAGATCGTGGCACGGGAGGGTTGTGCGGATCTGCTCGTCGGAGGCAAAGCCGAAGGCCTGCGGGCGGTGAGCGAGAACGAGTATCGCGGCTCGAGCCTGGAAGGCGCACATAGCTATCGCTTTTGCGCGGGCGACGTGATGTTTATTCCCGCGGGAAAGCCGCATCAGGTTCGGTTGCGCGATGGTGCGAGCTTCTCTTACCTCACTATCAAGATGAAGGTTCAGGAGTGAGCCGCCGTGCCCTCGGGATGTATAGGAATCCCACAAGGGAGTACCGCGGTGCGACCAAAGGCGTCGCTGACCGATAGTCTTCGCTTAAGGTTCTTTTCGCCCAGGCTGATCCATCAATTGATCAGGCAGTTGAGCCCTAGACGTTACTCGTGCTGGCTTCCTTAATGAGCGGAAGGCATCGCCTCGGCGTGCCCGTTAGCGCGAGGAGAGCATTGGCGACAGCGGGCGCGATCGGCGGGACGCCGGGCTCGCCCATGCCGGTCGGCCGGTTCGTGGAAGCGATGATGTGTGTTTCGACCGATGGCATCTCGCTCATGCGCAAGACCCGGTAGGTGTCGAAGTTCGTCTCCTGCACGACGCCGTCCTTGAGCGTCATCGAGCCGTACAGCGCGGCGGAGAGGCCGAAGCCGATGCCACTTTCCATCTGCGCGGCGATCTGGTCTGGCGAGACTGCGATGCCGCAATCAGCAACGGCGACGACGCGACGCACGACCGGCCTGCCTTGGTCCAGCCGGACCTCGGCAACCTGGCCGACCAACGTCCCATAGGTTTCATGAATTGCAAGGCCGCGCGCCCAACCCGCTTCGATCGGTTTATCCCAGGCCGAGCGGCGGCATAGTTCGTCGAGCACCGCCAAACGCCGCTTGTCGCCTGCCTTTTCATAGAAGGCTCGACGATAGGCCGCAGGATCACGACCTGCCCGTCGCGCGAGCTGGTCGATGATATGCTCCATCACGAACGCAGTGTGAGAATGGCCGACCGATCGCCAGAAGGAGGGTGGCACCGCAAAGGAGGGGCTGAAAGTCTTCCCGTCTACGGTCGATGCTGTCGTGAAATAGGGCGAACCCTCGATGCCTTCGACCGCCTGACTGTTGGGGCCTACCGGAACAAGCGGCTGGCAAACGCTGTGAACGCGCCAGCGCTGGGGAAAGCCGTCGCGTCCCATTTGAGCCCAGAGGCGGTGATGGGACATCGGCCGGAAATAGCCGGCCATCATCTCGTCCTCCCGCGTCCAGATCATCTTGACCGGCCGTCCGTTCGTCCGCCTAGCGATCCGCACGCATTCGACGACATAATCCGCACTCATGACGCCGCGGCGGCCGAACGAGCCGCCAGCCGGGATTACCTCGAGATCGACGCGGCCGGGAATCGTGCAGGCAGTCAGCGCGGCCTGCACCTGATCAATAATGGGAATATGCGAGCCTGAGGTGATCGAAACGTCGCCGCCGTTGATGGTTGCGACGCAGTCGAGCGTTTCCATCGGAGCATGCGCCAGATACGGGAAGTCGAAGGCGAACTCGACGATGTCTCCGCTAAAGGGGGTCTCAGGCTGATCGCCCTTCATGGCGAAGTCGCCCGGGCTGACGTCTCCGCCGCCTGCGGCAAGCTCGTGATAATAGCGGACCAGATCGGGCGTCGAGCGCTTCTCCGCCTCTGTGTCATCCCACTCGACGCGCAGCGCCTCACGGCCCTTTCGCGCCGCGAAGCTGTTCTGCGCAACCACCGCAACGCCGGTTTCGATCGCGAAGACGTCGACCACGCCTTTCACCTTGCGTGCGTCGGACGGATCGAAGCGGGCGAGCTTGCCGCCGAAGCGCGGGCTGTGCGCGACCATGGCAACGAGCAGATCGGGGCGCTGGACGTCTTGGGTGTAGACCTGAGCGCCCGTGCTCTTCGGCACGCTGTCCTTACGCCGCACCCGATCCGTGCCGATCAGGCGATAGTCCTTCGGCTGCTTGAGCGTCGGTTGCTGCGGCGGGGTCTGTCGGGATGCGTCGGCGAGCAACTCCGCGAAAGTGGCGGAGCGGTCCGAACCGGGATGTGACACGACACCGTCGCGAACTTCGAGGTGCCGCCGGGGTACGCTCCAGCGCAGCGCCGCCGCATCGACGAACATCGAGCGCGCAGCAGCCCCCGCATTGCGCATCAGATCCCAGTTGGACGAGATCGAGCGCGATCCGACAGAGCCCTGCGGGCCGTAGGCGCGAAAATTGCTGCGGGAATCGATGACCTTTACCCGGTCCCAATCGGCGTCCAGTTCCTCGGCGACGATGGCGGCCAGACCGGCATGGATGCCCTGGCCGAGTTCCTGCTGGCGGTTCACGATAGTGACGGCGCCATCCGGGGCGATGCGGATATACGAACCAAAGGCGCTCGGCTCGGGATCGGCGCCGCCGCCACTCAGGATCGCGCCGCCCACCTCCATCGGGTGGGTCGCGGTGTAGCCCACCACCAGCGCGCCGCCGATAAGCGATCCGCCCAGGATCATTCGGCGACGGGTCATGCGGAAGCGGCGCCTCGCTGGCTGCGCCGAATCCGGACTTTCAGTTGGAGAATTCATGAGGGACACCTCGCACCGGATTCGAGCCAGGCCTTGATGAGCGCGCCGAACTCCGCCTGCGCGCCGGGCGCGGGGCTGCGCTTGCCGCCGGGATGCCATGCCCAGCCGACGAGCTCGTCCTCCGCCATGTGGTGGAGCAGTGCGGCCCGATCCATGTGCGAGCGTGCAGGATCGAGCATCTGGCGGCAGATGTCGCCCAGCGACTTGCCCTGCCAGGCCATCTCGATCGGCGCGAGCTTCCATTTGGGATTGCCTGGAACGCCCGACGGCTCGAAATTCGCGGGGTGGTGGCAGGTCGAGCAGCGCGATGTCGGTTCGCCGGCGTCATCAGGGCCGCGCGACACCCACGGAACATGCGGCCGCATCGCGTCCGTCTGCGTGGGTCTATCATTGCGCGGGTGGCAATTCATGCAACGCGGATGCTGGATCACGCGCCCCGCTTCCGCGAACAGCGCAAGCGAGCGGGCTGCGGGGTCACCGATCGAGGCGAATGCGGCGACCGGTCGCAAATGTGTCACTTCCCTCTTTAGCGACGCGGCAGTGATGGATCCGGGCTGCGGCAGGGTGCGGGGGCGTAGGGCAATCGCCGCGATGAGAACGATGGCGGCGACGATGATCGCCAGAAGGGGCAGGCAGCCAATACGCCGCCGACGTCGAGTTGGCGTTGCTGAGCGAAACCCATGTCGCCAGCTCATGCCGGGTTCGCCGGGGAAAACGACGAGCCCGCAGCATCATGAATCGCCGCGCGAATGCGGTTGTACGTCGCGCAGCGGCAAATGTTGCCGCTCATCGCTTGATCGATGTCGTCGTCGGTCGGGATGCTTTTGACGCGCAGGAGAGCCACGGCGCTCATGATTTGGCCCGACTGGCAAAATCCGCATTGCGGAACGTCGCGCTTTACCCAGGCGGCGCGAAGCGCGTCTGCTTCGGCCCCTGCCACTGCTTCGATGGTGACGATCTGCGATCCGGCGGCCGCGTCCAGGGGCAGTGAGCACGAGCGTATGGGCTGGCCATCGACATGGACGGTACACGCGCCGCATTGGGCGATCCCGCAGCCATATTTTGTGCCGGTGAGGTGGAGCGTGTCGCGAAGCACCCACAACAGCGGAGTCTGTCCGTCCTCCTCGATCTGATGTGCGCGGCCATTGACCACGAGCTCGTACGACATGCGACTGGCTCTATCCCGGAGTGAACATCGCCTCAGGATAGGGCATGCACGCCCTACTTCGAACGCCCGATCCTTCGAAAGATTTGCCTAATCCGCCATGAAACGTCTGGGGTCACTTCGCGAGGCGTTGGCCCAAGGTCTGTTTTCACCTGATCTGCTACCTGTGCCGCACGGGTTTTCAGGCACAAAGGCTGATCGAGCGGCTCTCGCCCGAGCTCCTTAAATGGTGCCCACGTTCCGATGCGCGCGCCCATGCCTTCAGGGCAACACTGACATGACGCCAGCCCTTCTTTGCTTGCCACGTAAAGTTCGCCACTTGTCACCCGAGATCGCGACAAATTGCGCCTCGAACACGCCGCCGCCGACGTCTCTGTCAGACGGCGCACATCCGGAGAATGTACCTCATGATGACACTCATTCCAGGGGCTTTGGAAGCCTATCTCGCGGACGACGATGGTCAGCCGATCGTCATGCTCAATCTGCTGCGCTTCAAGCCGGACGGCGGCCGTGAACGCTACCAGGAATACCTTGCGATGGCGGGCCCGATCGTGGCGTGCGTCGGCGCCAAGATCAGCTTCGCCGGTGACGGATTGCCGCCGCTGTGCGCGGAAGCCGGACAGGCGTGGGACGCCGTGGTCCTGGTCCGCTATCCTAACCGCAAGGCTTTTGTCGCGCTCGCCCAGGACCCCGAATATGCAAAGGCCGATCCGGTCCGCAAGGATGCCTTGATCGAGGCGGTACTCCAGCCTGTCACCCCGGTTTAACGGGATGGCAGTCAACCGGACACCGGCGAGCGATCCGCACGATCCGAATGCTTACACGCCGATGCACGCAATCGGCGATCTGGTCGGATGCTCGACGCGCTCGAGCTTCCGGTAGCAGCGGTCGTGGGACACGATTTTGCCGCGGCCGCTGCCTGGTATGCAGGTCTTCTTCGACCCGACCGCTTCACGTCCGTCTTCGCCATCAGTGTCCCCATGACGCCACCAGACGCGCCCAGCCTCTTCGTCATCATGGAGGCCGCGGGCAAACGCAACTTCTATATGTTCCGTCAGCGCGAGCCTGAGGCCGACCAAAGGTGGTCGGGTGCGTCCAGCACCTACCCTGCAGCACTGTACTGGACGTCGGCGTCACCGGCGCCCGAAGACCGTTGGGATCCGTTCGATCCGGAACGCCCGCTCCATCGCCCGGCACCAATCGCCTGTCCCTCCTGGACAGACCCGAGCGACGTTGCCTATGCGATCGCCGAATTCCAGCGCAGCGGCTTCCGCCGGCCGCTGCATTCGTACCGGGCACTCCATTCCTTTGCTGCGCTCAACAGAGCATTCGCCGGGATGACGATCGACCAGCCATCCTTCTTCCTGATGGGGCAGCGGACAGGCTCAATAATAAAGTTTGCGAGATCCGTGAGGCCGAACTGCGAGCTGTGGCGCCCGGGCTGACGAAATTCGTTATGTTGTCCGAGGTCGGCCATTGGTCGCATCGAGAGGCGGCGGACCAAACGAACGATTTGCTCGTCACCTTTTTGAACGAACGCTACCATCGATAACATGAGTGATGCCCTGGACGTATCGATACCGCAGCTTCGTTGCTTCGTGACGGTGGTCGAGGTCGGATCCTTCGCCGATGCGGGCCGTCAACTTGGGATGTCGGCAGCCAGCGTGTCTAAGGGCATTGCGCGGCTCGAACAATCGACCAAGGTCCGACTGCTTCACCGCTCGACCCACTCAATCTCGCTCACGCCCGAAGGCGAAGCCTTACTGGAAGCTGCCAGATCGGTTGTCGCAGCGGCGCTGCATTTCCGCGCAAGCTCTCATCAGGCCGCTGCGCAGGACGACGGCGGCACCATCCGCATCGGCGTGTCCGTAGGGCTCTCGCGCGCTGTCCTCGCCCCACTCATCGCGACGTTCTGCGAGCTTCACCCCGACATACGCATTGAGGTTCGAGCCACGAACGAAATCGTGAGCCTGGCTGATGGGGCAGTCGATCTCGCAATCCGGTCCGGTTCCCTGTCCCGCATTCCCGGCCACATTCAGCAACGCTGGTTCTCGAGCCGCTGGGTCATGTGCGCTTCCGCGGCGTATCTTGGAAGGGCCGGTATTCCGGAGACAATCGAAGACCTCGCGCAGCATGTGCTGCTCGGTTTTCGCAACCCCCGTACAGGGCAAGTTCAAAGCTGGTCACTTCGGACGAACGAGGGCAAAACCGTTCGCTTCGAGCCAAGGTCGATGCTGGTATTCGACGATGGCGATAGTGGATGGCAGGCGGCGCTCGCGGGGGCAGGCATTTGCTGGACGCCGCTTTATCTCGCCGCCCCGGCGCTCAGCAATGGTTCGGCCATCGAGGTTCTCAAGGATCGCGGAGACGGGAAGTTCGACGTCTCTTTGATCCGGCAGGATCGGCGGCTTACCCCGCGCCGAGTTTCAACATTCATCGACTTCCTGATGGAGCATCCGCCGCTGCTCGCGGTGTAATCTCCGGATGCGGTGGGCTCAACGGCGCAAGATGGGATGTGCGCTGCCGTGTCAGGCGACGAGAAGGCGCGCGAAGAAGAAGCACCCTGCCAACGCGAGGATCGTCACGCTGACCGCGGTGGCGTTGCTCAGCCCCCCAACCGAGCCATCGCGAAGCCGAGCGCGATGAAGGTGACGTTCTATACAGTGAGCCCGGCCAGGGTCGCGATCACGAGGCGTCGCAAGTCATGTGGAATGGCGCCTGCGATCAGGGGCGCGAACAGTCGCCGCGGCGGGCAGGAGCTGCGCAACGAACGGGAGCGAGGCGCTACGGTGCTGGGTGCTGCGCAAGTAGCGCCCCAGGCGGTCGCGGCGGCGTAGGAGACGACGGATGCCCATCGCCCTTTGTTCGTCGGCCGCGATGCGGGCGCCGAGGCGATAGGCCGTGAAGGCTCCTCCGACGCGAACGCGTGATGCGGACCGGAGGGGGCGTCCGCCACGCCGGGCGGCACTGCCGAACGCGGGACGTCGACGGGCGGATCGCCAGCCATGAGCGGCTCAGAACCGGTACGAAAGCATGATGCCGCCCGACGGCTGCCAGCGACGGCCCTCTTCCGTGATCGGGCTGTCCGCGATATCGCCGACAAGATAGGTAGCGCCTGCTCGCGCAGTGATCCCGAACTTGGGGGAGAACCAGTATCCAGCGGTCACGCCGGTCCCGACATCCCTGACGCCCCCGTCCGGGCGGTAAGCCCGGAGGCCGCTCGCAGCGGTCGCGGCTTGATCGACCCCGAAATAAGTGCGCGTATAATCGCTATTCGCCAATGTGGTTTGCGCGTCGATCGAGAGGAAGAAGTCCTTGCGGCTGACGGCGGCATAGCTGGCGCTTGTGGTGGCGAGCAGCCCGTTGTGCGTGCGCGAGACGTCGTGAAGCACCGAAAGCTCCATCTGAAGCGCGCCCTGTCCGTATTGATCGCCACCGAAGCGATAGCCGACGATCGCGCCGGCCTCGATGGCGGTATCGATCTCGGGCAGTAGGCCGAGCCGACCGTCGGCATCGTTGCGAGGCAATCGAGCGCCGATGACCGGCCCAAATGAGAGTCGGGAATCCGAAATGACGTCGAACCGCAAGCCGGGGCCGCGGACCTGAACATTGACGCCGCCCCAGCGAACGTCAGCCATGACGAAGGGCAGGGCACGCATGTCGCGTGAGCCGTCGAATTCGGGAACGACACCAAGGCCAATAGCGACCACACCATGCGGGCCGCCGTCGGACGGAGCGGACTGAGCATGAGCGACGCCGGCGAACATTGGGGCAGCGCTACAGGCGAGAAGGATCGAAATGAGCTTTTTCATCGACAGACCTTTCGTTCGAGGGACACAGGGTCACCGAAGGCGCCCGTTTATTGGGGGGCTTTCCTTCGGTGACCGCAGAGGCCGCCCCGGGCGGGGGGGGGAGGGCGACCTCGCGTCGAAAGCGCGAACCGACGGCAGGTCCGCAGCTTCCGAAAATGATTAATTGCCGTGGATCGCGAATGAGCGACTAACTCAGGCCAGCGCCGCTCATCTCCGCGTTCACGCAAGAATCTACGGATAAGTTGATAACAAAATAGTTTGTATGGTTGTATTGATGATAGTCGTAACCTTTCCGACTAGGCAGGACAGGAAGAAAAACCAGCCATAGACACAGATCGGTTCGCAGGATCTAGTATTGACTTAAACCGTTCCGTTGCCGGCGGTACTTGACCTGTGGATGGATTGTGACAATATATTGCTCCCTAGCTTCGGTTGGCACCAGCAAGCTAGAAGGAATGACCAGTGGTCAAAATGCCGGAATTTGGAAAAATCTTGCCTTTTCCTACACGCGATGCGATGCACGGCCGCTGCCCAGCGGGGAGTTCGAGACGGTCGCGCAGAAAGGATCGGCATGACCCCAACCTTATTGGCGGCGGTTAACGCCTATGCCGACGCGAATGGCGGCGGGGAGGGGTATTTTCCGATCCCGAACGCTGGATTGCATATCATCCGTTCGTTCCATGAGATGGACAATCACTACGTCTATCAACCGTCCCTTTGCATCACGCTCCAGGGTGGCAAGGAGATCCTGATTGGCGAAGAGACGCTCAGCTACGGTCCGATGCAGTGTCTCGTGATCGGACTGGATCTTCCCGCCTGTGGCCGGATCGTGACCGCGAGTGCCGACGAGCCGTTTGTCGGGATTACCATCGAGTTCGATATCGCCATCATTCGCGAAGTCCGAGACAAGCTCGAAACGCCCGTGGTTGCGACGACGAACCCTGTCCGCAGTATGTTCGTGGCCGATGTTGACGGTGCATTGGCGGACTGTGTGCTGCGCATGGTCAGGCTAACGGAGACGCCGCAGGCCATTCCGGTCCTTTATCCGGCCTTGATGCGCGAGTTCTATTACTGGCTGTTGAGCGGGCCCCACGCCTCAGAGCTGTGGCGGCAGGCGGTACCGGACACCCATCTCGAGCGGATCGGCCGGGCGATCCACCTGCTCCGCCAGAATTTCGCCAAGACCCTGCGGGTTGAGCGCCTCGCGGAAGCGGCGAACATGAGCCCGTCCTCCTTCCACCAGCACTTCAAGGCGTTGACCGCGATGTCCCCGCTTCAGTTTCAGAAGCAACTGCGACTGCTCGAAGCGCGCAGGCTTCTGACGGCCGAAGCGCTGAATGTCGCCGAGGTCGCCTATCAAGTCGGCTATGAAAGCGCCTCCCAGTTCAGCCGGGAATATTCGCGCACGTTTGGGATCGCGCCCAAGCGTGACGCCATGAGCCTGAAAGCGGCTCTGGCTTAGTTCAACTTCTGACGCTTGCTATCCGTCCTGCCATGGCTCGTGAAGGCCGATTAGGTGGAGCGGATAGAGTCCTGAGATTGCGCCGCTGGCATGGGGCTAAGGGCCTGCCCGGACTCTAGCGCAAAGTTTCGGCGATCAGTTCCGAGGATCCGAACAGCTGTGGCGGACACAACTACGGCACGGAGGCGCTGATGATTTCCCTGAACGTCGCGATGGCATCAGCCTCGGTGAGCTTGCCGCGGACGATTGCCGACGAGAGGCCTTCTCCCGCTCCGACCAGGCCGGTACACAACCGCGTTGCGGCTGGTCCGGTCAGTCGATTGAACGGGCGTAGAACGGAAACGAACATGGCGACGGACTGGTCGAGAAGCTCCGCATAGACTTCCGCCTTTTCTGGGCTTCCGGCCAGCGCCGCACCGACGACATAAAACTCGCCGGTCAGGTCTGCCGCGCAGCGGATGTAGGCATCCGCCAGGGACGCGATCGTCTCGTCGCGATCCTTGTCGGATGCTGCCATTGCCTGGCGGAATACCTCGACACGTTCCGTGTCGATCCAGCGATACAGTTCGATCAGCAGGCCGGAGCGCGTGCCGAAATGGTCATACACGACCGGCTTGGACACACCTGCCCGAACCGCCAGATGCCCGAGGGTCAGATTGTCGGCACCTTCCTCGCGGATCACGTCGAGCGCCGTCACGAGCAGCTGCCGCCGCCGATCCGCCTTGGAAAGCCGGCGCCCGCGCTGCGGGGCCGCCACGCTCGAATCTGTCGTCATGATAGACCCACTTGCCGAACCTACTAAAGGTAACTTATACGAACCTACGATTCGTAGCTTATCTATCTATACGGAAAGGCGGCAATGTCCATCTCACCCATCCTTCTCCTCGGCGGTACCGGCCAGATCGGCCATTTCACCATCCAGGCGTTGCGCAAGCGTTACCCCGATCTTTCCCTGCTGATCGGCAGCCGGAACCGGCAAAAGGCCGAGCGGGTCGCCAGCGCATTGAATCATGCCGAGGCGGCGGTCATCGATCTGCACGCCGATGATCTTGGTCTCGGCGAACGGCCGATCGGAGCGATCGCCGTGCTCTATAGTGATGAAAGGCTCGCGAGCCTGCGCTACGCCCATGCACGCGGCATTCCGCACCTCGGAATCTCGTCCGGGGTCTACGAGGTCGCGCCCGAGATCGCGATCCACATGCAGCACCCTGATGCAACCGCCATGGTGCTCGGCTATGAGTGGCTGGTCGGTGCCACGACCATCGCGACGCTCACCGCGGCCAAGGCTTATGCGCGTGTCGACGGCATCAGGATCGGCGCGCTGGTCGACGAGGAGGATTGGGGCGGTCCGGCCGTCACGGAAGATTTCGAGCGCTTCGCCTCGGTCACCTCGTCCGTCCTGGCACGACGGGAAGGCGCATTCGCCTGGCGCAAGGGCGATGAGGCTGGCTTCAGTTTCCGTGCGATCGACGACACGGAACTGGCGGCTTCCGGCTTCTCGTCGATCGACATAGCTGGTCTTGCAGCAGTGACGGGCGCCAGTGACATCGAGTTCGGCATTGGGACGGGAGTCAGTTCCAGCAGGCGTGCTGGAGGCGCGAAGTCAACCGAGATCATTATTGAACTCTCCGGCTTTGACGAGGCCAGCACATCGCTGCGCAGCCGACACGCCGTTTTCCATCCCGGCGGAGCTGCACCGCTGACGGCGCTCGGCATCAGCATGGTGCTGGAACGCCTTGCCGGACTGGACGGCAAGCCGGCGACGCGGGCCGGACTGTTCTTTCCCTACCAGATCGTCGACCATGACGAGTATTTGGAACGTCTCACCCAGGAGGGCGGCCGATTGATGGCGCTTCCGCTCGCATGACGCGCGCGTCTCAATATGCCGGATCGCAGAAGACGCTGGTGCTCATGGCGCACCCTGCGGAATCCTCGCTGACCCGCGCCGTGACGCGTGCGATCATCGAGGCGTTGCAGCTCCATGGCCACGATGCCGAGATGGTCGACCTTGCGGCTGAAGGGTTCGATCCCGTATTCGGACCGGCGGATCATTCGGCCTTCAACCGCAAAGGTGCCTTGCCCGACGACGTGCAAGCGGAACAGCGACGGATCGATCGCGCGGATCACCTGATCCTTGTCTATCCAGTTTACTGGTGGACGATGCCGGCGTTGCTGAAGGGCTGGATCGACCGCGTATTCGTCGCAGGCTGGGCTTTTGATGAGGACGCTGCGGGACGCATTTCGAAGCGGCTTGGCCGGCTCAAGGTCAGCCTCGTCGCGATAGCAGCTGCTAGCGAGTCGACCTACGTCAAACGCGGCTATCGCGAGGCGATGAAGGTGCAGATCGAGACGGGCATCTTCGATTTCTGTGGTGCGCCTGTCATAGCATCTATGTTGGTGACACCGGATCAATTGGCGCATCCGTCCGCGCCTCAAAAGATCGCAAGCACCTTGATCAGACACTACGAGACAAGGGAGTAGAGCAAGACGGACCACCGTCATCGCCGGCGGCCATGGAGGCGGCAGAGCGAGTCTGATCGATGCCTATGATAGGCTCCGTTCCCAGCGATCGAACGATCCAGAGGGGGCGCTCCGGGCGATCGCCGGTCAGATAGCAAGCGCCAGATTGCAACCGCTAGCATTCTGAAGGCGGGGAAAGGGCTCCAGCCGGTGCTACGGCAGCGTCCGCGGCGCTGGCGGGTAATGACAGGGAGTAGACGCCGGAGCCTTTTCTGGAGATCTGGGCAAGTTTTCCAATGCTTCGGGCATGGAGTTTCACACCGTCTCCCGGCACTTTCTACCACGAACGGCGCGGCTCTCAGGTCTGAGGGGCGCGCGGCTGCAGTCCGTGGAGAAACGCCATGCTTTTGAAGCGGCAGTAATCGTGGAACTTGACGGCATCTCCATCTGTAAGCCCAAGGCCGATCTTCTCCCGCCTTGAGCGCCTGGCGCTCACTGTCGGGATCATGGATGGCGGCAAGATGCGCAATCGGTCGCACATAGGGCGGCTTTTCGTCTGGTTCGACAAATCCAGATCCATCCCGCTCGCCAATCCTCGCCTTGAGGCGCTGCGCGCCTACGCTGAGCTTTGTCGTGCGCTGCTTCCTCGCGTCGCACCCGCCACCAGCCTGGAGGAACTTGGCTTTACGACCATGGAGATCGAGGCAGCGCGCAAGTTCGTCTTTGCGGACGCGGCACCCGGGGAGGGGGACAACTGAAGCCCGTCGGAGGAATAGGCATGCCTCTTGTAGGTTCCGGCATGTGTTTTGTGGAGGAGACAGCTAACTTTCGTCTGCATCCATACGACTTACGAAAGGCGCTCCCATGACCTGCTGGACCACGTCCGACATTCCACCGCAGCAGGGCCGAACGGCCGTCGTCACAGGGACCGGCGGCTTGGGCTTGGAAGACGCCATGGCGCTCGCACGGAGCGGCGCGAACGTTATCCTTGCCGGACGTAATCCGCAAAAAGGCGCTGGTGCCGTTGCCAGGATCCGCCAGTTGGCGCCGCAGGCGACCGTCAGTTTCGAGCGGCTGGACCTTGCCAGCCTGAAATCGATCGCGGAGTTCGCCGAGCGCCTCGGCAGCGGGCGGCAAAGCATCGATATCCTGATCAACAATGCGGGCGTCATGGTGCCGCCCCGGCGAGAAGAGACCGAGGATGGCTTCGAACTGCAGTTCGGCACCAATTTCCTTGGCCATTTCGCGCTGACGGCACGGCTGCTGCCACTCCTGCGCAATGGGAGCGAGCCCCGCGTCGTGACACTCTCAAGCCTCGCCGCCCGGGCAGGCTCGATCAATTTCGCGGATTTGAATGCGGAACAGGCGTACAAGCCGATGCCGGTCTATAGCCAGTCGAAGCTTGCCTGCCTCATGTTCGCGCTCGAACTCGACCGGCGCAGCAAGAACAACGGCTGGGGCGTTAGCAGTATTGCTGCGCATCCTGGCATATCGCGCACCGATTTGCTGCTGAACGCGCCAGGCAGATTTAGTCTGGAGCGGACCATGCGAACGCTCCTGCCATTCCTCTTTCAGCCAGCGGCTCAAGGTGCGCTTCCCGCTCTCTTTGCGGCAACCGCGCCGGAAGCGAAAGGCGGGGCCTATTATGGCCCCGACAAGATGAGTGAGGTTCGTGGCCATCCAGCGCCGGCTCAGGTGCCCGACGCCGCACTGGACGAGGCTGTGGCCCAGCGTCTCTGGCAGTGTTCCGAAGAGCTCACCGGCATTTCCTTCTCCGGGGCGATGATGGAGCGGGCCATGGTCCAAGCCTGAACCTTACAGCGTCGCTTACGCCGTCGCCGCCCGCACCCTACCTCTGTCTTCTTTCCGAAAGGGATCAGATCATGGCCTCTCACGAACCCGCCACGCCATCTTGGCGGAGGCGCCTTTGCCTGCATCCGGAGGGTGCCGCTCGCTTCACGCTTGATGGCGGCGGGCTGGCCATTTCGAGCAGGGCCTCTGGAGGGTGGCACGGCGACAGTGCGCCCCCGGGGACCGGGGGATGGCAGGACAATCTTCGGTTCGCACTCGAATGGCTCAAAGATCCTGTTGGGACGGCCGCAGTGGCGCCGTCGGGCAGGGCGCTCGCCTCTCTGATTACGCGCGAGATCGACGAAGGAAGCGGAAGAGTTCTTGAGCTCGGCCCTGGCACAGGAATCTTCACGGATCGCCTCGTCACCCGCGGAGTGAACCAAAGCGATTTGACGCTTGTCGAGCAAAACCCCGGTTTCGCGCGCTTGTTGAGGCAGCGTTTTCCCCGCGCCACTATCCTGGAGATCGACGCGGTTGTGCTCGGACTTATCCGGCCGCCGCAGGGCGATCTCTTCGGTGCCGCGGTCTGCGGACTGGGCCTGCGAAATATGCCGGTCGGTCAGGTCGAGGCGATCATGCGCGCGGCATTTTCGCGCATGTTGCCGGACGCGGCGCTCTACCTTTTCACCTATGGCCGCCGGTGCTCGGTGCCGGCTGAGGTGCTGGAGAGGCTCGGCCTGGTCGCGGATCATTTCGGCACTGCGCTGCTCAACCTGCCTCCCGCCTCTGTGTACCGTGTCGCGCGGGCGTGAGACAGTCGATGATGTGGGGTTCGAACGGTGCGAGCGAGGACGCGATGGCGAGACAAGCCCGCCTCGCCGATCAATCGCAGGGCATGGACGCTGCGATGAGTTGGGTCGGGAATTTCGTGATTGTCGCGGTCCTGCCGATGAGATTAGGGCTGCTCGGCACGCCGCTCTCATTCTTCATGGCCTACGCGGTACATGCCGGCTGTGTTCTCGCGCCGACCGAGAGCTTCGGCTTTGCCCGCGAGATGCTCTTCCGGCCCGACGTGCGTGCCTATGTGTTGGTGAGAATCATGATCGTTGCTCTGGTGGGTCTCATTCCGTTTACGATCGGGCGTACACTCTGGTGACCGCGAAGAGCGTAGGAAAATGAGCGCCGGTGGAACAAATATTCCGCCCCGCCTGAGTTCAGGTTTTGCGAGCGGGCGCTGCCATGAAAAGGACCGAACATATGCAAAAAGGCAGTGCATTCGTGACGGGAGCCTCGGGCGGGCTAGGCATCGCTTTGGCGGATGACTTGGCGCGACGGGGCTATCCTCTCGTTCTCACGGCCCGAAGCCGTCCTGCGCTGGAAGACGTCGCCCGCCGCATTCGCGACGCTCATGGCGTCCCCGTCATCGTCCATCCCAGTGACCTTTCCAGGCCGACGGCCGTGACCGAATTAATTGCTGCGCTGGACGCTCAAGAGGTTCGACCGTCGATCCTCGTTAACAATGCCGGCTTCGGCCTCAACGAACGTTTCGAGGAGCACAGTTTGGAGCGGCTCGACGCCATGCTGCATTTGAACGTTCTTGCGCTGACCGCACTTACCCATGCCTACGCGCAACGGATGAAAGCGCATGGGGGTGGGCACATCCTGCTTGTGGCGAGCCTCGCCGCCCATATGCCGGCCCCCTTGATGGCCGCTTATGGCGCGTCGAAAGCCTATGTTCTGTCGCTAGGCGAGGCGCTCCATGTCGAACTCGCCCCGGAGGTCGGCGTGACGGTCCTGTCGCCCGGATACATGGAAACCGGCTTTGACGAAGCTTCAGGATTCCGGCCTAACGCGGCGACCAAACGAACGGCGCTTGCACCTTCGACCGTCGCGCGGATCGGACTCGATGCCTTGTTCGCCGGCAAAGCCTCGGTCGTGGCCGGCAATGCGAACAAGCTCGCGGCCATGCTGGGACGCGTTCTCCCCCGAACATTCATGGCGCGGCAGCTCTACAAGTCAGCCGGGGAACGATACTAGGAAGGCTAGGGTGTCTGAGACATTGGGAATCGGCCAAAGCGGGGGCCTCAGGCGGGTCGAAACATATGGAAGAGGCGATCCTCGGTGACGTCAAAATAATCTGCGAGGCCGCGCATGATCGGTCGTGCAGTGCTGGTCCTGTAAACTCCGTCGTCGATCAATCCGTGGTCAATGTGAATGCCGACGGCCTCACCTAGAACAAGCCACTGCTCGAGCGCTTTGTCGGCGTTGCCCTTCAGCTGGATGATTTGGGTGACCCGGCATTCGAATTGAACGGGGCTGGCGGCAACGCGAGAAGGCGCAACCATGTTCGAAGGTGCCTTCTCAAGCCCGGCCAGCACGAATTCATCGACGTCGGCTGGCACCGTGGCGGAACTGACGTTCATCGCTTCTGCGAGCTCGCGTGTAACAAGGTTCCAGACAAATTCACGGGTCGATCCAGCATTGGCCACGCTATCTTTAAGGCCCTGTGAGCTGAACCCTATGATCGGTGGATTGTAGTTGAACAGATTGAAGAAGCTGTATGGCGCCAGGTTCGCTTTCCCATCCTCGCTGAGGGTGCTGATCCAGCCAATCGGACGTGGCGCGACGATCGAATTCAAAGGATCATGTTTAAGCCCATGCCCTTTGCTTGGCTCATAGAAGTGGCGCGCACTCATAACATTTCTTCCGAGAATGGATGTGTTCTATCTTTCTTCGACTTATGGGGGCCCGTTCGCGACGCACTCAGGTCATGTATCTGCCGGCATCCACATGAATGGTTTGGCCTGTCAGATATTCGGTCTCAAGGATCATCCGTGTCGCCGGCCAAAGTTCTTCGGGACGCCCCATACGCCCCAAGGGAAGGTCTTCGGTGGGACCTGCATCGATCGCGTGGGCCATTCTGCTCTCGATCAACGCGGGCGCTATGGCATTCGCTGTGATCCGGTGCGGGCGAAGCGCGGTGGCATAGGCGTGCATCAGGCTCTCGACGCCGCCTTTCGAAGCGGCATAAGCGGCTGATAGTCCGCCGCCAGTGCGGGCGGCGGCCGACGACATGAAGATAAGCCGGCCACCGTCCCGGGTCATGTGGGGCCATGCCGCTTGCGAGACAAGAAACGCGCTCGTCAGGTTTGCATGAAGCGTCTTTTGGAAAAGCGCGAGATCGAGACGGTCGATCGGGCATACTTCGCCGATGCCGGCGTTGTTGATCACGCAGTCGATACGACCGAAGTGTGCGAGCGTCTGCTTGATGAGGCGCTGAGCATCCTCGGCGATGCTGACATCCGCCCGGATACCGATGCCGCCCTCCAGGCGAGATACCAACTGGTCAACCTCGGCGCTCTCCGAGCGATAATTCACAGCGACATGGTGCCCCTCGGCGGCGGCCGCGACGGCCAGTGCGGCGCCGATGCCGCGTCCAGCGCCCGTGATCAGGATGACCTTTGCCGAAGGCTTGTGGATGTTCTGCATGATTGTTCAACTCGATGGAGGGCTGGGTGCTTACCGTCCGCGGTCGGCGGTTCTCATCCTATTTGACTCGCCGCCACTCGATCCGGATCTCCGTGCCCTCGGGCCGCCGAAATGTCTCAGTCATGCGGTCGCCGTCAACAATGAGCGTCAGGTCGTCACGGGTCCGGACGCTACCCACCCAATTGGGGAATGTTGCTCCCTCGACGCGGTTCCCGCTGAACTCTCCCTTCTCATCGACCGTGTAAGTGCCGAAGAAGCCGATGCTGCGCGACATGGCGGCGCGATTTTCAGCATCCGTTCCCTCGCCGCGAGCATCGGACACAAACCGGGGGATGTCAGCGTCGGTAAGGACTTCCACGAAGTGCATGTCGGGAGTGAAGACGAGGAGACCGTTGGGCTTCTCCCCATATGCGGGAGTATTTTTGCCGCCGGGGTCGATTGTGGCCGATATCATCCGCCATGTGCCTACGACCTGGTTTGCTCCGGACGCCTGAGCGAAGGCGTGGGACGGGATGGTGAAGGCAAGAGCCAACATAGCTGCTCGAATGGACATGCTGTGTCCTTTCCTGTTGATGAGGTTCATGGCCCATGCGGCTGCTGCGGATCACAGATCCTGCCGATCCGCGGACGCCGCGATCTCCTGCTGCGCCTCAAGGGCGGCCAGGCGTGCCGAAAGCGCCTGCGAGATAGAGGAACAGGCCGTGCTGCCTAGAGCCAACCGCAGCGGCGGGGCGTTGCTTTGGGCGGCCGCGATAATCGCGGCTACCGTCCGTGCTGCGTCGCCCTTGATTTCAAAACTGCCGTCGCTGATCGCGCGGCGGACGGTGCCGGCGGGGGTTTCCTCGTAAGCGGGTGAGGCCTCCGCAAGGTCAAGATTAGCCCCGAAATTGGTGCCCGTCGGCCCCGGCTCGGCAATGATGAAGTCGATGCCGAAAGGCGCCACTTCCTGGGCGACGGATTCGACGAAACCCTCGATGCCCCATTTGGTCGCGTGGTAGAGGCTGAAGCCCGGATAAGCGATTTGCCCACCCTCGGAAGAAACCTGGACAATTCTCCCGCCGCCTTGTTTTCGCAAATAGGGCAGGGCGGCACGGATCAGATGGATTGAGCCCGCAAGGTTGGCGGCGATTTGCCGATCGATCTGCGCGTTCGAGAGCTCTTCGGCAGCCCCGAACAGGCCATAGCCTGCATTGCTGACGATAACGTCTATCCGTTCGTGGCGCTCGAACGCGCTCTCGATGGCGGAGATAATGCTGTCCGGCTCCAACAGGTCGAGATGGACAACATCCAGGCGGGCGGGGTGACGCTGCCCGAGCTGCGCCAGCGCCTCGGGACGGCGCGCCGTGGCGATCACCGTATGACCTTCGGCAAGCAGCTGTTGCGCCATCTCCAGGCCGAGGCCCGAAGTTGCGCCGGTAATGAGCCATGTCTTTGGCATGTCGACCTCCATCTGTTCGTTTCCTGATGTAGAGGGCGATATTGGTGATATAAGATCTTCAAATTGAGATGACGTGGTGAAGATAAATCACGAATGGTACGTCCGAGCCTGAACGATCTGGCCGCTTTCGCGGCGGTGGCCAATCACCTCAGTTTCCGTGAGGCGGCGGACACTATGGGAGTTTCGCGCTCTGCGCTCAGCCACGCGATTATCGGTCTTGAGGCAAAGCTGGGCGTTCGGCTGTTCAACCGGACGACGCGCAGCGTCTCGCTCACCCAGGCCGGCGCCAACCTGCTGGCACGTCTCGACCCGGTTCTGCAGGATCTCGACCAGGCGCTCGACACGCTCGCCGAGGAACGCGGCACCCCCAGCGGCACGCTGCGGATTAACGCGAACAAGAGTGGCGCCAGCATCCTGCTCGCAAATGTCGTGCCGCGATTTCTTGATCTCTATCCCGACGTTGAGCTTGATCTGGTGTCCGAGGGGCGCCTCGTCGATATCGTGGAGCAGGGTTTCGATGCCGGCGTGCGCTTGCTGGAGTCCGTGCCGCGAGACATGGTCGCGGTGAAGTTCGGGGGCGACGTCCGTTTCATCACCGTGGCCGCACCCTCCTACCTTGAGGGCGGCAAAGCACCGAAGACGCCCGACGACCTGCATGCGCATCGCTGTATCCGTCAGCGTCTGCCGAGCGGGAAGCGCTATCGCTGGGAGTTCGCCAAACGCGGCGCCGAGATCGCGGTCGACGTGCCGGGTAACCTCACGCTCGACGACAATGACCTTCTCGTGCGGGCCGCGGCGGCCGGGCGCGGCATCGCCTATGTTCCCGAGCACTTCGCGAAGCCGTTTCTGGCGTCGGGTGAGCTTGTGACCGTCCTTGATGACTGGTGCCCGCCGACACCGGGCCTGGCGCTCTACTATCCGAGTAGCCGGCATCTGGCCTCGCCGCTTCGAGCCTTCATCGACCTAGTGAAGCAGCTGGACGGGAACAGATGACATTGCGAAGGCGAACAGGATCACCTCACTGGCAGGCGGGAGACCGCCTGCCGAGGACCTTTGGAGCGCGTCCGGTGCGCAAGTTGGCATCGACTCCCAGGACCTCCCGGTTCTGCCGGCTTCTCGCGGGCGCCGCATTCTCTGCTATTTTCTGCGTACCGGTTAGCGCGCAATCCGTCGGCGGCCCAGTCTATGCCGAACCCCCACATGCCGTCGCCCGCCCGATCGATCGGAGGTTCGAAGGTTTGGTCGATCTTCACGTCGACGCGACGGATGTCGCGCACCGCATCTTCTCTGTCCGGCAGCGGATCCCAGTCGTCGATGGTGGCGCAATGACGCTCCTGTATCCCAGATGGGAACCTGCCAGCCACGGGCCGAGCCTCACCGTTACCGATCTCGCGGGTCTGGTCATCAAAGCGACGGGTCGGCGAATTCCGTGGCGACGGGATCCTTACGAGCCGCATGCTTTCCATCTGGACGTGCCATCCGGCACAAAAGCGATCGACGTGCGCTTCCAGATGGTCGCCGGCGACGGTCTGCTGACACCGGACATCGTGTCGGTGCCGTGGCAGCGCCTTACCCTCTATCCTGCTGGCTGGTATGCCCGGAACATCCCGGTGGCGGCCACGCTGACTTTGCCGGAGCAACTGCGCCTCTTCACCGCGCTGGAGGTTGAGGGCAGGGAGGGCGCGACCACGCGGTTTCGGGTGGCGACACTGGAAACGCTGTTCGACGCGCCCGTGCTCGCCGGTCGCTACACGGCGCAGGTGCCGCTTACCGCGCCCGGCCCCGGGTCTGTATCCCTTGATCTCGTCGCGCAGCGGCCCGACGACCTCGCTGTCCCGGCGGAACGGATCGCCGAACTGCGCAACCTGATCGGGCAGATGCGGGCCGTCTTCGGGCCCACGCCTTTTGCGCACTACGATATTCTCGCGCGGCTGGACGACGATGGCTCGTCGGGCGGAACGGAGCATCGGGCATCGAGCGAAAACGCGTTGGCATCCTCGCTCTTTCACGATTGGCCAAACCAAATCCTCTCGCGCGACCTGATCGCCCACGAGATCGTCCATGCCTGGAACGGCTTCTATCGAACGCCCGCCGGTCTCTGGGCGCCAACGCCAAACGTCCCCGTCGCAGGCAGTCTGCTGTGGATGTACGAAGGGCAGACTGAGTTCTGGGGGCGCGTGCTGGCCACGCGAGCTGGTCAGTTCACGCCGGCCGAGTTGCGTGATCGCCTTGCCGCTCGACGCCGCCGAGGTCGCCACGCGGCCCGGCCGAGCGTGGCGGCCATTGTCCGACGACGTCAACTATCCATCCCTCATGCTTCGCCAGACAGTGCCATGGCGTGACTGGCAGCGTCGACGGGACTATTATTCGGAAGGCGTCATGCTGTGGCTGGCTGTCGACGCCGAACTGCACGAGCGCAGCAAGGGTCTTCGCAGCATCGATGACTTCGCACGTGTCTTCTTCGCGGGCGCCGAGCCCGACGCGCCGACCCGCACGTATACGTTCGCGGACATATGCCATGCGCTCAACCGGGTCGCGCCTTCGGACTGGGAAGGCTTCTTGCGGAGCTGGATCGAGGGACATGACGAACTCGACACGACCAGTGGCCTGACTCGACATGGGTGGCGGTTGATCTTCGCCGACGTCCCCACGGCAGCGTTCCAGGCGAACGAGGAGGAGGGCGGGGTTGTGGATCTCACCTATTCGATCGGGCTGGCCGTGCGTGCAGACGGCACGGTCCGTGCGGTGGCATGGGACGGTGCATCCTATCAAGCCGGACTGCGGCCGAGCGTTCGGATCATCGCCGTCAATGCTGCGCCGTACGGGCGTGACGCCATCCTGAACGCGTTGCGCGACTCCGCGAACCATCCTGTCGTGCTCACCGTTGAGCAGGACGGGCATCGTTCAGAGGTCCGGGTCCGATATGCCGGTACGCTTCGCTATCCGCAGCTCGAACGGATCAAGGAGCGGCCGGACACGCTCGCGAGGCTTCTGGCCGCCCGCTAGAGAACGATACAGGCTGAAATGGGACTGACCGGCCTTCACATGGTCGATTGGCGCGATCGGATTTGTTGCGAGCAAGCGGCTCGCATATGTTTCCTACATGCAAGATCCCGGCACCTTTTCGCCGCCAATCGGCGTGCTGTCGAAGCTCGGCATGCCGATCGAGCGCCTGTGCGCCCGTGCCGGCGTAGCACCGTCGAACGCGTGGGCGACGAGCGAATTCTTCCGCATCTGGGTGGCGGCCGAGGAGGAATTCAATGACCCGGGCGCGGGCATTCGCTTTGGCGACGAAGGGATCGCCCGGGGTTATGGCGTCGCGGCCATCGTCGCCTTGCACGCGCCCGACTTTCGCAGCGCACTTGCTGCGCTCTCCCGGTACAAGAGCCTGACCTGCCCCGAATGCGTGGAGGTCGAAGCCAAGGGTGACGAGGCCGTCGTCCGTTATCGCTGGCTCCAGGCGACCGGACCGGTTCCGCGTCTGCTCGTGGATATGACGATGGCTTCGCTCCGCCAGCTCGCCCGGCGAGGCACCGGCGGAAAGGTCGCGCCGATCCGGCTCGAACTGACGGCGCCCGAGCGACGAGGCGCTTCTGCGCCGCCACTTCGGATGCTCGGTCGTGTTCGGGGCCGCAAGTGACGCGATGGTGTTCGATCGCGCTGCGCTCGACGTTCCGTTTGTCACTGCTGACGGTGGCGCCTTCGCGCATGTGCTGGGTGGCCTGGAGCAGCGTATCCGCGCAGGAGAGGGCTTTCCCGCTTTTGTCGGCGAGGTGTGCGTCGCGATCGCACGGCAACTGAGCGAGGGGCGCCAGCCAAGCGTCGCGGCGGTGGCTGGGCGCGTCAATCTCAGCACCCGCACGTTCCAACGCCGGCTTCGCGAGCTCGGGACAAGCTTTCAAGAGCAACTCGCACGCGTAAGGCGGACCACGGCCGGTCGTTTGCTCATCGCCACCGACCTGGACGCGGTGGCAATTTCGATGCTGGTCGGCTTCGTCGAGCCCAACTCCTTTGCCCGAGCCTTCCGTCATTGGGAGAGCACAACCCCAACCCGCTGGCGAGACCAACAGGTCGGCGATCATCGCATTCACGAAGGAAGCTTGTCATGATTCCGCAGCGCGTTCTCGTTACCGGCGGCTCCGGTTTCATCGCCGGGCACTGCATCCTCCAGCTTCTGGAGCGGGGTCATTTCGTCCGAACCACCATCCGCTCTAGGGCAAAGGAAGCGGCGGTGCTGGACGTCCTCCAGGGCGCAGGCATGGTGCATTCCGACAGGCTGAGCTTCGTTGCGGCCGATCTCCTGCGCGACGACGGCTGGGCGGAGGCTGTGGCCGGCATGGATGTCGTCCTGCATGTTGCCTCGCGTCCTCAGCTCGATTGACGTTCTGCGTGGCGGGGCCGGCTGTCTGTCGACGGCCATGACGAGTGGGAGCCGCACCGATCCGGTCGCCGGGTTATTGGACACGGGGTTCATTGCTCTCGACCACCCGCTGATAGGCCACGAGGTCCAGAAATGCCTCTGCCTCGACGGCGCGGCCGCCATCCATCCGTAGTATCCAGACGAACTGGTTGCGATACGGCGCTCCCGATGTGGTGGTGGCCGATCCGTCGAAACGGACGATGACCACATTGCCATCCGCCCAGATGCTCCGAACCTCCGGTATAATGGGCCCCGTCAGTCGGCTGACAAGCGGGGCGGAGGCGCGTCGCGTGAAATCCTCGAGGCCCCTGTACGTGCCGGCGACCGGACCCGACCCATGAATCGTCCACACGATGTCCGGCGCGAGAAGCTCCGCAAAGACATTCCCGCCGGCACGCCATTTCTCGAAGGCGGCTTGGACAGCGGACTTGTTGCGCGCTTCCACAGTGGTGTCCCGGCCTTCAGCGCGGCTGGTTATTCCGGTCTGGGCGTGGGCCGCGGGCTCGATTGCGACGAGCAGCGCCCAGGCGAGCACGAACGCGCGGCTAGCTTCGACAACTCGGTCGAACATTTGGGGGATCTTCATAATATGCTCCTTTCTCAGGCCCGACGCGCCACGGCAGCGCCGCCGAAAATGAGTTGTTGAACGAGGGGGCGATCGGCGAAACGCGCCGGGAAGATCGCGGTCGGTTCGCTTGCCAGATTGAGGCGATCGAGCTGATTTTGCGATAGCGTCACGTTCAGAGCGCCCAGATTCTCCTCCGCTTGGGTGAGGGTGCGGGCGCCGATGATGGGCGACGCGACCGCCGGATTCGTGAGCGTCCACGCCAGTGCAATCTGGGCCGGCGTCGACTCCACTTCCTTGGCCACAGCTCGAACTTCCCGCGCGATCTGGATCGAGCGCTCGTTGAGATGCCCCGATGAGGCGATGACGCCTCTGCGGCTGGAAGACACCGCCGCGTCGCGTGAGTCCTGGACGTCGGCCTCAGTGTATTTGCCAGTCAGCACACCACCGCCCAGCGGCGACCACGGAAGCACCCCGAGCCCCATGGCTTGGGCCATAGGCATGAGCTCATGCTCGACCGTGCGCTCTACCAGGCTATATTCGATCTGAAGCGCGATGAAGGGCGACCACCCGCGTAACTCGGCCAGGGTCTGCATTTCGGCAATACGCCACGCCGGCGTATTGCAGATACCGACATAAAGGATCTTGCCGGACCGGACGAGATCGTCGAGCGCCCGCATCACTTCATCGGGTCGGGTCGTCATGTCCCATACATGGAGGTACAGGAGGTCGATCCGGTCGGTGGCGAGCTGCCTCAGGCTTTGCTCGACGGAGCGCACCATGTTGAGGCGGTGGTTGCCCCCCGAATTGGGGCTGCCGGGCTTGCGAGCCATGGTGAACTTTGTCGCGAGGACGAGGCGCTCGCGCTTGTCGCCGACGAATTCCCCTACGAAGCGTTCGGCCGCTCCGTTCGTGTAGTTCACCGAGGTATCGATGAAATTGCCGCCCTGATCCACATAGAGATCAAAGATGCGGTGGGCCTCGCCGCTATCCGCGCCCCAGCCCCAGTCCGATCCAAACGTCATGGTGCCCAGGCTCAACGGCGAAACACGCAAGCCCGATCTACCCAGCAACCTGTAATCAGTGAGGTTCATTTCGTCGGCCCTCCTCAGTTCATTGACCGAAAATAGACGCCGACAGCAGAACGGAGAATTTGCCCAATCATAACCACGCTGGTAAGCTGGAATTACCAATGGCCGTTGATCTCACAGGAATCTCTGTCTTTCTGGCCGTCGCGGAGATGCGAAGCTTCCGTGCGGCGGCTAAGCATCTGGGCGTGACGCGGCCGGCGGTCAGCCAGACCATCCGCCGGCTGGAAGATCGCCTTGGCGTCGCGCTGGTCCAGCGAACGACGCGAAGCGTCAGCCTGACCGAGGCCGGCGAGCAGCTTTTCCAGCGCGTGGCACCCGCTATCGCCGAAGTCGGCCTGGCCTTGGACGCCACAGCGGATCGGGACAGCGCGCCGAGCGGCCTTTTGCGGCTGGCGGTATCGTCGATCGCGGAACGGTTCATCTCAGGGCCACTGCTGGCCGACTTCGCGGACGCCTATCCGGCAGTCCAGATCGATGTGACCGTCACGGACGAGGAATCGATATCGTGGCGGAGGGCTATGATGCAGGGGTGCGGCTTGGCGAGGTGATCGACCAGGACATGATCGCCATCCCGGTCTCGGGCGAGCAGCGCCAGACCGCGGTTGCCGCGCCTGCCTATATCGAGCGCTTCGGCAAGCCTTCGCATCCCTCCGAGCTGGCGCGGCATCGCTGCATCGGCTGGCGTCCCGCACCTCAGAGCGCGCCTTCCGCTGGGAGTTTGGCGAAGAAGGGCGCGAGTACGACGTCGCGGTCAATCCGGAGATCACCACCAATGACATGTGGCTGATGATCCGTACGGCCTGCGCAGGGGGAGGCATCACCTTCGGCATGGAAGAGACCTTCAGGCCCTTTGTCTCATCCGGCCAGTTGGTGCCTCTTCTCGAGGAGTATTGCCCAACATTCGCGGGCTTCTTCCTGTATTTTCCCAATCGCCGGAATCTCGCCCCGATGCCGCGCTTACTATCCTTGGGCAGAAAGCGCCGTGATCGAGCGCTCTGCCTGCGCGACTGCGGTGGCACGCTGTTCGTCTCCGAGGAGCAGGCCCTCCGCTATGACGAACTCAGGCGTGATACCAATGAAGCCGAGAACCGTCTTGAGATAGGTCTCGGCATGCTCGTGCCCTCGCATCGGCCCACCTTCGCTGTAGAGCCCGCCTCGCGAAAGAGCGACAATGACTCGTTTGTCGCCGGCCAGCCCGACAGGGCCTGCCTCGCCATAGCGAAAGGTCTTGCCCGCAATCAGGATGCGGTCGATCCAGGCCTTGAGCTGGCTCGACACAGTGAAATTGTACAACGGCGCGCCGACCACCACGATATCCGAGGCCAGGAACTCGTCGAGGACCGACGTGCTTTCGCCCGGTGGCGGCATGTCGCCCAGCGTGAGATGTCCGAGTGGCGCGGCAACGAGATCGCGATAGGCGACCTCAAGATTGGGAGCAGCTGCTTTTAGATGCTTGACGATTTCGGCCGAAAGCTTGCGGCTGACCGACTGCTCGCCTGTGATGGCGCTGTCGATATGTAGAAGTTCCAATTTGTGCCTCACTTACAATTTGTTCCTGCCCCCTACGTGCGATAGGGCAGGGGGCGCTGCAAGACGGCACATTTTTGTAACTGGAGGCACCTTGGTGTGACCGATCATCCCATCGAACATGATCCGGGAAGTTGCATGCTCGTCAGCGACGTGCTCGCTCGGGTGGGCAGCAAGTGGAGCATCCTCATCATCGGCGCCCTTGGCCAAGGCCCGCGCCGATTTAGCGAACTGAAGCGTGACGTGCAGGGCATCTCCCAGCGGATGCTGACGCTGACGGTTCGCGGGCTGGAGCGGGACGGCCTCATCGAGAGAACGGTAACTCCAACAATTCCGCCGCGCGTCGACTACGCGCTCACCGATCTTGGCCGTTCCCTGCTCAAGCCGGTTAGCGCTCTGGGTGAGTGGGCAGTCGAGAACCGGGCGGCTGTGGAACGCGCGCGCCTCGCTTTCGACAGGGCCGCGTAGGCCAGATCGCGGAGGGGTTGCCCTTAGATATCTCCGCTGGTCAGTCGCAAAAAACGGCCGCCCGGACCCAGCGGAAAACGTGATACCCGTAGCCCATCTCCTGGAGCCGCAAGCAGGCCGCATCGTGAGCCTACGACCGCAGGCCGCATGGGTTCCGTTACCGTGGTCAGAGAAGATCCTCGATCCGGATCGGTAGGTGACGAATGCGCCTGCCGGTCGCGTGATAGACCGCATTGACGATCGCAGCTGTCGCCCCAACCATGGCGACCTCGCCGATGCCTTTTGCGCCCGAGATGTTGAGGTTGGTGTCGGCAATGTCGAGAAGCTCGACCTCGATCTCGCCGATATCGGCGTTCACCGGCAGAACGTAATCGGCCAGGTCGTTGTTCACGATGCGGTTGAAGCGTGGATCGATCTCGCCGATCTCGCGCAGCGCCGCGCCGAATGCCCATACGACACCGCCGCGTACCTGGCTCTCGGCTGTACGGTGGTTGAGGACGCGGCCGCAATCGCACACGCTGACGACATGTGGCACGCGGACGCGGCAAGTCGAAGGCTCAACATGCACTTCGGCGAAATGCGCGATCCAGCTGAACGCCGTGAAATCGGCATATTCGGGCGAGGTCGGCGCGGGTATGCCTGTATTGAGCCGCTGGAACACGTCATCTCCTTGACCGAGTCCCTTATGCGAGACCTCGACCTCGAGGAACGGGCGGCGGGCGCGTGAGAGCGCCGCAGCGACCGATCCCTTTGCACGGTCCTGGCCAACCAGTGCGACGAGACGCGCGCGCAGCTCCTCGGCAGCGGCGCGGGCGGCGGGGGCGGCGCTGGCGCAGCCCCACGAACCGACCGTGATGTGCTGCGGCGCGACACTCGTGTCACCAAGCGCGATGTCGAGTTTGTCTGGATCGATGCCAAGGACGTCGATGAGCTCGGCCGCGACCGCGCTGCGCATGCCCTGCCCGAATTCATGTCCGGTGATCGCGAGGCGCGAGGTGCCATCGGCATTGACGCGCAGCTTCGCGACCGCCGGTGCCATGACGGCCTTGTAGGCGCCCGCGCCGACGCCATAGCCCACCAGCATGCCGTCGCGCGTGCGCATCGAGCCGGGTTCCGGCTCGCGCTTGTTCCAGCCGAACCGCGCCGCGCCGCGCCGGAGGCACTCGGCCAGGTTCCGAGAGGTGAAGGGCTTGCCGGTGATCGGGTCGTTTTGGGTATCGTTGCGCAAGCGCAGGTCGAGGGGATCAACGCCGAGTTGGTAGGCCAGCTCGTCATAGGCGCATTCAGTGGCGTAGCTGGAGGGATGCTCCTGCGGCGCTCGCTGGTGCGCGGGCGCCTGAACGTCGACGCGCACGCGCTGGTTGGTGGAGCGCCAGTTAGGCGTGGCGTACATGCGGCTGACATGCTCGCCGGCGGCCGCACCGAACTGGTCGAAGCGGCTGTTCTGCTGCTCGATGTCGTACATCACCGCTTCGAACCTGCCCTGCGCGTCGGCGCCAACCTGGACGCGATGACGGCTCATCGGGCGATAGGTAGCGGTGTGGAACAGCTGGCTGCGCGGCATGACGAGTTTTACCGGTCGTTTGAGCAGCATGGCCGCGCGCACGACGAGGGCGGACTGCTGCTGCAGCTGGTTCTTCTGCCCGAAGCCACCGCCGACATAGGGGCAACTGGATTCGAGCGAACTCGGATCCAGGTTGAGCATTCCGGCCAGGCCGAACTTGAAGGCGGCCGAGTTCTGGCTCCCCTCCATGACGATGATCTTACCGTCCGCGAAGGCGGCGGTGGTCGAGATCAGCTCAATAGGGTTGTGATGCTGTTGCGGGTGCAGGTAGCTGGCGTCCAGCTTGTGCGCGGCAACCGCGAAGGCGGCGGGCGCGTCTCCCGCCTGACGATCGACCGCGACCGGATCGCGCTGCGCGCCAGGCTGATCGCGGTTCGAGGCGAAGCTGGTCGGGCGATAGCTGACGGCGACCGCCTCGGCACCTTCGATCGCGGCCTCGAGCGTTTCGGCGACGACGAGCGCAACCGGCTCGCCGCGATGCCGAACCTCGGGCCGCGTCATCGGCTGATAGCCGGGCTTGCCCTCGCCACCGCCGCGCGTCGCCGGAGTCTCACGGATGTCGGCGAAGTCCCGCCAGGTGAAGATGCGAACCACCCCGGGCACACGCGCGGCGGGGTCAACGTCGATCGCGGTGATCTCACCCTTGGCGATCGCTGCCGGAACGGTCATTGCGTGAAGCAGGCCGTCCACAGGCCGGTCGGCGGCGAACATCGCCTTGCCCAGCACTTTTTCACGCGCGTCGATGCGGGGACGGTCCGGATTGCGTTCGATTGGCATCAGGCCTTCCTTTCCGCAGCGATGACGACGGCGTCGGCGATCGTGCGCGCGCCAAGTTCGATCTTGAAGGCGTTGAGCCTGCCCGGTCGCGCGTTGGCGAAGGCGGCGCGGGCGGCGCCGAGCGCGGCTTCGCGTGTGGGTGGCTGGCCCTGGAGCGCCGCCTCCGTTTGGCGCGCGCGCCAGGGGCGGGTGCCGACACCGCCCAGCGCGACATGCGCCGTGGTGATCCGGCCCTTGTCAAGCGTCAGGGCGACGGCGGCCGAGGCGAGGGCGAAGGCATAGGAATCGCGGTCGCGTATCTTGTGATAGGTCGAGCGGGCTCCGGCCGGTGTCTTGGGTACGGCGATTCCGGTGATGATCTCGCCCGGCTGGATCGCGAACTCGCGATGCGGCGTTGATCCCGGCAGAAGGTAGAAGTCGGCGATCGGCACGCTGCGCGCACCGCTTGGGCCTATCAATTCAATCGTCGCATTGAGCGCGGTGAGCGCGACGGGCCAGTCGCCCGCCGAGACGGCGGTGCAGGTCGGGCTGGTGCCGAGCACCGCCTGGCCGCGATCGATCCCGCCAATCGCGGCGCACCCCGAACCGGGTTCGCGCTTGTTGCAGGGGTAGATGCCGCCTGCGCCGTTACGAAAATACGGGCACCGCGTCCGCTGAAGCAGGTTGCCGCCGACGGTCGCCATGTTGCGCAGCTGTTGCGACGCGGCCTTCGACAGGCTTTCTGCGAGGACTGGATAGTCGTGGCGGACGATCTCGTTTTCCGCGACGTCGGCCATCAGCGCGCTCGCTCCGAAAAACAATCGATCGCCGCCCGTGTCGATCCGGTCGGCATGCTCGAGGGAGGAGACGTCGATGAGATGCATCGGCCGTTCGACGCCCAGCTTCATCAGATCGTAGAGTGTCGTGCCGCCGGCGATGTAGCGGGCGTCGGCGCCGGCACGCGTGAAGGCGGCAATCGCCTCCATGGTGGTTCGGGCGCGGAGATAGGTCAACTGCCGCATCGCTCAGCCCTTCCGCATCTTGGCCGACGCCTGCTCGATCGCTGCGACGATCCCGACATAGGCGCCGCAGCGGCAGATGTTGCCGCTCATATATTCTCGAATGTCGTCCCGCGACGAGGTGTGCCCCTCGCGCACGCAGGCTATGGCGGCCATGATCTGGCCGGGCGTGCAGTACCCGCACTGGAGGGCGTCGTGATCGATGAACGCCTGCTGCATCGGATGGAGGGTGTCGCCGACCGCGATTCCCTCGATCGTGACGATCTCGCGTCCGTCGACCTTGGCAGCTAGGGTCAGGCATGAAGCAACGCGGCGGCCGTCCAGATGCACGGTGCAGGCGCCGCACTGACCGTGATCGCAGCCCTTCTTGGCGCCGGTAAGGCCCAGTCGTTCACGCAGCATGTCGAGCAGGGACGCCCGCGCGTCGATTTCAAGGGAGACGCGCGCGCCATTGATGCGGGTCGCGATCGCGACCGTCGAGCCGCTCTCCTTTCCCGAAGCCGGCGCGATAGCGGTTTCCTTGGCCCGCGCTTCCGGGGCGAGCGCGGCGACGCCTGCAACTGCGCCGGCCTGCAGGGTTTGACGGCGTGTTATGTCGAGCGCGGTCGATTTGGACTGGGTCACAGCAGGCCTCCTCCTTTCACAGCTCGCGCCCCAAGCGCGTATCGACGGACCAGGCGACCGCACCGTTCATGGAGGTCAGCAAAGCGATGAAGCCGAGGATGATGGGGTATTCGATGCCCCGATCGATCCAGGGATAGGTGGGTCCGAGCGCAAAGCAGATCGCGGCCATCTGTACGGCGAGCATCGGCGCGAAAAGCCGCGTCGCAAAGCCGACCGCGACGGCGAGCCCGCCCAAGGTCTCGAGTAGCGCGACGAACAATGCCAGTTGCGGCGCAAAGGGGAGGCCCAGCACGTTCTCGATCAGATTGACCGATCCCGCCATCGGGTTTGCCATGGAGCCATGGGCACTGCCGGTAAGCTTTGGAACCCCGTGTGTCACGATCGTGATGCCAAAGCCTATCCGGAGAAGGACGTAACTGGCCACCCGCCCGCGCACGTAAAACTCGGCGAGAGACGGAAAGAGTAATCGTGGCGCATGCGTCGTCGCGCGGATTGATGCTTCCAGCATACCCAGCTCCTCGACTTGTTTCACTGGAGACAACAATATCGAGCAACGGGCCTGGCTCAAGAATCGATAGTTGAATTCACCATTCCACAGGTGTCAACAATAAGCGGTTGATGCACTGTGCGGATCAACGCATCTGATGAGCATGGATCGCTTCGAAACCATGCGGCTGTTCGTCCGGATTGTGGAGCGGGGAAATTTTGCAAGTGCCGCCAGGGATTTGCGGCTTCCCCGTGCAACGGTGACTCGCACCATCCAGCAGCTGGAAACGCACCTGGGCACCCGCCTGCTTGAGCGCACAACCCGTGCTGTCCGGCCAACGGACGATGGCAATGTCTATTATGGCCGATGCGTCCAGCTTCTCGCCGATCTGGACGAGGTCGAAAGCGGATTTCGTGCATCTGAGCCCAAGGGACCCTTGTGTATCGACATGCAGGGGACGCTCGCGCGCTTTTTTGTTCTGCCGGCGCTCCCGGATTTCATTCGCCAGCATCCGGCGATCGAACTCCGGCTCAGCGAGACGGATCGCATGGTGGACCTGGTCGAGGAAGGCGTGGATTGCGTGTTGCGCGCCGGCGTCCTTCCCGATTCTTCGCTGGTCGGCCGGAAGGTGGCCGAATCGAAGCAGCTGACGTTGGCAAGCCCCGGCTATCTCGAGCGTTTCGGCGTGCCTTTGTCGCTGGATGATCTCACCGGGCATCGAATGGTCGCCTATGCGGCCTCCACTACCGGCCAGCCCTATGCGCTCGACTTCGATGTGGAGGGGGTGGTGCGAGAAGTACTGCTTCCATTCGATGTCGCTGTTCGCGGGGCCGAGATCTATACGGCGGCGGGAGCAGCTGGTCTCGGGCTGATCCAGGTTCCGCACTACCGGGTGCAGCATCAGATCGATTCAGGCGAGCTTGTTCCGGTTCTTCGGGACAATCCGCCGCCCCGCATGCCGATCTCGGTGCTGCATCCCGGCCACCGCAACCTGTCTCCGCGCACAAGGGTGTTCACTGACTGGTTGGCCGCATTGTTCGAGGGGCTTCAGACGGAAGGGAGGCTCTGAGCGCCGTTGCCCCTTCTGCCATAATGAAGACGGGGAGGGGGCTGCGGATTCCAGGCTCAGGCGCTCAGGACGCGTTCCCTCGAAACCGGTCGGGCATTGTCAGGTCGAAACACCTAGTCGAGCGTGATCCCGGGGTGTCTCTCCCGGTCACGAGCTTGAACGCGCCCCGGAAAGCGCTTTCGGACTCATAACTAGGGGTCGGGCGATCGCACTGACGGCTTCTCCGCGCGACAGGCTGCGTCCCGCCAGCAGCATTCGCCACGGGGTCAAATACTCAATCGGCCCCATCACCTACCACGCCCGAAACCGCGCCGCGAAGCCGGATCGCGACATGCCAACCTCGTCAACCAGGTCGGCCATGGTCCAACGCTTCGCCGGCTCGCGGTGAATCGCTCACTCATCCGCGCACGATGCAGCGAAACCCTATGTGGCTTGTCGAGGAGTCGATGGCCTGGGGATGCCGAGCCGCCGGACGATAGCGCTGGCAGTAGTTTTCCGCGCAGAGATGCGATCCACCCTTGATGACTTTGCGGGGGATCTTCGTATCGGATTCGGGGGCGAAACTGTCATGTTTGCGCCCGCCACGGGGGTTGCTTGCCACACAGCAACTGCGTGGCGCGGCCCCTTCACCATACCAGTCCGATGTCCATTCCCAGACATTCCCGATCATGTCGAACAGGCCGAAATTATTGGCCGGAAAGAACCTGACTGGCGATGTTCGGTCCCACTCGTTCGCGTTCAACCTGGAAATCGGAAAACGGCCGCGACAGTAA